>ENA-OSEO01006195-OSEO01006195.1-sediment-metagenome-genome-assembly--contig:-NODE-6195-length-10911-cov-4.419143_pt1 | contig 10911 bp, 6 predicted proteins | sample MGYA00237883_ERZ534232 | MGnify/ENA metagenome assembly ERZ534232
TTTTCAATTTGGCTGAGTCGCTCGCGCGGCTCTTGTTTGCGGTCTGGCTCACAGGTTTTCTCCGTTCATGCAGCATGCTATGCTGAAGTAATATTCAGCAGAAAACATTGCACCAATCGTGCCAGTTAGGGGAAAATGGGGAACACAGGTACTCTCCAATTCATTCACCATATCCCTGTAGGGAAAAGGCCTGCCTTTTCCATGATCATATATTTGACATAAGAAACAGGTTGAGGCGGGCCTCAACCCTACAAGGAGCTATCCCGCTCGGGGAAGCTTTGCACGGCTGCATAGACAGGTATGATCGTTTACAAAATATACGATGTGATTGTTTAAAATTCTGTATGGCCATCCACCTCTGTTTACACAGCGTATACACCGGACCAATGCTGCGGACAGGCACGGGGGCATGTCCCTACGTGAGAATTTATTCAATTTCAACCGGTTCGTGTAGGTGTAACCGCCTCTGGTTACTCGTTATTGTTAATAACATAGACCAACACAGCCCTCAAAAGAGATGTGGTTGATGGATAAAAATGTAAACTATCCCCTCAAACAAAGTGTAAACAATCACTGTATTGACACAAGCCTCAACCCTACAAAGGCCTATTTCGCAAGGGGAGGCTATGGACGGCAATCAACCCTACAAGGTCGTCGCAAAATGGTTGACCAATTATTTATCTAAACTCGTATTGGGTGGTTTGGTTTCGCTTGCCTGACCGGAGGGAAGGTCTGTTCCATCCACTTCCATGTCCGCGATGACCTGGGCAACACTCTCGAGCGCGACTTTTTGCTTGCGGTAAAGATCTGCTTCAGAAACTGCCAATTTACGGGCAACCTCACGTACTTTTTTGCCCTGCAGGAATTTCAGTTCGAGGATGTTGTATAGCAGCCAGTCGCTGGTGAACTTGCGCTCACCTTCGGGGCGGATTTTCTCAATTGCTTCTTTGATGATGCTGCGGAGCGCATTCACGCGGTTGCCTTCATTTGCCTCGCTGGCACTCTCAACTACCTTAAAGTTCATCAGCGGGTTGTTGGTCAGCTTTGGTCCACCCCAGTAGTGTGTCAGGGCGTCCTTGACCCAATCGGTCATCTCGTCCGGTACGCTCCGGTTTTCTGCGTTGTAGATTCGCTGTTGGTTGTAGCTGGCGCTGGCGCGCAAATCCTGGATATAGTCCACTTCAAGCTGCAGGCTCGTGATGGATCGCAGCACCTGCTGCTGGTAGGCGCGGTCTTTGAGCGCGATGGTGGCGCGATCAGTCAAGAGGCGCACTGCCTGCAGATCTTCTTCCTCCACCTTCTCAGGATCGTATTTGAGAAATCCGCAAACGCCAAGCAATTTTTTATTGCCATTGCCATTGGTATGTTCCAGCCGGACAACGTTTAGTTCTCCCAGGGTTTGGAAGTCTGTTTCTTCGCTCGCCTGATCGTCAATCTCCTCCAGCATACTGTCATCCAGGCTGAGAGTTGTGAGCGTCTTTTTGTCACCGGTCTGGATAACGCGGTCAATCTTCCCGCCTTCCAAAACAGCAATAAAACCGGCCTTCACCTGCAACCGGTCGCAAATGGAGGCGCTGATGGTTTCAAGGAACTGATCCAGATCTTTCCCCGTCAGCATGCGATCCTGCAGGGACTGGATCACTTCCAGGTCAGCCCGATCTTCACCCCAGAAAAAGACCTTTTCAAGATAAGGCGAAGCGAGTGTGATGGCGTACTCAAGCAAGAGGATCACCGCCACCATCACCACCGGCACAAGAAAGAAGTTCGGAACGCCCTGATATTCACCAAAACGCCGCACGATGGTAGTCATTGCCAGCACGATCGCCGCCACCAGCGGACCGCGCAGCATCCAGCGCAAAAGCCGGCTCTTGATAGCACGGTCAGTCCAATTGAGCCCAAAGAATGAGACCACATAAGCCATCACGATCAGGAAAAAGCCGGTGATGACCGAGGCTATGATGGAAAGGATCCAATAAAAGTCAAAATGGTTCGCCAGGGTCAGATTTCCGTGGAAAAGGAAAAGAATGCTGGTGAGGGCTGGGGCTGCCCCGCCTGCCATCAGGTAGAGCAATCGGCGCTGGCTGGTGCGGGTGGCACTGCGCAGCACAACCCTGAGCATGTTGTAACTGACCATCAACATCACGAGGATGTAAAAGACGCCAAAGGCAAAGGTGACCAGATTGCGTTCAAGGTAAGGTCCGGGAGCACGTTGGGGGGCAAGCTCACCCACCGTAATGCCAAAAAATATCAAGATTGCCATCACGAGCGAGAGAACATAGATAACCAGAACCACCGTCCTGCGTCTGCCGCGGCTGGGGCGACCCGTAAGGGTGAGCAATGCATCTGAAAAATGCAGGTAGACAGCCGGCAGCATCACCAACCCGACCCACTTCATCTGCAGCAAAAATTCCACGTAAGCCGGCGTGTTCGAAACGCTCGCCAGGGCTTCACCGGCATAGATCAGCGTGACGCAGAGCAGGAGCAGGATGTAGGTCTGCACCAGCCGGTCGCGGATGTTGAAGCTGGTGGCATACATCACCAAAGCCACAGCCGTGATTGCCACGCCCGCGGCCAGGATCTGGTAGACCGTTTCAAAAATGCTGGTCAAGTCAAGTGCGAAAGGTAGTATCACAAGCGGTTAGCTCCCAAGCCTCTTTTCAAAGAACAAAGCGGGATCAGAATTGGGGAAGTACTGGTCCAGGAAGCCGCACTGCTCGTAGCCGCATTTGTGTGCCAGGCTGATCGCCGGGAAGTTGCGCATGGGGATCTCTATCAGCACCCGGTCCAGGCGTTTTTTGGCAGCCCAGTCTTCGCAGGCAGCCAGCATCGTGGTGGCTATCCCATTCAGGCGCACTTCCGGCGTGACCACCAGGTCGCAAACGCGCGCGGTTTTGGGCAGGGTCTTGGCTTCGAGCGTGACGTATGCCACCAGCAGATCATCCAGCATGCCGGCATAGATCAGGTCGGCATCTGCCCAGGAACGCAGCAAGGCGTTTTCATCGCGCGGGTATTTGATGGTGACTTCACGCGGCAGTTTCACCCGCTGAAATGTCAAGCCCCATCCCTGGGGATCCTGGCTGGTCTGCAAGCGGTAAGAATAAACCGATTTGACGCGGTGGTCCATTGCCATCATTTTTTCCATATGCGTGCGGGTTGCCATCAGGATTTTCAGTTTTGCCATCGTTTCCTCTTATTCATCTGCCGTAACATTCACAACGATAACACAGGTTGACGTTTCGCTGCCTTCATTATCCAGCGCCACCAGGCGCAGCATGTAAGGTCCGGGGGCAAGGTCGCTGGTGTACCAGCTGCCAAGGCTCTCATCAATGCGCACACCGCTGCCGGCGGCAATGGTTTGCCAATCGGGCTCACCCATTGTTGAAAAGTCATAGCGGTAGGAGCCCAGGGAAGGCGTGTTGACCGACCCTGTGATCTCAACCACACCGCTCACTTCCCCATCATGCAGCGGGCTTTCAATCTCGAGGACGTCATTGACACACTGGGAATCAATCCCCTCAATTTGCGCCTGTGGGTAGAGTGTGGGCGTGGGTGTGGCGTCTGTGGGGACTGGTCCGGGCAGGGTGGTGGTGGGGGTGGTGAGCATTTCAATCGTGGGGGTGGCAAAGGTTGGTGCCTGTGAAAGCTCCCCTGCCAGGAAAGTCGCGACCACAAATTCAAGGACGGTCATCAGCCCAACCAGGATCAGGATCGAGGCAGCCGCAGTCACTTTGCGCTGGGCAGCTTCGCGTTCCAGCCCGAAGATGGCGGTGCGCTTCTCCTCGAGCGAGATCACGATGCGCCGCAGGTACACTACAGCAACGATCCCGAGTATCAGGTAAATCGGGACCTCAAAATCCGCCAGGAATTTGATGACATATTCCATATTGCTTAGTTAATAGTTCTTAAAGACGCCGCAAAACACCCCGGAGCAGGCTCATCAGGTTCGGGGCGATCTTGTCGCCGACCTCAAGCACCTCTTCGTGGGTGGCTTTGTTGGTGCCGTCTGGGTCAATCTTGTTGGTGATGGTGGCAACGCCGAGGATGTCCATCCCGCCGTGCTTGGCAACAATCGCTTCGGGGACGGTGGACATGCCGACCGCGTCGACGCCGACCATCTTGAGGAAGCGGCAGTCGGCGGGGGTCTCAAAGGATGGCCCGGAAAGGCAGACATACACGCCCTTTTTGAGCTTGAGTCCGAGCGATGCGCCGGTTTCTTCAGCGAGCTGGATCAGTTCGGGGTTATAGATGGCGCTCATGTCGGGGAAACGCGGACCAAATTCGTCCAGATTGGGTCCCCGCAGCGGATTCTCACCAGCCATTGGCAGAAGCGCGAGGTGGTCCTTGATCAGCATCAGATCGCCGGGTTGAAAATCGTCTTTCAAGCCGCCAGAAGCGTTGGTGAGGATCAGGGTTTTGATGCCCAGGCGCTGCATCACGCGGATGGGTAAGCCGATTTGCGAGATGGAATGCCCTTCGTAGTAGTGCGTGCGTCCCTGCAGCACGAGCACCTCTTTGCCTTCGAGTTGCCCGATGATCAGCCGACCTTTGTGCCCGGGGACTGTAGAAACCGGCCAGTGGGGGATCTCGCGGGTGGGGATGATGGTGGGGTTTTCAAACGAATCAGCCAGCTCACCCAGACCGGAGCCAAGGATGAGGGCGATTTGGGGCTGGGCGTGGATGCGCGCCCTGACGGCGTCTGTCGCCGCGTCGATTTGTGCGATGGTGATGAATTCAGCCATTAGTACCTCAGTTAGATGTAGTTGAGTCATTATATCATCCGCTGTTGGGTGGGGTGAAAGGCAGAGAGCCTAATTGCGTGTCAGGCTAATTTCAATTAATTCCAAGCCAGCACGATTGGAATTGATATTGATACAAGAAGCACATGCCTTCTGATCCCAAAGCACCCCCAACCACGCCCATTGTGCTGGTCTTGCGCAGCATCCCGACGCCAAAGGCGTTTGGGGGCTGCTCTTGCGCCATTATTGACCTGCAGATCTTCCTCTTTCTAAGATTGCAGTGTAATTGGGGGGGCGAAGCTTGCTTTGTTAACTACTTCGCAAAATCTGCCGTGTTTGTCTGACATGCTTCGCCCCTACCATTGATTATCGCGAGGCAGGTTGCAACCTCGTGAAACAATAAAGGCACGCATCAGTCTCGCTCCGCTCGCCGGCTTGGCCTTCAGCACGCAGAAGCTAAAAGAGAACTATGTCTGACTTATTGAGCAGATAAACAAAAAATGGAAAGGTTGGGATTTGTTGAGCGAGTGAAGCGAGCAAAATCCCCCTACGCGGGGAAACCCGGAACCAAGATGGCCGTTTAAATAAATAATGGCGAGGCTGGGATTTGCAAAGTCCGTGTAGCGAAGCGGAAGGGAAACCCAGAACCAAGATGCCGTTTAAACAAAAAATGGCGAGGCTGGGATTTGCAAAGTCCGTGTAACAAAGCGGAAGGGAAACCCAGAACCAAGATGCCGTTTAAACAAAAAATGGCGAGGCTGGGATTTGAACCCAGAACCAATGGCTTATGAGTCCACTGCTCCACCGTTGAGCTACCTCGCCACGATGCCCAAAGATATTACCCGAAATAGGTCTAAAAGTCAACCTAAATTGAGCAGAAAATCAAAAAATCTTTGAAATAATCCCTTAGTAACTATTGGCGGGCAGCGCTGAACATTTCGAGTTCATGACCTTGTTTCAGAGACCTCCTCAACTCCATTTTTCCGATCGTGCCGGCGACCTCGCCGAGCACGCGGATTGACCGGAGGTCTCTGAAAAAATCCCGTTAGGATCTAGTCAGCGTGTAGGTTGGGTGGAGCGACAGACGATGTTATGTAAGGGTATTTTTTATTGAGCGCAACCCAACAACGGCGATTGGTTGGATTAAGTGTTGGATTACGCGATTTTATCGCTCCACCCAACCTACAATCTCTGACCGTGCCCGCGTAGCAGGGTATCGTGGGCACAGGCGACCATTCCATAAGGAAAGGTTTCTAATGTCAGGTTGAAATGCGCAACCTGACCTACGACTACGATCCTCCAAAATTTGGTGGGGGAAACATTTGAGGGTAGCTTTCCGAGAAAGTGCCATATTGACACAGCAAAAAACGTTGCACCCCGCAAAAGGAGCACGGGGCAGGCTTTTGCACTTTCTCGGCCTTTCCGTACGGAAAAGATTGGTGGGATGGTGGAATGGTGGAATGGTGCAAGACCATTCCCTACGGTCCAGATAGCGTATAATTTTGTCAGTCACCGGAGAAAGGGAGCAAAATGCCTGAGTTTTCAGATGTTCAGAAAGTTTTCAACGCCCAAACCAATTCGCTGCTGCGGCGTGCCTGGCAGGTGGTGCCAGAGCAGCAAAGGGCTGAAATCGACAGCCTGCTGCAGGGCATCCCGCTCAACAAGAATCCGCTTAACAGCCTGATCGACCTGGCGCTGATGCACTCCAAAGCGGTGCTGGGGGATCATAAGAAAGTCGCGATCATTGGTCCGGCCAACGTCGGGAAGTCCACCCTGTTCAACCAATTCGTGCGGGTCAAGACCGACCAGGCGGAGGTCAGCCCCATCCCCGGCACCACGCGCGTCAATAAAGAAGCCGATGCCGGCATTTTCACCATGATCGATACCCCTGGCGCGGACGCAGTGGGGGCTGTGGGCGAAACCGAGCGCGAGCACGCGCTGGCCGCCGCCAGGCATGCTGATTTCCTGATCCTGGTGTTCGACGCCATGCAGGGGGTCAAGCAAACCGAGTTGGGGCTTTATAACGAACTGCTGGCACTGAAAAAACCGTTCATCATCGTGCTGAATAAGATCGACCTGGTTGAAAAGTTCAAACAGGATGTGCTTAAAAAGACCGCCGCGAACCTGAACGTTTCCCCTAAACAGGTCATCCCGATTTCCGCGCTGAAGGGCGAAGGCATTGGGCAGGTGACGCTGGCGATCATCGCCGCCGACCCAGCCATGACGCTCGCGCTGGCAAAAGCGATGCCGGAATACCGCCGCAAGATCGCCTGGCGCAGCATCACCACCGCCTCGTCACTCTCCGCGGCAATTGCTCTGACACCCCTGCCAGTGATCGACTTCATCCCGCTGCTTGCCACGCAAACCGGCATGGTGGTGACAATCGCCCGAATTTACCAGTACAAGATCACTGCCAAACGCGCGCGTGAGCTGATTGGCACTTTCGGGCTCGGGATGCTTGGCAGGTATTTGTTTCAGCAGATCTCGAAGTTTGCGGCTGTGCCCGGCTGGATCCTTTCTTCGGCAATCGCGACCTCGATGACGGTGGTGATGGGCTATGCCGCGATCGAATGGTTCGAGAAGGGCGAGCGGATCAGCAACGAGAAGTTCCGCGAACTGAGCCGGGAGCTCTCGCAGTCGATGGTTGAACGCATGCGTAAGCTCTTCACCCGCAAGCCTTCGAAAAAACAAATGAAACAGGTTGTGGTGGATCTGGTTGGCGAGGTAACGATAACTGAATCTCAGGATAATTTTTTTGATCTGAACTGACCCACCCCCCTTGCCCCCCTTCTCCTTTTCGCTGCGCTACAAGGATCTTGGACTTCCGCTGTTCTGGAGGGGGTGAATGGTGAAACGGCAGTTTAATTGTCTGAATTCTGTCATTGCAAACTTCTTTTGTGACACGCAGTGTACAAATTCGTAAGCAATCTATATTGCTGGCAAAACAATAACGTTGGGAAACGCGGAATCACTGTTATTAAGTTAGATGTATTTCTTAAACCGCTCAAATGACCTGATGATGAACAGCTTAGATTGCTTCGTTCCTCGCAATGACAGAAAATTTGCAATGACAGAAGTCTAAGAATTCAACAGGACCCACCCCCCTTGCCCACCTCCTTCCGCTTCGCTGAAGGGGGTGAAGTATTACGAAGAATTTCCTCCTGGTAATTGATTGATTAATTGATTGATTGATTGATTGAAAAAAAATTTGGGTTTTCTTTGGTCAAGATCTGAACTGACCCAACCCCCTTGCCCCCCCTCCCTCTGCTGCGCTGGAGGGGGTGAAGGATAGTGAATGCGCAATTCCAGTTGAGTGATTGGAAAATGCTGGATTTCCCTTGGTGTTGATCCGAACTGACCCACCCCCCTTGCCCCCCTCCTTCCGCTGTGTTGGAGGGGGTGAATATTTTAAAGGCTTAATTCTTTGGAATCCATTGGTGAATAAGTTGGGTTGATTCAAACTGACCCACTCCCCTTGCCCCCCTCCTTTCGCTGCGCTGGAGGGGGTTGACAGGTCGAAAGCAGCGACACATTCATGATTCCAAAATCGAACGGTTCAGGCATTGTTGTAAAACCGGTTATCTGGCTGTAGGTTGAGTGTTTAGATTGCTTCGTTCCTCGCAATGACAGAAAATTTGCAATGGTAGAAGTCTAAGAATTCAACAGTGCCCACCCCCCTTGCCCCCTTTCCTTTTCGCTGCGCTACACGGATCTTCGACCCTGCGCTGCGCTGGAGGGGGTGAAGGACAATGAATTCGCTCTTTGAGGCGTTTAACCAAAATAAAAGCTAAATCAAGCCTTTTTCCGACTCACCACGGCTGTGGACTTAAACACACGCTCCGATTATGCGTAGACGTAAGTAGCTATATAGCTGGTGCGCGCATGTGGGAGTCAGGGGCAGGGTCTGGGGCGTTGACCGGGTAAATCTTCCGATTTTCAAGAGTAACATTTTTCGAGAATTCAAGATAATATTCCACGATTTGCTCAAAACATAGTAAAATTATTGCCATCAGTTCCAATACCTTCTTAAAAATTGAAAAGTCAGACCTGCTGTTTGTTGTCCGTTAACAAGGAGTTACTTTATTAAATCACCACACGCTTGATTTCCATGCTTGCTGAGTGAAACCACTAACATTACCATCACAACTTTATAAGTAACAAAAAGGAGTCGTCATGAGAAGGTCCCTTTGCAATACTCTTAGAATTTTCTTAGCTCTGGCAGTAGCTTTAAGTTTCCTCGCTGGTACTATCAAATCTGTGCAGGCAGTAACCTGCGAATGGGAAGGGGATCAAAGTACCGATTGGTTCGCTCCAGCAAATTGGACATGTGAGCATGTGCCAGTAGCGGCGGATGAAGTGAGCATTTCAAGCGGGACGCTCAATCAGCCGACCATTGGTCAAATGCAAAGTGTCACCGTGAGCACCATTACCATTAACGCTGGAGCAACTTTGACAATCCTGGATGGTTCAGCTGTAAATGCTAATACCTGGACGGCTGGCGGCAATGTGACTGCCAATACCGCGGCCTCTCTGATCTATATCAATATTTTTACTCCAGGCGGCGTTGTGAATGTTGGACCCACTGGCAGTATCACTAAATTGGGTACAGGAGACTTAATCATCTATTCAACCTTTAATAATGCGGGAACGGTAAGCGGTGCTGAATCTGGAACCTATGATGGCGGCGTAGTGCTCATACGGGGTGGAGCCCACACAGGCATCTTTCAGGGCGTGCACTTATATATAGGTAATAATGACGAAGCTTCCGGGCAGGTTTTCAATTTCAACAGCGAGTCTCAACTACGTGTTAACCAGCTACACGCCCGAGGCGGTACAGTTAATTTATTTGGCTCAATTTCTCAGCCTGAAAATACTGGAACTGCCCTGTTTGTCCAGCCAAGCAATGGAACCAGCGTTGTCTATTTCAAAACCGGTCTTGGTATTTTGAAAATGCCAGAAACAACCTTTATTGAAAATGGGGGGAAATTGATCCTGGAAGCGCAGAGTAACGACTATTCCATGAAAAAATTAAACCTGGAATATAACGGCGAGCTGCAAAACCTAGATAACTTGAATATCACCACCCAGTTCAACTGGTTGGCAGGCAAATTGACCGGTAACGGTACAACAACCGTAGATGCTACCGCAACCTTCACCATGGGAACATCTGGCTATCCTCAAAATGACTTCACCCTGGATGAGCAGAGGCTGGTCAATAATACAACTGCCAATTGGATTAAACGTGATCTGACCTTAGCCAATGCTGCAGAATTTATCAACTACGGCACCTTCAACGCCAATGCCACCACCACAATGAATGGCGGTGAGACAGTCACTTTCACAAATAATGGGACTTTCTTTAAGAACACTCCTGCAACGACCACCACCATGAATGTAGGTTTTATCAATGACGGTGATGTTCAAATAAATGAAGGCAACCTGGAATTTCCACTGGGTATGGATAATGGCGACGACACTACCATCGTCCTGAATGGCGGCAGGCTTGACCCGGGCGATGAACTCCTCCTGGAAAGCGGCGACAGCCTGATTGGCTCGGGCACACTGACGGCCAACCTGGTCAACGCCGGCACGGTCAGCCCAGGTGCCTCACCCGGCATCATCACTGTGGATGGCGATTACACCCAGCAAGCAGATGGCATATTGGAGATTCAGTTGGGCGGCACAACCCCCAGCCTTTTCGACCGACTGATAGTGACCGGAGCGGCTTCCATGGCGGGTACGTTGAACGTGACCCTGCTGCCTGGTTTCTCCCCGCAGGAAGGTGACACTTTCTTCATTGTAAATCACCTCACAAGTGGAACCGGAAACTTTTCTATAGAAAACCTGCCGGACCTGCCTGGCAGTCTGATGTTTGAGATCGACTACGCCGATCCCGGCGTGACCCTAACGGTGGTCAGCAGAAGCACAGACACCTTCATCTTCCTGCCGATGATCATAAAGTAATTATTCGACAAGCCGGTTGAATCGGAGCAGTTTCTAACCGGCTTGGAACACAAAAGCATTGCTCATAAGACGCAGAATTCTTATAAAGCATAGCCTAAACGATCAGACTGAAACAAGAAAGGGAAAACAATGAAATCTCATAAACACTTCCTTATAAGAACCTTGTTGGCACTTGGCATTTGCCTGGTCCTGTCGGCGGTCGGACCGGTCA
>ENA-OSEO01006197-OSEO01006197.1-sediment-metagenome-genome-assembly--contig:-NODE-6197-length-10908-cov-3.149755_pt1 | contig 10908 bp, 13 predicted proteins | sample MGYA00237883_ERZ534232 | MGnify/ENA metagenome assembly ERZ534232
GATCAGTGATGAACCGCCTGCGACACTCCAAAACACAGGCGTTATTCGACAAGGATTTTCATCAGAACTGGATAACATTGTTGAGTCCTCTCGTCATGCCAGAGAGTGGATTGCAAATCTAGAAAAAATCGAAAAAGACAGGACGGGGATCAAAACCCTCAAAGTCGGTTACAACAAAGTTTTCGGTTACTACATTGAGATTTCTCGCGGAAACGCGCAACAGGCCCCTCCGGAATATATCCGCAAACAAACACTTGTTAACGCTGAGCGCTTTATTACGCCGGAAATGAAAGAGTATGAAGCGCTGGTACTCAACGCCAATGAAAGAATTCATGAGGTTGAAGCTCGGGTTTTTCGTCAGGTTTGCGGTGAGATCGCGAATTCAGGAAATCGATTAATCAACACCGCAAGAGGGTTGGGAGAATTAGATGTTCTCCTGTCTTTATCAGAAACAGCCGCATTAAATAACTACATTAAACCCAACATCATGGATGGTGCGGGGATCGAGATTACAGATGGGCGGCATCCTGTCGTGGAACACTCATTAAGTGATACCCGCTTTGTGCCCAACGATTACATATTGGATGAACTGGAAACCGTTCGAATCATTACCGGACCGAATATGAGTGGAAAAAGCACCTTTCTGCGACAGGTGGCGCTGATCGTGCTCATGGCTCAAATGGGAAGTTACATTCCTGCTTCCTCGGCCAACATAGGTCTGGTCGATCGAATATTCACCCGCATCGGCGCGCAGGATGAAATTCACGCCGGACAATCCACCTTCATGGTTGAGATGCTTGAAACAGCGAACATCTTAAACCATGCGACCAGCAGAAGTCTTTTAATCTTGGATGAAATTGGGAGGGGAACCAGCACCTATGATGGTGTATCGATTGCCTGGGCAATGATCGAATACATCCATAACCACCCCCGATTGAAAAGCCGAACTTTATTTGCGACACATTACCATGAATTGACACAATTAAGTGAATTGCTGCCCGGAGTACGAAACTACAATGTTGCCGTAACCGAAACTGAAGGGGATGTGGTTTTTCTTCATAAAATCGTTCCAGGGGGTGCGGACCGCTCGTATGGCATTCATGTTGCTCAACTTGCGGGAGTGCCCAGGCCAATTATTGAGCGCGCATCCATTATTCTCAAACAATTGGAAGCCAGCTCGGGGAATGCAATTAACTTTTCACCGAATGAACCCCGGCAAATAATGCTATTTCCTGAAACAAATCCCCTTGTTGAAGAGCTTCAAAAGCTGGATATCAATACCATGTCTCCAATTGAAGCATTAAATAAATTGTATGAGTGGAAAAAAAGATTTTCAGAAAACAACTAAAAGATTGTACATCGACCCCATCTAATCATCGCGAATATTGATATCATGTTAGATATAAATGGATCAATTGGAATGTTTGAGGTTTTTATGAAAATGCTCAGTGAATTAGAATTCATGCGGAACGCCAGGCCTGAACAACTTTTAGATGATAAAGAAATTGAATTTTTCCTAAAACAGTTGCCTTCATGGAGTGTAATAGAAATCGATCAAAAGAAGCGATTGATTCGCCAGTTTACATTTGCCGATTTCAAAGAGGCTTTAGCCTTTACCCAAAAAATTGGAACATTGGCAGAATACTACAACCATCACCCCACTATCACTCTGGAATGGGGAAAAACAACCGTAACCTGGTGGACGCATTCAATTGGAGGCTTGCACCAGAACGATTTTCTCCTGGCATACAAGACCCAAAAGCTTTACGAGAATACGTAAATTTTCAGGCTTTATTCACCAGTTCAAGTAATTTATCTGGCTGATGATCAAACGATTCCTTTGAAATCACACCTTCCGTTAAAGCCACTAATGTCTGATCTAAAACACGATTAACAGGCGTTTTAATTGATAATGTTTCACCAAACCGCACCACCGCACCATTAAGATAATCCACCTCACTTTTTCCTCGTCCCCCATAGAGATCGATATGAAACGAAGGCATTTTATCTCCGCGCCCTTTTGCAATACCTTCAACCATAAGAGGCTGTGAAACAAACGCCGGCAAATACCTGGCAGCAAAACTAATAGCCTTTACCGGGGTTCCCGGTAGATTGGTAACATGAATTTTTAAAGCCGACATTACAGAAAGCGCCTCCCGAAGCTGACGCATTTCTACTTCGAATAAATCTTTATTGCGATATACTTCTTCGGCTGTCATATTCAGAATTGCTGAGGTTGCGTTTGACATCAGATTTGTCAATAGCTTGGACCACTTCATGCTCGCCGCAGATGAATACCGTTTTGCATTCAAACCAGCTTTATCAAATATATCCACCAATACGCCCGTCAACATATGATTTGAAGCCAAACCAATTCCTCGCAATTTTTCCAACTTGACACTGCCAACAGATTTTTTACCAATCGCGCTCGTAAGGGTCCCAGAAATCACTTTATCCCGGCCCAAAGCCCTTTCAATGACACCCTCATTTTCAACCCCATTCTGAAAGCTAATAAATGGTGGTAAAGCCACACTATAAGATTTAATAGAATCCATCACAGTTTGAGTGTCAAATGATTTTACGGCAATGATCGCCGCATCATAAGGCCCTTGAGTGAGCGCGTCATCGATTGAACTTACAATATCCACATTCCTGATAAAGTGCTCCTCACCTTTGATCTCAACACATAATCCCTGCCTGCCGATAATCTCACTGATCTCTGGCCGCTCAAAAAAAACAACCTTCTGGCCTGATAAAACAAGACTTCCTCCAATATAAGTACCAATCGCCCCAACTCCAAAACAAAGAAATTTTAAGTTTGGTTTTGTCTGATCCATAAAATAAAACCCAGGATGCCTTTCAAAACATCAGCTATGTGTTTCTAACTTTGAGTCAACCCAATCTTTCGCACCCCTCAGAAATGTGTCTCCTGTCATCCTCTTTCTTCCACCCGGTTGAAGCACTTCCAAAATAAGCCAGCCGTCAGCAGTGCCTATCGCCGGATATCCCTCCACGACAGCGCATTTTCCTGGTTTGGAAGCATCATCCTTTAAATCACGCGCCTGATGAATTTTCAATACTGAGCCCTTCCACCATGTGTATGCCCCGGGCCATGGGTTAAAAGCACGCACTTTTTGACAAAGTTCTGTCGCCGATCCATTAAAGTTCAGCAAGCCTTCTTCCTTGCGAATCATTTTTGCGTAAGTAGCAAGCTTATCATTTTGCGCAACCGGTTCAAGCTTCCCCGCAAGATATAACGGCAGCGTTTCTATCAGTAAGTCAGCACCCGCATCCGCTAATCGCGCAGACAATGTTTCAGAGGTGTCATCGGATCGAATTTTTAGTGCTTTTTGGGACAATATCTGCCCCGTATCAATTCCGGCATCCATTTTCATAATCGTTACGCCAGTCTCCTTATCTCCGTGTAAAATCGCGGCCCGGATTGGCGCTGCGCCCCGCCATCGGGGCAATAAAGAAGCATGAACATTGATGCAGCCATGAACAGGTAAATCGAGTAAATTCCTTCGTAATATTTGTCCAAAAGCGGCAACGACGATCAATTCTGGTCTCCAAGCGCGGATTACTTCTATTTCATCATCGGTTTTCAAACGTTCTGGCTGTAACAGCGGCAAATCATATTGCATTGCAATGGTTTTGACCGGGGGAGGTGTCAATACTCTTCCACGACCCGAAGGACGATCAGGCTGGGTTACAACACCAATCACGTTACACTCATCCACGAGTTTCTTCAATATTGGAACCGCAAATTCTGGAGAGCCCATGAAAACTATTTTTTCATTCATAAATGCGATTTTAACATAGTTCTGGCAACTATCGTATTTTCTTTCAGTAAAAATAATTTCTTCTTACCAATATCTATCCATTCAATTGCCATTAGACAAAAATACTGTAAAATAAAAGGAGGCGAGTACAACAAAACATAAAAGGAGATTACTAATGACCGAAGAATTTGAACCTGTTTCCAGCCCAGAAATTACCGATGATGACAAACTGTGGGCACTTCTGGCCTATGTATTTACCCCATTAATTCCTATAATCCTCCTCCTGTTGGAAGATAAAAAGGACCGGCCTTTTATCAAAGCTCACAACATGCAAGCATTGGTTTTAGGAGTTGCCCTTTGGGTTATCAATGTTGCGTTAAGCTTTGTTCTGATCGGGATTTGCACCTCCATCCTCACTATTGGGCTTTGTATTTATTATGGAGTGCGTGCATACAAAGGCGAAATTTTTGAGATCCCAGTAGTTACAAACCTGGTGAAAGGCCAGGGATGGGCGTAGTTTAACACCATACTTTTTCAAAAATGAGGCTCACTTTGTATATTAAAGTGAGCCTCGACATTTTTTAGCGTTGAAATAAAGCAAAAACTATGTGAGAGAAATAATGATTGCTGACAAACTTATTAAAGTGTATGGAAATCGTTGGTGCCCGGATTCACGGCGCGCTGAAAGATTATTCCGTTCTAAAAACATTTCCTTTGAATTTGTTGATATTGATAAAAATGAAACAGGGAGGCGTTATGTGGAACAGATTAACAATGGTTTCCGCAGTGTCCCCACGATAGTCTTTCCAAACGGATTTATCATTGTTAAGCCTTCTGATCAGCAACTCAGCCAGGCCATTGACAAAAATTATTCTATCATTTCGGAATAATTTCTTCTCTTTATCGTCGATTTGAGGATCTCTCTTTCAACAACAACCAAATCAACAAAGCGCCGAAAAACAACCCGACCCCAACCAGTACAATCACCTCTTTATTTTTCTGTTCCTCAAGCAAAACTGATGAGGAACGGGTCAATTTGTTTTCGAGGTTGTACACAAAATCCGGGTTCGGCGAAACGGGGCGTAGTACATCCTTCAACTTATTTTCCATAAAGTATCTAAATTCAGAGTTCGTTGTTTTCATTTGCAAGCACCTCGCATTATTCATTGTAGAAAGTCAGAATACAAAAATCTAAGATTCTTCCGGCTTCATTTTCTCAATTTTTTTTCTCAAAGAAATGAGGGTGCGGTGATAAAGACTCTTTATCGCCCCCTCGCTTCTTCCCATAATAAGACCAATTTCTGAGTTAGACAGACCTTCAACCAATTTTAGAATTAATAATTGCTGTCGTTCAGACCCCATTGACCGTATCGCCTTTAACAACAATTCATTTTCCTGGCTCCGAATTAAATATTTTTCCAGTTGATAAGATTGATTGGAAAATTCCAGATTCTCTTCCAGAGACACTTCTTTTCTGCGACTTCTATCTCGATACCAATTCGCCACCAGGTTGTGCGCTATCCGATACAGCCAGGCAGAAAAAGGCACACCCTTCGGTTTAAAAGATTGAATATGCGCCAGGGCACGATGAAACACCCGGGCAGTTAGGTCTTCAGCATCATGATGATTGCCTATCCGATAGTAAATATAGTTGTATATTTTGTCGATATGCTTTTCATAAAGATGACTGAAAGCTTCCAGATCGCCTTGTATGGCTTTGTTCAGGATTTCATCTTGATCGTCTGAATTCAATTTTTCATCCTGTCGTTCTTTTGATATGCATTAAACACCATTACCTGATAAAAGTTCTTCGTTCAATAAATCCGCTTTCTCCATGTGTGTACGGTCAAATTATAGTATAACCATTATCAGATGAATATTCTCAATGGAGCATAAGGATGAAAACTAAAGAATCTCGCTGGAAGTTCTCGAAGAAAATCACAATATTTTTCCAGGAATATTACCCCGATTCATCCAAGCCTAAAGGCCTCATCACCTTTGTGCATGGATTGGGCTGCCATTCAGGCCGCTATTCTCACTTTACAGATTTTTTTACTCGCAATGGGTATGCCCTGCTCGGTTTTGATTTGCCTGGACATGGAAAATCGGATGGGATTAGAGGGCATGCAGAATCATATGATCAGATCGCTGAAATTATTCAACATTTTCTTGACCATGCGTCACTTGAACATCCAGAATTACCACAGTTTTTGTATGGACACAGTATGGGAGGCAGCCTGGTTTTATATTTTCTCATTACCCGCGAACACAATCTACAAGCTGCCATCGCTTCCAGCCCTGGCCTCTTCCCCGCAAAAATTCCCGGCGCGACAAAATATTTTGCGGCAAAAGTGCTTTCTTTTCTGTTTCCAACGATCCAAATCGAAAACGACCTGGATATCTCCGGTCTTTCTCGAGACGAATCAATCGTACAAAAATACCAGCAAGATCCCCTCGTTCATTCTAAAATTTCAGCACGTTTAGGTTTGGAGCTCGTCAGCAATGGTTCATTGATTCTGAAAAATACCGATAAAATATCTCTTCCCTTATTGGTGATGCAAGGCACGGCGGACAGGCTGGTTGACCCACTCAAAAACAGACAATTCGCTCGGAGATCCAATCTGATGATTACTTATAAGGAATGGCAAGGGTTTTACCACGAACTTCATAACGAACCAGAAAAAGAAGATGTTCTTAACTTTCTACTCAATTGGATCAACCAGAGAACTTTAGACCATAAAAACTTGACCCAGCCGAATGCGAGCGATAAAATAGAATATAGATGATAAGTTAACAATCAGGATATGGCATTGAAAAAAGGCATCTTTTTCAGCTTTACGATAAATCTTATGTGGGTTGATTCAATCCTGGTTACCTTATTATCGTTTGGGGGCTTTCATTTTTTCAGTATAAGATCCAGCAAGGTATACACTAGCTTATTTAATTTAATTTGGAGACACCAATATGCCTGGTGATTTTCTGTTCACTGAAAGTCTGCCTGAACTTACCCCGAATCTTCATGAATTGATCCAGATTGAAACCGAGCGTCAATTTAAAAAGCTAATCTTAATTCCCGGCGAAAGTTATGCCCCTTCTGCAGTACGAGAAGCTTTGGGATTTATTTATCAGAAAGAGGAGAGCTAACTATGCAAACACCGTGGGAACATCGTTTTGCCCAAAGAACTGGTCGAATGCAAAGCTCGGCCATTCGTGAATTGCTTAAACTCACAGCAGTACCAGATATAATTTCTTTCGCAGGCGGGCTTCCTGCCCCAGAGGTATTTCCTATTGAAAAGTTTAAAGCAGCGTGCAACAAGGTGTTGGATGAATGCGGCGAGATCGCTCTCCAATATGGAACCACTGAAGGGTATACACCCCTTCGTGAAATGATTTCTCGGCATAGCACCCGGATCGGAATCAAGATCAAGCCCGAAAACGTGTTGATCACATCCGGATCACAACAAGCTCTGGACCTGATAGGCAAAATATTCATTAATCCAGGGGATCGAATCCTGGTCGAGCAGCCAACCTATCTCGGTGCGCTTCAAGCCTGGAATGCCTATGGCGCAGAATATGTAACAGTCCCCTCCGATGAAGATGGAATGATAACCAGTGAACTCAGGAACGCCCTGCGAATGGGACCTAAGTTTATTTATGTTCTCCCAAATTTCCAAAACCCTTCCGGAACCACGCTCACGCTGGAACGGAGAAATGAATTGGTAGAAATTGCCGGAGAATTTGGGGTGCCAATCATTGAAGATGATCCCTACGGGCAATTGCGGTTTGAAGGTGAGCACATTCCATCAGTAGCTTTACTGGATAGCTGCCAGCAGCCAGATAACGGTCATTACACCGGAAATGTGATCTATTTGAGTACATTTTCCAAAATCCTCGCTCCCGGAATCCGTCTGGCCTGGGTGATTGCCCCTTCGGAAGTAATCCATAAGTTGGTGCAGGCAAAACAAGGTGCGGATTTACACACCGCCACTTTTAACCAGGCGATCGCCTATGAGGTTGGGCGCAGTGGGTTTATCGATGAGCATGTTAAATTGATCCGAACTGTGTACAAAGAACGCAGAGATGTAATGCTGGCAAGTCTTGAGAAGCATATGCCTCCAGGCGTTAGCTGGACACATCCCAAAGGCGGATTGTTCCTCTGGGCTTCATTGCCAGAACCTCTCAACACAGTGGATATTTTTGAATCAGCAGTAAAAGAAAAAGTAGCTTTTGTTCCTGGCACCTCTTTTTACGCTTTGGGTGGAGGCGAAAATACAATGCGCCTGAACTTCTCAAATTCGTGCCCTGAGAAAATCGAGGAGGGTATTTCCAGATTAGGAAAAGTAGTAAAAAAGCAACTTGCTTAAAAGCATCAACAGGTTAAACAAAACATATAAAGAGACTGCCCTGTATAAATTTGAAGGCAGCCTCTTATATTCTCCATTAACCGATAGGATCAGCTGAGTATTAATTCTTTCATACTGCCGGATTCTCCCTCTCTTTCACAACGTAAATCAACGGCATACTGATCAGGGTCACTAACCCTTTTATAATCACATTCCCCCAAAATATTTGCCAAACCGAGAGAATCGGCATCGCTGCATAAAATGCCAGAAATGTAAATATGAACGAATCAATGGGAACGCTGAATGCATTTGAAACCAAAACGCGCGCCCATTGGTGGTGTCTGGTTATGCGGTTGACCCAGAATCGGTACGCCTCTGTGTCAATCAGTTCAGCAATTACCTCCGCAATAATACTCGCCAGAGTAATTCGCCATACCGGTGCCAGCACCTGTCCCCATATTTCGCTGCTCCCTGCCGATGTATCGGGCGGCAGCAGCGAAACAAACCAAAAGAAACCAGCCATAAATAAATTAACCACAGCGGCAGAAAGGATAAGCGTGCGCACCCCTTTCAACCCAACAACTTTATGCGCCACATCCCGCAAGGTGAAGGTAATTGGATAAATAAAAGTTCCCGCGTCTAGCGAAAGCCCAAAAACGCTAACGATTTGCAAACTGGCAATATCCGCCAGCATCTGAGCCGCAATATAACTGATACTGACAACAATTGATTGAATCACGCTATTTTCCTTACCAAACTGTTTTAGCCAGTAGATTATAAATCATTTTACGAATATTATTTCAAAAAATGATCGCCATTTAATCATCTATCCTTTAATATATGTAGATGCCTTTTATACCTTAATATTAAAAATGGGTTGTCTTAATCAAATTCAGACAACCCATCAAATTCGTATTTATAACATTCTCTTAAAGACCTAGGTATGCACGCCGTACATGTTCATTATCAAGCATCTCCAATCCGGTACCATGCAGTACGATCTCTCCGTTTTCTAGAACATAGGCTCGATCTGAAATCCGACAACAATGCTGCACATTTTGCTCAATCAACAATACCGGCACACCCAATTCTTGATTAATATTGACAACAATTTCAAAAATCGTCTTTACAAGTTTGGGCGCAAGGCCGAGGGAAGGCTCATCAAAAATGATCAGATCGGGCTTTGCCATCAGGGCTCGTCCCACAGCAAGCATCTGCTGTTCTCCACCAGACATAGTGCGCGCTAATTGATGGGATCGATCCTTCAATACTGGCAGCAATTGATACACTTTCTCCAATTGCTCAGCCAGCTCAGCTGCGGATTGGATGCGGTAGCCTCCCATTTCCAGATTTTCAAGAACTGTCATAAGTGGAAACAAATGCCGTCCTTCGGGAACCTGAATCAATCCTTGACGCACAATATCCCAGGGATTTAGAGAAGATATTTTTTTGTCATTAAAAAATATTTCACCCAATTTGGGTTTTACCAGCCCAGTGATCGTATTGATCAATGTTGTTTTACCCGCACCATTCGCGCCAATAACAGCGATCATTTCTCCCGAATTCACAGTTAGCGATACGTCTTTTAATATCTGGACATCCCCATAATATGTATTGATATGGTTAACTTCAAGCATCTATCGCCTCCCCTAGATAAGCATCAATAACGACCTTGTTCCGCACGATTTCTTCAGGCAGTCCTTCAGCAATTTTAGTGCCGTGATGAATAACCACAATTCGGTCAGCCAGTGACATAATAACCTTCATGACATGTTCAACCAGCAACAGTGAAACTCCTTGCTGGCGAATACGCTGCACAAGCTCAATTGTTTCAACGGTTTCGGTCGGACGCAGTCCTGCCATGACTTCATCCAACAATATCAGCTTAGGTTGTGTAGCTAAAGTCTTTGCGATTTCAAGTCGCTTACGGCCCGCAATTGGTAAACTCCCCGCAAAAACATCCCTCTGTTTTCCCAGATCCATGAATTCGATTATTTCTTCAGTTACTGCAATTGCCTCATCCTCATTCTCGGTAGCATTATAGGCACCAATAAGAACATTTTCCATAACTGTAATTTCAGGAAAAGGTTTAACTACCTGAAAAGTACGTGTCAGACCTCGTTTGCAGATTTGATCCGGCCTCAGCCCTGTAATATCCTGTCCATTGAAGATAATCTTGCCTTCTTCGGGTTTGTAAAAACCTGCAATCGCCGCAAAAGCAGTCGTTTTTCCCGCACCATTGGGACCGATCAGCCCAAGGATCTGCCCTGGTTCTATGGTCAAATCTAGTGAATTGACCGCAACCAACCCGCCAAAACGTTTGGTCATCCCTTTAACTTCAAGTATTGGCATAATCACATTACTCCGTGTCTGATTGAATGGTTGCCGTACCCTGAGCAACATTCAACCGGGCAATAGTTCTCTGTCTTATCCGGCGATAAAACGGTTCAAGCAATCCTGCTACTCCGCGCGGCAAGAAAATAATAAAAACCATAAGGAACAAGCCGTAAATAATCAAAGTTGTCCCAGCGCGAGAAATAGAAAAATAACCTCGCACCAACTCCACCATCGGTTTATTCAGTATAGCCCCCAGAATAGGCCCGATCACAGTACCACGCCCTCCTATAATCGGCGCAATTAATAGTTCAAAATTGAATGGGCCTCCAAAAACCAATAAAGGGTCAATAAAGGTTGTGTAGACCATATAAAAACCACCAGCTAATGCGTTGAGCGCCGCGGAAATTAATAACGCATAGGTTTTATATAGCGAAATATTAACACCC
>ENA-OSEO01006198-OSEO01006198.1-sediment-metagenome-genome-assembly--contig:-NODE-6198-length-10905-cov-3.337181_pt1 | contig 10905 bp, 6 predicted proteins | sample MGYA00237883_ERZ534232 | MGnify/ENA metagenome assembly ERZ534232
ATCGCCGTACCCTTGCGCATCAAAGGTGCGCTCAAGTCAGTCGTATGCGTCTGGCGCAGCAGCGGACAGTTCGCCCCGGACACGCTCGAAGGCCTCGTGCTGGTGGCGCGGATCATCGAGCTGGCACTGGAGAACCGGCTGCTCGTCCGGGAACTGGACACTCGCCTCCAGGGGACGCTCAACGTCCTCGGCAGGCTGCTCGACGAGCGTGTGCCCGACAACGCCGCGCACTCCACGCGCGTGGCCGAGTACGCCGTGGCGACCGCCCGTGCCCTCGGTCTGAAGGCCGAGGACGTCGATGCACTCCGGATCGCGGCGCTCATCTCCGACGTGGGGCTGCTCAGCGTGCGCGACTACGTGGCTCGTGGGCTTGACGACCTCTCGCCCGACGAGCTGCGAGAACTTAAGATGCACCCGGTGCACGGCGCTCGCGTCGCCCGCGAGGCTGGCCTTGGCGAAGCGGTCGGGGGCGCCATTCGAGACCACCACGAGATGCTCGACGGGTCGGGCTACCCCTACGGCCGCAGCGGCGAGTCGATCTCGATGCTGGCCCGGATACTGGCGGTCTGCAACGCCTTCGACGACCTCACCTACGTTGGAGCCGACGGCGTGACGCTCACCATCCGTCAAGCGCTGCGCGCGCTCGATGCCGACACCGGCCGGCTCTACGACCCACAGGCCCTACGCGGGCTCGCCGTCGCCGTGGCGGGCGATGCAGCTCTGAGGCGGCGGTTCGACATGACGGCAGACCTCATGGAACAAGCCATACCGGCCTGACCGTCGGTCCCCCTCTCTGCCCCTCACAGACGCGACGCCACGCCCGGGCGCCGCGTCTGTGGCGCTCGGGCAGCCGCCTCCCGTATAATCCGCGAGGCGGTCCACCACGCCCGGGTGGCGGAACAGGCAGACGCGCCGCTCTCAAAAAGCGGTGGGGGAAACCCCGTGAGGGTTCGAGTCCCTCCCCGGGCACCACGCGACTGATGACTTGACCCAACTCTCGCTCGCGGTCACACTTGAGCGAACGTATGTTCGCATGAGGGGCTGCTCAAGTGCGCCCAGCCCGTTGGATCTACACAACGGAGGAACTCCGGGAAGCGGTGCGACAGGCTAGGTCGTATCGGCAGGTACTGCTGGCTCTCGGATTGGCCCCCGCCGGTGGGGGCGCTTACTCGACACTCAAACGTCGAATCAAAGAGCTTGGGCTGGACACACAGCATTTCACGGGACAAGGATGGAGCCGCGGGAGATCGAACGTGCACCCGGAGCGACGCTTGCCGCTGGACTCGCTGCTGACGTGCCAATCGTCGGTGCAGAACCTGGGATGGCTCAAGCGCCGCCTCATCAGCGAAGGCCGGCTCGTCGAACGCTGCGCGGTTTGCGCCATGGAGCCGACTTGGAACGGCAGACCACTCGTACTGCGGCTGGATCACATCAACGGGGTTCGCGATGACAATCGACTGAGCAACCTTCGTTTGGTCTGTCCTAACTGCGACAGCCAGCTTCCGACGTTCGCTGGCCGCAACAGAGGGAAGCCGAAGCGATAGTCAGGGCCACCAAGTCGAGCCGGATCACGCAGCTACGCGTCCAACAGCCGCGTCTCGTCAGGCGGCGGGGTCGCCGACGGTTCCTCGGCAAGCTGCCTGGCTTGGTCCTGCGCGGCACGCTGCGAGCGTCGGTACAACGGGAACGCGCCGGCCATGAACACGGACCCGACCAGATAGCCCGCAGGTATCGAAAGCACGCGGGCGATCCAGCCGAAGGCGGGCTGGCCGATCGCCCCACCTGCGTCGGAGAAGAACGAGTCCAGCGATAGCACTGTCGCACGCTGCGCCGTGGGGATGTGCTTGTTGATGTATGCCTGTCGGATCGGACCGACGATCCCCGACAGGATCCCGGCCAGCGCGAAGGCGACCACCATCGCGACGAACGAGACCACGGAGCCGCCTGCCGGAGTGAACAGGCCCACGAGCGCTATCGCGGCGACGAACATCGCGGTCACGAGCGAGCCGAGCGCGAGCACCGAGCCGGGCCGCTCTTTCCACCGCGTGCGCATCACGAGCCCAACGCATGCGTTGCCGATCACACCGGTCAGCGCGAACATCGCAGTGATCGCGCCCGCCACCCAGACAAGGTCCGGGCGGCCCAGCAGGTCCAGAGCGAACGGTTGCGACGCGTAGAACATGTACATCATGAAGGTGCCCTCGAGCGCGGAGACAAAGAGCAGTGGGCGCACCACGGGGTCGCGCCAGCCGTACCTCACACCCGCTTCGAAGATCGCGCGTGTCTCCACGCCGAAACGGCTGGCCTTCAGCGGTCGCGGCGCGAATCCCACTTCATGCATGAGCAGCATGGTGGCAACGAAGCACACCGCCAGGAGGCCAGCGCGCAGCAGGTACGGTGTGGCAAGCGACACTTGGCCGAGGAAGCCGCCGGCCAGCGTACCCACCAGCATCGCGACTCCCATGACGATCCCGCCGCGGGCGAACACGGTCTCGCGAGGCATGCCGTAGCCCACGAAGTCCAGCGCGTCGACCAGCCACGCATCCACGGCGCCGGTTTGGAACGTGAAACCCAGACCGAGCAGCACGGACGCTGCGATGAACGCACCGATCCCCCACTCGTACGAGGACGCCGCCAGGTAGATGACCGTGGATACGAGCAGCGTGGCGATCCCGAAAAGGAACGACGCCTTGCGCCCGATCGTGTCGGCCACCACGCCCGTCGGCACCTCGAATAGGACCTGCCCCACGCTGTACGAACCGTTCACCACCATCACGCCGAAGATGTCCAGGCCGGCATCGAGCAGGAACAGCGTGTTCACGCCCCAGATCAGCGATGTCGCCAGCGTGAACACGGCGCTCGTAGCCAGATACACGCCGATGATTCTCGGCCCGCTGGGCAACGAGCCGTCAGGTGAAGGAGCGGCGCTCAGCATCCGGTTCTCGGTGTCGTCGGTCGTGGACGGTCGCTTGTACGCACGGGCGTCCTCTCGCAGCGAAAGTTGACATAACGATTCCCTAACCGGCTCCTTTCCCACGCGCCTTGCTGCATGTCACACGTCTATGCGAACATATGTTCGTATCGCACGTGCTCGCGATCGACCTCGGAGGGGACATGGGCGAACCCACGCCGGACACGCGACCTGCCAACGATTCTTCGGTCATTCTGAGCACGCTCAACCCGCAACAGCGCGCCGCGGTTAGCCACGGCGACGGGCCGTTGCTCATCGTGGCGGGTGCGGGCACCGGCAAGACGACCACGCTCGCCCACCGTGTGGCGCACCTTGTGGCGCAGGGCGCAGACCCCCGCCGCATCCTATTGCTCACGTTCACACGGCGTGCGGCCGCCGAGATGATGCGCCGGGTCGACGCGCTGCTCATGCCTCCTGCGCTGCGCGAACCGAACAGCCCCGGCACGGCGGAGGTTGACGGTGGCAGTGAGGTAGCCGCCATGCCACACGTCGCGGGACGGCTATGGGGCGGGACATTCCACGCTATCGCCTCGAGACTGTTGCGTGTGCACGGCCGAGACCTCGGCTTGCTGCCGGACTTCACGATCCTCGACCGGGCCGACGCCGAGGACCTAATGCACGTGTGCCGCACAGAGCTGGGTCTCTCGGCGAAACGTAGGCGGTTCCCCCAGAAGAGCACGTGTCTCGACATCTACAGCCGCTGCGTCAACGCACGCACACCGCTCGCCGAAGTGCTGGCCACAGCATTCCCCTGGTGCCGCGACGACGAGGACGACCTCAAGCGCCTGTTCGGCGACTACACGGAGCGCAAGGAGGTCCAGCAGGTGCTCGACTACGACGACCTGCTCGTGTTCTGGGCCGCGCTGCTGCGCGACCCCGCGTCGGGGCCTCGAGTGCGCGAGCGCTTCGATCACGTACTTGTCGACGAGTACCAGGACACCAACGCCCTGCAGGCCGAGATCGTGGCCCTGATGCGCCCCGACGGCACCGGAGTGACTGCCGTGGGCGACGACGCGCAGGCCATCTACTCGTTCCGGTCAGCCAGCGTGAGGAATATCCTCGACTTCGAGCTGACCTTCCCGGACGCCACCGTGATGGTGCTGGAGCGCAATTACCGCTCGACCCAGCCGATCCTCGATGCGACCAACGCGATCATCGGCGAGGCCACCGAGTGGCGCGAGAAGGCCTTGTTCACGGAACGCGAGGGCGGCGCCCGACCAGTGGTGGCGTCGTGTCGCGACGAGGTGGAGCAGACCGAGTACGTGATCGAGCGCATACTCGAGCACCGCGAGCGCGGCACCCTTCTCAAGGAACAGGCGGTGCTGTTCCGCGCGGCCCACCACTCCGCCGCGCTCGAGATCGGACTATCGCGCCGCAACATACCCTTCTTCAAGTACGGCGGGCTCAAGTTCGTTGAGATGGCGCACGTCAAGGACCTGCTCGCGTACCTGCGATTGGCGGCCAACCCGAAAGACCAGGTCGCCGGGATGCGCGTGCTCGGCCTTCTGCCGGGCGTGGGTCCCAAGACCGCATCGGACCTGATGGCCGCTCTCGCGCAGACCGACGGTGACTTCGAGCGGGCGTGGCTCGGCTTCAAGCCGCCGGAGGCCACGCGTGGCGCATGGCCGGGGTTCGTCACGCTGATGCGCGGCTTGTCTGCCGAGGAACCCGGTTCGCTGCCCGCGCAGGTACACGCGACCCGCACCTACTACACCCCACTGCTGGCGATGCGCTACGACAACGCCGAGGCACGTGCCCGCGACCTCGAGCAGATCGAGAACCTTGCGGCTCGCTACCCCTCGCGCGATCGGCTGCTCGCCGAACTCGCTCTTGATCCGCCCGCATACACCCAAGACCTGGCCGGCCCCCCGTACCTTGACGAGGACTACCTCATCCTGTCCACGATCCACTCGGCCAAAGGCCTGGAGTGGGACGCCGTGTACGTGATCCACGCCGCGGACGGCAACATCCCGTCCGACATGGCCACCGGCTCCGCCGAGGAGATCGAAGAGGAACGGCGTCTGTTCTACGTTGCATGCACGCGCGCCCGCGACGACCTCTACATCACATGGCCGTTCCGCTACTACTCGCAGCCCTTCGGACGCTCCGACACGCACGGCTTTGCACAGCGCAGCCGTTTCATCACATCGAAGGTGGCATCCTTCGTGCGCGACGTGCAGGCTTCACCTGAGCCGGCCTCCGACGACGCAGCCGTCACCGGTGCGTGCCATACGACCACGGCGTCGGTGCGGGCAGGTCTCAAGGCGATGTGGGAATAGGCGCACCCCGCGGGACTACTCCCCCACGGTGGCCTTGAGCGAGCTTTCCACTGCCGAGGAGACCGCACCGGTCCCGCCAATGATGTGCACGGTGGAGATGGCATCGGCGTTGTCGGCGAGCGGTGTGGCGGCCGCAGGCACGAGGGTGTCGGTGCGCGTGAGCAGCAGCACCGAGTCGAATCGGCCCAGCATCGCGCCGCCGGAAAGCGCGTCGGGGAAGTTCTGGCCGGTGGCCACACCTGCGTTGTCCCACGCAGAACCCGTGGCCACACCGTATTCGGCCACGAGCGCGGCCGTGGCGTAGCGGTCGGCGCCGCCCTTGCGGGTCACCGCGCCTGCGCCAAGCGCCGTCTTCAAGGCCGACTCCACGCTTGCTCCAACCGCACCGGTCCCGCCCAAGATGAGCACCTCGTCCACTGCGGCCGGGCGGTAGGTCAGCCCGGCAGAGGGGTGTGCGAGCAGGATCGGCCAGCCGCGCGAGGAGGCAAGCGGCGAGCCGGCCAACGCATCGGGGTAGTTGCCCCCGGTGGCCACGATGGCCGTGCCGTCGTAGGATGCCGCCTGCAGCGATATGACCTCGTCTGCCACCGCACGCGCGGTGCCGTAGCGGTCGGTACCCGACAGGCGCACCACCCCTGCGCTGCCGAGCTTGGCCACAAGTGCGGATTGCACGCTCGTGCCCACCGCACCGGTACCGCCCAAGATGTATGCCTTGGTCGCCCCGAGCCGGTCGATCTCTGAAGCGACCGCTGCGGGAAGCGTGTTGGTGTCGGTGAGCAGTAGAGGGCCGCCCACCACGCCTGCAAGCGCGCTTCCGCCCAGCGCGTCTGGCCAGTTGCGGCCCGTGGCGATCACCACGGTGTCCACGCTGCCTGCCGCATGCGCGCGCTCGGAGGCCTCAACGGCGGTGTCGTACCGGGTCGCACCCGCGATGCGCACGTAGGCGCGCGGGCCGGTGGCCGCGAGGAAGACGTCGGAGTCCGCGTTCGTGTCCCCGGCCACAATATCGCTCGCGTACGAGTCGAACGCGACCCTCTCGCCGGTCGCATCCAGCACCGGGTTGTACGAGGGCGCGCTGGTCGGATAGCCGCCGACGGCCGAACTGACACGATCGGTGGCCCCCGTGGACAGATCGTGGATGAACACGTCCGTGACCCCGTTCGTGTCCCCACCCACCAGGTTCGTCGCCGAGGAGTAGTACGCCACGCGGCTGCCGTCGGCGCTGATGCTCGCAAACTCGGATCGCCCATCACCCTCGATGCCCGAGCTCGACACTCTCACCCGTATGGTGGTGTCGGCCTGGCGGTCGTGCACGAACACGTCGGTGCTGTCGTTGCCGTCGCCGTCCACCAGATTGGTCGCATCCGAATGGAAGGCCACGTACCGACCGTCAGCGCTGATCGACGGCTTGAGTGAGCGCATGTTGCCCTGCGCGCCTTCGCTGTTCACGCTCACCCGCTCGAGTGAATCAGTGTCCCAGTCGTACACGAAGACGTCTCTCGCCCCGTTGGTGTCACCCGACACGAGATTGGAGGCGTCAGACTCAAACGCAACGAAACGCCCATCGGCGCTGATGCTCGGCGCGGTGGATTCCGCATCGCCCTCGACCCCCGCGCCTGTCTCGCTGACACGCCGGGTCGTGGTCGTGTACAGGTCGCGCACGAACACATCGTCGTGGCTGCCCGAGTCCGCCCCTCCAAGATTGGTGGCGGCAGACGCGAACGCAACGCGGCTTCCGCTCGAATCGATGACCGGATCCCGAGAGTAGAAGTCCCCGGGTTCCTCGGCAGACGACACGCTGACAAGCTTGATTGAACCGGCGTCGACATCCCGCATGAAGATGTCATCGACGGCGATGGTGTCGCCGGTCCCGGGGACCTCGGCCCCCGACTGGAAGACCACGAGGGAGCCGTCACCGCTGACCGAGGGGCTACTCGACTCGCCGTCAAGTTCCTGATCGCTGCCGTCCAGACTTGCACGCCTGGTCGTACCGCTATTCACCTCATACAAGAACACGTCGACAGAATCGTTCGTGTCGTTCTGTACGAGATCGGGAGCGGTCGACTGGAATACCACGAACGCGCCATCCGCTGAGATATCGGGGAATGCGGATGCTCCGTCCGCCTGGCCACCCGCACTCGTCACGCTCACGCGCTCAGCGGCGCGCACCAGGGTCGCCGTGGCGCTGACGGGGGTGAATGCGGCGATGAGTGCGCCAACGAGCAACACTCGAGCGATGTGATCAACAAATCCAGGCAGACGCATCGTCCCTCGCTCGGCTCACCATGCGACCAGGGCCGCCACCAGGATACCAGCTGCAGTGTCTCCTCGGCGGGTCGAAGCGAAGCAGTCTCAGTCGGTGTCGGGCATCACGGAGTTGCACCCGTGCGGGTGCGCCTTGATGTGCTCGACCATATGCTCAACGGTGTCGGTGATGCGCACGAGGTCCATGTCGCCGGGGCTGATCGTGCCTTCCGCGACCAGGCGGTCCCTGAAGAAATCGAACATAGGGTCCCAGAAGTCGTGCCCCATGGCGACGATTGGGAACACGTCGATCTTGCCGGTCTGGATCAGCGTGAGGGTTTCGAAGACCTCGTCGAGCGTGCCGAAGCCACCGGGCATGACCACGAACGCGCACGAATACTTCACGAGCATCACTTTACGCACGAAGAAGTGCTCGAACTCGATGAAGCGGTCCACATACGGGTTCGGCTGTTGCTCCTGGGGCAGATGGATATTCACGCCGAGCGAGAGCCCGCCAGCTTCCTGACACCCCCGGTTGGCCGCCTCCATGAGGCCCGGCCCGCCCCCCGTCATGACGCAGAAGCCCGCCTCGGCCAGTCCTCGGCCGACTTCACGCGCCATCTCGTAGTACGGGTGGCCATCGCGGAATCGTGCGGAGCCGAAGACCGTCACGCACGGCTCGTCGATCGAGAGGAACTCGAAGCCGCGCAGGAACTCGAGGAAGTAGCGAACGGCGCTCTCGACGTTTTCCGAGTGCTTGCGCTTGCCGGCCAGGAACTCGGCCTCGGTACCCTCGACCATCTCAAGCATCGAATCGGGCATGGGAAGACCGTCGGGCTTGCGTTCGTCGGCCATGGTGACGGCTCCCTTCTCGGCGTGGTCGTCTCGCGCAGCGCACGCGCCGCCCACGAGGTCGCTGGGTCTATGCAGGCATCGCGCCAGTGGAATCGCGCAGGTCGAGGACGTGGCACGAGACCTCGAGCGCGCTGACATGGTAGAAGGCTTCTTCGAGCGTTGCCCCGCGCGCGAACGGGCCGTGGGTCCGCAGCACTGCGATCGGGTGGTCGACCAGCGCGGCGGCGAGCTTCCCGGCGGCCTCGGGAGACGCGATCGTCTGGTCGGCCGTCACCACGGGCACTGCCTCGCCGAAGACATACGCGCCCTCCGAGTCGATCGGACGGATCGCGTCGGCCACCATCGACCGGAAGATCGTGTGCGCCGGATGGGCGTGCACGATCGCCTTGGCCTCGGTAGCTTCGTAGATGGCGCGGTGCACGACGATCTCGCGGCTACAGACCTCATCGAGCTCGCACTCGTGCATGCGCGTCCACACGACATCGCGCTCGCCGAGCCGCCCGAGCATCGAGCCGCGGCGGGTGATGTATATCTTGTCACCGCGCCGGACGGACATGTTGCCGCCGTGGCTCGATATGGCACCGGTCAGGAACAGGTCTCGGCCGATGCGCGAGAACATGTCCCGCAGGTCTGCGTCGATACGGGGAGCGCTGTCGTGTAGTCCATCGGCGCTGTTCATCTGCGCTGTCTCAGCACTCCCAACCCGGCTGCGTGATCTTCTGGTACTCCAGTGCGCGCGCCAGCTTGTGGAAGTCGCTGTCCGGCTCGATGAAGCGCACGCGCGTCTTGAGCGTCTCGGCGTCGATCAGCTTGTCGAACGGCACGTACGTGAGCTGGAGCTGCTTCTCCACGCTCACCATGTGCCCGCTCAGCCCCTCCTCGACCAAAGCGCGAAACGCCCCCACGCCGAGCTGCGTGCCGAGCAAGACGTCGAACGCGCTGGGTTCGGCGCACCTCGCCTCGTAGCCGACCTGCTTGTGCCGGACCTTCATCTTTTCGCCGGTGAGCGCCTCGTACTTGGCCTCCATCGCCTCGGCGAGAAGCATGCCCACCTGCGCCGCGCCGAGCACTACGTTGCCGTGCTCGTCGACCTGCTGGGGCCGCTTGTCGGCCGGCAGATGGTCGGCGAGGCCCTCGGCCGCGCAGATCACCCCGAACTCGCGGCCGTCCTTGACCCGCGAATCCATCAGCTGCGCCATCTGTTCGGCCGTGCCGTCGAGGTCGAAATCGCCGTCGATGTCCTCGACCGAGATCATGCGCGTCGCTTCACCGGCGATGCCGGCGGCGTACGTGAGCCATCCGGCTTTGCGGCCCATGATCTCGAGCACGTACCAAACCTTGGTCGACTTGGCGTCGGCCCGCAGGTTCCGTATCTCGGCTGCAGCGTAGTGCGCGGCTGAGAAGAAGCCGAAGGTCCAGTCGATCCCGAAATAGTCGTTGTCGATAGTCTTCGGAAGGTGGATCACCCGGACTCGGCGCAACTCGGGCATGAGCTCCTGCATCCGGTACAGGTAGTTGGCGGTCTTGAGGGTGTCGTCGCCACCGATCGAGACGAGCGCGTCGATCTCGTGCTCCGCGAACGCCCCGTACACCGACCGTAGCTTCACGTTCTTGTCCGGGTCCTTGAGGTCCTCGAGATGCGCAATCGGCTTGCCGGGGTTCGCGCGGGACGTGCGCAAGATGATGTCCTTGCGGTTGCGGATGCCCGAGACGTGGTCGCGCCGCAGGCAGATGTAGTGCTCCTCGTCGCGAAGCGGTGTGTCCGGTGACCACCGCTCCAGGTCCTCGTAACCGTCGTAGAAGCCCACGACGGCGATACCCGCGTTGATGAAGCTGAGCGCGGCAGCCGATATCACGGCGTTGGCGGCGGGCGCCGGCCCTCCGGAGAACAGCATCCCGATCTTCTTGATCTCTTGTGAACCGGACACGATCGTTGCACCCCCAACTGGTGGATGTCTCGTCCTGTGTCTCCTACCCGTTCGACCCGTCCCTCTCGTACGCGCCGATTGCGCGTAACCGCTCGTACCTGGCCTGTCGCAGCTCCTGCGCATCAATGCGGTCGAGCTTGCCCAGCGCCGCGGTCACCGCGGCACCGACCCGCGAGTACATGACAGCCGGGTCCACGTGAGCGCCCCCGAGCGGTTCGGGCACGATCTCGTCGGCAAGCCCGAGGTCCATGAGATCGGGAGCGGTCAGCTTCATCCAGCCCGCAATGTCCTCGGCGCGTGCCGCATCCTTGAACAGGATCGATGCGGCGGCCTCCGGACTCGCGACCGAGTAGTAGGCGTTCTCCAGCATGATGAGCGCGTCGCCGAAACCGATTGCGAGCGCTCCCCCGCTCCCGCCCTCACCGATACCGACCACCACCACCGGCACGCCGACTGCGGACAGCGTCGCGATAGCCTGGGCGATCGCCCACCCCTGCCCGCGGTCCTCGGCCTCGATGCCCGGGTAGGCGCCGGCCGTGTCCAGGAAGCTCACGATCGGCAGGCCGAACTTGTCGGCCAGGCGCATCACGCGCGTCGCCTTGCGGAAGCCCTCGGGGTGTGGCGAGCC
>ENA-OSEO01006199-OSEO01006199.1-sediment-metagenome-genome-assembly--contig:-NODE-6199-length-10902-cov-2.530624_pt1 | contig 10902 bp, 9 predicted proteins | sample MGYA00237883_ERZ534232 | MGnify/ENA metagenome assembly ERZ534232
CATGAGCGCGTTGCAGCGTGCCCAACAACTGCCTATCATAATCTTTGGCGCTGGATAGCGCCCGCAGACGCGCCGCGCTTGGCGCCTCCAGGTTGACAGAGACCCGATCCGCCCAGCGCAAGGCTTTCTCGATGACGGCGTCTTGCACCCCCGGCAACAGCTTAAAGTGGATGTAGCAGCTCAACCGATAGTGGCGACGCAGCAGCTCCACCGTGGCCAGCATCCGCTCGGCCGTTCGGTTGGCGTCGCCACAGACCCCTGAGCTCAAAAAGAGACCCTCGGCGCGCCCGCTGCGATAGAGGCCGTCGAACAGCCGCGCCAGCTCGTCCGGCGACAAGGCAGTGCGCGGCAAATCTCGCCCTGCCCGAAAGGCGCAATACCCACAGTCGTTTTGGCAGATGTTGGATTGCAGCACCTTGAGCAATCGTATACGGTGGCCATCGGGCCTCACCGCAGGATAGATCCAACGGCCAAGCTCATCTGCGCTGCGGTGCATCTGCGTGCCACAACCCTGACAGGTGTCCCACTGTGCGGCGCGCCCCAGCATATCAACCTTCTGCCAGAGATCCATCTGCCCCTCTCCTGACATAGCACACTAGTTCTACTGACAGAATAGCACAAATGTTCTATTCTGTCAATCGTCGCTCGCGCCAAACTCCGCGGAGCAGGGCGTCTCCCGTGCTGCGGCAGTGGCGATCTGTGGACAGGCCTGCAATAGTGAAACCGCGCGTTGGCTGTCACGAGGCCGAGTGTGGCGCCCATCACGGGCATCCTCAGCAACCCGGAGATGCGCAGCCTCGTAATGGGTGCGACAGAGTATGGAGGACGCACCGTGTCAAATCATCCGTTGCCGTTCTTTGTAGAGCTACTCAAGAGCGTGCAGGTCAGTTGGCGTCTGTTGTGGGATCGCCGCATGCCACTGTGGACCAAGGCGGTGCCGCTGGGCGCGGCGCTCTATCTCATCTGGCCTGCCGATCTGCTGGCCGACCCGGTGCTTGGGCTCGGTCAGCTGGACGATCTCGCCCTCATCCTTTTGGCTGCGCGCCTGTTCATCGCCCTGGCCCCCGCAGCTCTACTGCTGGACGTGGGGGGAGCAGAGTTCCGCAGCCAGGCCCTGGAGGCGCCTGAGCGCCCCTTTGAAGTGGAGGGCAAGACGCGCCTGCTAGAGAACCCGGACGCTCATCACGAGTAGCAGTCTTGGGCTGGGCCTTTGCCCCAACGCAAGCACCCTACAGAACCGAGCCCGAGCAGCGACTTGGCCGACAGGCCCAGTGGATGTACTATCAGGTTGTGGGCTCATCGTGTCAGCCTCAATGCAAGCCCCAACACGAGGTAGGTGTGGCCCGGACGTTTGCGCTCAAAGACCTCTGGGTGCTCAAACATCTCGAGCAGCGTGGTGTCGGGTTTGACCTGCGCAATACGCTCATTCGCCCCAGAACACCCAGTCAGGCAGCAGTGATCGGCTACCTGACGCGTCATCGTTTTGGCGCGGTGACGTGTGTTCAGTCGCATGCCGAGCTGTCTGGCCCTGAGCCGGAGGGATTCGCCCAAGTCTGGCCTCAAGATAGCGCCCTGTCCTGGCATCTTTCGTACCTCGCACCCTCGCTAGATGAGCACGCTGCGGCTGATCAAGTCTGGAGCATTCTGCTCTGTCAGCTGCTGCAGTGCGCCGCACGGCAAGGGGTCAGGCGCCTTTTCGCGCGTTGCGCCGAAGATGCCGAGATCGAGGGTGTGCTACGACAGAATGGGTTTGGATTGGTGACCCGCGAAGAGGTCTATGTATTGACCATGCCGCCGCCCCCAGCGCCAGCGCCGCGCGGCTTGCGCCGTCTGGATGAGGCCGATCAGTGGGCCTTGCGGCAACTCTATCGCCAGGCGGTGCCCTCGCTGGTGCAAAAAGCCGAGGGGTTTGGCGTTCACGAAGTGCGCTCGCCATTGCAAAGCCTGGCATCAGCGCCCGACGAACACTATGTCTGGGTGGACCGGGGCGAGATCATCGCGCACCTGGCGATGAGTCGCAGTCGCCTCGGAAGCTGGCTGGATGGCGTGGTTCGGCCAGATCGCCGTGCCGACGCACTGCCCTATATGCACCATGTATTGGCGCAGCAACCCTGTTCGCCCGAGCGGCCGCTCTATGTCAGTGTTCCTGACTATGCCGTCGGCCTGGGCTGGTTGTTGCGCACCCTGGGTTTTGAGACCTTTGCCAGGCAGGCCGTGATGGTGGCCCACACCGTAGCGCGTCAGTCGGTGGCCCGGCAGGCGCTCATGCCCGGTATCGAAGGGATCGATTGTGGCGCTCCCGTGGCCACGGCCAGCCGGCAGACGCTGACCCGCATCTCGGCTCCTTATCATAACAGCCGGAGAAAGAGATGTCGTTGCAAATTACCGACAATATCGATGCTCTGATTCACGTTTTGCCCTCCGACATCGCTCAGACACTGTACAAACTCGACCGTTTCGATGACCTGCTCGAAGTGGTGCTGGACCTCGGCCGACCCTCCGAGGCGCGCTACTCGCAAGACGAGGTGCGCCTGACAGAGCGCGAAGTGACGCAGGACGAGATCGACTATGTGGTGCAACGCATTGGCGACTTTGGCGACGATAACCGCGCCGGCATCGAGCGCACGCTGCACCGCATCTCGGCCATCCGCAATCGGCGCGGCGGAATCATCGGCCTGACCTGCCGGGTGGGGCGCGCCGTGTTTGGCACCATCGACATCATCACCGACATCATCGGGTCTGGGCAGAGTGTGCTATTGCTCGGGCGCCCTGGCGTCGGCAAGACCACGATGTTGCGCGAGGTGGCGCGTGTGCTGGCAGAGAACAAGCGTGTGATCATCGTCGACACCTCGAACGAGATCGGCGGCGATGGCGATATTCCTCACCCCGCCATCGGGCGGGCGCGGCGCATGCAGGTGCCCACCCCCTCGCTTCAGCATGCCGTAATGATCGAGGCGGTCGAGAACCACATGCCTGAGGTCATTGTCATCGACGAGATCGGCACCGAACTGGAGGCCGCCGCGGCGCGCACCATCGCCGAGCGCGGCGTGCAGCTTGTGGGCACAGCGCACGGGCAAACGCTCGATAACCTGATGATGAACCCCACTCTATGTGACCTGGTCGGCGGCATCCAGACGGTGACGCTTGGCGATGAAGAGGCCCGCCGGCGCGGCACCCAGAAATCGGTGCTCGAACGCAAAGCGCCGCCCACTTTCGATGTGGTGGTCGAGATTCAGGGCTATAATACGGTGGCCGTGCGACAGAACGTAGCCGAGGCTGTGGACACGATTCTGCGCGGACGCACGCTGCCGGCCGAGGTGCGAGTCAGGCAAGAATCGGGCGATATCCACAAGACCCAAGAGGTGGTGCTGCACCCGCAGCTCGCTGAGCCACGCCCGGAGGCTTTGGGCGCACGCATGCCCACCCGTGACCGGCTGAACACGTTGCACGTCTTTCCGTACGGGCTGAACCAGGATCGCATCCGTAGCGCCGCGCGGCGCTTGCGGCTGCCAGTCGAGCTGGTGACGCAGCTCAAAGAGGCCGACACGCTGTTCACCTTGCGCACCTACTATCGCAAACGCCCGCAAGTCATCGCTGATGCCGAGCGGCGCGGCATACCGGTTTATGTGCTGCGCAACAACACCGAGATTCAGATGGAGCGCTACCTGGTCGAGATCTTTGGGCTGGCCAACGCCACCGACGATCAAGAAGTGAGCTTTGCGCTGGATCAGGCGCGCGATGCCATCCTGCGCATCCAGGCGGGCGAACGCACTGCGGTGCAGCTCCCCTCTCAGTCGGCGCATGTCCGGCGGCTACAGCACGAGCTGGCCCGACAGGCCAACCTGACCTCGCGTAGCGCGGGCGACGAGCCACAGCGCCACGTGACCATCTTTGCCAGCCGATAGCGGGGTGATATGGCGTTCATAGCCCTGGAGGGGCCGGATGGCAGCGGCAAGTCGACGCAGATCCGCCTACTGCGGGAGGCGTTGGCAACACGCGATCTGGATATAGTCTGGACGCGCGAGCCAGGTGGAACGTCCATCGGTGAGCAGATTCGCGCCGTGCTGCATGATCGGGCCAACACGGCGATGTTGCCGATCACCGAGGCGCTGCTATACTCCGCAGCAAGAGCGCAACTGGTGTCAGAGGTGATCAGGCCGGCGTTGGCGCGAGGCGCGACGGTCATCACAGATCGGTACGCCGCCTCGACATTTGCCTATCAGGGGTGTGGCCATGGGGTGGATATGGGCTCTCTGAACGCGGTCACCGCGCTGGTCACGGGCGGCCTCAGCCCTGATCTGACCATCTACCTGGACTTGCCGGCAGAGCGCGGCCTGGAGCGCAAACGCAAGGATCGGCAGGCAGGGCAGGGAGAATGGAATCGCATGGATGAGCAGGCGCTGGCTTTTCATCGCGCCGTGCGCGCGGGGTATCTCGCTCTGGCTGCCATGGAGCCAGAGCGCTGGCTCGTGTTGGACGCTGATGGTACTATAGAGGTGCTGTTCGGGCAGATCATGGCGCGGGTTGAGCCGCTATTGAGACAGGGGGATAGTGAGTCATGGGTATCAAGCTAATCGTGAGTATTGTCCACAGCGACGATGCCGACCAACTCATCACAGCCTTGCGCGAGGGCAGTTTTTCGTCCACCAAGATCAGCACTACCGGTGGATTTCTGCGCGAGGGCAACGCCACCATACTGGTGGGCACCGATGAGGACAAAGTGCCTCAGGTGCTAGAGATCATCAAGAACAACTGCCACACCCGGACGCAATACGTCAACCCTCTGCCACCGGTGATGGAGCCAGGCGAACTCTATATGCCAAACCCCATCGAGGTGCAGGTGGGGGGAGCGACTATCTTTGTTGTAGACGTGGAGCGTCTGATCCGCTACTGATCGGGGCGCCAGGGCGTCACCATAGACTCGCGCCTCGCAGGTTCGCGGGGCGCGAGTCTGTCTATAATGCGAGAGGCAATGCGTGGAGCAAACAAACGCTGCAAACCCGCTCATTCAACCCTACCTCGACCCGCCACCCGTGCTGGTGATCATCACCGGCCCCAGCGGTGTGGGCAAAGACAGCGTCATGCATCGCATGAAGGAGCTTGGCGCTCAGTTCTACTTTGTGGTCACAGCCACCAATCGCCTTAGGCGAGAAGGTGAGATTCATGGCGTAGATTACTTTTTTGTGACGACCGAGGATTTCCGCGCCATGATCGACCGCGACGAACTCTTTGAATACGCCGTCGTCTACGACCAGTACAAAGGCGTGCCCAAAGAGCATGCGCGCGCCGCACTTGCCAGCGGCCTGGATGTGGTGATGCGGGTCGACCTCAAAGGCGCCGACACGATACGGGCCAAGGTGTCGGCGGCTGTGACGATCTTTTTGGCGCCGCCCTCCATCGAGGTGCTGGAAGACCGCCTGCGGCTGCGCAGGGCCGACGACGAGGCGCAGATTCGGGCGCGGCTGGGCCTTGCCGCTGGCGAGATGGCGCGAGCGGGCGAATATGACTATGTGGTCATCAATCGCCAGGATGACCTCGATGGCGCGGCGCGGCAGGTGTTGGCCATTATGGAGGCGGAGCGGCGGCGGGCGCTGCCCCCGCCGCACCGGATCTAGCGATGCTCTCTGCTTCTCCTGGGGCGCCGCCAGATGCCAATCACCCGTCCAGGCCGCCTGTCATGCAGCTGCCGGTGCCCAACACCCGGCCTCTATGCACCAGGGTTATGATCGGGCTGCTGGCCATGGTCTGGTTGGCGACCGTGGTGGTGGGGCTTTTGGCAGGGTACGGCCTCAATGGCTCGCGTTCTATCCCTGTGCTGGTGCACATGGGCGCCAAGGTCAACACCCTGATCATTGCCGGCGAGTACTGGCGCCTGTTCACGGCCAATTTCCTGCATATCGGCATCTTGCATCTCGGCTTTAACACCTATGCGCTGCTCATCCTTGGCACTGATATGGAGCGCCGTTTCGGGCATGCTCGTTTCCTGGCCCTCTACCTGATCGCCGGATTGGGTGGCGCCGTGCTGAGTTTCGTGGGCAACGATGCGATCTCGGCCGGCGCCTCTGGGGCGATCTTTGGCCTTTTGGGCGCCATGATCGCGTTTCTGCTCACCTATCGCAGCGAGTTTGGGCGCTATGGCCAGCAGAGGCTGCGCAGCCTGCTGCTGGTGGCGGGCTTTAACCTGGTTATGGGGCTATCGATGCCAGGCATCGACAACCTGGGGCATATCGGCGGCCTCCTGGTTGGCCTGATGCTCGGCTGGGCCTATTGCCCGCGCTACGAGGTGGGGCAGCTACAGCCAGGGGCCATTCCGCGGATCGAGGACCGCTATGAACCTGCTCGTGGCGTGGCGCTAACGGCGCTGATACTGGCCCTGCTGGCGGCGCTCGTGCTCTGGCGGGTGAGTGGCGGCTGATGAGGTGATGATATGACCATACGAGAGCCAGTGGTGGCAGACATGTTCTATCCGGGCGACGCTGGCGCCTGCACCCGCGAGATCGAGGCCTACCTTTCGGCAGTGCAGTTGCCAGAGGAGCTTCCCGAGCTCGTGGCCGGCATTGTGCCGCACGCAGGTTGGGCCTATTCCGCCGAGACGGCGGCCCACGTGATGGCCGCCTTGTTCGACGGCGAACCAGAGACGGTGGTGCTGTTCGGCGCTGTGCACATGTGGGGCATTCCCGGCGCGGCCATGTATGCCAGCGGCGCCTGGCGCACCCCATTGGGCGATCTGGAGGTGGATGCCGAACTCGCTGACGCCGTGCTGGCCGAGACCCGTTTCGTACGCGACGCCCCGGCCGCCCATGCCCAGGAGCATGCTATCGAGGTGCAACTACCCTTTGTAAAGCACCTGCTGCCGGCCGCGCGCATCGTGCCCATCGCCGTGCCCCCCATCGCTGAGGCCCCCGACGTTGGCCGCGCCGTGGCGCGCGCTGTGCAGCAACTCGGTCGGCGTGCAGTGGCATTGGGGAGCACCGACCTCACCCACTATGGGCCACGCTATGGCCTGGCCCCGGCGGGCGTGGGGCAAAGCGCCCTCGACTGGACCCACGAGAACGACCGGCGCGTGCTGACGCTCATCGAGAGCCTGGATGCCGAGGGCGTGCTGCGCGAGGTCAGAGAGCATCACAACGCCTGTGGGGCGGGCGCGGTGGCGGCCACCATCACCTACGCCCAAGAGGCCGGCGCCACGCGGGGCCTCTTGCTGCACTATGCCACCAGCCATGAGGTTATGCCGCTGGGCCAGGCCCGCGATCTGGTGGGCTATGGCGCCGTCGCACTGGCAAAATGACCGCCCCTGACCCGCTCTTCGGCCCGCCCTATGCCCAGGTGGCTGTCGACACGGCCCTGACCGTTCGGGGAGTGGCCTTTGCCCCCGACGAGAGCGAGCCCACGCCTCAAGACCCCGGCTACCTCCAGCGCACCTTTCACTATGCCATCCCTGACTCGCTGCGAGGCCGCGTCTTGCCCGGCCAACTGGTCTGGGCGCCCTTTGGCGCGCGGCACTTGCAGGGAATCGTCATCAAGCTGGACGATTCCTCGCCGGTGGCCGAGACCAAAGAGATCGTCGAGATCATCGATGCGCTGCCTGCTCTCTCGGCCGAGCAATTGGCGCTGGCTCAGTGGATGAGTGAGCGATATCTGACGCCGCTGCAGGCCGCGCTTTTTGCCATGTTGCCGCCCGGCATGCAGCAGCGCGCCATAGAATCCTACGCGCTGGCGCCCGACGCAAACCCCACCAGCCTGACCCCGGCCCCGCGCGAGGTGTACGATCTGCTCGCGGCGCATGGCCCCCTCAACGGCGCCGAGTTGGCGCGCCTGGCGCCCCGCAAGACCTGGCGCACTCACCTGCGCGCGCTGATCGCCAGCGGCCATGTCACCCGCACCGTGGCGCTGGCGCAGCCCACGGCCAGACCACACTTTGAGACCCTGGCGCAGCTGCAAGAGCCCGATAGGGCCAAGTGGCCTCAGGCTCGCGCGCGCCAGCAGCTCGCTCTCCTAGAACTGCTGGCGCAACGCAGAGCGACCGGTTCGGGCTGGACGCGCTATGCCGACCTGCGTCAGCAAGTGGGCGCGAACGCGGCCATGCTGCGCACACTGGCCGCCAGGGGGCTGATCGAAACCAAAAAGGTCGAGATCTGGCGCGACCCGCTGGCGGGCATGTGCTTTGTGCCCGTCACGCCGCCGCAGCTCACCGCCGACCAGGAGGCGGCCTGGAAAGCTATTGCCGCCGACCTGGATAGCCCTGCCGGATTGCCTTTTCTGCTGCAAGGTGTAACGGGCTCTGGCAAAACCGAGATCTATTTGCGCGCTGTGGAGCGTGCGCTAGCACAGGGGCGTGGCGCCATCGTGCTGGCGCCAGAGATCGCCCTGACGCCCCAAACCATTCGCCGCTTTGGGGCGCGCTTCCCAGAGGTGCTGGCGGTGATGCACGGCGCCCTCTCGCCGGGCGAGCGCTATGACCAGTGGCGGCGCATCCGTGCCGGCGAGCTGCGCGTCGTCATTGGCGCACGCTCGGCCCTGCTCGCGCCGGTGCGCTCTCTCGGCGTCATCATAGTGGATGAAGAGCACGAGTGGACCTACAAACAGGATCAGCAGGCGCCGCACTATCACGCGCGCGAGGCGGCCATCGCGTTGGCCCGCTATGTGGGGGCAACGGTCATCCTCGGCAGCGCCACGCCTGATCTGGGCTCCACCCATCGCGCCGAACAGGGCGAGTTTCGCCGTCTGGAGCTGCCCCGCCGCATCATGGGCCACCGCGCGGCCATGGCGCGCTTTATGGCTGCTGGTGACGTGCGCATACGCTTTTCGCCGCTCGAACATGAGGCGCTGCACGCTGAGCTGCCCGAGGTGCAGATCGTCGACCTGCGCGCCGAGCTGCGCGAGGGCAACAGCGCGATCTTTAGCCGCGCTCTGGACGAGGCGCTGCGCGCTACGCTGGCTGCGGGCGAGCAGGCCATCCTCTTTATCAACCAGCGCGGCGCTGCCAGCGCCGCGGTGTGCCGCGACTGCGGCTATGTGGCCGAGTGCGAACGCTGCCGCGTCGCCCTGGCCTATCATCAACGCCCGCCGGCGTTGGTCTGCCACCAGTGCGGGCGCCGCCACCCGGCGCTGACCGAATGCCCGGCCTGCGGCAGTCGGCGGATCAGGCATTTCGGCATAGGCACCGAACGGGTGGAGAGCGAGGTGCAACGCACCTATCCTGAAGCGATCACGTTGCGCTGGGATAGCGACACAACCTCGGACCGCCGCTCACACGAGACATTCCTGACGCGCTTTGAACGGGGCGAGGCCAACGTGCTGATCGGCACCCAGATGGTGGCCAAGGGGCTCGATCTGCCGCTGGTGACGACGGTGGGCGTGGTGCTGGCCGACACAGCCCTGCACCTGCCCGACCTATTCGCCGGTGAACGCACCTTTCAGCTCTTGGCCCAGGTGGCCGGGCGAGCCGGGCGCAGCGTGTTGCCGGGCCGCGTCATCGTTCAGACCTATCAGCCCGAGCATCCTGCCATCCAGGCGGCGGCCCAGCATGACTATGCGGCGTTTGCGCGAGGTGAACTGGCTTTCCGTCGAGAACACGGCTACCCACCCTATCGGCGGCTGGTGCGGCTAGAATACGCCGACGCCGACGCGCGGCGGGCCCGCGCAGAGACCGAGCGGCTCGCACGATTGTTGGCCGAACGCATCGCCCTGCTGGGCCTCTATGGCATAGAGGTCATCGGCCCGACGCCACCGTACTTTGCGCGACAGCGCGGCAAGTGGCGCTGGCAGTTGCTGGTGCGGGGCGGCGATCCTGTGGCCCTGCTGCGCGACCTGCGCCTGCCCCTGGGCTGGCGAGTGGATGTGGACCCGGTGACGCTGCTCTAGCGGCAAAAAGCGGGCAGCCTGTTGGGCCAGACAGAATCCCCTGCCATCATCTGCAAGACCGCCAATGCACTGCCCCGCGCCCCCTACGCCACCCACTCTTGGACGCCAGGCTGACCACCGCTAGAATATCCCCATGCGCACAATGCCCTGTTGGATACTCGTGTTGGCCCTCCTCTGCCTCGGCCTGATCGGCGGCTGCGGCCAGGCGGCTGTGGATGACCCGTCTACATTGGCCGCGTGCCAGGCCACCCTGGTGATCGATGTGACCCCGGTGGGCGCTGTGGTCACGGTCGATGGCGCGATGCAAGGCCAGTCGCCGCTCCGCCTGACGCTCGATCCCGGCGTGGTCAGCGTGCAGGTCGAGTTCGAGGGCTTTGCCAGCTTCAGACGAAGCGTCCGGCTATCGTGCGACCAGGAGACTCTGATCCAGGCCGATCTGCAGGACGTGCGCCCCCCACAAGTCTGGCTGTCCGTTCCATCGGGCCAGGTTCTGCCCGACGAGGGCCTCAAGGTGGACGTTACAGCCGCGGATAGCGCCGGCATTGCACGGCTCGCCCTCTTTGTAGATGGCCTGTTGGTGGCCGAGGTCGATGAGCCCGAGCTGCGCTATAACATAGACACTCGCAGCCTGCCGCCGGGCGTCCATCAGCTCGAAGCGCACGCCTGGGATCGGTCGGGCCTGACGGGGCTTGCCAGGGCAGCCTTTGTGGTGGTCGAGCCCACACCCACCCCCACCGCTACGGCCACCGCAACCCCCACGCCGACAATGACCCCCACTGTGGAGGACGAGACTGCGCCGGCTGCTGCGCTGACACCAGCAGCGCAGCAGTCAGAGACGCCGACGCCATTCGCCAGCGTGGCCGTCTCGCGCCGCAATATCGACATCCCCACCTATGGATATCGCCAGACGCTCTATACCGACCCTGCCAGGGCCGGCCACCCCTATCCCCTGCTGGGCGAGGGTTGGGGGACTGTATCGTCACAGACCTATGAGTTGATCGTGCTGCGCAATGACTATCTCGAAGTGGAGCTAATGCC
>ENA-OSEO01006200-OSEO01006200.1-sediment-metagenome-genome-assembly--contig:-NODE-6200-length-10899-cov-3.291998_pt1 | contig 10899 bp, 12 predicted proteins | sample MGYA00237883_ERZ534232 | MGnify/ENA metagenome assembly ERZ534232
AAGAGTTTCAAGCTGAAGTGGTGGACGCCAAGACGGTTAAGGTGGTGTTATGAGATCAGGCAGATTTTTCCGGCTGTGGGCAATCTTGGGACTGATGTTTCTCCTCGGGGCTTGTACCTCGCAACTCAATCATACCAAGCACAAAGGCGTGGTCATGGAACCTCCCAAGGCCCTGCCCATGCCCCCCTCGCCACCGCCCCAGGAAGGCTCTCTCTGGACCCCTAAAAGCCCCCGGGGCTTGTTAGCCGATCTCCGGGCCTGTAACGTGGGGGACATTGTGACGGTCGTCATCCAGGAAACCAATAGCGCCGCAGATGAGGCCGCCACCCAGGCCGACAGAACTTCCGGAGTCAAGGTGGGCATCACCTCCCTGCTCGGTCTCAGCATGCCCCAAATGAACGCCTTTCAAGACAACACCGTCACCGCGGAAAACGCCATCGAAGGTGCGGTGGGTAATGTCTCCAAGGGCACGGGTAATACGGCCCGGAAAAGCTCCTTTATATCTTTCCTGACCACCCAGGTCGTCCATATTCTCCCCAACAAGAATCTGGTGATCAAAGGCCAGCGCCAGATGAAGGTCAATAACGAAACCGAGGTGGTCACTTTAAGCGGCATCGTCCGTCCTGAAGACCTGAACACGGACAACTCGGTCCTCTCCACCAGAGTGGCGGAGGCCCGGATGGAAATAACCGGATACGGTGTGGTTTCCGACAAGCAGCGCCAAGGCTGGCTGACCCGGATCCTCGACCATATCTGGCCATGGTGAGATAAAATGCGCAACCCGGCAAAAACTGACGTCCTCCGAAAGTCTTGGTCTCCCGCGATCCGGGGTTTCCTGGCGGTCTGCTGCTCCCTGGCCGTGCTGCTGACTCTGGCGTGGCCCCACCCGGCCCAGGCCGTCCGCTTGAAAGACGTGGCCTCTTTTAAGGGGGTGCGCTCCAACCAACTCCTGGGCAACGGCCTGGTGGTGGGCTTGAACGGCAGCGGTGACGGCACCAATGTGGATTTCAATATCCAGGAACTGGCCAATATGCTCACCAATATGGGGATAACCCCGAACAAGACAAAAATGAAGGTGAAAAACATCGCCGCGGTGGCGGTGACCGCGATATTGCCTCCTTTTGCCCGGGTGGGGTCCCGCATCGACGTTTTGGTGTCCTCCATGGGCGACGCCAAGAGTCTCCAGGGCGGCACCCTGGTGCTCACCCCTTTAAAGGGGGTGGACGGCAATGTTTACGGCCTGGCTCAGGGGCCCGTCTCCGTGGGGGGGTTTGCCGCCAGCGGTGACGCCGGGGGCGGAGTCACCAAGAACCATCCCACCGCGGGCCGCATTGCCAACGGGGCCACGGTGGAGCGGGAAATACCCTTTGATTTTGCCGATAAGCAGAGCATTGTCATGGCCCTCAATGACCCGGATTTCACTACGGCCACCCGGGCCGTACGCGCCATCAACCGGCATCTCCGGGGCACCTATGCCTTCTCCAAGGACGGCGGCACCATTGCCATAAAGTTGCCCCCGGCCTTTAAGGAAAGAATGGTACCCATGCTGGCCTCGCTGGAAAACCTGGAAATTCCTGTGGATACGGTGGCCAAGGTGATCATCGACGAACGCAACGGCACCGTGGTTATGGGTGAGAACGTCCGCCTCTCCACGGTGGCCATCGCCCACGGCAATCTGATGATCCAGATCAAGGAAAAACCCCGGGTCTCCCAGCCCTTGCCCTTCTCTCAGGGCAGCACCGTAGTGGTGCCGGATACTTCCGTTACCGTAAAAGAGGGCAGGGACCGCCTCATGGTTCTGCCGGAGGGAGTGAACATCGGCCAGGTAGTCCAGGCTTTGAACGCCATCGGCGTCACCCCCCGGGACCTGATCGCCATCCTGCAAGCCATCAAAGCGGCCGGAGCCCTCCAGGCCGAGTTACAGATCATCTAAGGAGAAAGGCATGGCCCATCAACCCCTGCAGGCTTTATCTTCCGCTCCCCTGGGAACCGCGGGCCTGAGTTCGCTCTATTCCTGGCAATATAAGGCCAAAAACCCAGCCGACCGCAACCGTAACCTGGCCAAGGTTTGCGCCGAAGTGGAGGGCGTCTTTATTAACCAACTCCTGAAACAGATGCGCCAAACCATGGTCTACTCCACGAACCCCAACCGGAACCGTAAGGATTATTATCAACTCTGCGAACAACAGGTAGCCCAAGCCCTGGCTGCCGGGGGCGGTATAGGATTGGCCAGCCGCCTCTTCCAGGACATGCAGCACCGCACTCCGACCTGTAACAAGGAGAACCAGAATGAACTATCTAGCCACCCAGTCCCATCCGGAGGCCCTGCTCCAGCAGGAGATCTCCCTGTACCAGGAACTTCTGGAATGTCTGGAACAGGAAGCCCAAGCCCTGGCGGCGACCCAGGAGGAGACCATCCTGGGCCTGGCGGTTTTTAAGGAAGAGATTCTGGAACAGCTTTTGGAGGTCAAAAAAGCCAGGGAGGAGAGATCCACCGGCACGGAGAGTGTCTCGGGACTAGAGGACCTGGCCCAGTTGCAACGCCAGGTGGCCGCCCGGAATCTCCGCAACCGGGAAATCATTTCCGCCTCTCTGGAGGTGATTCAGGAATATCTTGGCCAGTTCCTCCCTCCCGGCCCCGGTCTCTATCAGCACGAGGGCCAGATGGAAGCGGGCTCCGGCAGAACCCTGTTCCACCGCCAGGTCTGAACCGGAATTTCCGGTTTGCCGTTAAGCGGATGAGGGGTGATAAGACGGCAGGTAACCTGCAGATGATTGCTCCGGGTGGGGAAACGGGAACTAGCCGTTTCCCTGCCGTTATCCATTTTACCCTCCTGTGAAGGGGAGATGATAGATGTCAGGCATACTGGGATTGATGGACATTGCAAAAAGGTCCATGGCAGCCAGTCAACTGGGGGTGGAAGTTACCAGTAACAACATCTCCAACGTCAATACCCCCGGTTACTCCCGGCAGATCGTGAATTTCGAGACCAGCACGGCCTTACCTTCCCCTTACGGCCCCCTGGGTTACGGAGTCCACGTGCTGGGGATCGAGCGGGCCTTCGATCCTTTCGTGGCCGCCAGATTAACGGAAAATACCGCGATGCTGTCGGAGTATCAGACCCGGAAAACCTACCTGGACCAGGTGAGCGGCTTCTTTAATGAAACCCTGGATGGCGGCTTGAATGAGCTTCTTTCCGGGTTTTGGGACGCCTGGCACGACGTGGCCGACAATCCTTCCGGTACCGGGGAGCGCCAGGCGCTCCTGAGCCAGGCCCAGACCCTGGCCGATGCCTTCAACTACCGGGCCGACCAATTAGTCCAGGCCCGCACCACCCTCTCCCAGCAGCTCAGCCCCATTATTGATGAAATTAACTCCCATGCAACCCGCATCGCGGAACTCAACCGGGATATTCAAGCCGTCGAGACTCCGGAGCACCCGGCCAACGACCTCCGGGACCAGCGCCAAACCGAGATCAACGCGCTGGCCGAACTCGTCGGCGTCCGCTACTACACCACCGGCGACGGCACCATCAATGTCACCCTGGCTAACGGGCTCCCTTTGGTGCAAAGCATGGATGCCTGGGAGCTCGAATACACCATCGACGCTTCTGATAAGGTGCAGGTCAATTGGTTGGGCCCCAATGGCACCACCGAGGACGTCACCTCTGCCCTCTCCGGCGGCAAGCTCTCGGCCCTGATCGAGGTCCGGGACACCCAGATAGTCCAGTTCCAGCAAGACCTGGACAAACTGGCCCAGGAATTCATCGCCGCGGTCAACAGCCAGCACAGCCAGGGGGTGGGGCTGGAATTGCTCTCCCAGGCCACCAGCACGTACGCCATAGATGCCGCCTATATAGGAGACCCTTTGGTGGGCAATGCCGGCCTTCCTTTCGGGGGATCGATTACCGGCGGCACCTTAAACGTCCATGTGGAAGACGCCAGCGGCAGCTCCGTGACCGACACCTTCGCCGTGGATGGCGCCACCACCTTGCAAGACGTGGCTGACTGGCTCAACGCCCAGGCCAACCTCACTGCCTCGGTGAGCGGGGGACAATTAACAGTCACGGCCGATGCGGGCTACGGCTTCGGGTTTTCCGACGACACCAGCAATGTGCTCATGGGCATCGGGGTCAATACCTTCTTTACCGGCGGCAACGCCTATGGCATGGGAGTCAACCAGGCGCTGACGGGTAACTATGATCTCATCGCTGCGGGCCGGATTGAGCAGATCGATGCCACCACCATCGCCCATCCCCCCGGGGACAACCGCAACGCCCTGGACTTGGCCGAATTGGCCGACCAGGCGGTGGCGGGGCTGGGGAATTTGACCTTCAGTGAAGCTTATCGCGATTTGGTGACCGATATCGGTCTGGAGGCGGAAGATGCCGGAAGTAAACAAGACTTTTACCAGAGTATGGTGGACCAATATACCCAGTTGCGGGACGCGGTCTCCGGCGTCTCCCTGGATGAAGAATTGACCAACCTCATCAAATTTCAGAGGGCCTACCAGGCCGCGGCCCAGGTGATTTCCGCGGCCGACGAGATGCTGCAAGCCCTGCTGAGCATCAAGAAGTGAGGACCAGGCTATGCGAATCTCCATGCCCACTATTTTTGCGAACATCCAAACGCAATTGCAGCGACTGGTGGAGGATTTGCAGCACACTAACGCCACCATCGCCACCGGCCGTAAATATCAGCAGATCAGCGACAACCCGGTGGAGGTCGGGATCCTGATGGGCCTGAACGCGGAATCGGGCCAGATAACCCAATACCAGCGTAATTTGGAGACCGCTAACAACTGGTTGTCCAGCACCGAAAATGCCCTGAGCAATATCAATGAAATTGTGTCTCAGACCTCAGCCCTGGCCGAGCAGATGGCCACCGGCACATATAACGCCTCCCAACGGGCCGCCGCGGCCGAACAGGTGCAGCAGTATCTGGAAGAAATAATGCAGATGGGCAATGTCCGTTTCGACGGGAAATACCTCATGAGCGGTTATAAGATCGATACGGAACCTTTCACCATGGCGGCGAATTACGCCATACAACAGCCGGAGATGCATTTAAGCAGCGGTTCCGATGGCGCCGCCACTTCCTCCGGCACTTATACCGGCAACGACTCCGTCACTTATATAGTAGAGATTGTCTCCGGCGGGGCCACGGGTGCGGCCACTTTCCGGGTTTCTGAAGATGGGGGCCAAACCTGGTCGGCCACCGATACCAGTACCGGCGCGGCCCAGAATATCGGGACCGACGGGGCCCAAGTCACCTTTGATCCTTTAAGCGCCAACTGGGTCACCGGAGACCGCTTTACAATTTCCGTTTACAAACCGATAAGCTACCAGGGTGATGAAAACCACCTGGAGGTGAGCATCGGCCGGAACAGCACGTTAGAGGTGAGCCAGGTGGGAGGGGAGGTGCTGGGCGGGAAAAATCCCTCGGTAGCCCCTGATATCTTCCAGATCATGTCCCACCTGAAGAGTAACCTGGAGGCCAATGACAGTGCAGGGGTGGGTGCGCGCCTGGAAGAACTGCGGGATTACCAGGCCCACCTGACCAGTATTATGGCGGGCCAGGGGGCCGCGCTCAACCGGGTGGAAATCAAGCAAAACACCTACGACTCTTTGCAGGAGGAAGTCACCCAGAATATCGCCACCAAAGGTGATACTGATCTGGTGGAGGCCGCCAATGCCATGGCGGCCAAACAATTGGCCTACCAGGCGGCCTTGCAATCGTCCACCATGGTCATGCAGCTAAGTCTACTGGATTATCTTTAATAAATTTTGAAAAATCTCTTCCTTTTTCGGGAAGAAAGTTAGGGATTGACGGAGGATTTGGGTATAATGGGGCTGACGACAGGCCCCCTACTCTCCAAGGTGGAGGAACTTTTTGCAGCCCGGTGTTAAACGGCAGGGAAGCCAGGGGGCTTCCAGGTAAAACGGCTGTCGAGGCCCCCAGACCAGGAAGGTTATTTTGCTCATCCTTACTCGCAAAATCGGCGAAGGGATCATCTTGGGAGATGATATCCGCATCGCCGTCTTGGAAATCCGGGGCAAACAGATCCGGATCGGTATTGAGGCGCCGTCCAGCATAGTGGTGCTGCGGGAGGAAATCTACCAGCGCATCCAGGAAGAAAACCTCCAGGCCGCGGGCGTCAGAGACGTGGACTTAAAAGAACTTGCTAACATCTGGAAGCAGAAGAAAGAAAATGAGCCCTGATCCGCAGAAAACCCCGACTGAGCCGGTCTCAGCCACCATCGCCACCAAACACTTCGGCGAGATCGTAGTGCGGGAAGACCAGATTATCATCTTCGACCCCGGGCTGTTGGGGTTCACCGAGTTCCACCGGTTTATCCTCATCGAACACGGCCAGGACTCCCCTTTCCTCTGGCTCCAATGCGTGGACAAATCAGACCTGGCCTTTGTGGTCATCGACCCCCTCTTTGTCCTGCCTGATTACCAGATCGGCCCCATCAACGGCGTCCGCAAAGAGCTGGACATTCAAAATCTCAAAGACCTGAAAGTGCTGGTGATCCTCACCATCCCGCCGGGCCGCCCCCAGGATATGACCGCCAACTTGATGGGACCGATACTCATCAACCTGGCCAATCGCCGGGGCAAACAACTGGTCCTGGAAAGCTCCCCTTACTCCCACAAGCACCCGGTGCTGCCGGCTAAAGCTTAAAGGCGGGTTTTCGGTTTCTGTTTGCCGTAGGGGCGAACCTTGTGTTCGCCCGGACGCTGGGCGAACACAAGGTTCGCCCCTACTTACAAAAAGCCATTTCCTATCGCAAAAAAAGCGGGCCCTTAGGCCCGCTTTTTTTACCGAAAACCGAAAACTGCCTTACATGGGCTTGGTTTCCATGGTGGATTCGTCTCCCAGGAACTTCCAGGGGGAGATGCCGGCCTCCGGAGAGCCCACCTGGTAGTCGAAAAGTTCTTTGACCAAGTCATTGCCTTTTTTATAGAGGACCCGCAAAGGGATGTCCGCGGGGCAGTTCTCTTCGCAGAGACCGCAGTCGATGCAACGCCCGGCCATGTGGATGGCCCGGACCAGCTGGAAGATGGTATCCGGGGGCAAATTGCCGGTGCTCATCAGCTCCGGATGCTCCAGGGAGCATTCCTTGCAGAAGCACATGGGGCAGACGTCCCGGCAGCCGTAGCACTTGATGCATTTCTTGAAGTGGCCCAGCCAATCCTGGAAGGCTTCTTCCTCGCCCAGGGCCTCGATGCTCGCCACCCGCTTGCTCTTGGCCACGGGCTGGCATTTCTCCCCGTAATCGATGACCGAGGCCCAGGGCCCCGGGCATTCGCAATAGTCAGCCTGCTCCTGGGTACAAGCGACGCCCACCAGCACCACCTTGTCAGGCTCCAACTGGCCCCACTTGTAGAGCTCATTCAAACCCCGCTCGTCACAGCCCCGCACCTGGATGGCGAAGGTATCCTCCGGGTAACGGGACGCCACTTGTTGCAGCAGCTTGTCCAGGGGGTAGCGGGCGCTATCAGGGGCGACGATGGCCTGATCCACCTCTTCCAGGCGTTCCTTGGTAAAAAAGTGGGGCAAAGGGTGGCTGTCTTTCATAATATAGCCGATATATCCCGCTACTTTGCCTTCTTTTAACAGCTTCCGGACCTTTTCACGCAACTTATCCATAGGGACTTATCCTTAATCTAGTCGGTAAAGAGCGAACACAGGTTCACCCCTACGCCGCCCGGGCCGCCAGTTTCAGGCGGGAGGGACCCAGTTTTTTGATCTTCTCGGTGAAATTCCGCACCGTCTCCGCGAACTTGGGGCCTTCGGCGGCGGAGATCCACTCCAGGTGAAGCCTCCCGGCTTCACAACCGGTGAACTTCAGGAGGTCCTGGAGGAAACGCATGCGCTTGATGGTCATAAAATTGCCCCGGAGATAGTGGCAGTCGCCGATATGGCAGCCACCGATGAGCACGCCGTCGGCCCCCTTCTGGAAGGCCCGGAGCACGTGATGGGGCGAGACGGTGCCGGAGCACATGACCCGGATGACCCTGATGTTGGGGGGATATTGCAGGCGGCTGACACCCGCCAGGTCGGCCCCGGCGTAAGTGCACCAGTTACAGAAAAATCCAATAATTTTCGGTTCGAACTCTTTTTCTGCCATTTTTTTCAGTCCTCTTGTCAGATAGGCGGAGGCCTGATCAGCCCGCGGCCTCCTCCATCGCTTCCAATTCCGCTAAAGCCTCGTCAACTTGGGTGTAGATCTGCTTGTGGCTGAACCCGAAGAGAGTGATGCACTCCGAAGGGCAGTTGGCGGCGCAAGTGCCGCAGCCCTTGCACAAGGCCTGGTTGACTTCGCAGACGTCTTCCCGTTCCTTGTAATTGATGGCTCCGAAGGGGCAGACCCCCACGCAGGCCTGGCAGCCGGAACAGGCGGCCGCGTCTATCTGGGCCACTACCCCGCCGGCCCGGATGGCATCTTGGGCCAGGACCACCGCGGCCCGGGCCGCCGCGGCCTTGGCCTGGGCGATGGCTTCATCCATGGGTTTGGGATAATGGGCCAGACCGGCGACAAAGACGCCGTCGGTGGCAAAGTCCACCGGCCTGAGCTTCATATGCGCTTCCAGGAAGAAGCCGTCGTTGGTCAAGGGCACCTTGAACAACTTGGCCAGTTTCTCCTGGTCCTTAACAATGATGGCCGAAGCCAGGGTTAAGACATCGGGATGCAGATTCACCGGGATGCCCAGGATGTGGTCCCGGACTGTGACCGTGAGTTCACCCTTGGCGTTTTGCGCCACCTGGGGTTTATTCTCCAGGTCGAAACGGATAAAGATGACCCCTTTTTCCCGGGCTTCCTTATAGAGGTTCTCCCGGAGTCCGTAAGTGCGCAGATCCCGGTAAAGGATGTAAACGTCCATGTCCGGGTTGATCTCTTTGAGGTTCACCGCGCTTTCCACGGAGTGGGTGCAGCAGACCCGGCTGCAGTAGGGGCGCTCCGGCTCCCGGGAGCCCACGCACTGGATAAAGGCGGCGCACTTGGCCCCGGTGACCATGGGGTTCTTCTCCCGCAGGGCCTGGTCCATCTCCAGGGAGAGGAAAACCCGAGGGTTGTCCTTATAGAGATATTCCGTGGGCTTGTAGGAGTGGCCGCCCATGGCGATGATGGCCGCGCCGTGCTCCACCTCGATTTCCCGGCCCTGTTGGGAGACCAGGCTCTTGAAGTTGCCCACAAAACCGTCGACATCGGTGACCTCGGCGTTAAGGAAGACCTCGACCAGGGGGTTGTCGTTCACTTTCTTGATCAATTCCTCGACATAGGGCTTCACCACCTCGCCGTTCCACGTCTGGTTGAGCTTGAGAGCGTGCCCTCCCAGGAAATCCTTCTTTTCCACCAGGGTCGCTTTATAGCCCTGGCCGGCCAGGCCCAAGGCGGCCTCCATGCCGGCTACGCCGCCGCCGATGACCAATCCGGCCTTGGTGACGGGCAGGTCGAACTCCTGGAGAGGCGTCTGCAAGGAGGCACTGGCCACGGCCATGCGCACCTGGTCTTTGGCCCGCTGGGTGGCCGCCTCCGGCACGTTCGCATGGACCCAGGAGCCCTGATCCCGGATGTTGGCCATCTGAAAGAGATACTTATTCAGGCCCGCTTCCTTGATGGTCTCCTGGAAGGTAGGTTCATGGGTGCGGGGGGTACAGGAAGCCACCACCACCCGGTTGAGGTTGTGCTCTTTAATACGTTCCTTAATGAGTTCCTGGGTATCCTGGGAGCAGGCGAAGAGGCTGTTCTCCACGAACTCCACGTAGGGCAGCGTCTTGGCGTAATCCCGGACCGCCTCCACGTCCACCACGCTGGCGATATTAATGCCGCAGTGGCAGACGAAGACGCCGATGCGGGGTGTTTCCAGGGAGACGTCCCGCTCTTCGAACACGGGCTTTTTCCGGGCCAGGGAAAAGCGCGCCGGACTCAGGAGTTCGCTGGAAGCCGCGGCCGCGGCCGAAGCTTCCATGACCGACTGGGGGATGTCCTTGGGGCCCTGGAAGGCGCCGCAGACATAGATGCCCGGCCGGCTGGTGGAAACCGGGGTAAAAGAGGAGGTGTCGGCAAACTTATTGGCGTTCACCTCCACTCCCAGGGTCTTGGCCAACTCCAATACCTTGGGGGAGACCTCGAAGCCATTGGACAGAACCAGCATGTCGAAATGCTCGGTCTCCAAGGTGCCGTCTTCTTTCAGATAGCGGATGGCCACGTCGTCAGTGCCCGGCACCGCGTCGATGGTGTGGACCCGGGAGCGGATGAAGCGGACCCCGAATTCATCCCGGGCCCGCCAGTAGTACTTTTCGAACTCCTTGCCGTGGGTGCGGATGTCCATGTAGAAGACAGCCGCATCCAGGGGCTCTTTACTGTGTTCCTTGGCGATGATCGCCTCTTTGCGCAGGGCGCGCAGTTGATTAGTCAACGGGTCTTTCCGGTCGTCGATCCGGCCGCCCTTGCCGTGGCCTTGGGGGCCGATCACGTTCCCTGTTGGAGGGGCCGCGCTGACCGGCAGGGATATAACCGCAATGCTCAATAGAAACGCTGCCATACCCAAAATCCAGACGGTTCTGGTTTTCATCTCCGCCTCCTTTCTGTGATAGGTTAAACAGGGTGAATCTTCGCCAGACAAGAAATGAGTCAATGAGATTTTGGTTAGTTGGGTGGACTTGTCTCAAAAGAAAAGGCAGGTGAAGTATCGCTGGAGCTTCTTTTGTACGGCAGGATCTGAAAACGCGCTCTGTTTAGATATTCACGGGGAAGCGAATTGCATTATAGGAATGCCTTTATGCCCTTTTATAGGTATCTATGCAAGCTGTCAACTCAATTTTAGACGCGAGCATGTGTGGTCTCTCGCCGGATTAGCATGATCATTCAAGGCGCAGTCGCTTTC
>ENA-OSEO01006201-OSEO01006201.1-sediment-metagenome-genome-assembly--contig:-NODE-6201-length-10898-cov-3.504852_pt1 | contig 10898 bp, 6 predicted proteins | sample MGYA00237883_ERZ534232 | MGnify/ENA metagenome assembly ERZ534232
ATCAACCATCTGCTAAGACTGATCCATAAAGAAGCGCTTCGTACTACAGCGGCTGATTCGGGCACGATATTGCTTTTTGATCTTGAGAGTGGTCCACAAACTATTATCCGGTATGTGATTGGGGAGACTCATTCTGACCAACTGGCTGATGAAGAGTTGGCAGTTTTGGAGCGCAGAGAACCGCTTCTGTGTCGTTCAGAAGATGGACAGCCAACCCTGGTTTGGGCAGATGAGGTTCACTACAAATCTATGCTGGTTGTGCCAATTTATTTCCAATTGCAACCAGCGGGATTAATTATCCTCTATTCATCTGATGAAAGGGCATTTGATGAGACCGCGGTCGAGATCGCGCAATCTTTGGCTTCGCATACCTCTGTGGTGATTGCCAGTGTGATACAGCAACAAGAAAGAATGAAAAAAGGAGCGCTGCCAGCGCGTGAGGCAAAGGTGTTGGAAGTGCTGCCCGGTTTGTTTGAGAAACTGAAGAATCCAGCTGCTCTGGACGAATTGCTGTTGGAGATTGGACGGGCTATCCGGGAAGTGACCGATTTTCAGATGCTGGTGTTCAGCCTGTTTGATCAAGATGACGGGCGTTTACATCGTGTTGGTCACATTGGTTTACCAGATGAGGCCTGGAGAGAATTAAGCGAACACACGCAACCCTGGGAGGCTATCCGGTCCTTGTTAAAACCTGAATACAGGCATGGTGCCGCATATTATATTCCGGCGGCGCAGGAGCCTGTTTTGCCGCAAGATATGCACACTGTTACGGGTCTTGTAGGGGAGCCAGAAATCCAGGTGATGGGCAATTGGGACCCGGACGATATGCTGTTAATTCCTTTATCCGACTCGGAGGGTGAGGTTTTGGGGTTGATCAGTCTGGACGCGCCTCTTGATGGGCGCCATCCGGACCAGTCGGTCTACGAGCCTGTTACGCTTTTTGCTCATCTCGCCTCTACGCTGATTGAAAACCACAGCAAGTTGTCTTCGACGCAAAATCAGTTATCGGAAGCGGTGCAATCGTTTGAGGGATTGAAGAAAATCGAAGAGAGTCTTCCAGTATTGCTTCACAAAGACCTGGAACAAACGCTCTCCATTAAGAAGTTGTGGGCAGAGAAAGAGCAGTTGCAGGCTCTGCAGAGCATTGTTGAGATGGCAAACTGGCAGCCTGATATTCTCTCGGTGCTTCGAATGATGGCGCGAGAATTACTGACCATTCTGGGTTTTAATGCGGCTCTAATCGGGGAACAGACCCTTTCGGGTTCACAACTTCTGGATGTTATTCAATCCATAGATATTGACGGCGGACTCGAATCATTGTTTGGACAAAAAAATCCGCTGCGACAACTTCTGGAAGATGGCGACGCGATATTTGTTTCAGATATTCATGCGCAGGGCCAATGGCAAGACAACCCGCTCTTAAATAAGCTTTCCGCAAAGTCTTTTATTGGATTGCCCTTGCTGATCAGTGATGAGCAGGTGGCGGGAGTTTTACTGGTAGGGCAGCATCCTGTGCGGGAGTTTACCCAGGAAGAACGGAATATTTATGCGCAACTGGCCAGACAGGTCAGCGTAAGCTTACAGAATCTTCACCTGCTTACCGAGACGCAACGAAATTTGCAGGATGTAAACCTGTTGTTGGATTTCTCGCGAAAATTGGGAAGCCTTGATATTGATGATATATCCCGTGTGCTTTTAGACAGCGTGATGGCGGTGATCCCATCTGTGGACGCGGGGTGGGTAGGATTGTGGGATGAAAAAAGCCAGAAATTATCTCCTCAACTGGCTGCCGGGTACAAGGATAACGAGCGTATCCGAGAAATAAGTTATACTTTCGACCCGATTTCAGAAAATGAACAGCCTTTGCCGCTTCAAGTCTTCCAAACTGGTAAACCACAACGAATCACTGAACGGGAATTCATTACAGGCTATCACCTTGCTTCGGAGGATTTGATTCATTACCAGCACTCGGCTGGAGGTCTTTTACCCCTTTCGAGTGTGCTTGTTCCTTTGCGAAGTGGTGCTACTTCCCTGGGTGTTCTGGTGATTGAAAGCTTTGATGAGTTGAAAGCGTTTGGGCCGGGTGATGAAACGATGGCGCTTTCTCTCACCCAGCAAGCGGGTCTGGCATTGGAAAACGCACGGTTATTTATTTCTGCTGAACAAAGGACCTCGCAGCTTCAGGCACTGACGAAAGTGGCGAGTACGATCACTTCAAGCCTTCAGAGTGAAGAATTGATCAACAGTTTATTAACTCAGTTGAAAGCGGTTGTTTCGTATGACACGGCTACTTTATGGCTAAAAGAGGGGGAGATACTATCCGTGGCGGCGGCCAATGGTTTTGCGGATACGGAGAGCCGGGTCGGTCTATCTGTCGCTGTGCGCGACAGCAACCTGTTCCAGGAGATGATCCGAACTGTCCAGCCCATTTCAATCCCAAATATTTCGTTTGATGAAAGGTTCCCTTCACTGTTAGAACCAGAGCGCTATTCCTGGCTGGGTATTCCACTGCTGGCAAAATCGGAGTTGATCGGGGTTATCGCTCTTGAGAAACAGGAAGCAGGATTCTACAAACCAGAACTGGTTCAGGCAGCAATGACATTTGCTGGACAGGCAGCAGTTTCTTTGGAAAACGCGAAGCTCTATGAAGAAAGCGTCCGAAGAGCTGCTGAATTGGATGAGAGAACCCAGCGATTGACCCTTCTGAATCGTTTTACCAGTAAGTTGGGGGCTTCTTTAAAGGTGGATTACATTCTGGAGCAAACTGCTGAATATGCTGGCAACGCTGTCAGAGCTTCTGGAACAGCTGTTTTTGCGCTGGATGACCAAGATAGAATCGCTTTGCAATATGAATTGCCGGTTTCGGGTCGTTCACTTCCGCAATTCTTTACTAAACCACCGATATTTGACCAACTTGTTGAATCTTTGAGCGTGTTCAGTTCGGACCAGGCAGCGCAGGAAACGGATTTAAGACTGTTCTATGAGGCGTATTTAAAGCCGCGAGACGCGCAATCGATATTGATCGTCCCCCTTTCAGCTGGGGCGAACCTGTATGGCTGGTTGTTGGTACTGAAAGATGAAGTGTATCGTTTCAGTTCTTCGGAGATCGAATTGGAGCGTACCATTTGCAATCAGGCAGCTATTTCTCTACAAAATGCAAGCCTGTATCTGGAAACGCGGAACCTGTCTCAAAACCTGGAGCTTAGAGTCAAAGAAAGATCGGCACAATTGCAGCGGGAACATCAGAACACTGAAACACTTCTTCGGATCAGTAATGAACTATCTGGCAGCTTGGACATTGACGAAGTGCTTTCCAGAGTTTTAAGAGTTGTGAATGACACCCTTAACGCGCAGCAGAGTCTGATCTTCCTTCCTGAAGAAAACGCACGGGTGTATCAGGCCGGGGAGCTTGTGGTGGGGGCAGAGAACCCGGGTCAGTTAATGAGCGCAAGTTTGGAAAGGGAAGTCGCAAATTGGGTGATGCGAAACAAACAGTCTATCCTGGTTTCCAACATGCGCGAGGATAAGCAGCGCTGGGATATTCCGGATGATTTCATTCCTGATTATCAAAGTTTATTGGCAGTACCGATGATCCTTGGGGAAGAAGTGTTGGGAGCGCTGGTTTTGCTTCACCGGGAGGAGGAAGTGTTTCACGATGACCAGATGGGGCTGCTCGAAGCCAGCGCGAGACAAATCAGCATGGCACTAAATAAGGCAGAACTTTTCAAGCTGATTCGTGACCAGGCGGAAAACCTGGGGGGAATGTTACGAGAACAACAAATTGAAGCCAGCCGTTCCAGAGCCATCCTTGAGGCTGTGGCGGATGGTGTGGTGGTAACAAATAATTTTAACCGCATTACACTTTTGAATCGTTCCGCGGAGGAAATTTTGGACGCGGATGCACCGGCGTTAATTGATCAACCCGTTGAGGCGTTAACTTGTCTTCTCGGTAAGGACCAGGCCGAAAAAGTATGGATGGGAACGATATCGGATTGGGCAAACAATCCTTTAAAGTCTGGTGAAGGAGTTTCTTATTCAGATCAGTTTGAACTCGCAAATGGCAGATATGTGGCTGTAAGTCTGGCGCCAGTCATTTGGAACGCAAATTTTATGGGGACAGTTTCGATTTTCCGGGATATTTCTCAGGAAGTGCAGATAGACCGGTTAAAATCCGAATTTATCGCAAATGTCAGTCATGAGTTGCGCACACCAATGACCTCGATCAAGGGGTACGCGCAGGTTTTACTAATGGGCGCAGCGGGTGACCTGACTGAGCAGCAAAGACATTTCCTGGATATTATTTCGAACAATACCACGCGGTTAAGCGTGCTGGTAAACGATCTGTTGGATGTCTCTCGGATCGAGGCCAGCAGGTTAACCCTGATGCTGAAACCTCTGGATCTCAGAAAGCTTGCCGAAGATATGGTTGTGGATATGCTGCGTCTTTCTGAGGAAGAGGGGAAGCCCATGATAATTGAGGTTCAATGCCAGGAAGACCTCCCAATGGTAAGCGGAGACCCCGCGAGGGTGCGGCAGATTCTTAACAGTTTGTTTTCAAATGCATATCACTACACACCTGATGCCGGGCGGATCCTGATTAAACTGCATCAGGAAGGGCAGGAAGTTCAGATAGATATTTGCGATAATGGATTTGGTATTCCTCTGGAAGAGCAGGGCCGCATTTTTGAACGATTCTATCGTGGTGAAAGCTCGCTGGTTACAGGCACCGCCGGTACCGGGCTGGGACTTTCAATCGCAAAAACCCTCATTGAAATGCACCTTGGGCGCATCTGGTTTAAGAGTTCTGGTGTTAAAGGCGAGGGAAGTGTCTTTTCATTTACTTTGCCAATCTTTGAAGAAAAGGAATGACACATGGCAAAAATCTTAATTGCTGAAGATGAACCAGACATTCGAGCGTTGATCCAATTTACGCTTCAATTTGCGGGTCACGAAGTGATCGCGGCTAAAAACGGAGCAGAAGCATTTGAAACCGCGTTGCAGGTGACACCGGACTTGATATTAATGGACATCCGAATGCCACAAATGACCGGGTATGAAGCCTGCGAAAAAATGAAAAAAGAAGAAACCTTGAAACACATTCCTGTTGTTTTTCTCACGGCAAAGGGACAAGAGCAGGAAATTCAGACTGGTTTGAATTTAGGCGCAGCGGAATATCTGTTGAAACCGTTCGCGCCGGATGATTTAACCAGAAGGGTTCAGGAAATCCTGGACCAGTATAAAACGCTGAATAAAGCATGAGTGCGATTTTACTGAATAAGCGCGTTGTGCATTACGAGGTCCTGGGTCGAGGCCGTCCGTTGATCTTTTTGCATGGGTGGCTGGGGACCTGGCGGTACTGGATTCCCATGATGCAGGTGGCTTCCACCAATTATCGCGCTTACGCGATTGATCTTTGGGGGTATGGCGACACAGCAAAAGACGCGCAATCCTATTCTGTGGATGAACAGGCGGCGTTGCTGAAAGGTTTTCTGGATGAAATGGGTATCAGGCAGGTAGCGCTGGTTGGGCATGGGTTGGGCGCGATTGTTGGCCTGCGTTTCGCACAGCAGAGCCCTGGAATGGTTAACCGAATCATGGCGATCAGTTTTCCCACTCATGCCGGAATGGTCAACGCGCGTCTCGCTGTCGAGTCTCCGGAGAATTTATTGGATTGGGTCCTGGAAAAAAGCCCGCTCGCGAATTCTATTCGCGGCGATCTGATTAAAAATGACCCAAAAGTGATCCCTGATTTTCTGAAAAGTGTTGAGCAGATTAACCTGGAATCTCTGTGGAAACAGACAGAGTTAATGGGTCTGCTGGTGCACGGCCAGGATGATCCGGTTGTGGCGATACCCGATGCCGCGGATTGGAAGGATATGTCTTATAACACACATGCCATAGTGTTTGAACAATCCGGGCATTTTCCGATGATTGATGAGGCAAATAAATTTACCCGTCTGCTGGTGGAATTTCTGGCTCTTGAAAGCGGCGAAACCCCCAGGAACTTGCAACTGAAGGAGGAGTGGAAGCGCCGGGTGCGGTAGGTTGCCAGGAGTAATAACTTTTGAATGAGACTGTACAGTTCATTTTGATTGGGATTGACAATAAAAAGTAACTGTTCTATACTATCGTCAGTACCTTATACAGAAATTAATACAAAAACGGGGAGCCAGAGGAAATCTGGCTGAGAGGAAGGTTGCGTTTGCCTTCGACCCGCAGACCTGATCCGGATAATGCCGGCGGAGGGATCATAACCTGGTTTTGTGCCCTCCACTGTGGAGGGTTTTTTTATGTCAGCTAAACGAGCAATTCTGTTTGTAAATGGTGATTTGCGTAAGCAAGAGACTATATTATCGTTAATAGAACCCGATGATCTTTTGATTGCGGTTGATGGCGGTCTTCGACATCTGGAGCTGTTAAACCTCCAGCCACGACTTGTGGTGGGTGACCTGGATTCAATTACTCCTCAGCAGCTGCAGGATCTGCGCTCAGACGGCGTGGAAATCATTCGCTTTCCAGAGAAAAAAGACGAAACAGATCTGGAACTGGCACTGGATGTTGTGCTGAAAAAGGGACTTAAGGTGATATGGGTCGTGGGCGCTTTGGGGGGAAGGCTGGACCAAACCCTGGGGAATATATTTTTAATGGGACAACCGGCATTACAGGGTTGTGATATCCGCCTGGAGGATGGCGTTGAGGAGGTTTTTCTAGTCCGTTCTGATCTGTTAGTGAATGGTTCTCCTGGGGATGTAGTATCGTTGATTCCCATTGTGGAAGAAGTCAGCGGTGTCAGCACGACGGGGCTTGAGTATCCTTTGAAAGACGCCACGTTGTTCATGCATAAAACACGTGGAATCAGCAATCTGATGCTGGAGGACACCGCCCGGATCCAGGTGAAAGATGGCGCGTTGTTGTGTATCCATACGCGAAAGGAAAACGCAGATTAACTGCGTGAGGAGTTAAAAGGATGAAGAAAAAGTATATCATGTTGTTTCTTATCTTACTGGGCTTAATGATCTCTGCCTGCGCTGGCCAGCCTGGCCAAACCAATGCCGCGGACCTTACACTGGAACCGGGTGTGGTTGAACTGACGGTGATGACGCACGATTCGTTTTCCATCAGTGAAAGTGTGATCGCGGAATTTGAAAGCGCTAACCAGGCTAAAGTAAAATTTTTGAAGAGCGGCGACACTGGCGCGGCGTTGAACAGGGCTATTCTGGCCTCTCAACCGCTGGCAGATGTGTTCTTTGGGGTCGATAACGCCTTTCTTTCCAGAGCTTTGGAGGCGGAATTGTTTGAGCCGTATGATTCACCAGCGCTGGAGCAGGTCTCCGACACATTCAAGCTTGATCCGGAGAATCGGGCTCTTCCAGTGGATTATGGCGATGTTTGTATTAATTACGATAAGGCTTATTTTAGGCAAAACAATTTGCCGCTCCCAAAATCATTGCAGGACCTGACGGATCCAATCTACAAAGGGCTTCTGGTGGTTGAAAACCCGGCGACCTCTTCGCCCGGGTTGTCATTCCTATTCGCGACCATTTCGCAGTTTGGAGAGGAGGGGTATCTGGACTATTGGAAAGCGCTCCGCGAGAATGATGTAGTGGTTGTCAATGACTGGGAAACCGCTTATTATGCCAATTTCTCCGCCTCTTCGGGTCAGGGGCCGCAGCCGATGGTGGTATCTTATGGCTCAAGTCCGCCGGCAGAAGTGATATACGCTTCTGAGCCATTGGATGATGCGCCAACCGCTTCTTTGGTGGGCCCCAATATGTGCTTCCGACAAATTGAGTTTGTGGGGATATTGAAAGGCGCGCAGAATCGTGATCTGGCGGAAAAATTCATTGATTTTATGCTGGGATTGTCTTTTCAAGAAGACCTGCCGCTTCAGATGTTTGTATTCCCGGTAAATTCCGGGGCGGCTTTGCCCGGTGAATTTGTGCTATATGCCCAGACACCTGACCAACCTGCCTCTCTGGATCCGGATTTGATCGCGGAAAGGCGGGAACAATGGATCCAGGACTGGGACGAAGCGGTGTTAAGGTAAATATGCCGAAGAGCGCGATCAGAAAAGCCAGGGAAATAACTGCCCGGAGGAAGGTATTTTTTTTGTGGGCGGTTCCACTGGCTTTTTTACTATTTTTCTTTTTTTATCCGCTGGGCGCAGTGTTTAACCTGGCGGGAAAAGCGGCGTTCGCGCGGGATATTTCGATCAACACCTGGACCCGGATATGGCGCCCGCTTGCTTTTACTATCTGGCAGGCGTCTCTTTCGATGGGGTTAACCTTATTGGTGGGGCTGCCTGCCGCCTATTTGTTCGCCCGGTTTCGGTTCAGAGGGAAGAAGTTCTTGCGGGCACTGACTACGCTGCCATTTATTCTGCCAACTGTGGTCGTCGCGGTGAGTTTTAATGCGCTGACCGGTCCCAGGGGTTGGTTGAATGTTCTGTTGATGCGGTGGTTTGATCTTCCCACGCCCCCCATCCAGATATTAAACTCATTGGCGGCGATATTGCTGGCGCATGTTTTCTATAATGTGTCTGTGGTCATTCGGACAGTGGGCAGCGCGTGGTCACAACTGGATCCTCGCACAGAGCAAGCCGCCCGAGTATTGGGGGCTTCGCCGCTTCGCGTCTTGAGAGAAGTCACCTTGCCTTTATTAAAGAAACCCATCGCGGCGGCAGCGCTGCTGGTTTTCCTATTTGATTTCACCAGCTTTGGAGTGATCCTATTGCTGGGAGGGCCGCGTTTCGCAACACTTGAGGTCGAAATTTACATTCAGGCACTGCAGATGTTGAACCTCCCTTTGTCCGGATTACTTTCTGCCATTCAGATGGTTTGCACGCTGCTGATGTTGATTTTGTATACCAGGATCACATCAGGCCAGAATATACCTTTGATGCCGAGGTTGAAGGGGGAAGGAGAACGCAGCCCGCAAAAAACAGGGGAGCGGATCTTTGTTGTGATCATGATCGTGATCCTGGTCGTGCTTCAGTTCTTTCCGCTGGGCGCGCTGGTTCTGCGGTCAGTGACGACTCTGGACGCGAACCGTGGCGCACGGGGAGAGGTTGACACCGGTTTTACGCTTGCTTATTATCAGGAGCTTTTCATCAACCGCCGCCAATCGCTGTTTTATGTTCCCCCGATTGAAGCGATGTGGAACTCGTTGTTATACGCGTCTATAACGGTTGTTTTATCAATTGTAATGGGCTTTTTGGTTGCTTATGCCTTGAATACCCGCTCGGTTATTAACCGGGCTCTGGATCCATTATTAATGCTGCCGTTGGGAACATCTGCTGTAACCCTGGGGTTGGGTTTTATTGTAGTTTTTAACCGCCCGCCAGTTGATGTGAGGTCATTCCCATTGCTGATGCCGGTTGCGCATAGTCTTGTCGCGCTACCCTTTGTGGTGCGCACACTCCAACCGGCACTTTCATCAATTCCTAATTCGCTGCGACATGCCGCCGCGGTGATGGGGGCTCCTCCCTGGCGGGTCTGGCTGGAGGTGGATTTACCTATTCTGGCCCGGGCTGTGGTGGTGGGCGCGGTCTTTTCTTTTACCATTTCGCTGGGTGAATTTGGCGCGACCACATTCCTCTCTCGTCCAGAGATGCCAACGATGCCCGTGGCGATATTCCGGTTTATTTCACAACCGGGGGCGCTTAATTATGGTCAGGCTTTAGCGATGTCCACCTTATTAATGGCGGTATGCGCGGTTGGTATTTTGCTTATGGATAATTTCAGCAATGAGCTTTAGAAAATCAAGGCTCATTTATTCTCTGCCGGTTGCAGGCAGGATAAAATAGTTGAGCCAGGATTATTAACTTATTAAGATGTGGAGCAAGCCAATATGATGCTGGAAGTAAACGACATCAAAAAAATCTACGAAAACCAATGGCTTCTAAAAGGGATTTCCTTCGAAGTAGGGCAGGGGGAAACAGTATGCCTGTTAGGGCCGTCCGGAAGCGGCAAAAGTACACTGCTTCGCATTATTTCTGGTTTGGAAGCACCAGAAGCGGGTGTGGTTTTGTGGGAAGGAAACGATCTCAGCAATGTTCCGGTTCACAAAAGACAATTTGGCGTGATGTTCCAGGATTATGCTTTGTTTCCTCATCGAAATGTCGCTGAAAATGTGGCCTTTGGGTTGCGGATGAAAGGCATGGAGAAAAATGAAATTAAAGATCGCGTTCAGGAAGCCTTGGAGCAGGTTGAAATGCAAAACTTTGCTCATCGCCGGGTGACGGATTTATCCGGTGGGGAACAGCAGCGTGTCGCTCTCGCGCGGGCACTGGCTCCGCGTCCGAAATTATTGATGCTGGATGAACCGCTGGGAGCCCTGGATAAGAAAATGAAGGATGAGTTAAGCAGGGAACTTCGTTCTTTGCTGCATCAACTGCGCATCCCATCTATCTATGTGACCCATGACCAACAGGAGGCTTTTAATATTGCCGACCGGCTGGCCATCCTGCATGAAGGCCGGATTCATCAGCAGGGTACCGCACAGGAGGTTTTGGCTTTCCCGCGCTCTCTATGGCTGGCTGGTTTCCTGGGTTTGGATAATCAACTACAGGGAGTGGTGCAGAAAACCTCGCCTTGTCAGGTGATGACTCCTCAAGGACTATTCCATTGCCTCCAGCAGGGTGAACCTTTATCTAAAGGTCAAAAAGTTGTGCTGGTGCTCAAACCGGAGCATTCCAGGCTGATAAAGGGGGATGTGAATGAGAATGTGGTCTCTGGCCGGGTGGCGGATGTGACATACCAATCGGATGGTTTTCATATTCAAGTTGCAGTTGCTGAAAACCAATCCATTTCCTTTTTTTCCCGGCAGCAGCAAAAGATCGACGAAAGCATTAAGATTCATTATCCAGTCGATTCGGTTTTGTGCTATGCAAAGTGATA
>ENA-OSEO01006202-OSEO01006202.1-sediment-metagenome-genome-assembly--contig:-NODE-6202-length-10896-cov-575.831038_pt1 | contig 10896 bp, 16 predicted proteins | sample MGYA00237883_ERZ534232 | MGnify/ENA metagenome assembly ERZ534232
TTATATTTCCTGCACCGGAATGCCGCGGGCGGCAAGGTCGGCGCACACCTTCCTGACCTGCTGCCGATCGCAGTCGGTGATTTCGTAGGTATCCCGGATGCCGTCCGTGAAGGTAAAGGTGACCAGTCCATTCCGGTCAATAGTCACGCTGCGGATATATTCATTGTCCAGCCAGGGACGAAGACTTTCGGTAAAGTTGTGCAGGCTGCATTGCTTCATGAGATCCCTCCGTTGTCCGGGTTCGGTGAACCCGAATGATTGTGCCGGGTATGGCATGTACATCTTTGACAGAAATATAGTATCATATTGTAAACAGGAATTCCCGGGAGGCAATGGTTGAAATCGTCGGGGGAAAATCCCCCCTGACCGGCCGCTGTCCGCCGGGGCCGGCCACTGCATGTTTTTCGGGGGAGAAAAGATGAGCATGAGAAAGATTGCATTATGGGTCGGTCTGTTTTCCCTGGCAATGGGGCTTTTCACCTATGACAGCGAAGTAGCGACTGCTCCGGTGCCGGTGGTCACCGGTGCGGTGGTGGTGGTTTTCGCTCTGTTGGGCTGGATACCGGAGCCCCGCCGCTGTGCATCCTGCGGCAGGATAAGCTTCGGCAGCGGGAGCCGTTGCAGCCGCTGCGGCGGCGAACTGCGGAAATAGGCGGGCATTGACTGGAGTCCGATGACAAAGGGGGATCATGCATGAAAGATTTGATCAAGCCGGACAATGCCGCGGAAGCCCAGGCGCTGCACGCTCTTCTCCGGCAGCACGGGATTGATGCAGTGGTGGTCTCGTTCCACGATACGGCGTATGACGGTATTTTTCAGGTCCGGTACGGCTGGGGGGTGATCCGGGTGGCGGAAGCGGATTTTGCCGAGGCCCGGAGGATCGTCCGGGAATGGAAGGAGGCTTCGCCCAGCGAGGTGCCCTGGCGTGATGAACCCTCTGGCCGGGACTGACCGGAGGGAGGAGGTATTTTTCTGCGTTCCGCGCCGACCGGGGCGGATTCACTACTGTCAGCAGCCGGGCTGCCCGGCGTGCCCACAGCATTTTTTGCCCTTGCGGATCTTTTCGGCGTTGTTCCTGAAGAACAGATAAATTTTCCTCCTCAGCGGCATGGGGCCGGAGAGGTTGGAAACAAATTTTCTGGCATCCGGCTTTTCCTTGTCACACATAGTCCCCTCGGCATTGCAGTCCACGAAGAACGCCCGTCCGGAGCCCGTTCTCGGGCACGACCGGACGGCGGCCGGAACGATTGCGGCGCGGGCTCGGCGGCCCGGCCTGTCTAATAGAGGGTTGATTTCCGGCGGCGTGATTTGCCGCTGATCAACCCGAGCACCCACCCCGTGATCAGGACGAGGCCGCCAGCCAGGAACCATTTCAACGAGGTGTTTTTCGCTAATTTCCTGTTTTCCCCCTCAATCTCCGCCAGTTGCTGTTTGATAAGCTGGTTTTCCCGGACCGTTTCATCCAGGTTTTGTTTGATGGCGATGACATCGGCGGTGTCCGTGCGCAGGCCCTGGTAATTGCTGCGGACTTCGTCCCGCTCGGCAATACAGGCGTTGAGTTCCTGTTGACTCTGGGAATATGCCGTCGTCAGTTCCTCCATTTCCAGGCGGACCTTGTCATATTCCTGCTCCAGCTGCTCGTTCCGGGTCTTGAGAGCGGCCATGCGTTCGGAAAGCGGAGGTTCCGCGCTCAGGTATCTTTTCAGCATCCAGCCCTCGGTTCCCCCCTGGGTTCTTACCCTGACCCATGAGCCGGCTTCCTCGAGAACGGTTACCGCCAGTCCGTCCGGAACCACCGCGAGAATTTTGTAGTCCGTTCCCTGCCCCGACCGGATCGGCACTTCCGTGCTCGGCTGGACAAAGAGGGTTTGACCCAGGGCCTCGGAGAGGCCCGGCGGCAGGAAAAACAGTGGAAGAAGAATGAGGAGACGGATGTCGAACACCCTGGGCCGGCTTTCCCATTTCTGTCTTTTCAACATACGCATTAGTGATCATGCTCCATGCAATTTTGCCCCAAAGGGATTTTTTTCCTGGTAAACGGAGAGGCAATGAGGCTCGTCCTTTGTTGCATGATAGCAAAAATTAGTCTCTGAGCATAGAAGTGATTTTGTTTTCCCTGTTCGGGGGCCGCTGGTTCGGGGGTGCCGGCGAGTCGCTTCTCTCCGGGAGAAACCGGGGCAGAGGGAAAAAGGCAAAAAAAAACCCCGCGGCAAGCGGGGTTTTCGGATCCTGCTATAAACAGAAATTACAGGGCGACAACATTTGCCGCTGCCGGTCCCTTGGCGCCGTCAACGACGTCGAAGCGGACCCTCTGGCCTTCCTGCAGGCTCTTGAAACCCTGCGCCTGGATGGCGGAATGGTGGACAAATACGTCCTTGCCGCCGTCCTGCTGGATAAAGCCGAATCCCTTTGAATCATTAAACCATTTTACTGTTCCTTCAGACATGTTACTGCTCCTTGCTACTCGGTTTCACTGGGAAACCATTTGTTGTTAAAACCGGATTCCGTTGGTTGGAGCCCGGCGGGCGGCCTGAACTGCCAGGCCGCATTTTATTTTTTTGCCGAGGCGGTGATGCCGAAATCAAACGAGGCGGCCCGGCCTGTTCTGTTTTTCCATTTACCGGCCGACGGTTTCCGCCGGCTGTTGGCGCGAAGGCCGGTTCTGCCTGTTTCGCGCTCCGGTTTCTCCGCGATGCGGGCGGCGAAGCCCGGCACGGTCTCCCTCCGGATTTTGCCGCCGAGGTTCCGCTCCACAAACTTGATGATCTGCCCGTCGTCGGCGGTGACAAAGGTCAGGGCCTGGCCGGTTTTTTCCGCCCGGCCGGTCCGCCCGGTGCGGTGGGTATACGCCTCCGCGGTATCGGGAACATCGTAGTTCACCACATGGGAAATGTCCGAGACATCAATGCCCCGGGCGGCGATGTCGGTGGCCACCATAATGGAGAAACGGCCGGATTTGAATCCGTCCATGGCCAGCCTGCGCTGGTTCTGGGAGAGGTTGCCCTGGATCGAGGTGGCGCGGAAGCCCGCATTCTGCAGGTGACGGGCCAGATTTTTCGCCTTGTGCTTGGTGCGGGTGAAAATCAGGGTTGATGTCATGGTATTTTTCTGCAGGAGATCCACCAGCAAAGCGGTCTTGCGGCTCTGGTCAACCTGAAAGAATGCGTGGGAGATGGTCTCCGCCGGTTTCTCGTGGTTGATCTGGATCGTCATCGGGTCGGTCAGGATATCTTCCACCAGGTGACGGATTTCCCCGGGCATAGTGGCCGAAAAGACCATGGACTGCCTTTTTGCCGGTACCTGTTTCAGGATGCGGCGGATATCCGGTAAAAAGCCCCTGTCGAACATCTGGTCGGCCTCGTCAAGGATCAGGATTTCGATGTTCCCCAGACTGATCGTCCGGCTGTTGAGGTGATCAAGCAGCCGACCGGGACAGGCGACAACGATTTCCACCCCTTTTTCGATGTTTCTGATCTGCCCATGTTTGCTCACTCCGCCGAAAATCGTACAGCTTCGCAGTCCGCTGTTCCCTGCCATCTGTTGAATATTCTCATGGATCTGTTCGGCCAGTTCCCTGGTCGGGGCAAGGATAAGCGCCCGTATTTTTTTCCGCGGGCCGTTCTGGAGCCTCTGCAGGGTCGGCAGGACGAATGCCGCGGTTTTGCCCGTCCCTGTCTGGGCAAGACCGAGAAGATCGTGTCCCTGCAGCAGATGCGGGATCGCCTTTTCCTGTATGGGAGTAGGCGATGTATAGCCGCATTTTTGTACTGCCGCGGCTATTGATGGGTGAAAGTTGAATAGGGAAAAGTTCATTATACTCCTTCATGGCTCCTGTGAGCCGTCTGTTCCGGCGGTGGAGGGGAACATCCCTCTCCTTTGCCCGCCGAAGTCTGTTTTATTTTCTGTATTGCTATCTCGGGAAAAACTGGAAATCCGTGTTTTCTTGGGGGGTGGGAACTGCCTGGCGGGTTAATGCTCGAGGGTTCCGGCCGCGCCGGATGGCAATCTTTCTGCTGCTCTTTTTTGCCTGATAAATCGATACTCGTTGGCGGAGTTGTTATCTGCGACGCGGGCCTTTTTTCTTCTTGACGACGGCTTCATTGCAGACAAGCCGGCGGTGCTTGAAATCTTTGCCGTTGAGGTCTTCCATCGCTTTATGGCCTTCGCCCCGGCTTGCCATTTCGACAAAGCCGAATCCTTTGGACTCTTCGGTAAAATGATCGGTTATGAGCTTGACGCTGACGACATTGCCGTAGCTGCTGAACAGATCGGTGAGTTCGGATTCGGTTATGGCATAGGGTAAATTGCCGATAAATAGTTTCATGCTGGTCCTCCGTGGTAAGTGATCAGCAGAAACTTTCTGGCCTTCCGGTGGGGATTCGCGTCCTGAACGGCGGAGCGGGTAAAGAATATGCCCATTACTTAACTGAAATTTTAAATTCGAAATATACAGGGTTTTGCTGCTTTGTGCAATAAAATAATCACACTCAGGATGATGATGTCGATCAGCTTGATTTCGCATACCTTTTTCCGGTTTCGGCTATTTTTCTTCTGCCGTGAAATCGACAATCGCCATGGAAAATCGACAGGCCCGGGGCCGCCGCAACGCGGGGGGCGGCGACAGCGGAACGGCAGACGACCTCCGGACCGGGGGGGCGGCGAGCTTGTCAATTGACTAAGGGTCGGGGACAACATAATATAGGCTATCATGGAAGGGAAAGGAGGAGAGGGGATGGTCCCCATACTGGAAGTCCGGGATCTGGTCAAACGATACAGGACGGTCAATGCCGTCAATGGGATCAGTTTTTCCATTCCACGGGGCATCTGCTTCGGCCTCCTTGGCCCCAACGGGGCGGGGAAAACTACGGCCCTCGAGGTGATTGAAGATATCATCCCGCCGACTTCGGGGGAAGTACTGTACGACGGGGCTCCGAAATCCCCGTCCTTCCGCGAGGAGGTCGGCATCCAGTTTCAGCACACCTCGCTGCTCCATTTCATGACGGTTCGCGAGACCCTTGCCACCTTCCAGAAATTATATCAAAAGACCGAGAGCATCGATTTCCTGATCGATATCTGCAGGCTGCGCGACATCCAGGGACAGATGAACAACAGGATTTCCGGCGGTCAGGCCCAACGGATGATGCTGGCCCTTGCCCTGGTCAACAAGCCGAAGCTGCTGTTTCTTGACGAGCCTTCCACCGGTCTTGATCCGCAGGCACGGCGCTACCTGTGGGACATCATTCTTGAAATCAGGGAGAAGGGCAAGACCATCGTTCTGACCACCCATTCCATGGACGAGGCCGAGTATCTCTGCGACGATATAGCCATAATGGACCATGGCAGAATTATTGCCCGGGGCTCCCCGGCGGAACTGATCCGCGCCCATTGCTCGGGAGGGACCATTTCCCTGCCCCGGGCCAACGTCACCATGAATCCCGCTGATCTGCCGTTTCCGTATCGGGAAGTCAACGGCTGGCTCGACATCACCGTGGACCAGGTCAACACCGGCATAGAAAAACTGCTGGCCATGCACGTTGACCTGAACGACATGAAGGTGCACTCCCCCAATCTGGAAGATGTGTTCCTGCGCCTGACCGGCAGGTCGCTGCGGGAATAGGACTACTGCTGGAATATCTGGTGCTATGAGCTGGAAACGGATCTGGGCCATGTTCAAGGCCCGAAATTATGAATTTTTCAGGGACAAGGCGGCCTTCGGCTGGAATTTTCTCTTTCCGTTCCTGATCATTGCCGGCTTCGGCATTATTTTCGGCGGGGGGGGCTATTCGGGCTTCAAGGTGGGGGTTTTTCCCGCCGGGACGGAATCTCCCTCCCGGGCCGATTTGAAACTGCCCCGAAAGTTTGCCGACACCGAACACCTGGAATTCATCGGTTTCCCTACCCTGGAACAGGGGCTTGAAAGACTGCAGCATCACAAGATAGACTTCCTGGTCCGCCAGGATTCACCCGCCGGGCAGTATTGGGTGCTGGAATCATCCCCCAGGGGATATATCGTCGAGCGCCTGTACCAGGCCGGATTGATCCCGGAGGGGGCGTTCATCGGTGAAAAGATCGCTGTGGAAGGTGACGCAATCCGCTATATCGATTGGCTTTTTCCAGGCATTCTTGCCATGAACATGATGTTCAGCGCCCTGTGGGGGGTCGGCTATATCATCGTCCGCTACCGCAAGAACGGCGTGCTGAAGCGCTTGAAGGCCACGCCGCTGACGGCCTTTGAATATATGACGGCCCAGGCTCTGTCGCGGATTTTTCTGCTGCTGTTCACCCTGGCGATTGTCTGGGTCGGGTCTGATCTGCTGTTTTCCTTCCGGGTGGCCGGGTCCTATCTTGACCTCTTCATTGTCTTTTTCATCGGCGCAATGAGCCTTACCTCCATCGGACTGCTGCTGGCCGCCAGGGGGACCAGCGAGGAATTTGCCAGCGGCGCGCTGAATTTCATCGCCTGGCCGATGATGTTCCTCTCGGAAGTATGGTTTTCCCTTGAAGGGGCGCCCGGCTGGGTCAAAACTCTTTCCCAGTTCCTGCCGCTGACCCACCTGCTGCAGGCGGCCCGCAAAATCATGAACGACGGGGCGACCCTCCTGGACGTCAGCGGGCAGTGCTCCGCCATGCTGGCGACAACATTGGCCTGCCTTGTGCTCGGCGCCCTCCTTTTTTCATGGAACGAGTGAGGACCAGGGGGCAGGCGGCAGACGCGCAACCGCTGAAAGTCCCGGCCTGCCGCGCGGGGCCGGGCAGGATTTCAGATAAGTGAGGGAGATTTTACCATCGGATCATCGGGGTCATGCCCGGAAAAGGAGGAGTGCATGGAAGAAAAATTGGCGCTGGGCCTGATCAAGGTCCTGCAACAGCCGCTGGAGGCGGAACATGGGGAAGCTTTTGAACGGGCCTATGAGTTGACGAAAACCTATGCCGGTTCGGCCAATGCGCAGGCCTCGGCCATTCCCGTCCTGTTCGAGAAGCTGTTTGAACTGTTCGCCACCGGGTACAGTCGTTGAGGGGCTGGAAAAAGAAACCCTCCTTACTGCAAGGAGGGGAACAGCAAGAAGGGTTTTGGCCCTCTCATTGGAGGTTATCTTTATTATACTCATTCTTTGAAATTTTACAATGGCCGTTCTGCGTTTTTTGTACAGATAGTTGATGTTTTTGTTTTTATTCTTATTGATCTAAGAGGTTCAGGACATCATCGTCGGTCAGGTCGTGCCACGGCGATAAGCCGGGGCCACCGTATGGGGACAGCCCCCGGATGTTCAGGCAGCGGAGGGGGTTCAGTCCCCGAGCAGGGCGCGGACCGTATCCGCTTGAGCCCGTTGGGACCGCGACGCATTCCGGCTGCATTGCACTTCCTGACATAGGTCAGGGCCGCGCGCATGGTGTAGCAGGAGGCGGGCCTGATGTTCCGGCCCATGCCCGTCCTCGGAAGGGGTAGGCAAGAGGGGCCGGAAGTCGGCAGCTTTTGCTGCACCGGGGGGATTGATCCCGGTGCCGGGCATCCTGTCCCGGGACGCAGGCAAAGGGGCGGGGGCGATTGTTTGCCGCTGGGATGGTGCGCCGATAAGGACCGCCCCGACCGGAAAAGCGGCCGGGGCTGGCCCCTCTGTCAGTCGACCTTGACGAAAGCGTTGCTGTTGGCGGCGCAGACAGGGCATTTGTCCGGGGCCTTGCCCTCGCAGGTATAGCCGCAGACGGAGCACACATAAAAATCTGTCTCCACGAGGGTATCGAGATTCTCCAAGGCCTTGCGGTATAATTCGGCATGGATTTTTTCGACTTCGTTGGCGTAGGTAAAGCTTCGTTCAGCCGCCTTGTGGCCTTCTTCCCTGGCCGCCGTAATCATGTCGGGATACATGCTTTTGAATTCGTGAATTTCCCCGGCCAGGGCTTCCTTGAGATTGGCGGCGGTGTCGCCGATCCCTTTCAGGGCCCGGAGATGGGCGTGGGCGTGGATCGTTTCGGCATGGGCAACAGCCCGGAAGAGCCTTGCCGCCTGTTTATGGCCTTCCCGTTCCGCCTTGTCGGCAAAGGCGAGATATTTACGGTTTGCCTGTGATTCTCCGGCGAATGCTTCCCTGAGATTTTGTTCGGTTTTGCTCATGGTTATCTCCTTTTGTTGTCCCATTTGGGGGTTGTCCGCGGCGGCTGAGCGGCCGGCAAGGCTCGTCGACCTCCATCCGATACCGGTCGAAAATTGTACCAGAATATCGGCATGAATTCACGCTCTTCTTCATCCCTGCAGAAGGGTATGTTCGATCAGGATCTTGCATCCTATGCCGACCAGGATCAGGCCGCCTGCCAGTTCTATCTTGTCTTCGAAAATGTGGCCGAAATATTCGCCGATGTACGTGCCGGCAAAGGAAAAGACAAAGGTGACGATGCCGATGATGAGCACCGGCTCGATGATGGCGATGTTCAGGAAGGGAAAGGTGATGCCGACGGCCAGGGCGTCGATGCTCGTGGCTATGGCCAGGCCGAACAGGACGTACAGGCTGAAGGGATTGGCCGCCTCCTCGATGTCCTCTTTGAGAATGCGGGACTCATACACCATCTTGCCGCCGATGAAACAGAGTATGCCGAAGGCCAGCCAGTGGTCGAAGGAGCGGATGAAAGTGCTGGCAACGGTCCCCACCTGCCAGCCTATCCAGGGCATCAGGCCCTGGAAGAATCCGAAAAACAGGGCAATACGCATTGCGTGGCGGAGCCGCAGTTTTTCGATGATGGCGCCGCTGCTGACGGAAACCGCGAAGGAGTCGGCGGCGAGACCGACGGCTATGAGGAAGATCTGAAAAATCTGCAGGGTGTGCTGATCGAACACGGGGGCATCCTGTGGTCAGATTTTTCGGTAGATGGGCAGCCGGCCTTCCCAGGGGGCAAAGCCCGTTATCTCCGGCGGGATTGTTTCGTGCTTGCCGATGATCAGCGCCCCGCCCAAGGCAATTTTGTCGCGGAAGGTGCGGCAGATATGCTGCCGCAGGGGCGCATCGAAATAGGTGAAGGCCAGGTTGCGGCAGAAGAGCAGGTGCACCGCTTCTTCCGGCACCTGTTCCCGGATGTCCATCAGCGCAAACCGGACATAATTCCGGACAGTTGCCCGCAGGCAATGGAGGCCGTTTTTCCGCTCAAAGGCCTGGACGGTCAACGGAGGGGGCAGATCGCGCAGGCTGCTTGCCGGATAGCATGCCTCCCGGGCCCTGTCGATCAAGACCGGGTCGATATCGGTGGCCGTAATTTCCAGCCGGGGGCAGGGCAAGCTGGGCCGCAGGCTGTAATGCCAGAGAATGGCCACGGTATACGGTTCTTCGCCGGAGGCGCAGCCGGCGCTCCACACCCTGATGATTTTTTCGCCGACAAGGGAAGAGTGGACCAGGGCGGGCAGAACTACCTTGCCCAAATAGTCGAAAACATCCCGGTCCCGGTAGAAGCGGGAGATGGTGATCCTGCACAACCGGTCAAGGACGGCCCATTCCTCCTGCTTCTGCTCCAGGTACGCGGCATAGGATGCGAGGGAGTGGAGCTGCAGGGCGGCGATCCGCCGGTCAATGCGCCTGCATACCTGGCGGCGGACCCTGCGGAAGCCCCGCCAGCTGAGATGAAGGCGGGGAAGAGCCCATTGGAGGAAAGCGACGCAACTGGTGTCATCCATTTGTCCGGACCGTTCGCCGAGGCATATCGCGGTCTCGGCCGGGAAAATTTCCGGCTCCACCCCGGACAGCGCGGCAAAGGCCGGGAGCGCTCCGGGGTGGATTCCGCTTGACTGTTTCCCCAGGCAGGCGGCAGCACTTCATACGCCCCGCGGGGAGGGTCGTGAAGGAGGCGCCTGGAGGTAATCGAATGGTTCAGTGAAGAAACAGTGTACCCAGCCGGCCCGGCAATGAACAGGGAATTTTATCCGTCGTTGGTTTTTCTCAAGGGCCGGCGGGCCCGGAAGTGGGTGTTCCAGATGGGAAAGCACAGCAAGGCGCAGAAGGTTCCGGCGGCCATTCCCGTCGCCAACCAGAGCAGCAGATCAGGGAGTTTGCCCAGAAACAGGGCGGACACCCCCGGGAGAATCGCGCAGAGCAGGCCGACAAATGCTCCGGAACGGAGCAGAAAAAGGAAAAAGGAGGTGCGGTTTTTTGTACCGGATTTCCCGTTCAGATAGCGGTGGATAAGAAAACACCACAACAGGGAGGCGGGAATGAGAACGGGCGAAACGGTGATATACGAATAGAGAAGGATGGGGATGCCGATGAGTTCGTTGGCCATAATCAGCTCAGGACGGTCCCAGATTGAGGTGACCAGTACAGTGCCGATCATCGGGCCCGCGGCCCACATTATAGCCAGGGAAGGTATGCAGGGGGAGGGAAAGCCGTACATATGTCACCGCCTTTATCCACAGGTCTGTTTTTCTTCTGCGAAAATATGCTCCCCATACGGGCAGATGCTCTTTTCGCAGACCAAGCCGGCTTCAAGGGGCAATCCGCATTCCGGGCGGATGTCCCCTGTTTTGTTTTCAAGCAAAAATCAGGCCCAAGTTGCAGTAAGGAAAGATGTCAAATGAATACTTATGGTTAGTCTTGTTATCCCTTGGACGGGCCGAGTGGCGGGGAACAATTCGGTGAAATTCCCAACCGATGATCCGGGAATTTGCCCACCTTTGACAATTGGCACTGATAATTATATTGAAAAGGGAAAGGCGCAAGCAAGGGTCGTCAATCCCGCGGGGTGTTGCTGCAGTTGCATTTGATTTACGGGCAGGCGGCTGATATTATAAAGATTAGGCACAATGATGGCGGCCGGGGAAGCGTATCCGCACTCCGGGCTGCGGATGCGGAGAACGGAGTCAACCGGAGGGTGGAGATATGGGGAGGATTCTGAGTCGCTTTTTGTTGCTGGTTCCGC
>ENA-OSEO01006205-OSEO01006205.1-sediment-metagenome-genome-assembly--contig:-NODE-6205-length-10895-cov-6.636070_pt1 | contig 10895 bp, 7 predicted proteins | sample MGYA00237883_ERZ534232 | MGnify/ENA metagenome assembly ERZ534232
CCAACAACGTCATTCTGGCATGTATTAAGCCAGAATCCAGAATCCCTGGGGTATCCTTCCGCCATGAAAGGGATCGCGCCTGCAAGGCGGACTGCCTTGGCTGAAAAATCAATACAATAATGCAATCTATTTAATGACCCCATCAATAAGTCCATTTAATAACTGAGTATTCCGCCGAGATCGCCTAACTTGGGAAAATGAGGTTTTACCGTGAAGAAGAACTGTGCGCCGAATAGCAAACCTTTTTTGCCTTGCAGCGTGCGGAGCGTGCAATGCCAAAAGGCCATGCTTCCGGGTAGAGACGGTAAGTTGCCTTCCCGTCCCCCCGCAGACCCGTACGAGCGCGATTAACGCATGCGGTTCCTCGACACATGGCTTCGCTACGAGTATCGGTGCACTAACACCGTCTCGCACCCGCTTGCGGACAAGCTCGGGCCGCAAGTTCCGCTATCCGCTGCCGTTTCGTGGACACGCGCGCGGATCCCAATGTATCCTCCGTGTTTCCCATCAGCGGTCCCATGTGCCGACACGGCCCTTTCCTCGGTCGGCTCTCCCGGGACGGATTCGCCGGGCTGCCTCAGCACTGCTGTACCCGTGCTCGATAACAAGACTCACCGCGTCGGCCTTGAACTCGTCCGTGTAATGCCGACGCGAACCAGATGAACTCATGTGACACCTCGCTTTCTCTCTGATCACTCTTAGCAAAGTGTCCGCTTTCTTTAAACCACATCAAGTCGAGCGGAGGTACTCATAGCTGTACTGTCGGCCCCACTGATTCAGAAAAACAAACCCTGCAATGCCCACCATGGGCCGGCGCCGGATCGAGGTAAAGAGCGCTTCAATCTCCCGGGTCATCGGGAGTGCCCGGGCTTCACCGTCCTTGGGTCTGTCCTGCAGCTGGCCGCGGCGATCGATGGTCCGGCCGAGAACGATTCTGTTCTTGTAAATGTCCTCCCAGTGAAGGGCCGCCGCCTCCATGACCCGGCAGCCGGTGAGCATCATGAAAGAATAGATGGGCTGGTCATGCTCAGGGAGCGCCAAGAGGGCCCGGAGTTGCTCCTCCCGGTCTAACCAGCAGATGGTCTTGCTTGGTGTCTTGAGCGGTCTGGGAAAGGCGGGGATGCGTTCGATGACCTGGAGACGCAAGGCTTCCAGGAAGGCCCTACGGAGCCACTGCAGGATGTCGTTTTGGTATTTCGGGCTGAAGCCCCTCCCCTGCAGGTCCCGCCACCACTCCTTGATCTGGAGGCCGGTGATCTCCTTGATGTTGATCTCATTGAAAACCTGGAAGTGCCGGCCCACTGCCTCGGCCTTGTCCCTTGTCGCGGACTTCGGCTTATAGTCCTTGAGGAAATCCTGCCAGAACTTACCGAAGGCCTGGGCCGTCTGCTTGTAGTCGGTGAGGTCCAGCGCTCCCCTACCCTTCGCCGCCCGGATCTCAGAAAGCACCTGGAAAGCGTGCTGGAAGCTATGAATCGTGCGGCCGGCTTTGTCCCTGTAGATTCTATCGGGCCGGCCGGCGTGACGAATGGCGATTAAGAACTTGTCAGGCTGAGTCTGGCAACCGCCTGGGCAGACGATCGGGAAATCCCCCTTGGAACTCGGAAAAGCCCCACCGCAGACCGGACACCGTTGGTAGGTGCGGATTGTTCCGGACATGCACACAACCCCCATGGAAATTTCAGGGGTATGGTGATACGGCCCGCGGGGGGATGTCAAGGGAGATGTCAAAGCCTCTCCGCCAGAGGGTCAGGCGATCGGGCGGCGACCCGGGCGGGGACAGCAGAAGCCGCTGGCGCAAGCAAAGAAAAAGGACCATCTCTCACTGTCAGTGAGTGACGTCCTTTCTCTTTTGCACTGCTTGTAGCGCCGTCTGCCCGCCATGAATCGCCTCTGACGGACGGAAGGCCTTGAATGAAGGTGGCTTTATTAAGAATACAAGAATCCGTGAGGATGTCAAGGTTATTGAACTTGTTTATTCAGAAGCCATTTTCAATTGAAGAGCTAGCCGCCAAGGTGCACAGGGCGCTGGGCCGAAGATAGAAGCGAAAAGCAGAGCATGAGTTCGGGTCGGGGGAATCGCCCTCGAGGATGCCGATGGGGACAGGAAGGACACAGCCGGTTTCTTGCCAAAGACCGAATGAATTCCTAGTGTGGACAACGCTTCTTTTTTTTGATAAGCAATTTAAAGATTGCTCGTTCAGGGGGAGACAATACCGGCAAACCCTCAGATGGGATAACGAATGACGCAAAGGCGAATTCTTTTTGTAGATGACGAGCCGGAGATTCTACACATCTTCCAGCGCCGTTTTCAGAACCAGTACGCCATGGAGATAGCGGGCAGCGGGATGGAGGCTCTCCGACTGTTGGAAGCGAATGGACCATACGCTGTCATCGTCTCGGACAATCGTATGCCCAAGATGACCGGCATCCAGCTTTTCACCGAGATGCAAAAGACCGCCCCGGATACCGTACGCATTCTGCTGACCGCCTTTGCCGACCTGGATACGGCCATGAAGGCCGTAAACGAGGGATTTGCCTTCCGCATCCTCAGTAAGCCCTGCCCACCCAACGAGGTGGCTAAATCGATAGATGCGGCCCTAGCCTATTACGAACTTCTCTTGTCTTATCGGGAAGTCCAGGTTCTCAAGAAAGAGCGCCAGGGCATGGAGAACATGATTGGCTCCCTGGTGGCCCTATTGGAAAGGCGGGATCCGTATGTGGCCGGGCATCAACTCCGCGTGGCGGACCTGGTCACGGCCATGGCCCAAGATTTAGGCTTGGACCCCGAACAAGTGGAGATCGTACGTCTGGCCGCTTCGGTGCACGATATCGGCAAGATCTATGTCCCATCGGAGTTCCTGAACAAACCCGGACGGCTGACCCCAGCCGAGTTCGAGATCCTAAAGACACATCCGCTGGTGGGCCAGGAGGTGCTCGTCTCCTTGGACAAGGTCTTTCCCATCAGCCGGATCGTGGGCCAGCACCATGAGAAACTTGACGGCAGTGGGTATCCTGAAGGACGAAAAGGAGATGAAATCCTTTTCGAGGCCAGGATCATCACCGTGGCCGATATCGTCGAGGCGATGCAGTCCCACCGCCCATATCGGCCTGCTCTGGGATTGGACAAGGCTCTGGCCGAGATTGAAAACCTCAGGGGGGTCGCGCTGGATACGCAGGTGGTGGACTCCTGCTTGAGACTCTTTCGTGAAAAAGGCTTCCAGTTTAAAAACGCCTTTTAGCCCGCACCTAGAAGGGGGGATCATGACAAGTCCAGTGCGGGAGACCGTTCCCCCGGCCGGCCGACCTTCGATAGGTCGATATGCGGACCCTTTTCTCTCCGCACCCTGATATCAACGCTGGCTCGAAATTAAAGCCTTCGGTTGCGGCTACGAGGATTCCCGGGAGCCCCAACAGGAGAACGCCGAGCAAAGCTACTTGAAAAAGTTTTTCAGCGTGCAGGAACCCCTCTCTTCCGTCCAACAAGGGCTGCAAGAGACCTCCCAAACGTCTCCAGGAAGGCAGGAAAAAGAAGATGTCTGAAGCGGCAACCATTCTAGTGCTGGACGACGAGCCGAACACCGCCAAGGTCTTTCAAAAAATTTTGGCCAAGGCCGGCTACAACGCCATTGAACTCAATGATCCGACCAGGCTGGAAGATTATCTGCTGTTTCGGGAACTGAAGCTGGTCCTTACCGATTTGATGATGCCCAAACGCGACGGCCTGGAAGTGCTGCGAATGGTGCGCGCCAGTAAGCCCGAGGTTCCGGTGATCATCCTGACCGGCCGGGCCACCGTCGATACGGCCATTGAGGCCACCAAACTGGGCGCGGCGGAATTTCTATCCAAACCCATCACCGCCCAGCGCCTTCTGGAAGCGGTGAAAAAACACCTCCTGGCCGATGAAGAGCTTCCCAATCCCATGCAGCAAGTCGTGACCAACGAGGCCTTCCAGGAGCGTAAGGATCAGCCGACCGAGTCGGAGTTGATGCTGCTTGCCGAAGAGATCGTTTCCACCGAGACGATCCCGGAGGGGTATGTCGAGGTCGCTTTTGAAAACATCACGCCGGGAAGCACTATTCCCTTCGACCTCTACATCCAGATCTACAATAAAAACAGCCGGAAATACTACCTGCGCAGATTGTGTAAGACGAACGAGGTGTACACCACCACCATAAGGAACATCCTTTTTCGAAGGAACCTGCAGCGCGTCTATATCGAAGAAAAGGACTACCGCGCCTATCTGTCCTATTACTCGTCGCTCAAGTCCCTGCCGAAGTTTCACTCTGAACTGGTTCAGGACAAGAAAAAGCTTGTCCTTTACGGCAAGGCGATCGAGGCGCTCGGTGAAATCCTGGCCGATCCCATCAATGAAAAGAGCGTGGAACAGGCAACCGACCTGGTGGATACCATCTTTCGAGCCATGGTCATGGATCCAGCCATGTACAGTGACATGTACAAACTGTTCTCCCAAGACCCATCCATCTTCAATCACTCGGCCAACGTGTGCCTCCTGGCGCTCTCCTTCTGTCTTCATCTTCGTTACGACCCCAAAATGTCCCGGGTCGTGGGCGTAGGGGCTTTGTTCCACGACGTGGGAATGAAAAACATCCCCAAGGAGATTCGGGAGAAATCAACCCCCCTGACCACCATGGAATGGGCACTAATCAAGGAACACCCGGAAACGGGATACCTACTTCTAAAAACGCACCTTTCCTTGCACACCGACTCACTGCGCATCGTCTACGAACACCACGAAGAGAGCGATGGTTCCGGCTATCCCAAGGGACTCAAAGGCTCGCAGATCAGCCCCCTGACCGCTATCTGCCACCTGGCGGACAAATTTGATAGCATGACCACGGCCAAACCCTACCGCGCGGCGTTCTCCCCGGCCGACTCCTTGAAGACCATCTATTTCCAGGAGAAGTCCCAGGCAGGAAGAGACCTGGTCAGGCGTTTTACAGAATTTTTAGGCGCAAAAAAGCACAGCGGCTAGCCGGTGTACGGGTTCAGAACATTTGGGACACTTCAAAGCTTGAAATAGGGTAGAGGTTCGGCTTCCTTGCCAAGGTTTATGATCTTCCGTCGTGCTAGCGTCTTGGTATTCCGCTTACACCGCGCTTTCAGTATCCTCCCCCTTCTCCCCAAGTGTACGTTATCCGGCGCCACATTGCCCACGGCTTGGTGGTACCGCTGCGTGTTGTAGCAGGCCATAAAAGCGCCTGAAGAGGGAATGACGCAGAAGTTTCGATAGCTGCATCACTGAGTGTGCGCACTCCTACCAAATGATATCCGATCTCAACGCCGCGGCGCCATCGCGGTTCAAAAGGCCTGCTCAGCGGCGGTGAAGAACGAGGCGGAGAGATAGAGGCGATGGATGAGATGGCGCGATCATTGACTTAAGTTATCCCACGGTACTAAAAGGTTATAAATAGGATAATTAGTCGTGACTTATGGCACGAGTTTAATTTTGTTTCTTGTCCAGCACCTCCCGAACCTTGCGCACCAAACCTTCCGGTGAAAACGGCTTTTCGAGAAAATTAAGTCCCGGTGCTAAAATACCGTGCTGAACAATAGAGTCGTCCGTATATCCAGACATGTAAATTACCTTCATTTGTGGGTGGAGCGGTTGCAATCGTTCTGCTGTTTCCCTACCGCTCATCTTGGGCATCACAACATCAGTGATCATCAGATCAATCGTCCCACCGTGCTCCTTGCTTATTCTCAAGGCATCTTCCCCGTTTTCAGCCACCAATATTCCGTATCCATAGAACTGGAGAGACGTTTGCGCAAGTTTGCGAAGGCTATTGTCATCTTCTACAATCAAAATGATCTCAGAACCACCCAAATTCTCCACTGAGGTTTCTTCCTCTTCCTCCGTCTTAACATCTTCCTTCATTACCTTGGGCAGATAAATCTTGAAAGTGGAACCCTGTTCAGGCTCGCTGTAGATCCATATAAGGCCATGGTTTTGTTTGACAATGCCGTAGATCGTGGAAAGACCCAATCCCGTGCCCTTGCCTTGTTCCTTGGTGGTGAAAAAAGGTTCAAAGATATGTTTCTGGACTTCTTTGTCCATCCCAATGCCGGTATCACTTACAGCCAGCACCACATAAGAGCCTGGCTGCTTTTCAACAATGCCGTGATTGGTAAAATAGTTCCCATCTAGATCTATATTGAACGTTTCAATGGTGATCTTGCCTCCCATGGGCATGGCATCCTTGGCATTGACCACCAGATTCATGAGCACCTGCTCCATCTGTCCGGGGTCTATCTCTACCTGCCATAAAGCAGATTTCAAGATCATCAGAATCTCAATATCCTCTCCAATCAGGCGGACAAGCATTTTCTCTATATCTGTCAATAATTTATTCAGATCCAGAATTTTAGGCTGGACAATCTGTTTGCGGCTGAAGACGAGGAGCTGGCGGGTCAAAGCGGCTGCCCTTTCCCCGGCTATCTTGATCTCCTTTATCTCCTCAATTAAGGGTTTATCAGTGTCAATAGTCATTAACATAAGGTCAGCATACCCGATGATGGTGGTCAGTATATTGTTAAAATCATGGGCCACACCGCCTGCCAGGGTGCCGATGGCTTCCATTTTCTGGGCCTGACGGAGCTGCTCCTCCATCTGCCTGCGCTCGGTGACATTGGTGAAGAACCCCACGCTACACTCCAAGCCGTCGATGACGGCCGAGGTCGCGTGGATGTCCGCATAGATGACGCTGCCATCTTTCCGGAGGCAAGGAAGATTCGGAGCGAGAAGCTTATCACCACGCCCCTGGGCCTCGAACTCGGCCAGGACGTAATCGAACGACTCCTTGGGGTGGATATCCGTCAAGTTCAGCTCTTTGAGCTCTTCTTCGGAATACCCCAACATCTCACATATGGCTGGATTGCAGTGTCTGAATCTCCGTGCCTCCAAGTCCGCCACCAGTATGCCCTCGCCGGCGCCTTCGAAGATTTCCCTGTATCGCTTTTCCGCTTCCTTCACCGCCCCCTCCGCCTCTATCCGCAGGCGTTCCTCTCGGTCTCTTTGCAGTCTGGTGTTCAATATAGGGGCGATGACGTCGCTGATAGTCTCCAGTACGTGAATTTCGCCGGCATCGTAGTCTGTCTCCTTGTTCGCTACCTGTAGCAGTCCAATGACCTCTCCTTGATAAACAATGGGCACAGCAACATTTCTATGCACGGGCATATGCCCTGCCGGTACTTTGCCGGAAGGTTGATTGGAGTGAAAGGTCCGCTTCTCCCTGATAGCCCGGCACCATAAGCTGTCCTCCCAGGTGTCAGGCGGGAATCGGATGTCTTTTTCAGGAACCCGGCCCTTGTCCCAGATGTCCCGTGTCATTGACGGAATCAGGAGGTCCCCGTGTTCATCAATGTAGCCGAAAACCCCGAATTTGCTTTGCGTGATGCTGAGGACGATATCCAGGACATCTCTGAAGGTATCTTCATCAGAACCCATGAGAAACGCACTGGCGATCCGAGTCCTGGCATCCAAGAGATGCTGTGATTTCCGTAGCGTTTCCTCCTGCTCGATCGATGCCAGCGCATACGCAATATCGCCGGCGAACTCCTTAAACAACGAAGCTTCTTCCTTGTCGTTGGCGAATTTGATTGGGACGGCAATCCCCATATAGCCGTATCGGCGGTTGCCGTGCTTCAGCTCGATGGTGATCGCGCCGCTTCCTCCATAGGTGTCCGCCAGAGGGCAATTCCTGCATGTGGCAGTGGGATCATTCATCACATTCACACCCGACTCGATTTGGCCATGGCGAAAGCATTCCGGCGTCTCCCCCCGCTGAAACAGGTTCAGCAGTTCTGAGAAAACAATGTCGTTGAAGCCGGTTTGCGCACCCTCGACACGATCGGGCAGCCCGTCGGTGATAACTATCCATGCGCCGTGTAAATCGCGGGTATGCGCCAGATTCTTACAGGCCATCTGGATGAGCGGCCCGCGCCGCTTCTCCCGCACAATCAGCTGATTGACGTTTCGGAGGGATTGCAACACGCTGTTGATGTGCTTAAGGCGGGCATGATCAAGTTCGCGCTGAACCATGCCGGCGAGCTGCCTCGCCAGTTCGTCAATAAGGCTCCGCTCTTCCTTCCGAAACGGCCCCTCGTCCAACGCGGGCATTTCCTTCAGGTAGCAGACCTCCACCGTGCCGACAGTCTCCCCCGAGAGCACGATGTCGGCGGACTGCTTCCAGGTTGTCTCCCTGAAATCCTCGGCCGCGAACTCCCTTCCCTCGAAGACGATCCGGGCGCGACAGAACTCCGGATACCGCCAAGCCCTCGGAATCAAGTTCACTGTAGACTTCAGCGCCTCGTCGATTGATTTTAATGGTTTTGTGAAAAGGCTCAATACGGCGTAAAGACAGCCGATCTCCTTGACCTGCTCAGTAAGTTCAACGGTTTGCTCTTCAACCATTTTTTCCAACTGCTGTCGATGCCAGGATAGCTTAACTTCCATCTCCTTACGCTCGGTGATGTCCTCGATGGCCAGAAGGATGATCCGTTCTTTGGCCATCCCCCGTTCAATTTGCCGGGCATTTAAAAGCATTGTGCGCCTGCCGATGGTGGCAAAATTGTGTTCAACCTCATAGTTGTCAAACGGGTTGTTTCCTGGGAGGATTTTTTCAAGCAGTTCTCTTAACCTGGGAATATCCCATTGTCGGTTGCCCAGGTCAAAGATAAAATTGCCTAAAGTTTCTTCCCGTGTTACCTTGAATGAATCAATGAAATTTTGGTTGGCTAAGATAACCTTCAGGTCTGAATCCAGCACCAAAAGGGGTTCATGTATGGTCTCTACGATATCTTCGGATATCCGGTCTATCAGCGCTGTTACCATTGCGCTCTCCTCCCCGCATCAACCCCTGGCTTTATTTTGTTTGAATAAATGGTCATTTTGAATTATCAACAATACTTGCATTATTTCTTATCTCTTAATTTCATCGAATTCCCATAAACTTATTTGTTCCCTCTCACTTCCCTTACCTCTTACTCCACCACCATCTCACCTGCCCCATGATCCCCTGGTTGATCTCCTCGCCTTGAAGCATGACCGCATAGTCCAGCTCGGCGTGGTTCTCGGGGATGCCGATAACCGTGCCCCGCTCTTCTATGTACTTCAGTCACTTGATGGTGACGCCGCCGTCCACGCGGAAGACCACGATCTTGCCGTCGAGGCGTTTGAGGTCGTTCAATTCAGTGGGGCGGGTGAAATGGTCGATGGCCACGATGTCCCCGTCGTCCAGAACCGGGTACATGCTTTTCCCGCGCACCCGGATGCAGGTGTAGTTCTCGGGGCCGCGGGGAAGCCATTTCCTATCCTTGTAGATGATGGCCCAGGACTCGACGTCGCTGTCGTTCACCTCAGCCGGGGGCCCGGCCGCGGCCGCGTCCTTGAGCAGGGGGATGGCGGCGTAGTTGTTCTCAGAGTCCACGAACCGTAGCATAGCCGGTTGTTCTTCCAGGCCTTTCAGGCGAAGCGGGGCGAAGGTGATGTCCGGGGGCGGGGCGGTCTTCTGTGTTGGTGGGTCCTGACCAGTGAGGAGCCAGTCAAGGGAGACTCCATAAAGCTTGGCTAACTTCACTAAGCCACTGAAAGATGGCTCCGTTACCCCAACCTCCCATCGATTAACTGTAGGATGTGACACCTTCAGAAATTCAGCAATCTGAACCTGTGTCTTGCCAAATTTCTTCCGGGACGACCTAAGTCTGGCCGCGACTTCCTCTTATCCTCAAGGGCTTCTCCAATGGCTTCCATAATCCCGAACCGCTCGTCTATCTCACGAAGCACCAAGAAACCCGTGTCCGATGATTGGGTGGCTCCCTGGAAATCCACCTTGATGGACCGGTTAAAATCCAAACGAATCGGCCCCCTTTTCCTCTCACCACTTCCGCTCATTCCCTAATCCCCGCCTGAGGTAATATATTTCAATTATATCAGCAGGTTAAATATAGAACAACCCATTTTTTCGAAAAATTGCCGCATAATCCAGGGTAAATGCCGTATCCAGATATGTAGCTGAAAAGGGTGCCAAGATTAACCAACCCGGGCACGATATAAAGACCAAAAGCGTTTATCAGTTTACCTACCAATTGGATAGCGGCAACAATCAGCACAATTTGAAGGGGTGGGAGGTGTAAGGCGAATGCAATTATTCCGGCAATGAAGGCAAGCATCCCTGGTAGGCTTTCTATTCCTTCTGTAGTCTTAAGGATCCTAAACGGAGTTACCTTTGGATGCAACCGAGCCATTAGACCGAAGGCGTAGGGAACAGCTATTCTGATTTTCAGACCGCGTGGTGTATAGATTGCCATATTTTTTCTCTCCAGCGAACAATAATAACCAATGGGTAAACCCCCGGCTTTGCCGGGGGACTCGCAGAGTTTGACAGTTCCGGGAATATGTTAGAGCCTCCCAGGTCGGAACCGCTCAAAGTTCACAGTCAGGGAGGCTCAGATGGAAGACAGGCAGAGTCTAAGCCATGCAGTTTGGGAATGCAAGTATCATGTAGTGTGGATACCGAAGTGTCGACGGAAGAGGCTTTTTGGGGAGTTGCGCCGGCATCTTGGGGATGTTTTTCGGGAGTTGGCCAGGCAGAAGGAGAGCCAAGTGCTGGAAGGACACTTGCTGCCCGACCATGTCCACATGCTGGTGGCGATCCCGCCGAAGTATGCGGTATCCCAGGTCATCGGGTACATCAAGGGGAAGAGCGCGATTTATATTGCTCGGAATTTTATCGGCCGCCGTCAGAACTTTGTAGGGGTGAAGGATGGCAAGGAACAGGAAGTTTGCTTGAGGCTGTCCTGTCAAGCCCCCATTTTTTGGTCCAGGGCTTATGAGAGTTTAAGGTGTATGGGACATTGTGCATGGTCCTGGTCCT
>ENA-OSEO01006206-OSEO01006206.1-sediment-metagenome-genome-assembly--contig:-NODE-6206-length-10895-cov-5.427806_pt1 | contig 10895 bp, 9 predicted proteins | sample MGYA00237883_ERZ534232 | MGnify/ENA metagenome assembly ERZ534232
CTCCTGGAGGTCCGTGCCCTGGGTGTCACGCGGGTCGGCGCCAGCCGGACCGCGGACATGCTCGATGAATGCAAACGACGGCTCGCCGTGAAGTGATTACCAGTTCGGCGGCAGCTCCCCGCGCGGCAGTTCGGTCAGCGCAATGCCCTCGTGCGGCTCGTCGAAGCTCCATACGCTGGTGCCGCCGCCAAGCTCCTTCACTTCGCAGACCTTGCGCAGCGCGAACGTCGTCCCATTCCAGACCCAGCGGGCCGTGACCTCGCCGTACATGATGCCCTTGTGGCCCAGAGCCTTGGAGTCTCTTGCGTCGACCATGGCGTATCGCTTACCGCTCGGCTGCGCGGGCACTGGCGGCGCCGCCGGTGGAATGTCAGTCGGCAGTTGTGCCTCGGACCCGGAGGCCGAGCCGGACGACCCGTCCGCCGGCGAGAGAAGGTTATCGGGCTCTATGGGCTGGATGGCGTCCTGAACCTCTTCCGTCGCCTGTGCGCCGTCTATGCGGACGTCGGCGCTCCCCGGTTGAGGTGCACGGTTGGAGAACACCAGCACCAACAGTGCGGCGACGATGATGATTAGTTCTATCCGTGTGACCTGTGCAGGCTTATTCGACATCGTTGCAGTCGGCGCAATGTGCGGCCGCTCCATTCGCGTGGTCGCACCGGTCTCCAGAGAGCGGACCGCTGCGCCATCCAGGCAGGACTATCGGCTGTTTTCGGGCCTCAGTTAAACTATAGGGCATGTTTCCGCACACGCCAAGCCCGTTCGTAGTGCGCCCGTCAGGGCATATCTTCTGCTCGTTACGGCGCGTCCATGGAACGCGGAAGATAGCGCCTCACGGCGTCACTACAAACGGCACGGATCCTCACCGGGCCTGGACCAAGTCGCCCAGGCCAGCCTGCTGTCGGATCGCGCTGATATCAAGGTCGCGGACATACTGCACGAGGTTCCGCCAGCCGCTGTTGAAGCGGAAGCCCCCTTGGGTCATCTCGGCGATGGCCTGCTCCTTCTCCCAGCCCTGGACGGCAACGCGATAGACCGCGACCATCATGCCGGTGCGGTCGGCCCCGCGACGGCAGTGAATGAAGACCGGCTGACGGCTCTCGTCGCTGACAATCCGCAGGAACTGCACGACATCCCGGTCCTTGGGCCGCCAGGCGGTCATGGGGATGCGTTCATACGCCAGGCCGGAACCCGCCAGCAGACGCCCGTCGGTATCGGAGGTCCGCAGGTTGACGACGGTTCGGACGCCGAGCACCTCGAGTTGTCTGATCCCGGCGCCGGTTGGCTGCGCGCCGCGATACAGGTCCTGTGAAACCCGGTGAAGATTGGGCAGGCCGGGGGATTTCATCGGGGCGGCCCAGGAGGCGGACGCGGCATCGCCGGCCACACGAAGATTGTTGTCCGATCCCAGGGGCAGGAGAACGCTCTGGCCGCATCCGGAGATGCCTGCCCCCAGCGCGATGGCGCATCCGAGCAATGAGTGCAACAGCCAACGACTCGATCTTGTCTGACGCATAGGCCTCCCGTACCTGATTTTCGTTGTCCCCAGTCGCAACCTGTGCGGCTGCCCGTCAGTGAATTACTTCGAACGTTTCGAGCCAGTTCGGACCAACAGAGCCAGCATCTCGATATGAAGCAGCCTGGCGCTAACCACATAGACCACCACGCCAACCGTCACAGCCGCCAGAAGCGTCAGAACGTCGCCCGACGAGCCCAGGAAATGTTGAATGCCCCCCACCGCCGCGGTCATACACAGCGCGGCGAGCGCGGTATCCCGCACGGCCCGGCCGAGGCCCGCCAGCGCGCCGGGTCCGAGCCGCCGCCGGAGGGCTATGGCGAGCATGGCCACCTGGATATAAGAACTGATCGCGGTCGCGGCGGCAAGTCCCCCGCCGCCCAGTGGCCAGACCAGAACCAGGTTCAGCACCAGGCCGACCCCTACTGCCACAACCGTAGTGCGGGCGGGAATGCCCGATTCCTGCAGAGAGTAGAATGCCCGCGTGAGGACCTGCTGGGCGAAGTAGCCCGTTAGACCCAGCACGTAGAACGAAAGAGCGATGGCGGTCTTGGCCGTATCGGTGGGCAGGAATTCCCCCCGCTCGAAGATCACCGCGACGACCGACCGGCTGACCAGCAGCAGACCTGCGGTCGCCGGTAGTGCCACGAAGACGGTGCAGCGGATGCCGCGCGAGATGGTCCGGCGCAGAGCGTCGAAGTCCTGCTGGGCCGCGTCGATGCTCATCTCCGGGAAGATGGCAGTCGCCAAGGAAATCCCGAACACGCCCAGGGGAAGCTGGTAGAGCCGCTGGGCATAAAACAGGTGCGAAACCGCCCCCTCCCACAGAGGATAGCGGATCGCGTGGCCGAACAACGCGAAGGTCTGTCCTTTCTCCGCGGACCCGGACAGCCAGAGGGCCGTGAAGTCGTTGACCAGTGTGCTGATCTGCGTGGCGCTGAGTCCCAGGACCATGGGACCCATCAGCCGCAGGACCCTGCGAAAAGGCTCCGTGCTCATGTCCCACGCGGGGCGCAGACGAATCCCGTGCCGGGCCAGCGGCGGCACCTGGATCGCCAATTGCGCCAGGCCCGCCAGCAACACCGCCGCCGCGACGATGAACACGTGGACGTGGGGGGAGATATCCAGCACCCATCCGCCCAGGCACAGGGCCGCGAGGATGAAGATGTTCAGCAGCGCCGGTGCCGCGGCGGGCGCCGCGAAATGACGATGGGCGTTCAGAATCCCGCCCAGGATCGCGACCACACAGATCAAGACCATATACGGCAACATGACCCCGCTCAGCGCCAATTTCAGGCGCGTGCCTTCGTAGGTCGCGGCGAAATGGTAGTACAGCCACAGGATCGTCTCGGCGAGAACGGTGACCCCGGCCAGCAGCAGGAAGACCGTCGTCACGACGGAGAGGGCCAGTTCGGTCGCCCTGCGCGGGTTCCGATGCAGTTCCTCGCTGTAGACCGGGATGAGTGAGGACGCCGCGGCCCCTTCCCCGAAGAGCCGCCGGGCGAGATTGGGGATCTTGAACGCGATGGCCCAGCCGTCCATCAGGCTGCTGGCGCCCAGGAAATAGGCGAATGCCATGTCGCGCAACATGCCCAGGACCCTGCTCAGCGCGGTCAAGACCACGATCTGTCGGAAACCCTGGACCACAGCACCTACTTCCTTGGCGCGACACTGAACGGGCGACAGCGTCCGATATTGTTGAGCAGGCCAACCGCCATCAGGTTAACAAGCAGACTGGACCCACCATAGCTGACGAAGGGCAGCGTCAGGCCGGTGATGGGCATGATGCCCAGGGTCATCCCCACGTTCACCAGCACCTGCACCGCAAACATGGCGGAAATCCCCACCGCCACCAGCCGGGCGAAGGGATCGATGTTGTGGGCCGCGATCTCCAGGCCGCACCAGACCAGGACGACATAAAGCACTAGAAACAGCAGTGACCCGACGAATCCCCACTGATGGGCGACCATGGAGAAGATGAAATCGTTGTGCCGCTCGGACAGGAAATCATAGCGGACGAAAGGTCCCCGTCCGAACCCGCGTCCGGCCGCCCCGCCGGAGGCGATGGCAAATTTCGAACGGATGAGGTGGTACCCCCAATCGTTCTGCCACTGCCGCTCGGTGAACTTGCCTCCGACGAGGATGTCGCTGAGCCTCGGATTCATCTGGGCCTTCTGGCGAACCCACGAGTTCTGTAGCGCGACGCTGCTGATCCGCAACCGCTGATACCCCTGCATCTTGAAATACATCACAGGACTGATGAGAACCGCCGCGAGCACGATAAGAAGCAGGTGTTTGACCCGCGCCCCGGCGATGAACACCATGGTGAAGAAGATCGGCATCATCAGCAGGGTCGTCCCGAGGTCCGGCTCAATCAGGATCAGCACCATCGGCAGCAGGGTCAGGGCGAATGGGCCCACGAGCGACTTGAGACGGCGATAGTTGCTCCGATAACGAAGATACCAGGCCAGTGCCAGGATATAGGCCAGCTTGCAGAATTCCGACGGCTGAATTCGCGGCAACGACGGATGGAACACGATCCAGCGGTGGACGCCGTTGCGGCTGGGCCCGGCAAACGGGAGTTGGACCGCGTACCGGCTGACCACGAGGTACGTCAGAAGCAGGAGCACCCCCCCGTAGATCAGGTAGCTGATCGGCCCCAACCGGCGGTAGTCCACCACGTTGGCCGCGACAAACCCGATGACCGCGACCGCGATGAACGCGAGTTGCTTCTTCCAATGGCTCGCCAGGTCGGCAATGTCCTTGTCGAAGACCGGGCTGGGATCCCGTGGGTTCCCGACGGCGTAGATCGTCAGGACCCCGACCGCCAACAGCAGCAGGACGCTGGCCAGCAGACAGACCCGCACGAACAGAAGCCTTCCGGTCAGGAAATTGCGCATGGGCAGAGCATACCACAAGGGCCGGGCCGGGTACATCGAGGAACGCCGAAATCGCACGGCCCGGCAAGGCCTTCCCTCTATTGCTTCGGCGTAAGCGACGGGATAAGTATACGGAAACGGGGCGGCACGTTGCAGATTCTCCCCCCGGCCCCGCGCCGCCGGGACCGGGGACTTGTCGGTACGTCGCGCCGAGTCGCCAACGCCCCGTAATCGCTTTTCGACTTGATTTTCTCCGTGGTTTTTGGTACCTTGGCAACAGATCGTGAAGGTCTCTAACGAGTGCCTCCGTCGCGGCGGCACGTAGATTCGCCCCTGGGCGGGAAAGGAGGAGCACCAGCAGATGGAGTGCATTTCGACCGATTCATCCTGCGAGTCGGGTCGGACGTCCCCGTTTCCGCCCTGCGCGGGCGCCGGGGGCGCGACAAGGGCTTTTGGGGCAGGTGCAGGAAGCAACCGCAAAGACCAAGATACAGCGGAGGACCTCACTCCGCGAAGAAAGAGAAGAAGAGAGAAAGGAAGAGACTGTTATGAGGAAGCTCAGCTTACTCGTGGCTGTGGTTATGTGCGCCACCCCGGCATTGGCGGCCGTGCACATCATGGTCGAATCCCAAGGTTCGACCGCGGCCGTCAAGTACACGACGGATGGGGAGAAGGTCCGAGCCTTCGCCCTGGACCTCACCGTCGACAAGGGCCAGATCCTCGCCATCTCCGACTTCGTGCGCGGCGAAAGCACCGCGGACAACCCCGGTTACGGGATCTTCCCCGGGAACTTCGGTCGCTACATCACCGTCGATCCCGAGACGGGCGAGGTGGCCAATTGGGGTGCCAACGGATATACCCCCGTTGCCGATCCGTGTGATCCCGGCGCTCTGGGTGGCCTGGGCACCAGCGGTATAACGGTCGAGATGGGCGCCTTGTACTATCCCACGGACGATAGCTCGCCGAACGCCCCGCCCAACAGCGGTCTGCTGTTCACACTCACGCTCAGCGAGCCGGCCAACCTGACGGTCGCTCTGAACGAGGCTCGGGGAGGCATCGTGCTGACGAACCCGGACCAGGCGGCAACGGTCGATCTGGCACAGGCGACGAGCATTGCCGTCGGCGGTGGTCCCGCCGCGGCGGACCTGCTCTCTTCGAGCCATCCGGACTACGCCGAATGGGTCACCCTCGGAAAACCCGCCTGCTGGGCCTACCCCCGGCAGTGCCGCGGCGATGCGGACGGCCGCAAGGACGGCAGCGAGAAGACCGGCTTCTACTACGTCGGCCCCAGCGATCTGAATGTCCTGATCGCCGCCTGGCAGGTGAAGGAGCCCCCGTTGGGCCCTGGCATCGCGGCCATCGAGAACGGCATCTGCGCCGACTTCGCGCGGGATCAGGGCGGCAGCGCCAAGACCGGCTTCTACCGTGTCGGCCCGACGGACCTGAACCGTCTGGTCGAGAACTGGCTGGTCAAGGAGCCCCCGGCGGGTCCCGGCGTGCCGGGCGATTGCGGCGGCAATCTCGCGCCCTGAAACGGTTCTTCTGCATCAGGCCGTGAACGAGCACACACGACGTTCCGCAGGACAGGGAATGGAAGGTGATGTTCTGCACTGCCCGATCGTGGCACGGACGAACAAGGGATCAGGCATCCGGCGACGCCTGTTCCCCGGCCAAGCCAGTTCGGGAATGAACGGAAGGAGAAAGATGATGAAGCACGTGTTGGTTCTGGTGTGCGTGTTGGGATGGGCTTGCGCAGCGCAGGCCGAATGGAGTCTGCTGGGCGCGCCGACCGAGCCAATTCAATTGGGAGAGACCGTCACGATCACCGTCCATAACACGGAAGGTGGCGCGTATTCGGGCTGGCTCGAACTGACCACGCCGGCCGTGGCGGATTTCGCCGACGCGCCGGAATTCACCGACGCCGGCAATCCGGGCGGCACTTCGCAGATGACCTATTGGCCGGACTTCGGCGCCTGGTATGAGTTCTCGATCAGCAGCTTCCCGCCCAACCCGGCCATCGGGCCGGGGGACCATATCCTGATCAACGTCGCGGGTCTGAGCGTGGGTTCCGCCCAGTTGAATCTCTACGCCAGCGACAGCGTCACACTGCTGGACGCCTGCACGATCAGCGTGATCCCGGAGCCGGCGACGCTGGTCCTGCTGGGTCTCGGCGGTCTGCTCCTGCGTCGTCGCAGGTGAAACCGGCGACCGAACACCGCTTCGAATGCAAACCCTGATGGAGGCAGGTCTTCGGACCTGCCTCTGTTCTTTTGCCCACGCAGGCCGCCGGCGGTACAATGGTCCCATCAACCAGATAGAAGGACTTGGTACATGAAGCCGATTGGGGCATTTGCGATAAGCGCGTGTGTGACGATCCTCGTGGCAGGTGGGTGTGGCCGACCGTTCGGACAACGCACCGATCCGATGACCGTCTTCGTCGAAGGCGGGGGCCGTTTCCCCGCGACTCTGGCGGGACGATGGAAATCGGACCAGCACGGGTGGGAATTCGTATTCGCGCCGGATGGGCGGATCTCCTCGGCGGTCATCAGCCTTGGCCGCGTCACGGTACCCCCCGGTCGGACGACTACTGTCCCGACCCAATCCGGGGGCCAAGCCGTCTTCACGCCCGGCCCCTGGACGGTGCACTACGAGCCAGGCACGAGGATGCTGACCGTCAAGATCGCCATGGAGCACGTCCGTGTCCCGATGGCCGCCAACGTCCTGGAAGGCTCCAGCACGGACGTCTTCACCGGCCGCGTCTCGCCCACGGGGGACACGTGGCAGGCCGAATGGACGGCATTCACACACTACACCGCCACCACGGAGGACGGCACACCGGTCGATCTCTCCACCGACGCCACCTACGGCGAGGCCCGCGCCCTGGTCTTTGTGAAGACGGCGCCCCCAAAGCCATAGACTATCGGTTCTTGACTCTCTGGTACTCGAGCAGCTCGACGTACTGGCGGAGACGTGCGGCCAGGTCTCGTTGGCCCTGCTTGTTCAGAAGATCGATGTGGGCTCGCACCACGCGAATCGCTTCGTCGTAGCGATGCTGATACTCCAGGGCGCGGGCGAGCTTCTCGTAATGGCTGGGATTCGCGGGCTCCAGGGCTTTGGCCTTTTCAAACGCGTCGGAGGCGCCCTTGAAGTCGCCCATGATCGCCAGGGTATCGCCCAGCCAGTCCCAGGAGACGACGGAGCCGGGGTTCTCGTCGAGCTCAATGCGGAACCACTCGGCCGCTTGGGCGAGATGCTCCTTGGATTCCTTCGATCGGTTCATGCGGCCCAGGAGGATCCCGAGGTTCATGTGGACCGAGGCGACAGCCGTTTGTTTGCCACCGGCGTCGCGGTGGGCCCGGATGGCGTCGCGGAAGGCGAGCACCGCGTCCTCCTGTTTGCCCTGGGCGACGTACATCAGGCCAATCTCGTTGTAGGCCTTGATCGCCATCGACGGATTCATGCTCATCGCCTGGCGGTACTTGTCGATACTTTGCTCGCACCGGTTGGCGGCCTGGAGTTTCATGGCCTCCTCGAGATACCGACGGGCGAGGATCTCCGCCGCACTCTGACGCACCACCGGGGCCAGCAGGTGCTCCACCGGCGCGTAATCATCGGTGAGGATGAGGTTGCCGGCTTGGCCGCGGAGGTAGTTCGTGTCGGAATCGTCCAGCAGCCAGAACTTCAGGTGCCGGTTGTACTCCGAGAGGATGGCACCCGGGTCGATCCGGCGCTTACTCGCGACCACCACGAACGTGTCCCGCAGGGAAGGCAGGCCGATTTCGCTCGTCAAGACGTACACGTGGGCGAAGGTCTCTTCGACCGTGCTGACGACCGCGCCGAGGAATCGGCCGTTGTCATAGGTGTCGATGAGATTGATCATATAGAGACCGTCGTCGGCCAGCAGGCAGGCGATCATCTCGTTGAATTCCCGGGTCACCAGTTGGAACGGGACGGAGTAGTCGTTGATGGCGTCCTCGTAAATGAAATCATACCGCCCTGCCGCCTCAGGCTCGCGGCCCTGTAGAAGCTGGTCCACGTAGTTCCTGGCATCCATGTGGATGGTGTGGATCAAGGTGTTCCGGTCGAGCCCGAACGCGGCCATGGCGGCCTCGGTCACGCCGGGATCGATCTCGACCACCTCCACCCGGCTGGTCGGCCACGTGGCCTTGAGGTAGCGCGGAAAGGCGTAGCCGCCTCCTCCGATGACCATCATGAAGGGGTTGCTCTTGCCTTTGCTCAGGCCGCGCGTCAGTCCGGCGTAGATCCTCGTATAGAAGTACTGCAGGTTGGTCGGGTCGCCCATGACCGCTTCGCTGTGCATGAGCTTGTCTTGCAGGAAGGCTCGCCGGTCGGGCCGCTGGGAGACCCGCCGGACCTCCACGTGGCAATAGGCGGTCTCACCCTCATAGAGCACGACGTTCGGGTCCGACGGCTTCCTCAAGAGTGCCGTGGTGCCCGCCTGCTGGGCCCAGTCGGCGGGCGCCATGCCCATCGTGATCAGCGCGCCGAAGATCATCGCCCACAGGTACATCACCCAGCAACTGATCCAGTACAGGATCGCCACCGCCAACATGGCGGCGCCGATGCCCCAGATGATCGTCGCGCTGCCGAACGTGGCGATCAGATAGAAGCCAGCGAGGAAGGTCCCCACGATGCTGCCGGCAGCTCCCCAGGCGTAGAGATCGCCGATCGTCCGACCGGTGGGCAAGCCACGATCCAGGGCCATCTTGGCCACCACCGGACCGACGGTTCCCAGGAGCACCGAAGGCACGAAGAAGACAAAGGAGACATGGACAAAGACGTGGGACGGCCAGCTCAATCGCCACAGACAGGCCAGGCTGCCGATCAGGTTGTTCACCACGATGATCCCGACACACGCGGCCGACGCGGACCCGAACAGCACGGCCAGGGCGCGCCGCGCGTGATAGCGGTCCGCGATCCGTCCGCCCAGATAGTTGCCCACCGAGATCCCCGCCAGCACGACCCCGATGATCGAGGTCCAGGTGTAGAGCGACGAACCCAGATCCCGGGCGACCAGCCGCGAGGCGACCAGCTCCAGGATCATGATGCAGCCGCTGGAGAAGAAGACCGTCGCGCTGGGCACGAGCATCCGCAGGGACTCTCTCGATTTGTTCATGGACCGACTATCTACAATTCACGATTTATGATTGCGTGGCGTAGCGTGCACAGTGCATCCATGCCGATAGTACCGTGCAAATTGTGAACTGTAAATCGTCAATTCAGTACTCGGCATACGGCATGCCGCCGGGGTCGCGGCCGGGCCAGTCGAGGCGGATCGTTTTCGTCGCCGGCTGATAGAGCCAGCCATGAGCGCCGGTGGGCTGGGGAGGAAAGGAACCGCCGTTGCCGATCATGAGGATCGACTTGCGGTTGTTGAAGGGATTCACGGGCATCTCTCGCAGGTAATTCTCCGCGACGATCATCTGGTTGAGGAAGCACGTCTCGTCGGGGGTGCCGTCGCGGTCGTTGTCGACATAACCCGGGGCCACCCCGGCGTGGTTGGCGGCGTATAGTTCGATCGCCCCGCGGAGCGTGCGGAGGTTGTCTTTGGCGGTGGTCTCCTTTGCCTCGGTGGCCTGGCCCTGGATACAGGGCACGACCAGGGCCGCCAGGATCCCAATGACGGCCACGACAATCACCAGTTCGGCTATGGAGAACGCTCTTGCCATTCTCTGCTGTTCCGGGCGCGCTGCGACTGCCCCTACCACCCTGCACTCAGGATTCGCATATCTATCGGCCGCTTCCTCGGTCGACTTGACCGGCACATCCAGTGATCGGGCGCCGAGGATTGCCAAAACCTTTGCGGACCCGGTCCGTATCGGTTATGGTCGGCCCAAAACCGCTGCGGAGTGCAAAGGCAGGCCGCAGAACCGCTTGATACTGTCGGGGAAGGTGCCGCGATGATACCGGACGATGGGAGAAAACGCGTTGTGATCGATCTTGTCGGCCCCCAGGTCGACGGCGGCCGCTTTCCCATCAAGCGGGCCGTCGGGGAAACAGTCCACGTGGTCGCGCACGTCTTCGCCGACGGGCACGACCACATCCGCGTGGAGGTTCTCTACCGAAAGGACGAACAGCAGGAATGGGCCACGCGCCGGATGACGTGCGAAACCAACGACGAATGGTCGGCGGCCTTTCTCGTTACGGACCTCGGCCGCTACTTCTACACGGTCCGCGGGTGGGTGGATCGTTTTGGGACGTTGCAGAGCGACGTGCAAAAGAAGTTCGAGGCTGCCCAGGACGTGGGCCTCGATTTGAAGATGGCCGCTCGGATGCTCCGCGATACGGCCCAGCAGGCCGCGTCCGCTGACGCGGAGAAGCTGTCCGGATGGGCAAGCATTCTGGAATCACCCAAGGTTGACCACGCCGTGGAAATCGCCTTGAGCGATGAGCTGGCCGATCTGATGCACCAGTACCCCGACAGGTCCTTGGCCACGACATACCACACCGAACTGGCCGTAGTTGTGGACCGGCCCAAG
>ENA-OSEO01006208-OSEO01006208.1-sediment-metagenome-genome-assembly--contig:-NODE-6208-length-10893-cov-3.183155_pt1 | contig 10893 bp, 10 predicted proteins | sample MGYA00237883_ERZ534232 | MGnify/ENA metagenome assembly ERZ534232
CGTTCGGCCTCGGCCAGCTCACCCGCGGCCAGCTTTTTGTTCACCGCCTCCTGCTGTTCTTCCCCGGAGGTCAAGGTCCGCTCTTTTTGCTGGGGGCCACATTCTTTCAAGAGAATGGTGAACAGGGAATTGGACTCTTTCAGCAGGGCCTTGGCCTCGGCGGTATATTTGGCGGCCAGTTTCTTCTCGGCCTTATCCAGCAGGTTCACGGCCCTTTTATAGAGAATGGCATGATCCGGACCGCACTTGGCGGGAGGAGCGGCGCTTTTCTGAGGCTGGGTAGTGGCCTTGGTCTGGGACCAGGTCGGCCCGGCTAGGGTCAGGACCGCAGATATGACGAACAGTAGCATAAGGGGGCGGATCAAGCGCGTTAAAGTCATAGTTTATCCTCCATTAGTGGAGTCTAAAGGTTTCGGTGATGGCCCGGTGGAACCGGGGCCGGTAGATCCAGTCAAAGGCGGTTTCTTTGCCGGGGAAGAGCTGCAAAGCCTGGCGGCGCACATTTTCCACCACTTTCTCCGCTTCCTCCAGGGTGAAGCGGCCGGCCCGGATCTCCATCAGGGCCAGATCCACCATAAACCTGAGAAATCTGAGATGGCGATTTTCTTCCCGAATAGCCCGAAGGCATTCTGGGGCGGTATTCCTGTCAGGCACCGGTCTTCTCCAGCAAGTGTCGGCAGGTACCTATTCTAACTTGGCTTCCTTGCGCTGTAAAGGGAAAAGGGAACTCTCCTGGTGGCGGGGGGCGGGCGCGGGAGCGGCGGCTGTGGCGGGCTTGTCGGCCGGCAGTTCCCTGGTGATGTCCTGGGCGATGCCTTCCTTGGCCTTCAGGATTTTGGGCACCAGTTTCCAATTAATGCGTCCCACCAAGTGGTTTTCCTCGGCCAGGTCCATGACCACGTCCATGTAATCCATTTCTTTCCGGTAGACGTTGGGATGGGCTTCAAGAAAGATGCGCCCTTGGGGAGTGAGGGCCATCTTCACGGGCCGGTAAATAATCTTCACCGGTGTACCCAGCGCCACCTGGGGGAAGAGTTTGGCGATCTCATTGGGCAGCATGCGGATGCAGCCGTGGGAGGCATAGTAACCCACGCTGGAAGGGCGGTTGGTGGCGTGGATGCCCACCCCCTCGGCGGAGGTAAGCATAAAAAATTTTCCCAGGGGATTCTTGGGCCCCGGCGGCACCTGCTCCAACACCTCCAGGCCCCCTTCCCACATCTCCTCCTGGATGGACTCCGGCACATTCCAAGTGGGGTTCTTGCGTTTGTCGATAATCTTGTAGATTCCGGTGGGGGTCGGCCAACTGGGTTTGCCCACGGCCAGGGTATAACGCCGTTGATAAATCCCATCCTTAAAGTAGTAAAGAACCAGCTCCGGCAGGTTGATGATCAGACCGTCAGTCAATTCGTCAGGCACAATATGGGTGGTATTTATCTTGAGGACCATCCCTTTTTTCAAGCGATAGGGCGGTTTCAAGCGATTGTGCCGGCCCAAGGCGGTCCATTTAATGCCCCGCTCCTGGGCCAGGCGGACCAGGCTGACCCGGCGGCCTTCCACCGCATACTCCTCCTGGCACCCGGCCACCTGATGGTAAAGAGGGATCTCTCCGGCCACCGCCGCCGTCGCAGCCAGGCAGCCCAGGAAACAGAGACAGAAAACAAACCCCAGTCGCGGCATCTTAATACTCCACCTCCACGGCATAGGGAAAATGGTCGGACGGATAACGTCCTTTTTGGTTATCGGTAATTATCAAGGCTTCCTTGACCCTAAAAGGCGGGGTTAACAAGATCCAATCGATGCGGCTGCCCCGGGGGAGGCCCGCGAAGTTGTGCTGGGTGGTGGCTCCCATTCTGGACAAGTGCACGGCCCGCCAGGTATCTTGCAGGGGGCTGTCTTCCTCCAAGAATTTCCGGTAAACCGGGGAGTCCGGGGGCTCATTAAAATCTCCCACCAAGATCATGGGTTGTTCCCGGGAGAAAAAAAACTCCCGGATCATCCGGGCTCCCTCCAGGCGAGCCTGGGCGGAAATGTGGTCCAGGTGGGTGTTGATGAAATAAAACCACAACTCCCGCTCCTTCTCCCGGAACAAGCCGTAAGTGACCAGGCGGGGGAAGGCACTGCCCCAACTTAAGCTGCGATGCACCGCGGGGGTCTCCGACAGCCAGAATTCTCCCGATTCCCCGGCCTGCAACAGGTCTTCCCGATAAAAGATAGTGGGGTATTGGCAGGTGGGGTCGGTCTGGCGGTGGCTGATCAACGGCCGGTAGCGGGGCAGATGTCCGGCCAGATATTCCAGTTGGGGCACGGTGCCTTCCTGGGTGCCCAATAGGTGGGGTCCGTGATTCAAAATGATCTCCGCCACCAACTCCTTGCGGTATTCCCAGGCATTGGGACCGTCTTCCGGATTGGCGAAGCGGAGATTGAAAGTCATCAGGCGCATACTCAGGCTCAGGCGAATCTCCAGGGCAGAGGTTGGGGGAAGAACAGCTCCCCGCTCTGCCTAAGAAAATAAGCGTCAGTCATGGAGGCGATAAAATCCCGGACAATCTCCGGGACGCGGTGGCTCTCCAAATAGACCGGGGCCATGGCCGACAAAAAATCTCTCCAGATGGGAGAATCGAGATGACGCTCCCGGACATCCTCCACAAAGCGGTCAAACATGAAGGCAAAAAGGGTCTCGATCTTGGAGGTCTCCGACTTAATCAAGGGATTATTATAGATGCGTCCGTAATTGAAGGCCTTCAGGGCCTTCAAGGCCTGGCCCACTTCCGGGCTGTAACCCACGTAATTTTTTTCAAAACTGTGGCTGATCAAATCGGCCACCAAACTATAGACAATGGCCCCATTGGTGCGGCCCAGACGCTGAGTGACCACCGGCGGCAGTTCCTCCCGCCGCACCAGATTGAGAGTGATGGCGTCTTCCAGGTCCCGGCCGATATAACTGATGGTATCCGCCAGCCGCACCACGCAGCCTTCCAAGGTCATGGGCTTGAGAGGCAGCTGGGGATCGGCCAGCTTGCGGCGCATCTCCTCCTCGAGATGAGCGAAGGTCTTTTCCCCCTCCGGGGCCAGCCGGGCCAGATGCGACTCCCCATCGTGACAGAGAATGCCGTCCAGGACTTGTAGGGACAAATTAAGCCCCCGTCCCCCTTTTTCCACCTTTTCCAGGAACCATACCCCCTGGAGGCTGTGGAGAAAAGGACCGATGCCCTGGGCTTCGCAGACCGCCGAGAGGATACGCTCGCCGTCATGGCCGAAGGGGGGATGGCCGATATCGTGGCCCAGGGCGATGGCCTCCAGGAGGTCCTCGTTCAGGCGGAGAAAGCGGCCGATGGTGCGGGCGATCTTGGAGAGGAGCTGTACGTGCAAGACCCGGTGGCTGATATGCTCATGTTCGATTAAATAAAAGACCTGGGTCTTGTCGATATAACGGGTGTAGGCCCGGGAATGGAGAATGCGGTCGGCATCCACTGCGAAGTTCTGGCGATGGCCTTCGGCGATTTTCTCTTCAAAACACCGGCGGATGGCCTGGGTACTGCGGGTGGCATAGAGGGAGAGCCAGGATTCCTCCTGGCGGTCCAGAATTTGGCGTAATTCCCCCAAATTAACCATTTAAGGCTTTATCTCCCCCGAACTTAATACTACCATGCCGAAAGGACATCTTCAAGAATTAAGGTCGGGTTGGATTTATTAATAATTTTGTTTATACTGGATGACGGCAGGGAGGCTTTCAGAAAGGAATACGTATCCAATTATATTTGCAGTTACCGGTAGCGGAGGGAGTTATGGTCAAGGCAATTCTGGAGCGCACCCTTAAGGGGAAAAACGAGGGAGAAGTTGCCGGACTGCTCAGGCAGATGCGGGTTAAGAGGGAGCCTGAGAAAGCGGGTTGCTTCAGGATCAGGAAAGGGGTAACGTATCTTCTATCTATCTATAATTAATGAATTTATTATTAATGTAAACCGGAATGGCACTCGATACTATTTTGAGGTTTGGTGTCAATGAAAAGTTGGGCTCAATACCCGCTCGCCCTTGCTTTGGTTTTGCTCTTTCTGTTGGGTGGAGTTTATCTAGGGCACCGGCTTCTTCTTCCTGATCATCCGTTAATAGGCATGATTGTCTGGACCTTGGACACCAGAAGCTTTCAAGACTGCCTCCAAGGGGTGATTGATGGCTTGAGGGAGGAAGGCTACCAGAACCGCCTCAATATCCGCCTGGAAGTGAAAAATATTCGGGAGGAAAGGGACGGAGCCGTAACCGCGGCCCGGTATTTTCAGAAAAAAGGAGCTAAATTGCTGATCACGCTGGGCACGATACCCACGGTGATAGCTTTGGAGGTCACCAGGGACAGCAATATCCCCATAGTTTATGCCAATGTAGGGGCCCCGGACGCCACCGGCCTATCCCGTCCGCTTCCCCCCAAGCCCATCCGCTTCACGGGCACCAGTATGGGGGTGCCGGCCCTGGAGCAACTAAGGTTCCTGCTCCTGGCCCGGCCCGGTTTAAAGCGGTTGGGCATCTTGTTCTGCACCGTCACACCTCAGGCGGTGGCCACCGGTGAGGAGGCGGAAGAGGTGAGCCGCAGGCTGGGTCTAACTCCCGTCAAGGGCACGGTTCCCGATGACCGGCCGGAAATCTTACGGGAGACTGTCAGCGATTTGTTGCACCAACACATCGACGCCCTGTTCATCCCCAGCGATCCGGTGCTGGTCAAGCCTAATAACTTAAAGATTATTTGCGCAGCCACCGGGCGGGCCAGGGTTCCGGTTATGGTTCATAGCGGCTCCTCCGTGGCTTATGGACCTCTTTTGGCTTATCACTGCGATTTTATGGAGATGGGCCGCCAGGCGGGGCGGCAGGCCGCGCGGCTGTTGCAGGGGGTGCCCCTGGAGCAGGTGCCCCCGGAAGTGCCGAATACTAAAACACTCACCATCAATCTGAAAGTGGCCGAAGAGCAGAATTTTCCGTTGTCCAGGCGGCTCCTGAGCCAGGCCCAGCAATTTTACCAGTAAGGCCGGGAGAATCCTGGCTCAAGAAGTTCCTAAAGAGGAAAGATGCAGAGTACGGCGCACTTGGAAGCAAATATCTTCCCCGGGCCGGACGGGGATGACGTTTATCCGGGCAAGGGGCATCGAGGCCAATGAATGATGCGGTTCACGGCAAGCCAGCCACCAGGATAACCCCCAATGCCTAAATTTAAGGTACCTTTAACCAAGACTTTTAAATTTCGCATCCTGTTTCTGGGACTGGTGGGTTGGCTTTTACCCTTGATCACCCTGATCCTGGGGATCGGCTTTTTCTCCCGGCACCTGCGCGAGGACTTTGAACGTTCTCTGAAAGGTATCAAGGCCCGGGAAGGATTGCGGCTCGCCAGGCAGCAGCAAGAACTGATGTCCGGCCAAATGCGCCAGAAGGCCCTGGACGTGGCCCGGGAACTCTCCCTTTACTTAACCATGAATCGGTCCCGGCCCTGGGAAAAAATCTTTCACGACCAGAAATTCCGTCAGATCGCCGTACAGCCGGTGGGAATCATAGGGGAAACCTTTCTTTTGGACCGGGATCACCGGAGGATTTTGCTTAATTCCAGTAGAAATGGGAGGGAGGAGGCGGGTCTGTGGCAATCCCCCGCCCTGTCCCAGAGCTTACTGGAACTGGCCGCCAAAGGGAAATGGCCCTTCACCGTCTCTGAAATAAGGCTGCCCAATGACTCCCCACCCAAGTATTACGGCTTCCTGGTGCCAGTCTCCATCCGTGCCTCCAACGGCCCGGCCTTGGTGGTGGGGGTGTTGGGGAAGCTGAGCGCAGTGGACCATAGCGCCAATGCCGCTTCGTCAATTTTGAAGACCTCGGTGAATTTGAGCCGGGCTTTATTCGATAAACACCTCACCGAGTTTCAAAGAGAGGTCTTCGTCTTCCTGGCAGTCATCGGTCTGTTGGGGCTGTTAGCCAGCCTGGGCTTGATCCGGCGCCAGACCCGGGAGATGACGACCCTGGCCCGGGCCGCGGAGGCCTTCAATGAAGGGGACCTGGATTATCGCATACCGGAGCCGAGTTGGGACGAACTAGGGCAATTGGCGCAAACCCTCAATCAAATGGCCGCGAATTTACAGGAAAACACCGTCTCCCGGGCTGAATGGGAAAATACCTTTAATGTCATTCCCGACCAGATCATGATTCTGGATGTGGAGCAGCACATTGTTCGGGTCAACCGGGCTGCTGCCAGCTACCTGGGTTTTCTCCCGGAAGAGATGATCGGCCGCCACTGTTATGAATTGGTGCATAACGCCTCCGCGCCGACCGTGAGTTGCTGTTTTCTGGAGGCCGTTCGAGAAGGGAGGCGCAGACAGACGGAATATTGTTCCCTGGATAACCGCGCCACTTTCTTGGTGACCGTTGACCCGCTGCGGGACAAGGAGGGGAGAATCATCGGCGGGGTGCACGTGGCCCGGGACATCACCACCCTGAAAAGGATACAAGAAGAACTGGCCCAATCCTCCTATTTTCTGAACGAAATCATCGAATCCGCGCCCCTGGCCGTGGCGGTGGTCAACGCCGAGGGCCTCTATACCCAAATCAACCGCCAATTTCTGGCGGAATACGGCTATGCTCCGAAAGATATCCTCTATAAACCTTATGGCGTGATCTATGCCAATAGAGCCGAAAGAGTCCAGTTGATGCGGGAACTCCAGGCCCGGGGGGAAGTCCTCAGCCGCCGGGCTTTCGTGAAGCACAAAGATGGCCGCATCGTGCCCACCCGCATTTCCATCCGCAATCTCAGGGGGGCCGATGGGGAACTATTGGGGTCGGTGGCCATGGGGCGCAATATCTCCGATGAGGTCAACCTGCAGCGGCAGATGGAACAGGTGCAAAAATTAGAGACCGTGGCCACCCTATCCGGGGGCCTGGCCCATAATTTCAACAACCTGTTGACCGTCATCATGGGCCTGACCAACCTGATGATGGCCAAGGTGGGCCACAGCCACCCTTTTTATGCGGATTTGCAGGAAATTGAATTGCAGGTGCGGGCCGGCCGGGAACTCACCAAAAATCTCCTCACCTTTACCCAGGACACCAGATTCGAGCTGAAATCCCTGGCCCTGAATGACCTGATCAAAGGTACCGTGGATATCTTTGCCCGCACCCACCGGGATATCGAGATGGCCTTGGATTTGGCCCCGGATCTGCCACCGGTGGAAGCCGATCCGGGCCAGATGCAACAGGTGTTGATGAATCTCATGATCAACGCCTGGCAGGCCCTGGTCCAGGGAGGCACAATCAGCATTCAGACCCGGAAGGTGACCGTGGCCGGGTGGCAGGACCCGGTCTGGCACCTGGAACCAGGCCCCTATGCCAGCTTAGTGGTGGCGGATAACGGCGCGGGCATGGACAAAAGGACCATGGAGCGCATATTTGAACCTCTGTTCACCACCAAGCCCCTGGGGCAGGGGACCGGCCTGGGTCTGGCCTCGGTGTATCACATCATCAAAAAGCACCGGGGGGCCATCCAGGTGGAAAGTCAGGAAGGCCGGGGCTCAACTTTTACCCTCTACCTGCCGGTGTCCAAGTCCTTGCCCGAAGTTCTGCGCCCCCAAGAAACCAGCATCATTTACGGCCAGGGCACCATCCTGGTGGTGGATGACGAACCCATGTTGCGACAGGTGGCCGCCCGGCTGCTGGAGAAATTGGGATACCAGGTGATCCAGGCCGAAGACGGCAAGAGGGCGGTGGAGATCTATCAGACGCGGGGCTCTGAAATCGACCTGGTGCTCATGGATATGATCATGCCCGGGATGGACGGCTTCCAGGCGGTGCAGCGGCTACGGGCGCTCGACCCCAAAGTCCCCATTATGCTGTGCAGCGGCTACGGAGACGGCAAAAGCAGGTCTCTGCCTCCGGACGTGGGTTATCTTGCCAAACCCTACACTCTGGAGGTCCTGTCCCAAAAAGTGGCCACCGCCTTGCCCCTTTAAATACCGTTTTTCGTTTTCCGTTTTCCGTTTCAGACTCTCCCATTTTTTACTTTCCGTTTTCCCCAGCCATTCCAGTCAATATTTTTTGCATTGTCTTAAATTGATGATAATATGTATTTTTTTATAAGAGTGCCGGGAATCGGCCGGAGTTTCAGGCCAACTCCACTTGCAAATGGACAAGCTTACGTTGAATGGTCTTTATTCTTTTACGGAAAACGGCATACGAAAAACGAAAAACGGCATTAAATGAACGGCTGGGCTTTGTTGGAGGATTTTTTGCGTTATCTGCAGGTGGAGCGGCAGATGTCGTCCCACACCCTGCGGAACTATCGCCTGGACCTCTCCCAGTTCCTGAAGTTCTTAACTCCCGATGGTGGGGAACCGCTCCTGGAGGAGGTCAACTACCGGCAGTTGCGCGCCTTTTTGGCCCATTCCCTGAAAGGCCGGGGGAAAAACACGGTGGCCCGCAAACTGTCGGCGTTGCGCACCTTTTTTAAGTATTTGCAGCGCCAGGGGGTGTTGGCCCAGAACCCGGCCAAACTGGCCCCCAGCCCCAAGGTGGCCCAAAGCCTGCCCCACTTCCTCACGGTGGATGAGGTCTTCCACCTCCTGGGCCAGGCTAAAGGGGACGAATTCGGGGTCCGGCGGGACCGGGCCATCCTGGAAGTATTTTATGCCGGGGGGCTGCGCCTTTCCGAGTTGGCGGGCCTCAACCTGGGGGACCTGGACCGGAAGGAAAGAATGCTGCGGGTCTGGGGCAAAGGCGCCAAAGAGCGCCTGGCCTTCCTGGGGGAGGCGGCTTTAAAGGCCCTGGCCGCCTATCTGCCCCTCCGGGAACTTCTGGTGGAGAGCAAAGGCCGCCAGGGAGAGACGGCGCTCTTTCTCAATAAACAGGGGGGACGCCTCAGCGCCCGGTCCGTGGCCCGGGTGGTGGAAAAATGGGCCCGGCTGGCGGGCCTCTCCGGGGCCCTGACGCCCCACGGCCTGCGCCACAGCTTCGCCACCCACCTGCTGGAAGGCAAAGCGGACTTGCGGGCGGTGCAGGAATTATTGGGGCATGCGTCGATATCCAGTACCCAACGGTATTTGCATCTGAACCTGGATTATTTGATGGAAGAATACGACAAGGCCCATCCCCGGAGTAAATAAGGGAGCTGTCAGCGCTCAGCTTTCAGCTATCAGCTTAAAATTTATTGCGTCTTTGCGCCTTGGCGCCTTTGCGTGAGGTTTCTTAATGGACAAGGAAAAATTCCGGGGCACCACGGTGCTCATGGTCCGCCGGGGCGAGCAGGTGGCGGTGGCCGGGGACGGCCAGGTCACTTTAGGCGACATGGTGATGAAGCATAAGGCCAAAAAGGTGCGCCGCATCTACCACGGCAAGATCATCGTCGGTTTTGCCGGGGCTTCGGCGGACGCTTTGCACCTCTTTGAGCGCCTGGAGAACAAACTGGAGGCCTTCCAGGGTAACCTTACCCGGGCGGTGGTGGAGCTGGCCAAGGACTGGCGCACCGACAAGATCCTCCGGCGCCTGGAGGCGTTGCTTCTGGCGGTGGACGGCCAGAATTCCTTTCTGGTCTCCGGCACCGGGGACGTCATCGAGCCGGACGAAGGGGTGATGGCCATCGGCTCCGGCGGCCCTTACGCCCTGGCCGCGGCGAGGGCCTTGATGACGCACACGGAAATGAGCCCCAGGGATATTTGCCAAGAGGCCATGCAGATCGCCGGGTCGCTGTGTGTGTATACTAATAGTGAGATTGTGATCGAAGAATTATAATCCGCATGCATCGGCGTTAATCGGTGGCTGGTCTTAACCGCTGATTCACACAGATGAACGCAGAAAATTAAATTCCCTTGCCTGGAAAAGTCACAATGACCACAATACCGGAAGAAAAAGACCAACTGGATTTTCCCACCCTGGTACTGCACGCCGGGATCACCGTTTTCGGGCTGGCCGCCTGGCTCACCGGGGAATGGGCCGGAGATTACAAAACCCTGACTTACGCCGGGTTTGAATTGCACCGTTTCCTGGGGATGGGCCTAAGTATATTTATAGCCTTGCGCCTCCTTTACGGGGTCTGGGGGCCGGACCAGGTGCGCTGGTCCAACCTCATTCCCCTGGACCTGAAGGCCTGGCTGGCCTCCATGCGGGAGGACCTGCAATCCCTCTTGAAGCGGGAGCTCCCGGACCGCCCCCGGTTTTGGGGGATCAAAGGCGCGGTGCAACTCTTCGGGTTGCTGGTTTTCTCCTGGATGGCCTTAACCGGGAGTTTGCTGTTCACTTATCTGCACCCGGGCCGTAAGGCCCACGGCGTCCTGCACGTGCTTAAAGAATTACATGAAATTGGGGAGACCCTGATTCCCATCTTCCTGGCCCTACATCTGACGGGCGTGCTCCTGGACGCCCTCTGGGGCCGGAAAAAATGGCGCCGCGTGGTTTTTCTGGAGAAATAGATAGAATGGTGGGCCATGCCTGCATTTTTCTATTATCCGCGTGCATCGGCGTCCATCGGCGGCTAATTTGAACCGCCGATGGACGCCGATAAACGCGGATATTCAAAGGACTTATAACTATGGAATGGCTAATCAAACCCCTGCTCGACTCCAACGGCGGCCAGTTGACCCCCAGGGAGATCGTGGCGGAGCTGGATAAATATATTGTCGGTCAGGAAGAAGCCAAGCGTTCCGTGGCCGTGGCCTTGCGCAACCGCTGGCGGCGGCAGCAGATCCCCGAGGAACTTAGGGACGAAATCGCGCCCAAAAACATCATCATGATCGGCCCCACCGGGGTAGGTAAAACCGAGATCGCCCGCCGCCTCGCCAAGCTGGCCCAATCGCCGTTTTTAAAGATCGAGGCCACCAAGTTCACGGAAGTGGGTTACGTGGGCCGGGACGTGGAGTCCATGGTCCGGGACCTGATGGAATT
>ENA-OSEO01006209-OSEO01006209.1-sediment-metagenome-genome-assembly--contig:-NODE-6209-length-10891-cov-7.068152_pt1 | contig 10891 bp, 12 predicted proteins | sample MGYA00237883_ERZ534232 | MGnify/ENA metagenome assembly ERZ534232
ATAAATATGGGAGTAACCGAACAACACAGCCGAACACATAGCTACGACGCCCTTCCCTATAAGCGCGCAACGATAACGGGCAAGGGCCATCAGCGAGGTTCCGAATAAATGGCAAAACAAAAGAAAACCAATCACATAGAAATCCCTCCGGTCCCGCGGGAGGCCATTGCCGATGTTCGGGGGGAAGAGGATTTTGTGGAGTTGCTGCGGCGGGAGCTGGAGTGGCCCATTCCCATGAACCCATGAACGTTGGGCGGCTGAAGGATGGCCCAATGCCGCCCACTCAGGTCTAACACTGCCTAACCAGGCCCGTTTCGATTGACATCTCCAGCATGAAGGACTATGAAATTATACCGGAATTTAGTCTCCACTGTCCTACTCTTAACCCAAGAGGGAAAGAGGAATGGAAATGATCCCAAAGCGCCCATGAACCCCGATGCTCCGGATAAATGGAGGTCGGGGTTTTGTATTTTGAGGGAAGGCAGGGGTGCCTATTGAAATGCTGTGGCCAATGCTCTGCTGGCAGCCTACAAATCATGAGCCTTGTGGGTATTGGTGGAAGAACCACAATATGTTGTTGGTCTCTGGCTTTATTTTCCAATCGAGAGATTGTATTATCCCTGTTCACAACAGGAAAAATGGGCAGCATTTATGTTGGGACATGTTCGCCGCACCAATCCACTCACAAACTTACGGCAAGGATGCCAGAGACATCCAAAGGTGATCCCATCAGCCCCATGTTGTGCTGGGCGGCTTGAGGTCAGGTCACGGCCCAAGAAATAGGCTGCCTCATTACCCAGGGTGAGAACATTGCCTTGATGATAGGCAGATGTTCTATATCACATGATATGATTTTTCTGCCCAATATCTGTTAGGCTGCAAACACCATTAGTACCGCAGGATCGCCATGAAACCTCATCACAATCAAGACGTTCCGAACCTCTTGACTGTCTTCTGGTGTGATCGCTGTGGGCGTATTGTGAACTCGAACGACGAACGCGACCACCACCACGCAGAACAGTGCGGGTGTTGTACCCGGTATCGAAAGGTAGATCCTGACTGGGGGTTCTGCAGGAATCGCCAATCCGTCTACTCAGGAAGGCTCATGTTCGAACACGACACGTGCTCACAGTGGATTGAAGGCTCTTGGTAACCACCAGAGCACAAGCCGTGCGTCCAAGGCGCGACCTCAGGAGCGCCATTCTGTTCCCGGATGGGTACTCGCCCTCTTCCGGGGCTCGCATCGTCAACCGGCAACGCTCATGCAAGTTGTAAGTAATTTATTTTCAACGTATTGGCGTAAAAGTTCGCTGCAGCGGGCCCCAACGTTGGGTCCGCTGAGCTCAGGGCGTTATATCTTTTGGATGGAAAAATGAAAGAAAGAGATCTTACTGCATACTGTGGTTTATATTGTGAAGATTGCATTCGATATCAATCAAGAGCTGCCGAACTAGCTGATGAATTATTTAAGGAAATTGAAAATGCTAAATTTACCGAATATGCCAATGTTAAGCGGTCTCATAAAAAGGAATTCGAAGGCTTCGATACATTTATTCTTTTGTTAAAGGTAATTTCAGAAATTAAATGCGAAAGACCTTGTAGATTGGGCGGCGATGGTTGCGAGGGTGAATGTGAAATCATTAAGTGTGTAAAAGGCAAAGGATTTGAAGGATGTTGGGAGTGTGTTGACTTTGAAAGTTGTGACAAATTGAACTTTCTAAAACCTTTTCATGCTGATGCCCCTTTGAACAACCTCAGGAAAATAAGAGAAATGGGGATAGAATATTGGGCAAAATATCGTGAAAAGTGCTATCCATGGCTTTGATTGGTTTACCCGGAACCATAAAACCCGCTAATAAACCAGACCGGCTAAAAAACTGCCGGCCGGTTATCAGCACCGTTTGGCAGGAATAAGACAGTGAGACAGGACTACACAAAATTGATAGAGGAATACTGGCCAACGATCATACGGGCCTGGGAGGAGCACGCCGAAAAACACCCGATAATCGAGTGTGATGTGGTGCAAAAGAAGGTCGCTGCAGTGCCTGCAAAGGAGTTTATCGATGGGCTGACAGAGCGCACAAGAGAGGCGACCCACCGCCACTTCAACGAGATAACTGCTCAAGGCGGGATGATGGTTTTCATCCGGGACAGCAGGAATAAGGTCCTCCAATCGCAAGTGTTCATGCCTGAGGATCATAAAGAATAGGACTAACGCCCAACAAATATTTCTACCGCTATCAACCGCGCCCGCCCACTGAGGAGCTGCTGGCTGAGTTCTGGCGGCTGAAAAAGGAGGCCGAGGCGTTGTTGAAAGGACTGGCCCAATGAAGAACGATCCGGCCGTTTTGGCCACACCGGATTACCGCCGATTTATAGAGGACCTTAAAGCGCGTGTCACGGCAGCCCGCATCTCCGCGGCGCGTTATGTGAACCGCGATATGATCCTGCTCTACTGGGATATCGGCCAGGCGATTGACGAAAAACAGAAAATCCATAAATGGGGTGACGCGGTCGTGGAGATGGTGGCACGAGATCTCAAGGCCGCATTTCCCGGATCGACCGGTTTTTCTCCCCAGAACGTATGGCGGATGCGTCAGTTTTACAGAGACCATACCGATCCCCGATTTCTCGCACAGGTTGTGAGAGAATTGGTCCGGCAGGGAAAGCCGGCGCCTGCAAATGATAATCTCTCACAGTGTGTGAGAGAAATGGTCGCGTCCGTGCCGTGGGGACATCATGCCAACGCCCTGGCCAAGCTCACAGATCCCGCTGCCCGGCTCTGGTATCTTGAGGCGACGGCCCGCCTGGGCTGGTCCCGAAATGTCCTCTTAAACCAGATCAAGGCCGGGGCCTATGAACGCGCAATAACAGAGAAAAAGACCCACAATTTCGATCTCGCCCTGCCCGAACACCTGGCCGAACAGGCCGATGAGATGCTCAAAAGCTCTTACAACCTGGAATTCCTCGGCATCCGCCGGGCCGTGACGGAACGTACACTGGAAGACCGGCTCATCTAACGGTTGCGTGACTTTATCCTCGAACTTGGCTACGGCTTTTGCTTCAATGGCCGCCAGCCAAACTTCCCACGGCCAGACAGCTAAAGGGGGTGGTTCGGAGTGTGTTGCCGGAGTGGAAGGAGGAGAGAGTGGGGGAATGAGCAGGCAAGGATTGACCATGTTTTCGTTGCCATCTCCAGCATGAAGGACTATGAAATTACGCCAGAATTCATGCTTCGTTGTCCTTTTTACAACCAAAGAGCCAAAGAGGAATGGAAATGATCAAAGGTAGACCATGAACCCCGATGCTCCGGAAAAGCGGAGGTCGGGGTTTTGTATTTTGAGGGAAGGCAGGGGAGCGCATTGGAATGCCAGAGCCGATCCTCTGGCGGCAGGCGACAAATTATGAGACTTGTGGGCGCTGAAGGCAGGACCACAATATGTTGTATGTTTAGGACTTGATTTTCCAATCGAGAGATTGTATTATCTCTGTGCAAAGCAGGAAAAATGGGCAACATTCAGACTGGAAGATCTTCGGAAACCCAATTCGATCAGACCTTCACATAAGGATGCCAGAGACACCCGATGGCGATCTCTACTGACCGAGGTGGTGCTCCGCAGTTCGTGGTCATGTCAGGGCGTTGGAAATCCTGTTGAATGAGAAAAAAAGGCCCGCATTGGGAGAACGGCTGGAAATCTTGTCCCGCTACGGGGTTTCATCACCTTCGGATTTGGATGGTTCCCTCCTTGATGTTTACATCTCTTTCACTGGCCCGCCTCGCTCCTTCACTTTGCTCAATTTAAACCAATCTCAAAAAAAAGTCTTGACAGACCATAAAAATCGTATAGATAATACTCCTATCCATAAAACTCAACAATCTTTCACCCCACAGCCAAACAAAAAGAACAGCTCAGGCACTCCTGAAAAGCAACAAATCTTCCTGTAACGGACTTCATCCGAATGGCCAGCGGTAAATTCCAACTACTGCAAATACCGGTCTAGATTAATGTAGAAAAATGTAGTGGCCACAGCCTATAAAGTATGATAATATCCGCTATTATGGCTAATATCTTTACACCGTTGCGCTATCCTGGAGGGAAATCCTCCTTAGCTCCCCTGTTAGCAGCTATAATAAAGGCTAATGGGTTAGAAGGCAGTGTGTATGCAGAGCCTTTCGCTGGGGGTGCTGGAGCTGGAGTTAAACTCCTCTATGCAGGGGTTGTGTCAAGAATCGCACTAAATGACGCAGATCCTGGTATCCGAGATTTTTGGCTGGCTGTATTAGGCCAGCCAGATGAATTCTTAGATAGAATCTCCAGTACATCGGTCACTGTTAATGAATGGCATAAACAGAAGGCTATCTGGAAGTCTCCGAAACAGCACTGCCTTTTAGAAAGGGGTTTCGCCACTTTTTTCCTCAACCGCGTTAATCGTTCGGGAATCCTTGAAGGCAATCCAATCGGTGGTCTTAAGCAGGACGGGACCTATCCAATAACTGCCCGTTTTAACAAACATAATTTAATTAAACGGGTTAACCGAATGGCAAAATGGCGTTCATCGATTAGCTTCAGCGGGTTGGATGCACTTGATTTTTTGTCCGCAGTATCAACTCAACCAAAACCACCGTTTTTTTATTTGGATCCGCCCTATGTTGCACAAGGACGGTCCCTTTACCTAAATGCATTCAAACAAGAGCAACATGAAGAGCTATGCGATTGGTTAAAGTCCCAAGAGGGGTTGTTTTGGGTATTAACGTATGACGATCAACCTATTATACATGAACTCTATTCATGGTGCAGGATTGACCGCCTGAATCTGCGTTATTCAGCACAGATAAAACGGCAGGCAGTTGAACTGCTAATTACACCTCACTGGCTTAAACTCCCAAAAGATAAACCTAAGCCTTTGCGTTATATGGCCTCCGCGTTAAAAGCAGCTTGAAGGATTTGGCAAAATTCGTCCCACCATTCTTTTAAATCGTTATAAATAGTTATCTTATCCCTCACATCCCTTCCTTCAACATCGTTAGGCCCGTCAAAGGCCTTTTGCATGCACCAAGGCAACCTGCACCGGTGAAATATAATTCCATAATGTACCGTTCTATCAATTAATATGGCTTTATATGGTTCTGTTCCTTGTTCCAATTGTTCTTCAAATAAGCAGAACGGAACAAACATTGCGCGTATTGGTGCTAAAGCAGGAGCTTTTTTATACCACCGCCTCCTGAATTGTTCAATCTTATCGCTGCTTAATGACTTATTTGACCAATCTTGGCCGCTTGCAACCTGCCCCCAAAGTGTCAGCGCCCAACCCGGGCCATCGCAATGAGGTAGCCACGCAAAGACATCCAGTTCGTCATCTTTGGCACGGTTTGGGGCTTCTTGAGGGGCAGCATCCGACACCACCCCTTCTCCGCCCATTTCCTGCTCCACGATTTTCAAAGCCTCTAGGAGGCTTGTACGGTCAGGACGAGGCCATCCAAATGCATAGACACGGCCCCCTAGGTAACCAGCTGCCGCCAAATTTGCACAAGCCTGGAACAGATTCCGCTCTTGAGGGGAAATGTCAGGTAACGATCCGTCAGCAATTATTCCGGTCGATTTAATGCTAATCCGAAGGCTTAAAAGATAGGCAAGCATCCCAGGGGTTAAGTTTGGCTTACAAGCTATTGTGGCCCCACCGTCGGCGATCCTAAATGGGTAGGCTTCTTCCAAACTTGCAGTCCGGCGTTCGATCTCCCTATAAGTCCTGCCGAGCAAATTCTCTTTTTCAATGTCTTCCTCTTCATTGTCCTGGAAAAAGTTTTCTGGCAACTCCATGGCTTCCCATAATTTTTCAACACAGCATGCCTTATATTCGGTCATTAGGGCATATAATTCCAGCCAATCAGCCAGGCGTGTTGCAGGCAAATCAGGTTGGGGAGGTATCAGCATCTGCTCAGTGCTCACCTTCTTTCTTTGTTTTCACGTCGCGCCTTCATATTTATCACCAGCCCTTTTACTACCTCGTTCAGGTTATTGGCAGTTTCAAAAAGAGAGTCCCCGCCAGCGTAGGAATAAACGTTAGCGGCTGCCTGTTTGGCATAGGACTCTGCTTGATAGAGTGCCTCTTCGAACACTTCTTGCGCTGGCGTAAGCTCGGCATGCGCTTTGGATAGGTCTTTATAAGCCTCAAGTATTGTTATCGCCTTTGGATTAGCCACGACCTCAGCCAGGTTTTTTACGTCCGGGTTTTGAGATGAAACAACCGGTTTTATCTTGTCCTTTGAACTGCCATATAACCAACCCAGCAATTTCCCCAACTCGGGCAGTTTTTCTTTAGGAATGGGGTCATCCATAATTTCAGCCTTGGAGAAACTGGGGTCAAGTCCTAAATATAGTCGTATCTGGCCACGTGTGAGAGCAATGTATAAGTGAGAGAAAGCAAACTGCCTGGTAGGATAGCGTTCCTCAACCGTAAACAACCCTTCTTTATCTGCCTGCCGAAGGACAGTCCACCCATGCAGCATCTTCTTCACCGTGGCGAAAGAGTCACCTATAAAACGAGATATTACGTCAACAGACTTTCCTTCTTTGTACCATTCAGCTGCATATTTTGCTTTTGCCAACGAGTCCCATTTGTGTGGTCCATTTATATGCTTAAAGCCAATAAAAGCGCGAGCTTCGCCCTCAGCCTCTACACGATATACAAGGATTTCGTTTAGTTGTTTCTTTAGTTCAATGGATGTCTCGGGAAGTGTAATGCGGCATTCTTTTGCAAGACTGGGATCTTTTAGAAGCTTAATGGCTGCGAGGCGTCTGTTTCCCTCCAAGACTTTGTATGGTGGCTCTTCACCAATCACTATCATCGGTTCAATGTTGATGTAACCGTTTGAAGCTATTGACAACAAAAGCTCATCAATATCAGCCACATTTTTGAGAACCGTGATAACATCAATATCCGATGCACCATTTTTCAAACCATATTGAGCTGCAAGTCTTGGATTACCGGTATGAAAACGCAACATATCAGGCGAAATCAAAGTGGCTTTATGCAGTGGTAGGTCCATCTTATTCTCCATGCATCCAATAGTGTCATTGAGACTTGTCAATATCATGAACTATCGAAAATGGGTTAATTCATTTTTTTAGAAATAGCAAGGATCTTACAAGCCGTCAACATTAATCTGCCTACCCATGTAGGGTAAAGACACAGCTATGTCTCATATTATTATTGGCGCTGGACCGTTGTCTTTCAATACCCTGCGACTCAGCTTCCATCAAGTTTGCACCCAGTCCGTTGTCTGTTGGTCGGCATCACCCCATCTTCCTATCCCGTTCCTCTGCCCATATCTGCCGCTTCATCCGTGATCTTACTTTCTTTCTCTCCCCGCTGATGATCTTTTTGATTACCTCACCCTGTCGGCCCTCGTTTAGGCCTGCCAACGGGCTGTGGTTATGATCCGCCCTACCCGGTGGTGGATCATGTTGCTGAACCGGTAAAGGTAATCGCCATGTATGGCAGGAGCCACGGTGGCTATCTGGCCGTTGATGGACAGATGCCGCGAGGAAGGCCCACCTCCAATACATTTCTTTCCTCGCGCAGTTGCGTTGAGCGTAGCGGGGTTGGGCCGCGACAAGCAGATGAGATTGTTTGAAATAGGTTCTAAATGAGCCTCTGAAACCGGCCTATAACAGATTCTTGGAGGGCAAGTGGTGTGTTTTTCCCAGGGGTCTAAGGCAAGGGCCAAGCGACATTACATTCCACCTAATATCTGAATTATCATTCATCTTCCGAATTCCTCACAACCGGGCCGGGCCATTTCCCAGACCCGCCGACATTCCCTCCCACATGTTGACAACAGGGTCCAGGGAACATCTTGAGGAACTTGGGCCGGCCGTAGACGCGAGAGCCAGCGGGACGCTCTTTTAAAATTCAATTTAAATAATGTTGTGGCATTTGAACAGGTTAATGTGCCATCGGACGGTTTGCAATTCAGTCCCGCATGGAAATATAAAGCCAGTCTATCGAATAGTGGTAAACAAATGACCTTAACAGTTGGGAAAGGAAATGGGGGAGGTCCCAACTTGTAAACTTGGAGTGCATAGAGAGAGGGACGCCTGTACGTTCGTTACGTTTTGCCAGGGGCTTATTCTCCGTAAACGAGTTCAAGGCAAAATGGATGGGGGCTGTAGCGTATCCCGTCGCTGGTTTAGGCCCTACTTGTCAATTTTGGAGTGAAAAAACCCGCCGCCATGAGGATCTACATGATTTTATCCTTGTAATGTTCCGGATCTCTGTGGAGATGCGCCATCGCAGTTATGAGAATTTCCCCTGGTTCTATGACATAGAGTAAGGCGTAGGGGAAACCCTTTAAGAGGCATCGCCTTGTCTTTTCGCCTATTTTTGTCCATCCTTCCGGCATAAATGTGATTCGGTCGATGGCGGAGGCCACTTCCTTGAAAAAACGAAAGCCTAATCCCGGCAACTGGTGGTCATAGTAGACAACCGCCTCATCCAGTTCGATATTAGCGGGGGATATGAAGCGGACTTTCAACGCTCATGCCTGTTTTTTATTTCATCCCAATCATATGCCTGAAGCTCGCCTCGTTTATACGCCTGGTATCGAACTTCAGATTCCGCAACCCAGCTTTCTTCTATGTCCGCGTCGGGTTTGTCGAGGCTGTACAAAATGGCCTCGACCAACCGAATTCGTTCTATGGGGCGGAGCCCTATCACCTTTTCTGCCAGTTGGTCTATCGATTCCATGGTTATACCTCAAGGAAAGCCTGAGTCGAATAGCCCATGATTTATGGGTGTTTAGTGAGCATGTTATTGAAAAGTGGGAGGAAGTCAAGGGAAATCGGGGCATGGACGGGCATCGAGGCTTTGAAGTTCTCTATGTCTCATGATTACGAGATTCGGCCGTCATGCTTTCCTCATCGCCCAATCCTTTGTCCAGAGCTTGGCTCCCTGCCCATCCAGGTCCACCAGATATTCCTCGTCATCGACCTCCACGACGGTCCCTGTGCAGTGACTCGTTTTCAACCTGTCCCCGACCTTGAAGCGTTTCTTGCGTGGCCCCTTGGGCTTAGCGTAGCGGGGTCGGGTCGCGACAAGCAGATGAAATTGTCTGGAATGGGTTCTAAATGAGCCTCTGAAACAGGTCTATAATGGATTTTTTGAGGGCAAAAGGGGTGTTTTTCCCAGGGGTCTAAGGCAAGGGCCAAGCGACATCACATTCCGGGTTATGTCTGAAATATCATTCATCGTCCCGAATTCATCACAACCGGGCCGGGCCATTTCCCAGACCCGCCGACATTCCCTCCCACATGTTGACAACAGGGTCCAGGGAACACCTTGAGGAACTTGGGCCGGCCGTAGACATGGCATGGTCCATTTCTCTCGTGTACGGCAAGCGAAAGCGAAACTCGCCTTGACGGCGTCGGAGGTGTAATGTGTAATGTAATGTATACGTTAACCCTTTGGGAGGCAGAAAAATGGCTCAGATGATTCGTAAGCAAATCAATATTGAACCTTTGCAGGAAGCGAGCCTGAAGAAGCAAGCGAGTCTGCTGGGCGTCACTGAAGCGGAAGTGATACGCAGGACCATCGACAGACAGATGGCCTATCTGATCCCCGGCGCGTCTGCATCAGATTCCGCTAATATTCACGGAGGACTTCAACGTCGGCGCCGTGATCGAAGGGATACGCTTTGTAAACCCATTGGACGAAGCCTTCGATCCGGATCTGATAGGGGGGGCCTTTTCCAACACAGAGGAACAGGCCGACCGGACAGATGGGTCGAACAGCCGATGGGTGCGTGGGGACCGTCTATATCCTGACTCAAGCTTCGCACCCCATCGCGTTCCGGACCGGGAGGTATCAGGTCCATGGGGATCTCTTTGTAAAGGCGTTGCCATCACGCGGAACCGCGTGATGGAACGCCCCCCTGACCGTTCACACGAACCCTGAACAGGCAGAGGAGAGATGCCTGCTTAAACCGAGGGTCTCCTGAGGCTGTTGATAAAGGCCACAAGGGGGCCTGTGGCCCCATCCCATTGCCATTCGCTGATGATCGGGTTTCCTCTTCCTTGACACCACAAGGGGGTTTCGATATAGTCCCCCCTGAAACAATCGAGTGAATCAACGAACGTTTCCGAAAGGACGGGTGATATGGAGTTTCGGAGAATCTGGGCCCTTCGCGGTCCCAATCGTTGGGCAGGTTTCCCATCGCTTGAGGTGGAACTTGACCTTGGAGCGTTGAAGGGCCTCGCCTCCGACCAGATACCCGGTTTCAACGAGCGGCTGATGGCCTGGCTCCCGTCGCTCATGGAACATCGGTGCAGCACTGAAGAGCGGGGAGGCTTCTTCGAACACCTCCGCCGCGGTACCGGCCTGGCGCATATTCTGGAACACGTCACGCTGGAACTTCAGTCCCTGTCAGGGTCCGATGTGGGCTTCGGACGGGAGCAAGAGACGTCCACCCAAGGCGTCTACCAGGTCGTCGTCGAATACGAAGAGGAAGAAGTAGCGCGTGCCTGCCTGGGCGTGGCCCGCGAACTCTGTCTGGCAGCGGTGGAAGGCCGCCACTTCGACATGGAAACCGAGCTGCAGAGACTTCGCGACCTGGCGTACGACGTCCAACTCGGCCCGAGCACGCGGTCGATCGTCCAGGCCGCCAAGGCCCGCGGAATTCCCTTTCGTCGACTCAACCAGGCCAGCCTGGTTCAGCTCGGTCAGGGCGCCAGGAGCCGCCGCATCCTCACGGCCGAGACCGACCGTACAGGGGCCATTGCCGAGGCCGTGGCCCAGGACAAACAACTCACGCGCACCCTGCTCAAGGCGGTCGGCGTTCCCGTGCCCGAGGGCCGGCGGGTGGAAAATGCCGACGACGCCTGGGAGGCAGCCC
>ENA-OSEO01006210-OSEO01006210.1-sediment-metagenome-genome-assembly--contig:-NODE-6210-length-10890-cov-3.645057_pt1 | contig 10890 bp, 8 predicted proteins | sample MGYA00237883_ERZ534232 | MGnify/ENA metagenome assembly ERZ534232
GGGAGATGCTGCGGAATCTTTTGTATAATCCGCAGATTCAAGTGCTATTGATTTGTGGGCATGATCGGTCGGGATCGAAGGAGGAGTTGGAAAAATATTTTGAATTAGGTCTAGAGTCGGTGACCAGTTCCTTAGTGCAATATCGTCCGCCGGAATCCGGGGTCAAGGTGTCTCCAGCCCAAATTCGACAGACCAAAAGAATTATCGATGATCTGGTGAAGCCAGAGCATTTTTCCCCCTCTCCACAACTAGTCTGGCTTGGCGACCCACAAGAAAAAGAATTAGTACTCCGCATAAAAAAATTCCTCTCTTCTTATCAACAACAATTGGAAGGTGAATTAAAGCGCTCGCACACTCCCTTACCCGAGGTAGAGGTTCCGTTCTTCCCAAGCAACCCGCGTGGACATATAGTGGTGCGCGATGACCCCTTAGAGGCGTGGAAGGAGTTACTATATCTGTTAACCCGCTTTGGGCGTCGGGTCACCCTTAAAAAAGGTGACCGATTGGAGCTTCAGAACGTAAAGGTAGTGGTGGAAAAGCCAAAATTCGAGTCTGAGGATAAACTTAAAGCATGTAATCTAGATACAAAAAAGCTGAAGAGATACCAAGATGAAATCCTGCGAGTAGAACCACGGGCCGAGGAAACATCATTTAATGGGCAGATTCCACTTCCATTCAAAGAAGAAGTTACTCTTGTGAAGCTTCGTCCGGATGAGACTTATAGTTATGGTCACCGTCTGAGACAATATTTTGGGTTTGATGCCTTAGCTGAATGCGCAAAGCGAATTAAAAAGGACCCAGAAGACCGAAAGTCCTATTTTGCTCTTTGGGATAGTCATGATGATCTCACCGGCACAGGCAGCCGACCATGTTTCGTCTCGCTATTTTTTAGAAAATTTGAGGAAAAATTGACATTAACTGCAACCTTTCGGACCCATAATGCTCTAGATGGTTGGCTTCTAAATTTTTATGGATTGATGTCTATTCAAGGATGGGTAGCTGGAAGTGTGGGAATGCTCCCTGGACCTATTACAGTGATAAGCCATTCACTGGGGCTTGACCCCCGACAGCTGGATCGGGCCTTGATGGTCATCGGCCAGCGGCCTTTCAAGGTGCGCCTGGACCCCATGGGTTATTTCCGGATTACCCTGGACGGCAAAGAAATCCTGGTGGAGCATCGCTTCGAGGACGTGACTTTGAGGGAGTACCGGGGGAGGAAGGCGGAAAGGCTGCAACATGAAATCGCTAGAGACGTGGCCTTATCGGACATCAACCACGCCATTTATTTGGGAAGGCAATTGGCCAAGGCGGAGATGGCTCTCAAAGAAGGCCGGGAGTTTGTGCAGGATTAGGAAGAAGAATATGGATACAAAGATAATTCATATTGAATGGGAAGGGCCATATAGTTTTTAAGTTTGAATAGAATGTTGCCATTGTCCGGATTAGAACAAATTGGAACTCGGAACTTGGAACTCGGAACTGGCCTCATCCTCATCGGTACGGTGCATGGCGACCCCCGGGGGTATGAGCGGGTGGCGCGGCTGCTGGCGCGGCTGCGGCCGCAGACGGTCACCGTGGAGATCAGCCGCTATTCGGTGCGCTACCGCCGGGTCTGGGAGGGGAGATGGCAGCGGCAATTACAAAAAGCCCTGGCGGTACTGCCGCCGGAGGTCTCCGGGCATCCGGCCATCCGCCTGGTGGCGGCCCGGATTGCCCTGCCTTTCGAGTACCGGGCGGCCCGGGATTATAGCCGCCGCCATGGCGCCAGGTGCCTGCCCCTGGATCTGGGGGGCCTGTCCCGGCGGCATCTGCCCGCTTACAGCCGGGAGCTGCTCACTCCGGCCAATCTTCAGGCCCTGGCCGCGGAGCCGCAAGAGTCCCTGGAGGAGAGGGTGGTCAAAGAATTCCGCCGGGCCCGGTCAGCCCTGGAGCGGTCCCCGGCGCGGCTCCCCCTGCCCGGCGATCCGGAGACCCGGCGGCGGGAGTTTTTTGTCAGCCGCCGGCTGAAGCGCTTGGTCGCCAAGGGAGGCAAGGTGGCCCACCTGGGGGGCTGGGAGCATCTCATCCCCTGGGAGGACGGCGGGGGGTTGCGGTTCTGGCTGGAGGAGCAACTCCCTGTGGTCCTGCTGGCGGAAGATGGGGACTTGTTGGCATAATTTATTGAACTATCGATGTTTCTCAGAAATAAAGGGACATCGGCAAGGATAGCCTTCTACCACCCCCTTTTTTTTTTAAAGGGGGCAGGGGGGATTTTTGTAGCCCTGAAAATCCCCCTAAATCCCCCTTTACCAAAGGGGGACTTAAAAACCAGGTTTTCTGGAGACCATGGAGAAAATTACCACCAAATTCGCGGCACCTAACTCGGAGAGGATCATATGGAACTACGCCCGCTGACCCTGCAAGTAGACGCCGAGCAGAAGATCCGGGTGGTCCTGGGGGTGCCCAAGAGCGCTACCCTGGCCGCCATCCTGGTCCTGGCCCACGGCGCCAACAACAACATGGATCATCCCCTCATCGCCGGGGTGCACGCCAGTCTGGCCCGGGAGGGCGTGGTGACGGTGCGTTTTAATTTCTCTTACACCGAGGCAGGCCGCAAACACCCGGACCCGGACCCTGCTCTGGAAGGGGTCTTCCGCCTGGTGGTGGACTACGTGGGCGAGATGGAGGAGTTCAAGGGCCTGGAGATGTTTTTGGGCGGCAAATCCATGGGTGCGCGCCTCGCGGCCCAGATCGTGGCCCAGGACGTGGGCGCCAACGGCCTGGTCTTTTTGGGATATCCCCTGCATGCGCCGGGGAAGCCGGAGAAGTTGCGGGACCAGCCCCTTTATATGCTCCCCTGCCCCTCGTTGTTTATCGAAGGAGGCCGGGACCCCTTCTGCCACCTGGACCGCCTGGGGACGGTGCTGAGCCACATGCCGGTGAGCCCCTGCCTCCATGTACTTCCGGGGTTGGGCCATTCCTATGAGCCTCCGGGGGGCCACCTGGCCCTGGAAACCCTGGACGAAGTGCACCGGGTGATCCTGGGGTGGCTGGACAGCTTGTGAGGATGGTTTTCCGTTTTCAGTTTTCCGTAAAAGAAAAAAATAGTTGCTTTTCTTTTATGGAGTGTAAGAGATGCTATATTTATTGGTAATAACCGGAACCAAAAACCCAAAATACGGAAATCGGGAAACGGAAAACGGAAAACTGTTTCTATGAGCGTTATCTTAGTAGTCGACGACGACGCCCCCACCCGGGAGGCCCTGGAGACCGGGTTGAAGAAGATGGGCCATGAGCTGCACACCGCAGGCACCGGGGTGGCGGCCCTGGAAGAGGTGCGGCGTCACCCGGTGGATCTGGCCATCATCGACCTGAAACTGCCGGATATGGAGGGCACCGAGCTTTTCGGGGCCTTGCGCATCCTTAGGCCCGAAGCCATCGCCATTATGATCTCCGGCCATGCCACGGTGGAAGAGGCGGTGTCCGCGCTCAAACGGGGCATTTACGATTTTATCACCAAGGACTTTCGCATGCACGAACTGCGGAAGGTGGTGACCAAGGCCCTGGAGACCCAGCAACTCCTGGTGGAAAACCAGCGGCTGCGGGAAGCCCTCCAGGATAAGGGACCCACGGGCCGCCTTATTGGCCGGGGTGCGGCCCTGCTCAAAGTGCTGCACCTGGTGAGCCAGGTGGCCCCCATGAAGAGCACGGTGCTGCTCTCCGGAGAGAGCGGGGTGGGCAAGGAACTGGTGGCGGAAGCCATCCATTTCCAGAGCCCCCGCCGGGCCAAGCCCCTGGTGAAGCTTAACTGCGGGGCCCTACCGGAAGGGCTCATCGAATCCGAACTCTTCGGCCACGAGAAGGGCTCTTTCACCGGGGCCACCCAGCAGCGCAAGGGCCGCTTTGAGTTGGCGGACGGCGGGAGCATCTTTCTGGATGAAATCAGCGAGATGCCTCCGGCCACCCAGGTAAAACTGCTCCGGGTCCTTCAGGAAGGGGAGTTCGAGAGGGTAGGGGGGACCCAGACCCTGAAGGTGGACGTGCGCATCATGGCCGCCACCAACGTGGACCTGGAAGCCGCGGTGGCCCAGGGCCGGTTCCGCAAGGACCTCTTCTACCGTTTGAACGTCATTCATATCCCCATCCCCCCTTTACGGGAGCGGCAGGAGGACATTTCCCTGCTGGCCCTGCACTTTTTGGACAAGTTCTGCCTGGAAAACAGCCGTCCCACTATGGGTTTCAGCCCGGAGGCCCTGGACGCCCTGCAGAACTACGCCTGGCCGGGGAACATCCGGGAACTGCAAAACGTGGTGGAACGGGCCGTGGCCTTATGTGAGGGCAATATGGTAGGACTGGCGGATTTGCCGGATGAAATCCGGCTCCACTCCCCCGCGGACGACAGGATCGTCATCCCCGTGGGCTCGTCCCTGGAGGAGATCGAGCACCTGGCCATCATCCAGACCCTGAAAAAGACCGGGGGAGACAAGGAACTGACGGCCCGGCTATTAGGAATAGGCCTGGCCACCTTATACCGCCGCCTCAAAGACATGGAAGTCAAAGAACCGGAGCCGGAAGCGGAGGAGACCTGAAATGCCCCTGAATTTCCTGGGCCTGAAATATGTGCCGGTGCAAGACGCGGAAGCCGTCGTGCTGCCCATTCCCTACGAGGCCACCGTCACCTATGGCGGAGGAACCCGGGAGGGGCCGGAGGCCATCCTGGCCGCGTCCCGGCAGGTGGAGCTGTGGGATGAAGAAAGCAACTGGGACCCCAGCCAGAAAATCAAGCTGACCACCGCCCTGCCCCTCACGCCGGAAGCCTCCGGGCCCCAGGCCATGCTGGATAAGATCCGCCGCCAGGTGCAGACTTGGGTCTCCCAGGGGAAGCTGGTCCTGGCTCTAGGGGGGGAACACACCATAACGGTGGCCCTGGTCCAGGCGGTGCAGACCAAGTACCCGGATGTCACCATAGTGGCCCTGGACGCGCACGCGGATTTAAGGGAAACCTATGAGGGCACCAAGCTCTCCCACGCCTGTACCCTGCGCCGGGTCTACGAATCAGGCAGGCCCCTGACCCTCCTGGGAGTGCGCAGCTATTCCAAGGAAGAAGCCGACCTCCTATGGGTGGCCCCCAGGATGAAGATGTTTAAGGCGGCGGAACTGCACACCCCGGAAGGCTGGGGCCAGGCCCTGGAGCACCTTAAGCAGATACCCGGCCCCGTTTATCTCAGCATCGACCTGGACGCCCTGGATCCGGGTATCATGCCCGCGGTGGGGACGCCGGAGCCGGGGGGGCTGACTTACCGGCAGGTCCTGACTATCATCAACACCCTGGCTGGGCGGGGCCCGGTCGTCGGCCTGGACCTGGTGGAACTGGCCCCCATCCCGGGGAATAGAGTGAGCGAATTCACCGCCGCGCGGATTTTGTATAAGGCGCTGGGGTATATTTATCAGTCGCGGCGGTAAGGGAAGGGTTAAGGCGAGGAATTGTGAGCAGTAAGCGGTGAGCAGCAAAAACAAGACTTTTCAGGCCATTCTTTTCCTAATTTACTGCTCATTGCCTAATGCCCTCTCCTCGACCGCTCATACCAAGTTGTATTTTAAAAAGGTATTAAATGTAGGGGCGAACCTTGTGTTCGCCCAATAGCATTAGGGCGAACACAAGGTTCGCCCCTACGGCCAATATCACTTTGATGTAGAATAGGTAGTTAGGAGATGTCATGAGGCGGAAGTTTGAAGATTTTCATGACGGCGCTCGGGACGGGTTAGAACCCCTGGCCCCTTTGGATTTGAATAAAATCCAGGACTTCGATGAGCTGCTCCGGGCCATGGGCAAGACCGCGTTCGGGGGCCGGACCCTGGGGGAGGCCGCGGACGTGCTCACGGAGATGGTGGGGGAGCCGGACCTGACCATCGTCGGCACCTTTTCCGGGGCCATGAGTGTGGCCAAGATGGGGCTGATGATCTGCGAGATGATCGATAGGGGCTGGCTCCAGGTGATCATCACCACCGGCGCGCTGGTGGCCCACGGCCTGATCGAGACCTTGGGAAGGGTGCACTATAAGTGCCCTTTGGATCGGGGGGACCGGGAGTTGTACCGCCAGGGTTACAACCGCATCTATGACACCCTGGAGATGGAGGCCAACCTGGATTATGCCGAGGAAGTCTTCCGGGAAGTGCTGGCGGGTCTGGACCGGGAAGCCGTGTGGTGCTCTTCCAGCCTCTGCCGGGAATTGGGCCGCCATCTGGCGGAGCACACGGATCAGCCGGGAATTTTGCGCAACGCTTATCTGAAAGGGGTGCCGGTCTTTATCCCCGCGTTCACCGATTCGGAACTGGGCCTGGACCTGGCCATTCACATGGTTAAAGGAGCCTTAAACGCCGGGGCAGAGTTACCCCAGGCCTTGACTCGCCTGTCTTTTGCCTTCAACCCTTTTCTGGATTTGGGGGCCTATGCCGAGAAGGTAGTGGCCGCCAAGAAGTTGGGCATCTTTACGGTGGGGGGCGGCGTCCCCCGGAACTGGGCCCAACAGGTGGGGCCTTACCTGGAGTTGCTGCACACCCGCCTTAATGTGGACCTGCCGGAAGCCCGGTTTCAGTATGGCGTGCGCCTCTGCCCGGAGCCGGTGCAATGGGGGGGCTTAAGCGGCTGCACTTATAAAGAAGGGGTCTCCTGGGGGAAATTCATGGCCCCGGAGGACGGGGGCCGCTACGCCGAGGTCTTGTGCGACGCCACCATTGCCTGGCCGGTCTTGCTGAAGGCGGTGATGCAGCGGGTGGAGAAAAAATAGAGTTTTCGGTTTTCAGTTTTCGGTTTTCGGTAAAAAGAAGAGGAAAAAATAGGGCGGGCAAGGCCCGCCTTTAATTTTTTTCCTGACCTGCGTCAGGCGGAAGCTCAAGCTTGACGTTATCAAGGACGAGGGGATCGGTTATGGGGGTGGACGCCTGCGGCAGGCCGCAAGTGGCGCAGGTGCAGAGTTTCCCCTCCTTCAGGGCACTCCGGCCTTCTTTCACCAAAAATCCCACCACCACCAGGCCGATTATGGGGTCGGCCTGCCAGAAGCCGTATAAATAATTGAGGCCCAGGCCCACCAGCAGGGCCAGGGAGAGCCAGGCGCAGGCCAGGGTCTGCTTGGAGTCCGCCATCAGGCTGCGGCTGTTTAAGGATTTGCCGGTGCGGTATTTGAGAACATAGACTCCCGGCATGACGATGAGGGAAACCCCGGCAATGATGAGGCCCAAAAGGCTGGGGGAAGGTATTTCCTGGAAGACGAGCTTCTTCAGGGACTCATAAAACACATAAGCCGCCAGCACCAGGAAGGTGTAGCCCACGATCTTGACAGCCCGCTGTTCCAGCCGTTCTTCCGCCTCGGCCGATAATCCCGGGCGGTGTTTAAAGCGCCAGATCATCACCCCGCCGGAGAGTGATTCCACCAGGGAGTCCAGGCCGAAGCCCACCAGGGCGATACTGCCCGCCCAATATCCAGCCAGTAAGGAGGCCAGGGCCTCCAGGACGTTGTAGCCCACCGTGAAAAAAGATAAGAGAAGGGCTCTTTTCTGGAGATTCATAATTATATTTTAACAAACTCCCAAGTTTACCGCTAATGCTGAGGGGCAACCCCTGATAGTAGGTACCACCATCGTTTTCTGGCCGCCGCGGCCCCAAAGGCCGCGGATTAAACCATAGCGGCTGGTTTTGCGAAATGATTCCTGGGTCTCAGGCCGGGGAGGCCCTGCACTGCATCCGGGCCCGGCTTACCGCCGGGGGCTGCGGCACCACCGAATTCTGCAGCCCCAGGTCTTTCAGCGCTCCTTTTTACCGCATCTCGCGCCTAACTAATGCCGCCGGTTTAACATCTAATTAACAAAAGGATGGATCAAGGCAGGCTCTGGATGCCAGGCAGGGCTTTCCCGGATGGGGAATCTATCTATCCCGGGTCATTGCTTTGGTTGAGCAAGAGCATTAACATTAGCAGCATTTAAGAGATAATCTTCTGGGAGGAAGGCATGAAAAAGACAGTTTTGGTATTGGCGCTGGCCCTGGTGCTGGCGGGCGGCGCGGTCATAGCCGGGTCTGGGCCTTCTCAGGCCCAGGGCTATTATTATCCACCCCCGCCTCCCAATATTTACGCGACTCCTTGGGTGGGGCCGAATACCCCATGGGTCTATTACAATGGCGATTGGTTCTTAAACGGCATACTCTATTACTTTTTCGGTTCCCGCTACGGCTGGGCCCCTTATTACGCTTATGCTCCCACTTATATTGTCAGACCTCCAACCTGGTATGCGCCGAAGTGGAATGCCTGGTACCGAGGACATCCCAATTACTGGAAGCAATTCCACCGGCACTATCCCTATTGGGCCAATCACCGCTATGGCCACCGTTATGACCAGCGATTCTATCAAAAGTACCATCACGGCTACGGTCAAGGGTGGCATAAGGGATATCGCGGTGGCCCGCCGCCGCCCCACCCTGGAGGCAAGGGACCGAAACCCGGTCATGTGACCCCTAGGCCGGGGCCTAAACCGCATCCGGGTCATGTGGGTCCTCCTCCCGGCCATAAACCGGGTCCGAGCCATAAGGGTACCCCAGGCTATAGACCGGGTCCTGCCCCTGGATCCCATCCGGGTGGCCCCAAACCTGGCCCTGGCCACGTACGTCCGTCAGGCCATAAACCGGGGCCCAGTCATGCGGGTCCTCCGTCTGGAGCGAAGGCTGCTCCTGGCCGCCCACCCGGCAAAGGAGCCCCGGGTGCCCACAAAGCTAAACCAGGCGGCCCCGCCGTGGATAGGCACTAGGCGGGATTAACCTTACGCCAAGACGCCAAGGCGCCAAGTCGCAAGAGTTTAACTCATAATTCTTAGCGTTTTAGCGGCTTTGGTTGAGATAAATATGGGGAGTGATTGCAGGTAACTGCTTCCCTCTCCGAGTAATAAAAGGGTGTTGCTCCCTCAAGTTAGCGATAAGCGCAGCCAAGGGGAGGAACACCCTTATTTATTTGGTTAGGAGGGGGGAAATGGGTTTTTCTGCCGCATATTGCGGAGTGTCTATCCCACAAATTATACCGTTTCCGGTTTTCGGTTTTCGGTAAAATGATTTCCAATTATCAATAAGTTAGCACTCTGGTTTGTTGCAGCAGAAACCAAACTTGGTATTAAAGGTCCTGCTTCTCCGGGGAGAAGATAAAAGACCGCAGGCGTTCGAAATAAGTCTGGCCCCCCACCAGGTAGGTGTCGTTGTGGTGGGACCGGGGAATAAGGTACAGCTCCTTGGGTTCCGGCGCCGCGGCAAAGACCCGGCGGCCCATATCCACCGGGATGATTTCGTCGTCTTCGCCGTGGATGATGAGGACCGGCACCTGGACCTGGCCGATCTTCCCCAGATTGTCGTAGGGCACGGAGGGCCGCCAGTCAAAGAGGAAGGGCGCGTAAAGCCTGGCCATCTCCTGGGAGTTGGTATAGGCGGACTCGAGGATTAAGGAGCGGCAAGGGTTTTTCACCGCCAGGCCGGTGGCCAGGGCCGTGCCCAGGGAGCGGCCGAACAGGACGATGTCCCGGGGCGGGACTTTCCGGGTCTCCGCCACGTAACGGTAGGCCGCGGCCGCGTCCAGGTAGGTCCCTTCCCGGGAAATCCGTCCCTGGGATTTCCCGTATTCCCGGTAATCGAAGATGAAGACCGAAACCCCCACCAAATCCAGCAGCATCTCGATATTTTCTAAGCGGTGGCTGATATTGCCGCCATTGCCATGGAACCAGAGAAGCACCGGCGCGTCTTTTTTGGGGACCCACCAGCCGTGGAGTTTCACGCCGTCTGCGGAGCTAAACCAGACTTCTTCGTATTCCAGCCCGACGTCGGCGGGGGTGCCGATGAGCGTGGGGTCGGGGAAGAAAACAATCCCTTTTTCAGAAAATTCCAAGATCATGGAGAGCCTTTCTTTTTTCACCGCCAAGGTACATATGACCGCAAGAATCCCCAAGAAGAGAATAGAAAAAATCAGTTTTGGCTTGGCCGAAACTAATTTTCCATTTTTTGTGTCTATCTCGGTGTTCTTGGGGTCTTGGTGGTGTATGGGCAACGTCCGGTTATCAGATAAAATACCCGATGATATAGCGCAGGGCCAAAAAGGTGATGACGATCCCCAGGCCGATGCGGATAATCTGGCCGGAGAAGTATTTCTGGAGCCGGGCGCCGATATACATGCCGATGAAGCCTCCCAGGCCGAAGAGCACACCCAGGGCCAGGTCCGGGCCGATATCCATGGCGTAGTAGATGCCCACCCCGGCCACGGAAGTGACCAGGGTGCCCAGGAGCGCGGCCCCGGCAATGGTGTACATGGGCAGCTTGAAGATGGCGGCCAGGAAGGGGGCGATGATGGAGCCGCCGCCGATGCCGTAGGTGCCGCCGATGAGGCCTACTACCAGGGCCAGAAGAAAGAGGGCCGGGGTATTGAAGGTAAAGGTCTCCCCTAAAAAATCGAAAGATACTTGCTTGAGGCTCCAGGCCGCGGTCTTGACCCGGGCCGCCGGGGGCAGGGCCCGGCCCGTGACCCCATGGGCCTCCTCCAGGACCCGGGCCAGGCGCTCCTGGACGTGGGCCTCGAATTCCAGGATCCTGGCCTTCCGGCGTTTGGCCCAGGGAGTCTGGTCGAAAAGGAGGCGCGCCCCGATATAGAGGAGGACGCAGCCCACAAAGAGCTTGAAATGCCGGGGGTCCGGCAGCCATCTGACACGAATCTCGGCGCCGAACCAGAGTCCGGGCAGGGTCCCCAGGATGGTGACCCAGGCCACCGGCCAGTTCATGCGGCCTTCCCGGATATAGCGATAGACGCCGCTGGGGATGGCGACAATGTTGAAAATCAAATTGGTGGGGCTCACCGCGGGGGAGGTGAAATTGAGGACGCTGACCTGAAAAGG
>ENA-OSEO01006211-OSEO01006211.1-sediment-metagenome-genome-assembly--contig:-NODE-6211-length-10889-cov-5.155753_pt1 | contig 10889 bp, 5 predicted proteins | sample MGYA00237883_ERZ534232 | MGnify/ENA metagenome assembly ERZ534232
TCCACGATCTGGTCGTCGTAGCAGAGCATCAGGACGTGCCCGTTAGGCAGGAGCTGGAACGCGTGGTTGTCCGCCAGATAGCCGTTGCCCATCTGGAGCGTGGCGACTTCCTCGAACTGTTCATTTTGCAGGTACCACGTGTATTTCTTCTTGAGCCCTTTGCTCTCTCTCCTCGCAGAGAACAACCCGTTGCACTCCAGTTCGCCCAGGCTCTGAGTCCGGCTGTAGAAGAGTGGGCTGCCTGAGTTGTCGAGGATCAGGAAGTAGCTGCCCACCCCTTCGGGAGTGGAATTGACGCTCCCGACGAGGACTCCAGGCGCAGTTTCACCATTCTGGACGATGGAGAATCTCGGGAAGTCGACGGGGAGGGTATTGGGATCATCGGCGATTGCCCGAGGCAAAACCACCGCCAGGAGCAGCCACGGCAACGTATGACAAAGCATGGCCTTTTTCATGAAGACTCCTCCGTGCCTGGAAGGAAGCCGGTCCTCTCGGAGCCTTGGCCGCCGGTCGATTATCGGCTCGGGCGCAGGACCCATCCACCGCCGCAGGCAATAGAGAAACAACACGGAAGAGATATTGCCCTCGCCATGTCGTTTTCTTCTGGTTATCGATAACAGAACACAGGCACTTTATGGAATAGTGGCGTTCTTCGGCGAGCGGTGACAGAATTCTCGCGTCCACCTGGACTTATCGGAAGACGCTGCTGTCAGGAGGATCGGATGCAGGGCCGGTCGTTCAAGCTCGAGATGAACTTCCGCGAGGTCCCGGATGGCTCCGCGTTCGCTGGGAGGAGAGACGGTATCCGTTGAATCGACATCGGGTTTTCCCTTGAAGTGGTCCGTTCGGATAGTTATTTTCCCGTCATGCATTGTTCCTACAAAACGACCACTATGCCTTGCTGCAGGAGGTGCCCGCCATGAGACGGTCGTTCCTGTCATTCCTGATTCTTCCCTGTTCTGTGCTGAACGGCGTGGCGCCAGCCGGCCAGGTGCAGGAAACCGCGGATATCGTGATCTATGGGGGGACCTGTGCGGCCGTGACGGCAGCGGTTCAGGCGGAGCGTATGAGCCGATCCGCTGTCATCGTTTGTCCGGACAAGCATCTGGGCGGCATGAGCAGCGGCGGCCTTGGCTTCACCGACACCGGTGACAAATCGGTCATCGGTGGCCTGTCCCGCGAGTTCTACCACCGTCTCTGGCAGCATTACCAGAACCCCGACGCCTGGCGGTGGCAGAAACGAGAGGAGTTCGGCAATCGGGGCCAGGGCACGCCGGCCATCGATCAGGAAAAGCGAACGATGTGGATCTTCGAGCCGCATGTGGCCGAGCGGGTGTTTGAAGATTTTGTTGCCGAGCACAAGATCCGCGTCTACCGGGACGAATGGCTCGATCGCGAGTCCGGCGTTCGCCAAGAGGCGGGTCGCATCCTCTCCATCACCACGCTCAGCGGCAAGACCTTCGTCGGTCGCATGTTCATTGATGCTACGTATGAAGGCGATTTGCTGGCGGCCGCGGGTGTCAGCTATCACGTGGGCCGGGAATCGAACGACCTATATGGGGAGCAGTTCAACGGGGTTCAGAAGGATGTCCGCCATCACGGCCACTATTTCAAGAAGCCGATCAGTCCCTACCTGGTTGTCGGGGATCCGTCGAGCGGGCTGCTGCCGCGGGTCAGTGCGGGTCCGCCCGGCGAGAACGGCCAGGGCGACCATCGCATCCAGGCCTACTGCTATCGGATGTGTCTGACGCAGGCGCCGGAGAATCGTGTGCCGTTCCCCAGGCCGGAGGGTTACGATCCCGGCCAATACGAGTTGCTGCTGCGCGTGCTCGCGACCGGCTGGCGCGAGGTCTTCCAGAAGTTCGATCCCATCCCGAACGCCAAGACCGATACGAACAATCACGGGCCCTTCAGCACCGACAACATCGCCATGAACTACGACTATCCCGAGGCCTCCTACGCCCGTCGTCGCGAGATTCTCCGCGAGCATGAGGTCTACCAGAAAGGGCTGATGTACTTCCTGGCGACCGATCCACGGGTGTCCAACGACGTTCGCGAGCCCATGAGTCGCTGGGGACTGGCGAAGGACGAGTTCGTGGACAACGGAAACTGGCCCCACCAGATCTATGTCCGCGAGGCCCGCCGGATGGTGGGGCGGTACGTGATGACCGAGCACGATTGCCTGGCCCGCCGGCAGACCCCCGAGCCGGTTGGCATGGGCTCTTATGTGATGGACTCACACAACGTGCAGCGATACGTCACTGCGGAGGGCCTGGTGCAGAACGAGGGCGACGTGGGCGTCGCCCCACACCGGCCGTATCAGATTGCCCTGGGCTCGCTGACGCCCCGGCTCCAGGAATGCACGAATCTCGTGGTGCCCGTGTGCGTCTCCTCGTCCCATATCGCGTACGGATCGATCCGCATGGAGCCGGTGTTCATGATACTGGGGCAGAGCGCCGCCACGACAGCGGTACTGGCGATCGACGCCCATTGTCCCGTCCAGCACGTGGACTATGACCGCCTGCGGGAGCGACTGCTGGCAGACGGCCAAGTTCTGGAGAAATAGGCCCTTAGCGAACCAATATGGTTGCGGTGGAACGGCCTGTATCGGTTGTGCTGTGCGTCAGGCGGCCAGATCGCGCCCACGAAGGGTCGTCGGAGTCGCACCCCGCCCACTCGGAAAGAGCAAAAGGAACTTGCATCAACGTCCCGAAACTGCTATAATGGCGCGTTGAGATGGGCACAAGGGCCTCGTCTGGTCGAAGGTTGGAGAAAGCACAGGGAGCGAGCGAGACGTTGTCCTTGTCACGGCGGATGTCGGCCGCGCGCAAGGGGCCGGGCATCGGCGTTGGGGGACGGAACCCAGTCTGGTAGAGCATAGTCGCACGAGCCGATCCTGCATCCGTGGCGACGGCTGTCTCGTCGTCGGCGGGGATCGGCGTGTGCTTCCATCGTGCGCGGCACGTGCGCACGACGGCAATCGAGGAGGAGAACTGGTGATGAAACGGGCGACGATTCGTAATGTGCTGCTGGCGACGGTTCTGGCGTTTGCTTGTGGAGGAGCTTCCTTGCAAGCCGGCGAGCTGCGTGCCTGGGGCCTGGACTACGACAAGCAGGTAACCGATGTGCCTGCGGGAACGGACTACATCGCGGTTGCCGCCGGTGATGCCCATGGTCTGGCGTTGCGGGCCGACGGGACGATTGTGGCCTGGGGCCAGAACGACGACGGCGAATGCCGCGTCCCTGTCGGGACCTACAAAGCCATCGGCGCCGGCGCCGACTTCAGCCTGGCGATTCGCACCGATGGCTCTATCGCCGCCTGGGGCTACGACCTGCAAGGTCAGGTCTCACGTGTTCCGGCGGGCAACGATTTCGTCGCAGTTGACGGCGGCGAATTCTTTGGCGTCGCACTTCGTTCGGACGGTTCCATCGTGGCCTGGGGCAGCGATCGGTGGGGCCAAGTCTCCGACGTCCCCACTGGCACCGGCTTCAAGGCGGTGGTTGCCGGTGACGATCACGTTGTCGCACTGAGGACCGATGGCTCGCTCGTGTCCTGGGGTTATTGGGCGGCGCTCGAAGGAATGCCGACCTCCGGCGCCTTCACTGCCATCGGCGCGGGCGGCTGGTTCAGCGTGGCCGTGGCGAGCGATGGCTCCGTCGTGTGGTGGGGCAACGACCGGTATGACCTGGGTCTCGACCTCGTCCCCGCGGGAACCGGCTACACGGCTGTCTCTGCGGGTTTCCTGCACGGCCTGGCTATGGGACGCGACGGTTCCCTCGCCGGCTGGGGCGCCGGGACCGACGTCACCAGCCATCCCCACTGGGGCCAGGCGCTGCCGCCGGTTGGTACGGACTACGCCGCGATTGCCTGCGGCCTGTATTTCAGTGTTGCCCTGACGGGCAAATCGACGACCCCCGTCGACCCGGCCGGTCCGGGCGTTCTCTCGGACAATTTCAACGACAACGACCCCACCGACCTCTGGATACTGGAGGGGGAAGACCTGGACAATTGCTGGCTGGAATCCGTCCACCAGCGGGTGGAACTGCGGACGACCGCCCGGGCGGTCCAGGGCCGCAGTGCCTACTACCGGGCCAAGAACTGGCGGATCGACCCCTCCAGCGATTTTGCCTTCAAGGTGGACTACCACTATGGCCTGCTCACCGACAACGTCGGCTGGGTCTTCTTCGGCATTACGCCCAGCGTGCAAAATGAGTTCTACACCGGGTATGTCAAGTTTGGCGCCGGATGCGATGGGAAGTCTCCCTTCCTTTGGTACGAGGTGGTCTACGGCGCGGACATGAGAATCGATTTTGCGAACCGTCCCCAGAACGACGGCGTGCTGTACATGTCCTACAGTGCGGAACTGGACGAGTTGTACATCAGCGGGACCGGGTATGGCAAACAGAATGCCTGGGGGACGGTTGTCAACGTGCTCGGGGAATCCTGGCGGCACGAGCCGGTCACCGTCTTCCTCGGCGGTGGCGCCGACGGCCTGGAAGTGCAGTCGGGTGATGCCTGGCTGGACAACTTCGTGGTCGATTCCGGCGTGATCTCGATGACCTCGGCCGCCACCACGAGCGAGGTCTATCGATTCTACGCCCCGGCTACGGATCGATACTTCTACACCATCGATCCGAGTGAAAGGGACTGGCTCATCGCCCAGTACCCGGATGTCTGGACCTACCAGGAGGCGGTGTTCAGAGCGGCCACGTCGGCGTCTCTGCCGAATCTCAAGCCGGTGTACCGATTCTGGTCCGAGACCGGACAATCGCACTTCTTCACCATCAGTGAGGCGGACAAGACCGTGCTCATCGATCAATATTCCCACGTCTGGGCGTTCGAAGGCGTGGCATTCTATGCCTTCCCGGAAGGGGCCCAGCCGGCCAGCAGTATCCCGGTCTATCGGTTCTGGAAACCGGCGGACGACAGCCATTTCTACACGGCCAGCGCCACCGAGAGGGACCGGTTTATCCGGGAACATGCCGACGTCTACACCTATGAGGGCATCGCCTTCTACGCTTATGGGCTCTGATGACCCAGGCCGGTCCGGTGTGGAACAGTGGCTTTGACGATCCGGCCTTGTGACGTGAAGGGCAGGTAGGCCGCGCGCATGACGAAACGGTACGCACGGTCGACCTCGTAGCGCGGGATGAACCATTGAAAGTCCCAGGCGGGGTTGCCTTGGCCGCCGCCGGAGGGGGACTGGCTCAGACGCACCTCATCGCTGGGCCGGAACATCTGCACGAACGCCATGCCGTGACTGACCCCGTAGTACCACGGCTCGCTATAACGGTAATTAGAGAGGTTGAAGACGAGGGACAGGGGAAAGTTCGGGTCGTGAGGAAAGCTGCGGTTGTCGTCCACCGCCCGGTGGGTGGGAAAGGCGCCGTGCGCGGGCGTCACGCCGCGAATCCACTGTGGCTTGTCGCTTGATGAGTTTGCCGGGACCCCGAGGAAGTGGATGTCCAGCGACTCCGGCTGATGGATATAGCTGGCGAAGAACAGTCCGATGTAGTCGTTCTTGAAGGTCCGCGCCCGCGGGATGCACTCGAGGGTCAGCTCGATGATACCATCATCGAGCAGTTCGTAGCGCAGGCGGCTTTCGAGCTGCCAGTGCGGCGTCGGCGCCTGATGAAGTTCCGCCGCATACTTCTCCGCCTGCGAGATACTCATCGGCGCCTCCCGCGGTTCGAACAGGATTTCCCGCGGCTGGACCGTGCCGTCGTGGATATGCTCGAAGTTCAGGCCCGCGTAGAAGGGCACGAAGAGATTCTCACGGCGCTGCTCATGGGTGAGTGATGCGACGCCGCTGTAGCCGGCACGGTGGCCAGGCAGGACCGAGTCGTCCACGGCCTCGTTGTTCACGATCACGGCCCGGATATCGTCTCGTTCGAGCACGACGTAGGGCCTCTTGGGCTCCGAGCCAGCCGTCACGCCAAGAGGCAGCGCACCCAGGAAAGCGACGAGTCCCACCATTCTTGCAGTCATATTCCTGTGCCTCACCATGAAATCGCGATGGCCCTGCACATGCATTGTACCGAGGGCTGTAATCTGCTACAATGGACAATCATGAGCGAAATGCAGTCAGCATGTTGGGTGTGGTGATGGGATGAACATCGCATGCGGGGGATTGTGGTTCTTCATTGGCTGGCTGTGTTGTTGCCTCGGAGGTCTGTCGGCCGAGACGCCGCCAGCGGATGGGAATGGGCCGATCATCACGGAGTTCCTTGCCTCCAACAAGGCGGGTCTGCACGATTCCGAGGGCGACTCCTCCGATTGGATCGAAGTCCACAACCCCACCGCCGAGACGTTGAATCTGGGCGGTTGGTATCTCACGGATGACTTGGATGATCCGGCGAAGTGGATGCTCCCGGAGGTGACGCTGGCGCCGGGCGGGTACCTGATCGTCTTCGCTTCGGGCAGAGACCGCCGGAACCCTGCGGGCGAGTTGCACACGAATTTCTCACTCCAGGCCGACGGCGAGTCCGTAGCTCTGGTGCGGCCGGATGGGCAGACCGTCGCCTTCGCCTACCGTGACTACCCGCCGCAGCTTGAGGATATTTCCTACGGGCTGGCCGGCGGCGGCACCCTGTCTCAGACGGAGACCAAGCTGATTGCCGAGGGCGCGTCGGCGCGGGCCTGGATCCCCACCAGCGGGGCATTGGGCCTGACATGGACGCAGGCGGTCTTCAACGACGCCTCCTGGCTGCGAGGTACGACCGGTGTCGGATATGACTACGCTCCGTACACGGGACTGGACGTCAGCGCCATGCGTGGCCGCAATCAGACGGTCTACATTCGCATCCTGTTTGCCGTAACCGATACGACGAGCATCGGCAAGCTGCTCCTGCGGATGCGATACGAAGACGGCTTCGTCGCCTGGCTCAACGGTCGGGAGGTGGCGCGGGCCAACGCGCCGCAGGCGTCGCAACTGGCCTGGAACTCCGGATCGACCGTGACCCGCGAGGATTCACAGGCCGTCATCATCCAGGAGTTCGACATCACGGCACACAAGGCGGTCCTGGTCAAGGACAACAACGTATTGGCCGTGCAGGGGCTCAACAGCAGTCTGAGCAGCTCCGATCTGCTGATCCTGCCGGAATTGGTGGCCGTGGAGACTCAGCAGGTCGATCTGGACGCCGTCATGGAAGGCCATCTTCTGCGGCCGACCCCTGGCGGGCCCAATCAGGGACCGCCGGCACAGGTCGGGCCGGTGATCCGTAACGTCACGAAGAACACGCCTCCGCCTGCGCGGGGCGAGAACCTGGTCGTCACCGCCGAGGTAACGCCATTCCTGACGGCGGTCCGCGAGGTCAAGCTGATGTACCGCGTGAACTATGCCGTGGACCTCCGTACGCTGCCGGCCGGTGGTCTGATCATGCGAGACGACGGCACGGGCGCGGACGCCGTGGCCGGGGACGGCATTTACACCGCGGTGATTCCTTCGCAGTCCTGCAATCCTGGGGACATGATCCGCTGGTACGTCCTGGCCGAGGATGTAGAGGGCAATCTCTCGCGGGACCCGCTGTTTCCCTCTCGCGGCGACTGGCCGGAATACCACGGCACCGTCGTTCGCGATCCGGCGGTTGTGAGCGAGTTGGCGGTCCTACGATGGTTCACGGAGGATCCCGAGGCGGCCGCCAGTCGCGCCGGGACGCGGGCTTCCGTGTTCTTCGACGGAGAGTTTTACGACAATGTCTTCGTCCGCCGGCGCGGGGGCGCCACCGTCGGCGCCGGATCGAAGAAGTTCACGTTCAACAACGGACAGCGGTTCCGCTTCGACGACGCTTACGACCGTATCAAGGAGTTCAATTTCAATCAGAATGGGTCCGATCCGAGCTATCTTCGCCCGCCGTTGGCGTTCGAGACGCATCGGGAGGCCGGCTGCCCGGCGCCTTTGTGCTTCCTCATGCTCTCGGTGCTGAACCGCCAGGTGGAGCACGTGGGGGTCTTCGTCGAGCAGGTGGACGAGGTGTTTCTCGAACGCAACGGCCTGGACCCCCACGGCGCCCTCTACAAATTCGTTCAGCGGTCGCAGATCACGCCGGTCTTCAGCGACGCCAACTCCGGGATCGAGAAGAAGACGCGAAAGCACGAGGATTTCTCCGACATTCGCGCCGTCGTGGAGGGCCTCAATGCACCAACGGCCCAGCAACGCAGGGTCTTCGTCTTCGATTCGTTCAATCTGCCTGAGATGCTCGATTACCTCGCCGCGAGGTGCCTCTTGCAGGATACGGACGATATCCGCAAGAATTTCTATTTCTACCGGGACACGGAAGGTAGCGGTGAATGGTTGATCTTTCCCTGGGACAAGGACTGGACGTTCGGCGTCGTGGGCGACGGCTGGATCTACACGTCCCACCCCTTCCTGGGCGATGCGGCCCATCCCAAGAACGACGGCCGGCAGTGGAGCGTGTTCTTCGACGTCATGTACAATCTGCCCGAGACGCGGGAGATGTTCCTGCGGCGCGTCCGCACGGTGATGGACGAGTTGCTCCAATCCCCGACCACGCCGGCCCAGCAGAGGTTCTTCGAGAGCCGGATCGCGGAGCTTCTGGCGCCGGCGCGGCCGCATCTGGGCAACGTCGACGGCGCGGTGAACTCGCTGAAGGACTATTTCCCCACGCGCCGTATCCAGTTGTACCTGGACCACAACGTCAACAACCGGGCGACCCAGCCGGTCGGCGGCAACGCGGGTATTCCGGATGCGCAGCCGGAGCAGGTGGCGATCGTCTTTGGCGACTACGAGTACGATCCGTCGTCGGGTAATCAGGATGAGGAGTACGTCGAACTGATGAACGCCAATCCCTACGCGGTGGACCTCTCCGGCTGGTACTTGGACGGTGGAATCAAGCATACGTTCCCGCCGGGAACGGTGCTGATTGCCGGCGGACGGATGTACGTCTCGCCCAACGTGCGGGCCTTCCGCAGTCGCGTCGCGGGCCCTCGCGGCGGACAGGGCCTTTTCGTCCAGGGCAACTACAAAGGCCATCTGTCCAACAGCGGCGAGACCATTCATCTCTTCGACCGGCTCGGACGTTTGGTGGACACGTTGACGTATGCAGGCGCCCCGGCAGGCCAGTAACGCTCCACTTGACGATTCCATCCGAGTGTGAGAGACTCCGTGACCTGATCGAGATCCCAGAGAGAGTCGTGGAGACGATGCATGGTTCATCGCAAAGGGATGAGTAATCGTCGCAGCCGCCCGCGAGAGTGTGGCTGGTGTGCTTTTGTGTTCGCGATCTTGCGGGCAGGGGCATGGATCTGATGATCGGACGATGTCCTCTGGCGGCAGCTCTGGCCGTGGCGATCCTGTCCCTGCCCGTGGCAGCGGCCGAGGAGAAGGGGGGCTCGGAGCGTGCGCTGCTCGAGTATCGATGTGGGACCGTGCGGGCGGCCATCGAGGACCTGATAGCCACCGATGCGTCCAGGTATCCCAAGGGTAGAGAGTATCTTCGACGCCTTGACAAGCTCAGCGGCGTCCTGAGAAACAGCGTCAGGATCGAGGGCCTCGCGGACAGTCTGGAGCAACTCCAGCGGGAAGCCCTGCTGGCCAATCCGCGACTGGACTTCGACCGGGTGCTCGTGGTCAAGCGCAAGGCGTTGCGACACTTCCGGCCGAAAGACACGAGGATCTCATTTTCCAGGGAGCCGGGAGCGGACCTGGGACTCCCGTCGAACCATGAGTGCAATTCTTCCCTGCCGCGCGAAGGCTACGACAATGAGCTCGCGGTCCTGTCCCTGGTTGATCCACGTGCGGCGCTGGTCCCGCTATATCGGCCCAAAAGCGGCGGGTACGTAGGCGAAATGGACTTGCACTGGGATGCCGACCGCTTGCTCTTCACCCAATCGGATCGCACCAATTGGAAGCTGTGGGAGATTCGGGCGGAGGGGACCGGTTTGCGCCAGGTGTCGCAGATGCCCGACGACGTGGACAGCTTCGATGCCTGCTACCTGCCCGACGGGAGGATCGTGTTTGGCTCGACCGCGTCGTACCAGGCGGTTCCGTGCTGGCATGGGCTCAAGTGGGTCAGCAACCTGTATCTGATGAACGCCGACGGCTCGGGCGTCCGGCAACTGTGCTTCGATCAGGACCACGACCTGCACCCCTGCGTGCTGCCGAATGGACAGGTGCTCTACCATCGCTGGGACTACACGGGCATCAGCCATATCTTCCTCCGCCAGTTGATGGTGATGAACCCTGACGGGACGAACCAGCACGCCATCTACGGGAGCAACTCGTGGTTCCCGAATTCGCTGTACTTTCCGCAACCGCTACCCGGCTCCAGCGATAAGTTGATCTGCATCCTGTCGGGCTATCACGGCGTGCACAAGATGGGCCAACTCGTCCTGGTGGACACCAGCCGGGGATGGTTTGAGGAATCGGGTCTCATTCAGCGAATCTCCGGACGCGGCGACCCGATCCGCCCGAAGATCGCCGACAACCTCGTCGATGGCGACTGGCCCAGGTTTCTGCACCCGTATCCGCTCAGTGACAAGCACTTCCTCGTCGCCTGTCAGCCGGATGCGACATCGAGTTGGGGCATCTATCTCGCGGATGTCTTCGACAATCTCGTGCTGATCCGCGAGGAGCCGGGGTACGCGTTGCTTGAGCCGGTCCCGGTGATGAAGAGACCCAGGCCGGCTCTGCCCGCGGAGCGTGTGGACCTGGCCCGCAAGGACGGGACTGTCTATCTCCACAGCGTCTATGCCGGCCCAGGCTTGGCGGGCGTGCCGCGCGGGACGGTCAAGAGCCTGCGTGTGATCGCCTATCACTTCGGCTATCCCGGACTGGCGGGCCCGGACCGGATCGGTTACGGCGGCCCCTGGGAGGTCATGCGCATCCTCGGCACAGTCCCGCTTGAAGAGGACGGCTCGGCGACGTTCC
>ENA-OSEO01006212-OSEO01006212.1-sediment-metagenome-genome-assembly--contig:-NODE-6212-length-10889-cov-3.381613_pt1 | contig 10889 bp, 12 predicted proteins | sample MGYA00237883_ERZ534232 | MGnify/ENA metagenome assembly ERZ534232
CTAGCAGCAGAAATCAAATTATCATATACAGTCAATTCTGGAAATGGTTTTACTACTTGAAAAGTGCGGCCTATTCCACGAACAGCCACTTGGTGCGGTTTAGCCGTTTTAGTGATATTGCGGCCTTCGAATAATATCTTGCCTTCACTTGGTTGTAAAAATCCTGTAATTAAATTGAATAATGTAGTTTTTCCTGCTCCATTTGGACCTATGATTCCTAGTCGTTCACCATAATTTAGACTGAAATTAACATTTTCTACTGCGGCCACCCCTGAAAAACTTTTCGATAATTTTGATACTTCTAATATCTTTTTTGACATCTTCTCTGTATTATCAATTGCAATCTCCGTTAAAAAATTTTTCTTAATCTTTGCAGGCTCATTTTTCCTACTCCATACACGTCTCTTAATTCCTATTGCTGCAATGTATAACGCATTTGCACTTTTACTTAATGATTGTGGTAATATACCTGCTACCCCTTGAGGCATAAAACGGACTACACATATTAACAACAGTCCATAAATTATAAAGCCAGCACCTGCCCACCGAGAACCTAACCACGCTCTAAATAATGAATCCGAAGGGATAATCAATAGAGCTCCTAAAATAGAACCAAAAACAGTTCCTATGCCTCCTATAACACTTATAAGAGCGAACTGTATTGATGTTGCTAAGCTAAAAAATGAATCTGGATGTACATAAAGATGATACTGGGCTAGGATTGATCCAGCAATTGCAGTTATAAAAGCGCTTAGCATGAGAGCTTTCAACTTACACCAGGAAGTATTTATCCCTAGACTCTCAGCTGCATCTTCTTCTTCGCGCAAAGCAATAAGTTGTGATCCTAATCTAGTATTTCTGATTAAATAATTCAAAAGAGTTGCTATAAAAAGAAGCGTTAATGAAATATAATAATACGTCGCTTTATTTGTAAAAATAAAATTCGCCCAAGAAGGTTTATTCTCAATGATAACACCGGTGCCTCCGTAGGTCAGCCCTCTGAAAAATGTGCATAAAATCCAAGCGATTTGGCCAACTGCAATGGTTGATAAACAAAAGTATGATCCACGTAGGCGAAAGCTAGGGTATAGGGTTAATGCACCGGCCAAAGCAGCTAAAAGTCCTCCTATAATCATACCAATCCATGGGGAAAGCCCTTGATAGTGATAAAGCAGAGTGGAAGTATAAGCACCTATACCGAAAAATGCCGCATGCCCCAGAGAAAACTGCCCAGCATAGCCTCCTATAATGTTATATCCCTGGCTAGCGCAAGCGAATATTACGACTAATATGATTATGTCCTGATAGAAATCACTGGTAACTAAACCTGGAAGAACAAGACAAAACAACAGGCATGCGATTAAGATAATCTGGTAAAATTTTAAATTGTAACCAGCTGTGGACGATTCTGTCTTTAAGCTAACCATGATCATATGACCTCATTTTCAAGCACCAGCTCCATTTTTCTATATATTTCCGAATAATCCTTTAGGTCTAAAAATTAAAACCAAATAAAAAATGATGAAATAGACCACTGACTTCAAAGCTGGATCCAATAAAAAACCAGAAAACGATTCCACAATTCCAATCACCAAACCGCCGATTAATGCTCCCGGTATGCTTCCGAGACCTCCCAGGATCACCACCACAAAACAGATAAGAACAAATTGCAGCCCAATCATTGGAAATACGGCATATATTGGTAGTAGCAATGCACCGGATACGGCCGCTAAGGTAATCCCGGTTCCGAAAGCTATGGCATATATCTGTTTGAGATTTACTCCCATCATGGCAGCTGCGTTCCTGTTTTGTGCGCTAGCCCTAATGGCCTTACCTATGTAACTTTTTTTAAGAATAATACTGAGTAGCGCTACCACCAAAGCAGTTATTGCGAACGCACGTAAGCGAGGATAGGATATCAAGATAGATCCTATTTTTAAGGGCGCGCTTGATATTGTGACGCTCTTGGGATCTGCCTGCCAAAAAAGAAGGGCCATATTTTGTAAAACTATTCCCATACCCATGGTGGTAAAGACCTGTGAAAGTTCTGGGTCATCCAATATAGGATGAATAAGATACTTACAAATAATAAAACCTAGTAAGAAAAAGGCAGGGCCCACTAATAACACCGTAGATAATTCGCCGACACCATAGAACATTAGCCAATAGCAAGCATACATTGCTAACATGATGAACTCGCCATGGGCGAAGTTAACCACTCTCAGCACTCCAAAGATGAGAGTCAACCCTACACTCAGGACGCCATAAACACCGCCTATTAGGATTCCATTTATTAATAACTGTGCAGTGATTTCGAAACTCATATGGCTCTCCTATGGACCAACGAATGGAGGCTGCAAAAGAAAAGGGCCCGCCTTTTTCTTTATCCCACTTATTTCGCTCTATCCTTCCAGCTAGGCACCGGGCACCACGGCGCTGAAACCTGTACTTTTTTGGGCCAGACAGTGACATTCTTCATGTTTTGGTATTGTGTTAATACCGCCCATGAACGTGAATTTTGGCCCTGTTGAGGATTGCCAGGCGGGAAGAACTTGACGCCGTAACCCAATGTAGTGCCTCCTTCTGGAATATCGGTTTTTACTGCTGCTTTGCGAACCGCCTCCGGATTCAACGAGCCAGCGCGAGGCAGCACATTTTCCAGAAGAATCATGGCATTGCCGAAGCCCAGGTAGCCTATATAAGGAACATTTTCCTTATACTTGGCCTTCCATCTGTGTTTAAGCTCATTTAAATTTTTTCTCTGTTTTTTATCAAGAAAATTAGGATTTATTGTGGAAGGGCCTTCACTGTCCAGGTAATAATCAACATCTTTGCTTTTTACAACTTTATGCAGCCCTTCAACAGTACCTGAGCCGGACATGCCACCGGGGAAATAGACTCCTAGTTCTTTAAGTTGACGGACAAAAACGCCTAGGGCCTCCAAAGTGGTAGGAGTAAAGATAAAATCCAATTTTGCCGATTGCATGCGCATGATATCTGAGGAAAGGTCTAGGCTTGCCGGGTCATGAGAAAGAGCCATGACAATTTTAAGACCATTATTTTTGGCATATTCCATAAAGGCATTACCAGTATCGGTTCCCCAGTCGCCGTGCTCGAACCAAAGACCTATCCTTACTTTTGCCGGATCTTTTTTTAGGGCGGGAGCAACTACTTTCTTAATGTAATCCACTAAGGGCTTGACTTTGTCTGTCGAGCAACAGAAGGGCCTAAAAACATAAGCTAAGTTGCGACTAGTGAAACGTTCCGCCTCTGCCCCAACCTCCCAATATACCTTCTTGTATCTATTGGCTACCTCAGAAGCAGGCACCGCCCTTGGGCTCGACTGAGTGCCAATGACCAGAGGTACCTTCTCATAAGTAATTAAACGGGTAACTTCGGTCACAGCTGCCTTGGGATCTGTCGCGTCGCCCTTGACCAGTTTCAACTTTTTACCGAAAAGCCCACCCCTGTCATTGATCAAGTCCACCGCTATCTGCACCCCCTTTAGACACCATCCCCCGTACAAGGCCGCCGGACCTGACAAAGGAAACAAACCGCCAATACAGAGTTCATCAGCGGCCGTTGCCATCCTCCCTGGCAAAAGAAGTAAAGCTGCCATCAAAATAATCAATAGCCCATACTTTCTTTTCATGTTCCCCTCCATGTACTTGTTGGTTTTAAAAGCAATATTTTCCCTATATAGACCATCCTCCTACCTAACTTTATAAACATTATGCATCATAATACTTGTATAATTTTTTTATATCTTATAAAATATTAAACAAATAATCTCTGTGATTATACTTAGCGAATCCCAACTTAGCATACCGTCAAAAACACAGATAAAACCTTTTAATATTATCCTTTCTTTTCACTTTATACTTATTTCCGATTTTAATTAGCCTTATTTTTTTTAGCTACATAACCCATTTTTTGCGAGATTTCCTCAGCACTTTCTTTTACCACCCTAGCTATTTCCTTAATTTTTTTATCTGGCATCCGTACTGCCGGTGAAGCAATGGATAAACAGGCTACAACCAAAGCTTTATAGTTAAAGATAGGTGCGCCAACTGCTCTGACACCTTCATCAATCTCAGAATCGCTGAAAGCATATCCCTGTTTCTTTATTCTTTTTATTTCATCTTTAAGTTCCACAGGATCAATTATGGTTTTCTCAGTGAATCGCTGGAGACCCTTATCCTCTATAAGTTTTTCCAGAAAAGAATTGGATTGGTAGGCAAGTAGTGGCTTGGATGAAGCACTGGCATGCAGGGGAACGGTGGCACCCCGGCGCAGACTTACTCTTATTGGTTTGGTGGCTTCAATTTTCTCGATGCAAATTGACTCCCAGCCATTAATGACGGTTAAAAAAACAAACTCTCCGAATATTTTTGAAAGCTTTTGCATCTCCGGATAGGCAACTTCTAACAAGCTCAACTGGCTGGCGAATATACTGCCTAGTTTAAATATGCTGTAACCAAGACAGAATTTTTTGGAAGTAGGATTCCTAGACAGAAATTCTCTTTTAATAAGGATTTCAAGATAACGATATGTGGTACTCAGGGGCAAATTGTGCATCTGAGATAATTCTTGGGCCGACAGTTCCAGATTATCAAGATCAAAAGAACAAAGGATATCAAGGGCCTTTTCCAGTGATGTAAATAATTTTTTGCTCATTTTTCTCACATTATTAGAATATATTCTTATTATGTTAGAATAGTAACAAGTTGCAATTTCTCCTGTCAAGTCCTTTTTTTGGCAAAAAGGCGCAAGGCCATAGCCATCTTTCTCGATGGATATGACGTCCCCCCTGAATTTAATTCCACTTTTGGGGTAAGGATTTGGCAGAATCTAGGTCTGTTGACCCGTGGAGGATTTTGCCATGAAGCAGTCTCATTTTACGGAGGCGCAGATTGCTTTTGCCATCAGGCAGACGGAACATGGTACCAGGGTGGTGGAGGTATGCAGCAAGATGGGGGTAAGCGAACAGACCTTTTCCCGTTGGAAGAAGAAGTAAAGCGGCATGGGGCCTAGCGAGCTCAGACGTCTGAAGCAGTTGGAGGAGGAAAATCGCAAGCTTAAGCGGCTGGTGGCCGATCTTAGCCTGGACAAGGCCATGCTGCAGGATGTCATCGCAAAAAAACTCTAAAGCCTGATCAGTGGCGGGAGTTTGGTTAGCCATATTTTGGATCCCTTTCAGGTGAGCGAGCGGCGGGCCTGTGGGGTAGCCAAAGTGCACCGCCCACTTTTTCGCTACCAGTCCCAGGCCGATTATCAGGCGGCGCTTCGCATGAGGATCAAGGAGATAGCGTCTACCAGGGTTCGCTACGGCTACCAACATATCCATGTACTTTTGCGACGGGAAGGCTGGCAGGTAAACCACAAGAGAGTTTTTAGGCTCTACTGCGATGAAGGTCTCCATCTTCGCAACAAACGTCCCCGGCGCCACGTCAGTGCCGCTCACCGGGTGGAGCGCCGCATGGCCGGCCGGCCCAACGAGAACTGGTCCATGGATTTTGGCTCGGACGCCTTGTTTGATGGCCTCCGTCTGCGGGCTTTGACCGTGATCGACAATTTCACAAGGGAGAGCCCGGCCATTGAAGTGGATCAGGGGATAAACGGAAAACAAGTTGTGGAGATATTGGAGAGCATTTCAGACAGACGTGGCTTGCCCGAGCGGATATTTCTGGACAACGGTCCAGAATTCGTCTGTAAGGCTTTGGATCTCTAGGCTTATGCCAATGGCGTGACTTTGGATTTTTCCCGTCCAGGTAAGCCCACGGACAAAGCCTTGATCGAAAGTTTCAACGGCCGTTTTAGGGACGAATGTCTGAATGTCAATTGGTTCTTGTCTTTGGATGATGCCAAAGCTAAGATCGACGCTTGGAGGCCTGACTACAATATTAGTCGGCCTCACACCTCCCTGGGAGACCAGACGCCTCGGGAATTTGCCCGATGTCACCTGGCCAAAGTCCCAGTCGGAGGTTTTCTAAAAGCGCCAAATCCTCACCTATTGCCCGGTACTGATTCGGGGTGACCTTCAATGACCTGGAAGTGTCTACTACTGCATGGAACTAAACGTGGGAGTTTTACAGACTGGCGAGCACATAGTGGCCTTCAAGCTTATGAATGAGCCGTGTTGGTTTTTGCCCCTCGCGCTCCAGGTCTATGGGGCCAAGCAGCTCACGTCCGCGGCAGCAAGGCCGTGGCCTACTGGTTTGAATATGCGCAAAACTGGCGCGCCCCCATCCGGGTGGCGGCCGACGATCTGCTGCATGACTTCGAGGTGATCCGGGCCAACCAGGTCCTCAGGATCAGCGCCCACGCCCAACCGTACTTTTGGCCCGCGACCTAGACGACTAAATCGGGGCCGAGGTGGACGCGGCCAAGCTGGCCAGCAAGTTCCTGGCCATCATGACTATGGAATTTTTGCAGCCTGCCCGCGGGTGCACGTTGTCAACTAAAACCCGTCAACTGTCAACCTAGTTTCCCGGTGACTAACTGGCGTTTTTTCGGGGTGTCCGCCACACCCGATAGGGGGTACCCCCTGGGAAGTACCTTTTTATATTGGGGAAAGCGCAAGCCTCCCCGCTTCAACCCAGCGATTATGCTGGAATAATCATCTACCCTGCCGGCCGCGTTCTCGTACATTGTAAATCGCTCCGGTTGACAGGTTGACACCTGGTTGACAAACATTGTCAACCGGCACGGCCTGGCGGGGGATCGCCCAGTGAACCCGCCCGCAATGGCAAGCGCCTGACCCTATGATGAAGCCTCTTGATCACGGCCCGCAGCTTTACCCGTCAGGGCCAACGCTCGTTTGTAGCCCCAATCCCGCAGGGCCGCCTTGGTGGACTGCACCTGGCCCCTGCCGTTGCGAAACACAGGCAAGGGAAATTCCGGATCGTCAGCCAGGAGCCTGGCTTTGTCCTCACCTATGCGCAGGTAATCCGCGATCTCCTTCCAGCCCCAGAGTATGCCGCTGCCTTCCTTCACAGCAGCCTTCTCCTGCGCGCGCTCCTGGTCAAGGCCCGCAAGGCGCTTAGCAGTAGCCGCTCGTAGCGCCGAGGCTTCAGATTCAATAGACTGAAAAAATGCCTCCATTTATCACCTCGCAGCCAGGGTTCATTTTGCAATACCACCAATGCCTCGACATAGCGCCGCTGCTCAAGGGGTAAATCCAGCACTGCCAGATTGAATTCCCAAAGTTTGCCCGGATCCCGGGGGGCGGTGGAAGCAGCCAGGCAGAAGCCGGGCTGGGCCAGCAGATGGCCGTTCACCACCCGCCAGCGGTAGGTCTCCTCGGGCAAATACACGCCGCGGGGCGACCCCAGTTTCTGGCGCCATTCAAACCAGTGAAAGAGCATGTCGACCAGCGTGTCCTCCACGTCCAGGGGAAAAGGATTTTCCTTCATCTGGATTCAACCTCGGGCACGCGGAAGGATTTATCCACCCTCAGTACCGCCGTGGTTTCTATCGCCCCAGACGGGCCGTCCGCCTCGTTTCTTTCCTGCGCTTCACGGATGATCTTCTTCCTTAGCCAGCGCACCGCCTCGTTGGCATGCTCCGGCCTCACCTTGCCCGTGCGGGCTGCTTCGATCCACCGCTCAATTCGCTGGGCCCTGGTCAAACAAGCCATGATCCGCCTCCATGTCCTCAAAGCGCACAAATTCAGGCCTGAAGCGCAGGTTCACCGCACCCACCGGCCCGCCCCTCTGCTTGGGCACCGACACCTGGGCAAGCGTCCGGTCCGCCTCTGCCGAGTAGCAACCGGGCCGGAAAAACAGAAGCACCACATCCGCGTCCTCCTCCTGGTTGCCCGAGCCCTTCAAGTCCTCCACGTGCGGCTTGGGGTCTTCACGCTTGCTTACCTCGCGGTTGATCTGGCTTAACGCTAAAATCGGTACGCCCAAGTCCATGGCCAAGGCCTTGAGGCCGCGCGAAACCTCGCCGATAAGCTCTGCGGTCTGCCTAACAGCGAAAAGCTGGATGTAATCCAGGATCACCAGGGCCAAACTGTTACGGGCCTTGAGCAGCCTGGCATGGGTGCGGATCTTCCCCATGTCGCGCGAGTCGTGATAGAAGAACACCGGGGCGCCCTGCAGGCGCTTTTGGCCGTGGCCGAGGTTGGCCATCTCCACCGGTGTGGCCCGCCCGCTCCGCCAGGCCTGGGTGGACACGCCGGACAAGGAGCAGAGCATAAGCCCGGCCAGCTGCTCTGCCCGCTGCTCGCAGGATACAATCAACACGGCCTTGCCTTGCCGCACGGCTACGTTCAAGGCTACGGAAAGCCCGAAGCTGGTCTTGCCCATGCCCGGCCGGCCGGCGCCTATCACCAGATCGCCCGGCCGCATGCCCCCGCCCAGCTGCCGGTCCAGGTCCCTGAAACCGGTGGGCAGGGCATTGGGGTCCCGGCCGCCTTTGCGCCGCTCCTCGAACTCCCGAGCGACTGCGGGCAATACCTTGGCCATGGCGACCACGCTGCCCTTGGTCACGCGATCCCGCGAGGCCATGAGCAATTGCTCTGCCTCGGCCAGGGCCACGTCAGGGTCCATGCCGGGGTTGAGGGCAATGCTGCGGGCCCTGGCCGCCGCTGCCGCGATCTGCCGAAGCTCGGCCTTCTTGCGCACCAGCAAGGCGTAATGCTCCACATGGGCCGGGCCCAGCACCGTGTCGGTAAGCTCGGCCAGAAACGTCTCTCCGCCGATCTCCTTAAGCTTGCCCTGATCGCGCAGAAAGGAGGTGACCGTGATCTCGTCCACCGGCTCGCCCCGGTCGAAAAGCTGGTCCATGGCCAGGTAAATGGCTGCGTGACGGCGGTCGAAAAAATCCTCGTATTCGAGCACGCCCGATACCGCGGCCATGACCTCCTCGCCGTGAACCAGTATGCCGCCCAGCACGCCCACCTCGGCGTGCAGGTCACATGGGGGTTGCTTCAATTCCATGGCACCATCACTCCCTGCGGCTGAGGTCTGTTCCCGGCAGGCTGGGGCCTGCCGCGATTGCCTCCCCGCTCCTGCTCCCGCTTGAGCCAGTTGGTGATGAACCGCCTGACGTTACGGCGCTTCTTGGTGGGGTTGCTTTCCAGCCACTCCCGCATCTGGCGTAAGGACAGAGGCACGTCCACTGCGGGGTAAGCCTCTGCCCACCTGCTAACTTGCGCTTGCGTGACCGGATATTCTCCCCCTCCCAGAACCGGCAAGGTCAAAACGGGCGGGTCCCCGGCCGCATCCTTGACGGCCGGGGAAAAATCTTCTGAGCGAAGCGAAGAAGATTTAAGAGAAGACGAAGAAGAAGATGAAGAAAGGGGCGTGACATCAGCGTGACCTTCGGCGTGACTTTTCCGTCCCTTGTTTTTCTGTTTGCGTAACCTATCGCGCTCCCTTTGTTTTTGCTTCCGGCCCCTGGCCGTTTCCCGCTGTGACTCCTCGCGTGACATGCGGCGGTTTTTGAGGTGGAAAACAGGTGGAATTTTTTCGGAATCGATGTGGACGTCGGCGAAACGGAGGTTTCGGGTTTCCTCCATGAATGCCTCAAACTCCTGTTGCGTGATCCCCAAAAGCCGGCCCAGGCTTTCCGCGGTGCCCTCAACCTCACCCTTTATCGGCGACTCCCACATGTAGCAAAGGCAATCTATCCAGATGCCCCGGCTGGCCGGCGAGGCCTGTCTGAGCTGAGGGTCACTTAACCAGTCCCGCACGTAAAACTGAAAGGCCGGTGCCTTGCCCATGCCTTAATCCCCCAACCGCTTCCTTAAGGCCCCTATCCCGGCCATGGAGCCTTTTGCCAATCCATCAGTGTCGGCCGCGATTTTTGCCATGCGCAACTCCCGTATTCGCTCTTGACGGTTGATATCATATGTAATATTGTTTAATCGTGAGCAAGGCGGAAAACATCCTAAGCAAAATGCGGAATAATCCGCACGGCGACTGGCGGATTGACCAGTTGAAAACGCTCGCCCAGCGCCGCGGCATTGCCTGGCGGCAACAAGGCACCAGCCACGTGGTCTTTGTGCGGCAGGACGGCCGCGCCCTGCCGGTGCCTGCCAGCCGACCGATCAAGCCCGTATACGTTAAAAAATTCCTGGCCTTGCTGGAGGAGTGATCATGGCCAAAGACCTCAGCAAATATCCCTTTGAAGTCCGGCCCCTGTCTAAGGAGGACGGCGGCGGCTATCTGATCTCTTTTTCTGATTTCAACGAGTGCATCTCCGATGGGGAGACTGTAGACGAGGCCATCAAAAATGGCCTTGACGCCCTGGCCGAAACCATCGCCGCCTTGGAGGACATGGGCAAGCCGGTGCCGGAGCCGGGGAGCGGCGCCGTCTTCAGCGGCAAACTGCCGCTCCGCATCTCCAAATCCCTGCATGCGCGTCTTGCTAAGCAGGCCCATCTTGAAGGTGTCAGTATGAACTCGCTCATTCAGGAATTCGTGGCCGAGGGAATGGGAATCCGCAAGAAAACCAGGCGCAGTCCGGCTGCTGGGAAAGGCGCCAGTTACGCGGTGAAGGGTCAGAAGCGTTTTAAGATAAAGGAAAGTCAATCTAAAGCTTCCTAAAAGCTGGGTTTGAATCTGCCCCTGAAGGCATCCGCGTTGTCCTTTCGCCTTTGCAGCGCCCGGTATAAAACTCAAGGCTCGTGTCGGGCATTACCCGCCCCTGCAAACCATTCCAGCCGCTCCACCCATACAAAAGGGTTGGGTAAGCATATGTGGGGACGGCGGCCTATCTCCTCGCGCGGATCCCGGCTGCTTTCGTCCCAGGGGTAGGACTCATAACGGTCGAGGATCTTCCTACCCTTCTCTGTGCGATAAACCGGCTTGGGCCTGGCGTGTAGCGAGTCCCAGAGGTCTCGGTACCATTCATAGGCGAAAAGCCTTACCCGCTCCCCG
>ENA-OSEO01006215-OSEO01006215.1-sediment-metagenome-genome-assembly--contig:-NODE-6215-length-10879-cov-2.936678_pt1 | contig 10879 bp, 7 predicted proteins | sample MGYA00237883_ERZ534232 | MGnify/ENA metagenome assembly ERZ534232
GGTTAAAAACCTCTTGCAGGACTTGACCAGTGCTAGCGTATCGCAGATTGGGGCAAGGCTCTGGACAATTGAATATCGGGACTTCACTTGCGGGTAAAGACTTACCCTGTTTTGAAGATACCCCTTACAAGCCGACTTGTGGACTGGCTCACGGGCAAAATGGTGGGCTAGTCCACAAGCGATATTGGTATACAGGGGTGAAATCTCTACATCGCCAGAAATCTATTTTGTTCACGCTTCCGGAATCTCCAGAGGTATTGGCTATTCGTGTATATTGACAGAGCGTATCAATTATGATACGCTCTACTTGATGGGCAGAAAGAAGCTGCGCGGTTACGTCTTTGTATTCTTCAAGGGGGACCTCGGCTGTACCATGTTCACATATACAAGGACAAAATGGAGATAGGCAGATGGGACGTCGAGAACCAAAGACCAATGGATAGCTTCGAGATAAACAGTAACTTGAGAAGCGCCCTTATCGAGCTCAAGTACATGTTATGAGGAGGGGAAGATGGCGATTGAGAATTTAGCACCGGATAACAAAAAAGTAGAAGGATTCGACCAGGCATGTCTGGTAACCGATCAGGACTCGCTGTCTGAGAACCTGAAAGGCCACCGGCAGTTCAGAGCGCTGCATATCAAGCATCGACTGGCTGATTTAATCGGGGAGCGAGAATGTCGGCTATACATCATAGACACAAACGTCAACGACATGCATATCTGGCCTGCACCCCTACTGGCGGACCCTGATGCCTATTCAAAGTTCTGGCTGTTTCTTGTTTCCAGGTTGTCGGACACATTCCGTCTTCAAAATCTACCGACTAACGCTAGATTTTTTGATAGAGAGAACTTCAAGATTGGGGACTTAGTCTCATTTGTGAAGACACAATCAGATCCCGAGCTAGGAAAGAGAATTGCAGAAGTGAATTACTTCGAGAATATTCGGTCTTTCTTTATCCGCATGGAGAACGGGAAGATGTATAACTTACGGCTCTCCGATTTGGCTGAGGCGGATTCTTCAAAGGTAACCGAATGGTCAATCGGAGAAGAGCGAAACTATATCCGGGTCACTCAGGAATCGGGAAACTGGTTTGAGATACCCTGGGATGATATCCTGTATCATTGTGAACCTGAGTATGAATATTACAAGAGTAAACGTGATCATGATTCAGATAAGAGCCTGAAGCAAATTGGTGAAAGGGTTCGAGAGCTACGAGAAGCTAAAGGGCTCTCTGTCAATGACCTCGCCGTCAAGGCGGGAATGAAGCGACCCAATCTGAGTAGATTAGAGCATGGACGACACCAACCTTCTTTAGAAACTCTCGAACGAATCGCAGAGGCTCTTGATACTTCCGTGGCCGAGTTGGTTGCCAAGCGGCCTGTGAAATCAGGCGTTTGGAATAGTGGGCAAAAATAGCAGGGAAGCAAATGGAAAAAGACCGAGGTCGGATGTCAATAATGGACACCAGACCTTTCATGCTGCCAGCTGTCCGGCATAAAACCTTTGGGCAAAGGCTGCGGGTGACAGGAATCCAAGCCTGGCTTGCCGCCGCTGTCGGTTATAGAAAATCTCGATATACTCCGTGATACCTTGGATGGCTTCCTGCCTGCTGGCGCAATGGCAGTGATGGACCAGCGGCTCTAATTTGAAAGCAAACTAACTATTGACATACCACCCCATAGTGGCTGTATCATCATTCAATATTACCACGGCAGCCTGTTGCTGTCATGAACGCGCTAAAATAAGACAAGGCTGTTAGAGCAACACAGAATTTTACGGGAGGATACTATGAACTTTGGTTTTACGAAACAAGAAGAACAACTTCGTTCCGAAGTACGCAAATTCTGCGAGCAGGAGATAACACCACAGCTCATAGAGGAAGACGAGCGCGAAGCTGGCTTCGGCCCGTATCTCTGGGATCTTTTCCGCAAACTCGGGGCGAAGGGATGGCTTACCCCGGACTGGCCCAGGGAATATGGTGGTCTTGGCAGTTCATATATGGAGAAGTTCGTCATAATGGACGAGGTCACGCATGCTGCTGGCGGCTGGCGTATTTTGTTGTCAGTAGGTGCGAGCATGGTCGGTCCTGCCATCCTCGAATATGGTAACGAGTACCAGAAACACACGTTCTTACCGCCTATTGCTCGAGGCGAAGTCGAGTACTGCCTGGGATATACGGAACCGGAGGTCGGCTCTGATCTGGCCTCTGTGGCGCTACGCGCAGCCGGTCCAACGGGAGACATATTTGCCGAAGAGAAAGACGATTGCTATCTCATGAACGGGCAAAAGATGTTCAATACTGCTGCTCACTATGCCCAATACCACTGGCTAGCCGCACGGACTGACTGGCAGAATCCCAAGAAGCATCAAGGTATTTCAGTCTTTGTAGTTGACCTCAAAAGCCATGGTATCACTATACGCCCGATGAAGACCATGAGCGACCTTATCACTAATGAGGTCTTCTACGAGAACGTCCGGGTGCCTAAAGAGAACCTGATCGGCCAGAAGAACAGAGGGTTCTACCAGATAATGACTGCCCTGGACTATGAACGTGTAACACCGTCAGGGGGACTCTATCGTCTGTTCCACGAGATGCTTGAGTACATCAAGAACACTGCATCTGATGGCAAGCCACTGGCCAAAGACTCCGTCATCCGGCATCGCATGGCCCAGCTGGCCATAGATATTAACAGCGCACGCTTACTTGACTGGCGAGTAGCCTGGATGATAAATAGCGGCGTCGTGCCCAACTATCAATCGGCCATGTCAAAGCTATATTCCAGCGAACTGATCCAGCGTATTTATAATACATGGACAGACATCATGGGCCTGTATGGACAACTACAGCCAGGTTCCAAATGGGCTCCCCTGGGCGGACGGGTCGAGCTCCAGCACCGAAGGTCTGTCATTGAATCTATCTACCGTGGAACGAGCGAGATAATGCGTGTGGTGATAGCAGGCCGTGGCTTAGACATGCCGCGGGAATGAGAAGCAAGCAACAGTCAAGCTAAAGGAGAGGAAAACATGGATTTGGCTTTGAGCGAAATGCAGGAAATGCTACGAACAACTGCCAGGGACTTTCTTGGAACTGAATGTACAGGTAAGTACGTCAGACAAATGGAACAGGACGAGAAGGGCTATACGCCTGATCTCTGGAAGAAGATTGCCGGCCTGGGATGGCTCGGGCTGCCTTTGCCTACAGAATATGGTGGTTCGGGAGGTTCTTTACTTGACCTTGTCATGCTTTTGGAGGAAATGGGCCGCGCCTGTTTTCCAGGGCCTTACTTTTCAACAGTTGTTCTTTGCGGCCTGCTTCTGGCTGAGGCTGCCAATGCAGATCAGAAATCAGCACTGCTGCCGAAGATAGCCTCGGGCGACCTGGTCATGGCTCTCGCTTTAACTGAACCAGGCAACAGCTATCAACCACGTGGCATAAGGCTAAGCGCTACACGTAATGGCGATACGTTTGTCCTCGATGGTACTAAGCTATTCGTGTCTGATGCTCATATCGCCGATACGATGATTTGTGCAGCACGGACAACGGAGTCTGCCGGCGGAAGCGATGGGATTACCCTTTTTCTGCTGGATAGTAAAATCCCTGGCATATCGATCACTCTGCTCAAGACCATTGGAGGCGACAAACAGTGTGAGGTCAAATTTGACAAAGTGCAAGTATCACGCGATAAGGTTATAGGTGAGCTTGACAAGGCATGGCCAGCGCTTGAACGCACCATCGAGCGCGCTGCAGTTGCACAGTGTGCCATGATGTCCGGAGGAGCACAGCAGGTATTGGAAATGGCGGTTAAGTATACAAAAGAGAGACGGCAGTTTGGCAGGCTCATCGGCAGCTTTCAAGCTATCCAGTTTCATTGTGCCAATATGCTGACAGATGTAGACATAGCACGTTATCTAACGTATGAGGCGGCCTGGAAGCTGGATGAGGAAATTCCACATCCAGTGCAGGTCGCCATTGCCAAAGCCGGTGTCGGGGATTGTTACCAGCGCATTGTCAGGCTGGGACATCAGGTCATTAGTGGTGTAGGATACACCGAGGACCATGACATGCACCTGTACTATAACCGTGCTAAGGCTGGACAGATTCTATTCGGCGGTGCTGACTTATACCGCGAGGTGATAGCCAACAATCTTGACCTCTGAAGATTGCGGGGCTTCGCTGTCAGGCAGGCCCGAACTATCAATTCCGTTATTGGAGGTCCACATGGAACTGCAGCAGAAACTGGAGAAGGAGGCCCGCAAAATGGGCGCCGCATATTTCGGCGTTGCGGACCTGTCGTTCGCTTCCGAAGGCCCGGTGACTCCTAACGAAAAGAAGCTGGTGAGCCAGTATCCTTTCGCCGTGTCCATCGGCGTGCCCCTTTCCAGCGCCGTGGTAGACGGGCTGGCAGACCAGAGCGATGCTTTCGCCTGCCGGAACTACTGGTGGCACGTATACGAAATGACAAACCTGCTCATAGACCAGGTCACATTGAAGACGGCCCACATTCTCATGGAGAAGAGCTACACAGCAATAACGGTGCCCTGCAGCCAGACATCCGACCCGCAGAACCTTCGCGGCATGTTCTCCAATAAGATGGCAGCCCACCTTGCCGGCCACGGCTGGATAGGGAAGAGCTGCCTTCTGGTTACGCCCGACAGGGGACCCCGGGTGCGCTGGGGGACCGTGCTCACGGACGCCCCGCTTGCTCCAGGCAGGCCAATCGAGGCCGGGGGTTGCGGGGACTGCAATGTTTGCGTTGAGGCCTGCCCGCCTCACGCCTTCACCGGCAGGCCTTTCCACATGACAGAGCCCAGAGAAGTAAGGATGGATGTCCAGAAGTGCTACCAGCACCTCTTCGAAGTCCGCCGGAAAGAGGTCGGCCTTAATGCCTGCGGCGTGTGCGTCTATGTCTGCCCCTTCGGGCGCAAAGCATCCAGCGCCAGGAGCGAGAAGCACAGCGCCAGGAAATAGGTTCCACCAGCAAAACAGCTCTGTTGCTCACTAATAATCACGGATGTATAATTTCCCCTGAGTTGTTGAGGCAACCGGTATGTGCGGGATCGTCGGCTACTGCGGCAGGCAAGAAGCATCCAGGCTTGTTTTCGAAGCTCTCAAGCGCGTGGAATACCGCGGCTATGATTCAGCCGGTATCGCCACTTTGTCCGGCGGCAGCCTCCTGGTAAGAAAAGACAAAGGTAAACTCAGTGACATTGAGGCCAGTCACCATCTGAGGTCTCTCCCTGGCAGCACCGCCATCGGTCACACCCGCTGGGCCACCCATGGCGGCGTCACCACAGCCAACGCCCACCCGCATTGCGATTCATCAGGCAGCATAGCCCTGGTCCACAACGGGATAATAGAGAACTACCAGGAGCTGCGCCAGCGGCTCGCTCGAAAAGGCCACAGCTTCCTCTCCGAGACCGACAGTGAAGTCATACCTCATCTGATCGAGGACGAAATGAATCAGGGCTGTTCGCTCTTTCAAGCGGTCCTGAAAGTAGCCCCTGAACTCGAAGGTTCCTACGCCTTCCTGGTAATATCCTCACGCGAACAGAACGTGATAGTCGGCGCCAGAAAAGGCAACCCCCTGGCGATAGGTATAGCCGACCACGGCTATTTTGTCGCCAGCGACGCTCTGGCCTTTGCGGGGGAAGCAACCAGGCTTGTGCCGCTGGGCGACGGTGAAATAGTAGCGCTCAGTGAGGACAGGGCCGACTTCTTTGATTTCAAAGCCAACAGGCTAACCAAGGAAGCCAGAGACATCGAGTCCGGGTGGGAAGACAGTGACAAGCAGGGCTACCCGTTCTTCATGCTCAAAGAAATAATGGAACAGCCGCAGACGCTGGAGGCGGCCGCAACTCAGGATAAAGAGCTTTTTACGGAAATTGCGCTGGATATCCTGAGGGCAGGCCAGGTGATAGTAACCGCCTGCGGCACTTCAAGATACGCAGCCCTGGTGGGCAGATATCTGTTCTCTAAAGTCGGAAGAAAGTTCTGCGACGTAGTCATGGCCTCAGAGTTCCACTATTTCGCTGACTCTGTGGGCAAGAACACTGTGGTCCTGGCAGTATCTCAGAGCGGCGAAACGGCCGATGTCATTGAAGGGGTGAAAAGAGCGAAAGACGCGGGGGCCAAGATATTCTCGATAGTCAACAGGCCACAGTCACAGTTGTCGGAGATGAGCGACCGCATCATATACCTGAACTGCGGTCCAGAGATGTGTGTCGCAGCTACAAAGTCTTTCCTCAGCCAGCTTGTCGTTTTCTACCTTCTGTCCTTCTCCATGGTCAACTCCTTCGAGAAAGCTGCTGGCAACCTGAAGGAAATCAGCGGTGAAGTAGCCAGAGTCATTGACTGGAACAACGAGCCCCTCAAAGAGCTCAGCCTGAAGCTGAAGGACAGGCATGATTTCTACTACATAGCCAGAGGAATCAACTTCGCCATCGCCTCGGAAGGCGCCCTTAAGCTGAAGGAGATATCCTACATCCATGCCGAAGGCATGCCGGCAGGTGAGCTCAAGCACGGCACACTGGCACTTATCGAGCCGGGAACCCCTGTGGTGGTAATCTGCCCCGAGGACTATACCTACCGTGAGACGTTGAGCAACGCCATGGAAGCCAAATCTCGCGGCGCCTATATCATAGCTGTTTCCGATAGACAGAACGACATCTGCGACTTCTGGAGCAAGATTCCCAGGGTAGGTGAGCTCCTGTACCCCCTCATCACCGTTGTCCCTCTTCAACTCCTGGCCTACCACATGGCCTACAGCCGTGGAAATGACCCCGATAGGCCCCGCAACCTGGCCAAATCGGTAACCGTCAAATAATCCGGGCGCCACAACCCGGCGTTTCGCTGCTATCTGCGCAAAGCGGACCTGGCGTCCATTGACGTACTAAAGTGCTACTGAACCGGTACTAAAGTTATCTGGATTAACATTGGCGGGCTGGCTATAATAACAACAGGTACTTGCAGATTATTTGGAGGCCGTAATGAGAGGCAGGAAGCGTCCGCAGCCGGAAAGAGATAAGAGGTTGTTCCCCCTTAGAGACAGATGGCTAGCCATAGCCCTCTGTCTCTTTCTTGTTTTCTCGTCCGCCAGCGCGCTGCTGCCTCAGAGCGTTAAAGCTGACGATGGCAAGCGCTCAAACCCTGACATCGTAAAGACCTTCACCGATAACAAGGGGCGACAGATAGACGAAGTGGTCATCGGTGGAAAGCCGCCCAAGGTCAAGGCCAGGGTGGTCATGCTTCCCGAGCCACAGGTTGAGACGGGCACCAACGTCCTCTCTGGCGTGCCAGCCTACGATTGGTGCTACGGGTGCTCTGCGACCTCGGCGGCCATGATGTGTGGCTACTACGACAGAAACGGCTATGCAAACATGTACACCGGCCCGGCCGAGGGCGGAGTCTGTCCCCTAAACAATGAGACTGCCTGGGAGTCAGGGGAGTCCACCTTAAGCGCCACGCACCAGGGCTACGACAGTCTGGGAGTGAGAGGACACGTAGACGACTACTGGTCCTCTTATGGCAGCTACAGCGACCCATATTACGGCAGCTGGGCTCAGCACACCTACGCTGACTGTACCGCTGACTTCATGGGAACAAACCAGTACTACAACTGGAACAACCCGGACGGCGGCACCAGGTTTTTCTTCTTTTCTGACGGGTCGCCGCTCCACGACTATTCCGGGCACGAGTCTCAGTCGCTAAGGGACGGCTGCCGCGGGCTGCGCCTGTTCATCGAATCACGCGGCTACGACGTCATCCAGAACTACAACCAGTACATATATGGCTATGACGGCAACACCCTCGGGTTCACTTTTGCCCAGTACAAGGCACAAATTGACGCCGGACGGCCTGTGCTGATCCACGTCATAGGCCACACGATGCTTGGAATCGGGTACGCCGACCCCGACATAGTCTATTTGCACGATACCTGGGACCACGGCCAGCACTCTATGACATGGGGCGGCAACTACCAGGAAAACCCGGACTATGAGCATTACTCCGTCACAGTGATCGAGATGGAGCCGCCTCCGGTCGAGAAGCCGCCCGCACCGACCCTGTCCTCACCTGCCAGCGGCGCTACGGTCCCCGGCGCCTCCATAGACTTCCAGTGGAACTCCGCCGCCGGAGCCACCAAGTACTGGCTGGAAGTCAACTCAAGCGCCTCCTGGGACTCAGGCTCAAGGCTGTACTACGCTGAGGTCGGCAACGTGCTGACACAGACGGTAGCAGGCTTCCCCGACAACGGCACCGTCTACCACTGGCGCGTCTGGGCAGGCAACGACGTAGGATGGTGCGACGACGCGGACGCCAGCGCCAACAGCCGCAGCTTTACCAGCGGCTCAGCTCCACTCACCAAACCGCCAGCGCCAACCCTGGTCTCCCCTGCCAGCGGCGCTACGGTTTGCGGCACTTCTATTGATTTCCAATGGAACTCCTCTACGGGCGCCACCAAGTACTGGCTCGAAGTCAACAGCAACCCTGGTTGGACCTCCGGCACAAGATTCTATTACATCAACGTGGGCGACGTGCTCACTAAGACGGTAACAGGTTTCCCCAATGACGGCACCGTCTACTACTGGCGCGTCTGGGCGGGCAACGACGCAGGATGGTGCACCAACGCCGAGGCCAGCGCCAACAGCCGCAGCTTCACCAACCAGTTCAGCAAGCCGCCGGCGCCGGCACTGGTATCTCCCGCCAATGGCGCTACGGTCTCAGGCACTTCAATTGACTTCCAGTGGACTGCTTCAGGCTGCGCCACCAAGTACTGGCTAGAAGTCAACAGCAACCCAACCTGGACCTCCGGCACCAGGTTCTACTACATCAACGTGGGCAACGTACTGACACAGACAGTAACGGGCTTCCCCAACGACGGCACTGTCTACTACTGGCGCGTCTGGGCAGGCAATAGCCTCGGCTGGTGCCCGGATGCTGAAGCTACGGCAAACAGCCGCAGCTTTACCAGCGGGCTATAGATACAGCCATTTAATAAGCTTGCCGCGCTCTGGTCTTAGTTTGCCGCAGGCCTGCGTCGCCATCTCCCGGCATACTCAGCCCCCAGGGCCACGATTACGCCCAGGGCTATTCCCAGTACGAGGCCGATACCTACATTTACAGCTCTACGAGGTCCCACCGGAGACCTGGGTACTCCAGCGACCTCAGCCACCTGGACTACGGTACTCCTTGCTTGCGAGGCGATCTCCGCCTCAGCTATCTTACCGGCGACGGTCTCATATCCTCCCCAGGCAATGTCTCTCGCTTTCAGCACCTCTCGCTCTCTAGCCTTCTCCTGTTCCATCTCCGCCCTGAGCTGACTGATCTCCTGCCGCAGTTCAATCGCGGTAAGCCCCTTCGCGGTCCCTGACCTCGCCTCAAGCGTTGCCATGAGGGCGTCAATATCTTGAGGCCTTACTTCCAGGCCCGAAAGCTGATCAACCGAGACTTCAAACTTGACTGGCGGAGGTGCAGGAGTCCCCGCCGCACCAGTGGAAGCTGAAGCCTGGAGCTGGCTTGCAGCGTCTCCAAGCTGCGACTCGACGCTGAAAGCAGCGACCTGAAGCTGCAGAAAGGCCAGGCCGCTGGCCGGACCGGACGCCTGAGACGAAGGACCCGCGGCCAAGTGGTCATTAATGAGCCTGGCGTAGTACAACAGCTCCCTGTCAGCTATCCGCCGGCTAAGCTCATCAATGCGGCTGCTGGCCGTGTACTCTTCCCATGCCTTCTGCTTCGCTTCATATTCTCTCTTAGCCAGCATCTCCTGAGCGCGCAATTCTTCCGGCAATAGTGGATATCCCCTGTAGAGGCCGTTGGCATAGTCCACGTACGAACTCACCCAGGCATTGGCTATATCTGCTGCCTTGCCCGGATCGTCAGATTCGACCTGGATCTCCAGGAGATATCCCCGTGTCTTAACCTCGACCATAGAGAGTAAGGTTCCCGCCTTTCTTTCGTCCGGAACCAGTTTATCGCCCATCTGCTCAATGACTTTTGCCGCCACTGCGTGGGACTTGGCGACCGCTACCAGAGCGCTCTGCAGCCAGCTTGTGTCTTCGTCGAACGAGGTCCTGTAACCGGGTTCCAGTATGAGCTGCGACCTGGCCCCAGTGATAAGCGCCGATGCCCTGGCTTGATAGACAGATGGCAAAAGCAAGTTCACCAGCCCAACTACAAATACCACCGACACGGTAGTAATCACCAGCAGCTTCCAGTGTCTGAGGATCACTTCCACATACTTGCGCAGGTCTATATCATCTTCCATGTCAGCACCTCAGTTCGGCTATTCTTTCCAAGACTCAGCCTGATTCGTACCTTCGGTCAGATACCGGACGCACATCCGGAACAGCTGCTCCTGAATTCCTTGACTGTCGCCTCCGGCAATAGCTTCCTCAAGACGCCCCACCTCTTCCCCGAATCCCGATATGTCCGCACCGGGAGCCCTTACCATCAGTATCTTGCCGTGCGCGGTTGGCAGAGCTTCTTCACTGTCCCAGAACAGCTTCTCCTGCAGTTTCTCGCCTGGCCTGACGCCGCTGAACTCTATTGAGATATCCTTTTCCGGCTCATAGCCGGACAGCTTTATCATGTTTCTTGCCAGCTCCAGTACGGACACCTGCTCGCCCATGTCGAGAACAAAAATCTCCCCTCCCTCACCCATAGCCCCAGCCTGGATAACCAGCTGAGTTGCCTCGGGAATAGTCATGAAATAGCGCGTCATCTCGGGGTGAGTGACCTTCACCGGCCCTCCCCCGGCAATTTGTTGCCTGAAGATGGGGACCACGCTGCCGCTGGAGTCAAGCACGTTGCCGAACCTGACCGTGATAAATTTTGTCGGGCCGACCTGAGCCAGCGTCTGAATCAGTCTTTCGGCAAGCGCT
>ENA-OSEO01006216-OSEO01006216.1-sediment-metagenome-genome-assembly--contig:-NODE-6216-length-10878-cov-6.775576_pt1 | contig 10878 bp, 8 predicted proteins | sample MGYA00237883_ERZ534232 | MGnify/ENA metagenome assembly ERZ534232
CATTTCCTTGACCGGAAAGGCCACCAGATTCATGGCGGTCTTGGGCGTACCTCCCATGGCGTAGACGTCGCTCAGGGCGTTGGCGGCGGCTATCTGTCCGAACCGGTAGGGATCGTCCACGATGGGGGTGAAAAAATCCACGGTCTGGATCAACGCCAGCTCGCCTGAAATCTTGTAAACCCCGGCGTCGTCGGCACGGTCCAGCCCCACGATGACGTTCTCATCGGTGGGGAACACCAGGCCGCAAAGCGCTTTGTCCAGGTCCCCTGGAGGCAGCTTGGACGCTCAGCCGGCCCCTGTTACCGTCTCGGTCAGACGTTTTTGTTTAATTTCAGTCATGGGCCTTCTCCTCGTATGATGACGCCATCACCTTTGATAGCGCCTGGGGTATTTTATCGATCAGTTCAATCACCTGAGTAGCGGGATTCGGGTCGGCAAAGTGCCCGGCCCAGCGATTGGCACCGGCGGCCAGCACGGCCGCTTTTGCCGGTTCTAATTCAGCGCCGCACAAGACGGTCAGCAGGCCGGTCAGGGTATCCCCCGTATCGCCGATGGCCACCATGGCGTCAAAAGACGGGCGATCCACTGTTGCGACCACCTTATTTCCATTGGTTATATAGTCTATTTCACCTTTTACCACAAGATGAGAAGCGGCGTTTGCGTGCTGATACGTTCGCCGGATCAGGTCCGGCGCCCGGTTGTTTAAGTGCAGAATAAAAAAAGCGCCCGGTTAGCATAAAAAGTGATTAACCATTCGCAAAAGGGCGCCTCCCATTTTAGACTGGTGCCGGGCAAGGAAGCCGTTGTCGGCCCGCTTTATCAGTTCTGGCCGTTTTTGCAGAATCAACCTTGCCGCCATTTCGGCGGCTTCCGCCGTTAAACCGGCGCACTGCCAGAAATGGCCTTCTTTATCATGTATGACGTTTCGCGAGAGCACCCGGCAGCAGGTCGCACCATTTGCGGCTTTGAAGGCATCGTGAAGCTGCCGGGCGACGTCGCGTATATCCCGGCGGTGACGGTAAGGCCGATCGCTTCCTAATAACAGGCCGCAGGCCATGACCGCACCGCTCAATGCGCCGCACAAACACCCGCTTTCCCCCAAAGCCACACAAAAGGGTGCGGCCATGGCAACGGCCTGAGCGTCGCTCAGGCCGCCGTCCAAGCCATGGTTTAAGGCCACTACAACCGCTTCGGTGCACAGCAGTTGCCGGGTTTGATAGAGGTTCAAGGCGCGTTCCCTGATCCGGGCGATCAGCGCTTCGGCTTCAGGGCCGAGCGATTCCTCCTTGTCTGACATCGGTTTTGCCCCCTATCTTTCCTATTCAGTCTTTTCCTCCGGATATCCGGCCCCCTTCCAAGCGAAGATCCCGCCCGGATAGCGATAGACATTTTTGTAACCGAGTCTGACAACCCAGGATGCGCCGTTGTGACTGCGGGTGCATTTGACAAACCCGCAGTAAATAACGATCAGTTTGTCCTTGTCACTGCCTAGAAGCTTGACAAAATCCTCCTGGGTCTTGCCGCCGGTTTCCTTGACGTCCCATTGTTTCATTTCCGGGATGGGAAATAGAAATTGAACCGCCCCGGGTAGATGCTGTTTCTTGTAACTGTCCTCATAGGGCATGGTGTCTACAATGATCATATCCTTTTTTGAATCGATCCATTTTTTGAGCTCTTCGGTGGCAACCACATCATAACCGCCTTGCTGGACCTCGCGGAGCAGCTTTACTGCACCGGTTTCCGTTTCAAGCTCTTTTTCAAATTTGTTATCCAAAAAAGCCCGGGCGGGCGCAGCAAGTCCGGCCACCAGGATCATTACGGTCAACAGCTTCAGCATCAGTTTCATCAAACGCATCTTCAGTTCTCCTTTTTTAACTGTTTGTCTATGAATACATTCAGCCTCACCGGCTCAATGGCGCGGTATCGGCGCCACGCATAAATAAAAACGATCCCCACAAGCATGCCCAGATCACGGTAGAGGGCCTGCCGCAGGCCATGAAAAGCCTTGCCTTCAGGATCTTCCGGGCCAAAACAGCCGCAATCCACATCCAGTCCCATCCGGATACCGTAGCCTAAAATTATGCTAAACAGTCCGACCAGACCGGCAATCACAGCAAGACTCCCCTTGATGTCGAAAAGCAGCCCGATGCCGGCCGCCACCTCCAGGGCCGGCAAGGCGATGGCAACGAGCATGAGCAGGCTTTCGGGGACAATGCCGTAAGCCTCTATCAGGACGGCAAAGGTCTTGAGCTCAAGCAGCTTTATGCTGCCGGCATAAATGAAAACGCCCGCCAGGCCCCAGCGCCATAATTTGTATAACCAATCGAATATGCCCATTGCTTCTCACAAAAAACCATAAATCGGATTACTGAAATAGGCTCATTCTTTTGCCAAGAGCGCTGCCCCCAGGGCGCCCACCGACTGCGGGTCGTCCGGAATCAGAATGCGGCGGACCATTTTCTTCAAGCAGGGTTCACATGCTTGGGACCTTTGTATATTAGACTCAGTGGATTCCAAAACTATCTGAAACTATTTAATTTTAATGCCGAAAAACCAGAAGGTTGGGTACGATTTTGGCATACGCATTGGCCTAACAAACCCGGTTAGCTGAATAAAAGCCCTCAGGTAAAGCCAAAACCGTTAATCATGGAGATCCTCTTGAAATGGTATATTTAGAACCGGGATATTCCTATCATGGAAAATTTATATATGTCAAATAGATAATTACAATACATATTTTAACAGGCATCCGGGATTTCTATCAGGGAACAAAGGTATTGACAAAAAAATTTACGATGCAATAATATAAAATAAAAAGCCTGCCTGAAGGCAGGCATTCAAAATATCAAAAAAATAGCGAAGCGATTGAGCCACGAAGGTTTCAGGATTCCTCGGAAGGAATCGGAACTTTTGTGGCTTTTTTATTTGCAGAAAGGAGCTGAAACATGTGTGAAGCCAATGCTTATTTGATGAAAGAGGGCAGCGAAGAGCTGATCATGGAAGCGGTGGATCTGATCGAACCGGAAGAAGCCGGTGTTTATCGGCTGGTCAGCATCTTCGGCGACCAGAAAACAATCAAAGCGAGGATCAAGCGGATGGCCCTTGTGGACCATAAGATTGTCTTTGAACCCCAGTCGTCCTAAAAAAGACTGCCGCAAGGGATTTGTCAACTTAAGTTCTCCCGGACAGATGGTTTGCATTGACATCTTTTGCAGTGTACTTACCTTTAGAAAAAATTCCACCCGTCGTCGCAGAAGGCGGCAGGGTGGCCTGCCCGATCTGACCAGATAAACTCCGGCTTGATGGACAAGCACCCTTGTAAACGCCTCCTGAAATTCGTTCTTCTACGACCTCGGCATATAACAATCGGAAAATGGATTATCCGGTTCGGTCCCGGGAGGTTGGGCATGAAAAAAATCATAGGGTTGCTGGTAAGCTTCGCAGGAATCATCATCGTAGCGGGCGCCCTGGCTGCGGTCAAAGGTTTGCAAATCGATCGACTGGCCGCCCATGGCGAAGCCATGGTGACGCCTCCGGAAACGGTGAGCGTTACCCGGGTTCGCACCGACTCATGGGAGTCCGTCTTGACGGCGGTGGGTTCATTGCAGGCGGTGCAGGGTGCGGTTGTGGCAGCAGAGCTGCCAGGCCGGGTCACCCGGATCGCCTTTGAATCGGGAACCCGTGTTAAAGCCGGAGACTTGCTGCTGCAGCAGGATATTTCGGTGGAACTGGCGCAGCAGCGCAGTGCGCAATCGGAGCTCGATTTTGCCCGCAAGAGTTTTGAACGCGATTCCGAACTGCTCCGTAAAAAAGTAATCTCCAAGGCCGAACTTGACGAAAGAAAGGCGCGTTATGAAATGGCCGCCGCCCAGCTGGACAATGTCGGCGCCGTAATTGCCAAGAAAACCATCAAGGCGCCGTTTACGGGACGCCTCGGCATTCGGCTGGTCAATCTGGGGGAGATCCTTGAAGCCGGACAAGCGATCGTCTCCCTGCAGTCGCTGGATCCGATTTACGTCAACTTTCACCTCCCGCAGCAACAGATGGCCGACCTGAAAGAGGGCCTGCGCGTCCGCGTGAACAGCGACGCCCTGAACGGCCGGGAGGTGCACGGTCAGATTACCGCCATCAACTCCGAGGTGGACAGCGCCACGCGCAACATCCGCGTCCAGGCGGCCCTTAAAAATCCCGGCGAAGCCTTGCGGCCCGGTATGTATGCCGAAGTAGCCGTGATCCTGCCGAAAAAGCAATCGGTGCTGGCCATTCCGATCACCGCCGTGTTGCATGCCCCATACGGCGATTCGGTCTTCGTGCTGGAGGATAAAAACAATAAAGAAGGTGCCGCCGGCAAGTCGGTGCGTCAACAGTTCGTCCAGCTTGGCGAGCGTTACGGCGACTTTGTCGCGGTTCGTTCCGGATTAAACCCCGGCGACACCGTCGTGAGCGCCGGTGTTTTCAAGCTGCGCAACGGCCAGTCCGTGGTGGTGGACAACACCGTTGCACCGAAATTCGAACTCAAGCCGAACCCCGGCAATGCCTGATAACGAGCGGTCGTGAATCATGAAACTTACCGATATTTTTATTCGTCGTCCGGTCCTGGCCATGGTGGTCAGTCTAATGATCATCGTCGGCGGATTGCAGGCCATGCGAACGTTGAATGTGCGCCAGTACCCCCGCAGTGAAAATGCCGTCGTAACCGTTACGACCGTCTTTGTGGGGGCGAGCGCGGATCTGGTGCGCGGATTTATTACCACGCCCCTGGAACGGGCCATTGCGGCCGCCGACGGCATCGATTATATCCAGTCTCAAAGCCAGCAGGGCCTTTCCACCATCAATGCCCGTCTGAAACTCAATTACGATGCCATCAAGGCGCTTTCGGAAATCAGTTCCAAGGTGGATCAGGTACGCGGCGATCTCCCTCCGGAGGCCGAAGTACCCATTATCAACGTGGAGTCGGCCGACAGCCGGTTTGCTTCGGCTTATCTCAGTTTTGCTTCCGATGTCCTGGCACAAAACCAGATCACCGACTACCTGACCCGAGTGGTGCAGCCGCGTCTTTCGGCCGTCGACGGCGTTCAGCGCGCCGAAATTCTGGGGGCGCGCACCTTTGCCATGCGCATCTGGCTTAATCCCGATCGGATGGCGGCTTTTAACATCAGCCCGATGCAGGTCCGGCAGGCCCTGGCTGCCAATAACTTCCTGGCGGCCGTCGGCCGGACCAAGGGGTCGCTGGTGCAGGTCAACCTGACCGCCAATACGGACCTGCGCTCGGTAGCGGAGTTCAAGCGCCTGGTGGTGCGTCAGAGCGACGGCGCTCTTGTGCGGCTGGGTGATATCGCCGATATCGTGCTGGGATCCGAGGATTATGACACCGAGGTGCGCTTTTCCGGCCGGACCGCCGTCTTTATGGGAATCTGGCCCCTGCCGAATGCCAACTCGCTGGATGTCATCAAACGGGTAAAAACCGAGATGGAAGGGATTCAGCGGGACGTGCCGGCCGGTCTGACGGCGCGGGTGGCTTACGATGCCACCGCCTACATCGACAATGCCATTGACGAAGTGGTTAAAACCTTGAGCGAAACCCTGCTGATCGTAGTAGCCGTTATTTTTCTCTTTCTGGGATCCCTGCGCTCGGCTCTCATTCCGGTGGTGGCCATTCCGCTGTCGCTCATCGGCGGGGTGTTTCTCATGCAGATCTTCGGTTTTACCATTAACCTGCTGACGCTGCTGGCCATCGTCCTGTCGGTGGGGCTGGTGGTGGACGATGCCATCGTGGTGGTGGAGAATGTCGAACGCCACCTCAGCCAGGGCAAGAAGCCCTTCGACGCCGCGCTCCTGGGCGCCCGCGAACTGGTGGGCCCCATCATCGCCATGACCGTCACCCTGGCGGCCGTTTATGCGCCCATTGGGCTGCAGAGAGGCCTGACCGGTTCGCTTTTCCGCGAATTTGCATTTACGCTGGCAGGCGCCGTCGCCGTTTCAGGGGTGGTGGCCCTGACCCTTTCCCCCATGATGGCATCCCGGATGCTCAGGGAGGGGATGTCGCAGCGCGGACTGGCGGGCCGCATTGCCCGGTTTTTCGACCGGGTCAGAAGCCTCTACGGCAGCTGGCTGACGGTCACGCTGGACAACCGCCCGGCCGTATACCTGGTGTGGCTGTGCATCGGATTGCTGACCATCCCGATGTTCGTCATGTCGGCCAGAGAACTGGCGCCCGGCGAGGACCAAGGGGTCATTTTCGGCATCATCGACGCGGCGGCCGACGCCACCCTCGACCAGACCAGCCTGTATGCCGCTGCGGCCAACGAAGCCTTTATGGGCGTGCTGGAGACCGAGTTTACCTTCCAGATCACGCGTCCCTCTTCGGGCTTCGGCGGCATGCGCGTCCGTCCCTGGGAGGAGCGCGAGCGTACGATCTTTGAAATCCTGCCCGAAGTGAGGCAGAAACTGGCGGGCATTCCCGGCATCCGCATGTTTCCGGTAACCCCGCCGGCTCTTCCCGGAGGAGGACAGTTTCCGGTGGAATTTGTTTTGGCTTCCACCGAAGAAACGGAAAAGATCCTTCAGTTTGCACAGCAGCTTCAGCTTCGGGCGATCCAGAGCGGTTTGTTTGCCTTCCCGCCGATCATCGACGTCAAATTCGATCAACCCCAATCCGAGATCGCCATCGATCGCGACAAGGTGGCCGACCTCGGCCTGAACCTGCAGCAGGTGGGCAGCGATCTGGCAACCCTGACGGGGGGAAATTACGTCAACCGTTTCAACATTGCCGGCCGCAGCTACAAGGTCATTCCCCAGATCCGGCGAGTGAACCGCCTTACGGCCGCCCAGCTTAAGGACATTTATGTCACCGGGCCCGCCGGCGCCCTGGTGCCGCTGAGCACCATCGCCGCCATCAAAGACCGGACCGTTGCACGTTCGCTGAACCGTTTCCAGCAGCTTAATGCGGTCATGCTCAGCGGCGTACCGGTGCGTCCCCTGGATGAGGCCCTGGGATTTCTGGAAAACGAAGCGGCCAAAATTCTGCCCCAGGGGTATGTGATCGACTATACCGGTGAATCGCGGCAGCTGCGCACCGAGGGCAACACCTTCATCCATTCATTTATCCTGGCCGTGGTGCTGATTTTCCTGGTGCTGGCCGCTCAGTTCAACAGCTTCCGGGATCCCTTTGTGATCCTGGCCGGATCGGTTCCCCTGGCCATGTTCGGCTCCCTGCTGTTCACTTTCCTGAAGATGCCCGACCCGAATGTCCCCTTCTGGACGGGCGGCTGGACCACCACCCTCAACATCTACTCCCAGGTCGGGCTGGTGACGCTGGTGGGGCTGGTCGCCAAAAACGGTATTCTAATCGTGGAGTTTGCCAACCAGCAGCAACTCCGGGGCAGCTCCAAGCGCGAGGCGGTCTATGCCGCTGCGTTGACCCGCCTGCGTCCGATCCTTATGACCAGCGCCGCCACCGTCGCCGGCCACTTCCCGCTGGTGCTGGTAAGCGGGGCGGGCGCCGCCGCCCGCAACTCCATTGGTCTGGTCCTGGTGGGAGGCATGGCCGTGGGAACCATTTTCACGCTGTTTGTAATTCCATCGATTTATATGCTGATCGCCCGCGAACACGGCCGGGCATCCCAAGCCGATGCCGAAATAATCCCGCTGCCGATCGCATGCCCGCCGCCGGAGCTGCGTGGGGTGGAACTGGGGCCGGGATGCCGGCTGGATGCCGACGAGAAGTGCCGCTGGAAAGTGGCATGTCCCGGCGCCAAATAACCACAAGACGATCCTGCGACCGACTCCCTGTTTTTCAACTTTTCTCCAGAAAGCAGCTGCTATGGGAGATTATAATTAAATATTCACCGGCCCGATCGAAATTACTCTTCCTTTTCAAATTCTTTTTTAAACTTGATCGACCGCTGCAGGTACAGTTTCAATTTTTTCTGGACCTTGTGATACAGGGTCCCTTCGGGGTAGTCGCCTTCCGGGCCGGGTTCTCCGGCCGGAATACCGGTCAGGATTTCGATTCCCTCCGTCACGGTTGCAACCTGGTACACATGAAATTTTCCGTCCCTGACCGCATCGATCACCTCTTTTTTCAGCATCATGTTCTTCACATTTGCCTGGGGAATGATGACTCCCTGCCGGCCGGTCAGCCCCTTTGACTTACAGACCTCAAAATATCCTTCGATTTTCTGGTTGACCCCGCCGATGGCCTGGATCTGCCCTTTCTGGTTGACCGACCCGGTCACGGCAATTCCCTGGTGGATGGGAATGTCGGCCAGGCTTGAAAGAATGGCATACAGCTCCGTTGAAGAGGCGCTGTCGCCGTCAATTCCGCCGTAACTCTGCTCAAAGGTCAGGCTGATGGAAACGCTGAGGGGAAATTTCTGGGCAAATATCCGCCCCAGATAGCCGGATAGTATCAGGACGCCCTTGTCATGGGTTTTTCCGCTTAACTTGGATTCCCTCTCAATATTAACGACGCCTTCTTTGCCCATATAGGTTTCGGCCGTAATCCGCGCCGGCCGCCCGAAGGAAATATCGCCGATTTTATAAACGGCGAGGGCGTTGACCTGGCCGATCGCCTCTCCGTCCACATCGATAAAAATCGTGTTGTTCACATAGGATTCGTGCAGTTTTTCCTCATACAGATTGTAACGAAAACGATATTCGTTAAACGCCTTGGTTACGTATTGATCCGTAACCCGCCCGGCGCCGTCCCGCCGCGCCCAGTAGTCGGCTTCCTTGATCACCCCGACGATCTGGCCGAAACGCAGCGAAAGCTTGCTTTTATTGGATGCATATTTTTCGCCGTACTCCACGATGGAAACGACCCCGGCGGGAGTAAACGGCAGCAGATTTTCTTCCTTGCAGACCCGGGCAATGAACTGGGAATACTGCCGAATGGTATCATCCGTGCGGTTGACTTCATTATCAAAATCCGCCCGGACCCTGAAAATTTTGTTAAACTTGGAATCATAATTTTGAAGGAGTTGAAAGGGTTCATAGCGGCCCAGCAGAATCACCTTGACTTCCAGGGGAATCGGCTCCGGACGCAGCGAGGCCGTTCCGTACCCCAGGCCGGTCGGCACATCTTCTATGAAAAGACGCTTGTTCTGCAAAGTCCGCTTCAATGACGACCACACCAGCGGATTCATCAGGACCGATTCGACCTCCATGATCAAATAGCCGCCGTTGGCCCTTAAAAGTGAACCGGCCTGGATCAGGTTAAAATCGGTTGAAACGGTTCCCATATAAGACCTTTTTTCAATCTGGCCGAAAACGTTTTGATAGGTCGGATTCGTTTCAAATATTACCGGCGCGCCTTTGGTAAGCGTATGATCCACCAGGACATTCACCCGGTACTTGTCAAAATTGGTGGGGGAGTCCTGCAGCATGAACCCCTCGCCCTTGTCGCCCTCTTCTCGCGATCGGATAAAGCTTTCAACATTTTCAACGATATCGGTTTGCACCTCATCCAGATAGGTTGAAATATCTTCGTTGCCTCTATATTCATCCCGTAAGGTACCGAGGCGATTTTTTACGGCATTCAGGGCGACTTCCGCCACCAGTTGTTCGACCTCGTCGCGCTGTTCATGGCTTAAGCGGGTAAGCTCCCGCTCGGTTGCCTCAAAATCGGAATGAATTGCGCGCACATTTTCTTTTATTTTAACCTGCTCGGAATCCGTCAACTTTTGAAATTCTTCCTGGGTCAATAATTTCTCTTCCTTCAGCGGCATCGCCTGGAAGCCAGTCTGGGTGCGGTTGATCTGTAAATTCATCACGCGTGCGGATTTTTCAAGTTTATCGACAAGGGCTTCATTTTGCTTGCCGTATTTTTTTTGAATTTCGGCCCGGCGGTCTAAAAAACTCTTGTTTTCAAAAGCTTTAGGGAGCTCTCTTTTCAGATCGATGACCAGCCGGTTCATTTTCCGGCTGAATTGAATCCCCCGGCCGGGCGCCGCCGCAATGGGACGGGGACGATATTCATCCCTGAAATTGTTCACCATGCACCAGTCGTTCGGCGTCGGCAGGATTCGGGCGAACTTGGTCACAATATCTTTTATAATCGTGGACTTGCCGGTTCCCTCAATACCGGTGACAAATATGTTGTACCCCGGACTTTTCATGTTCAGGCCGAAATCAATGGCCTGGACCGCACGTTCCTGTCCGATCACTTTATCCAGCGGCTCCAATTCGGAAGTGTCGATAAAATCGAAGACTGCCGGATCACAGGCGGTTCTTAATTCGGAAAGCGTCAGTTCATTTTTATGAGTCATACGGTTTCCTTTCATTATCCATGCTCAGGCTTAACCCTGTTGTTGCTAAAGCCGAGGATGCCCCAGCTCCAAGGCGTCCAAGGGCGAAGCCGTAGTACTTTACTGCGAGCCCTTGGCAACGCAGGAGATGGGGTATCATCGGCTTTCCCGCCGGGTAAAAAACATGACAAATTTTTTGTGTATTTTATGATTCACCAAATGTTTATTCGGCAAATAGGTTCGAACACATTCTAATATATCGTTATTACAGTTTATTTATATACTTTGCCATGTTTTTTATGCAACTGCAGGGTTCAGTTATGCGCCCATTATAGACACAACCGGTATTGACGCGACAAGCACTTTTTTGAAAAATTCAATCCCGTAAAGTTCAGCAGCAGGTTTCATTTATAATTAAATATAACCTGCACCTTCGTTCTCCTGCGGTTATGACTTGACCTTATGGTTGAAAAATAATACAAACAGCTTCAATTGACCTGCCGACCCAATCATCCCGGATTCATTCAGAGTATATTGATATACAGGAACATTAAATATGGCAAACAAAACCAAAGGAGGAAAAAATGGATTTTAAACCATGGCCCACCTCAAATTGGCCGGAAGGTGTTCC
>ENA-OSEO01006217-OSEO01006217.1-sediment-metagenome-genome-assembly--contig:-NODE-6217-length-10875-cov-4.391369_pt1 | contig 10875 bp, 9 predicted proteins | sample MGYA00237883_ERZ534232 | MGnify/ENA metagenome assembly ERZ534232
GGCCGGCCTCGATGACGCCCAGCTCCGGGACCCCGAGGTCCTGAGGACGATCAAGGGCATCGGCCCCTCTCTGGCCGAGGCCATCGCCGAGGCGGCGACCAGCGGCCGCCTGGCCGCCCTGGAGGAGCTCAAGGGAAGCGTCGCCCCGGGCCTGATCGAGCTGACCCGGGTGCCCGGCCTGGGGGTCAAGAAGATCCTGGCCCTCCACCGGCACCTGGGCGTCTCCTCCCTGGGCGAGCTGGCCTACGCCGTCAACGAGAACCGGCTGGCCGCCCTGCCCGGCTTCGGGGCCAAGACCCAGGCCCGGATCTCCCAGGGCCTGGATTTTCTGAAGCGCCACCAGGACCAGTTCCTCTATCCCGAGGCCCTGGCCGTGGCCCGGGACCTGGAGGCCCACTTCGCCGGCCGAACCGAGGCGGCCAGCCTGGCCCTGGTCGGGGCCCTCAGGCGGCGGCTGGAGGTGGTCGACCGGGTCGAGGCCCTCCTGGCCTCCTCGGCGCCCCAGTCGGTCCTGACCCACTTCTCCACCTGGGTCAAGGGCACGCCCCTGAGCCTGGGGCCGACCAACCGGGCCTCAATCCGCCACCCGGCCGGCCCGCTGGTCGTGGTGGAGGTGGTCGAGCCGGCCGCCTTTCCGGCGGCCCTGATCAGGACCACCGGCTCGGCCGAGCACGTTGAGGGGCTGAAGCGGCTGGCCGACAGGCAGGGGCTGAGCCTAGAGGACGACGGCCTCTATCAGGGCGATCGGAGGCTCGACCTGGCCGACGAGGCGGCCATCTACCGCCGCCTGGGCCTCAAGCCGGTGCCCCCCGAACTGCGCGAGGGCCTGGACGAGCTCGAGCTGGCCGCCCAGGGCCGCCTGCCGCGGCCCATCGAGCCCGAGCAGATCAGGGGCCTCTTCCACGTCCACACCAACCGCTCCGACGGCGGCTACTCCCTCCTAGAGATGGCCGCGGCCGCCCAGGAACTGGGCTACGATTACCTGGGCCTGAGCGATCACTCCCGCTCGGCCGCTTACGCCGGCGGGCTCAAGACCGAGGAGCTCCTGGCCCAGGCCGAGGAGGTGGCCCGGGTCAACGCCGAGCTGAGCCCCTTCCGGGTCTTTCACGGCGTCGAGTCCGAGATCCTGGCCGACGGCGGCCTGGATTACCCGGCCGAGGTCCTGGGCCGGCTCGATTTCGTCATCGCCTCGATCCACTCCCGCTTCTCCCTGTCCCGGGAAGAGCAGACGGCCCGGATCCTCCGGGCCGTGGCCGACCCGGCCACGACCATCCTGGGCCACCCCACCGGCCGCCTCCTCCTGGCCCGCCAGGCCTACGAACTGGACATGGAGGCGGTCATCGAGGCCTGCGCCGAGCGCGGCGTGGTCATGGAGATCAACTGCCACCCCCTCCGCCTGGACACCGACTGGCGGGTGGCCCGCCTGGCCAGGGCCCGGGGCGTCCGCTTCTGCCTCAGCCCGGACGCCCACAGCCGGGAGGGACTCAGGGACGTGGCCTACGGCCTGGGCGCGGCGGCCAAGGCCGGCCTCGAGGCCCAGGACGTGATCAACTGCCTCGACGCCGCCGAGATGGCCGACTACCTGGCCCGGGCCAAGGAGAGCCGCTGATGCCCCCCAGCCTTGAACGGACGGCCCGAATCCTGGAGTCAATCGAGGCCCACTACCCCACGGCCAGGTGCAGCCTCGATTTCGAGAACCCCTACCAGCTGCTGGTGGCCACCGTGCTCTCGGCCCAGTGCACCGACGAGCGGGTCAACCTGACCACCCCGGCCCTCTTCGCCCGCTGCCCCAACCCGGCCGCCCTGGCCCAAGCCCCCCTGGCCGAGCTGGAGCAACTGGTCAGGCCGACCGGGTTCTTCCGCAACAAGGCCAAGAATCTAAAGGCCGCGGCCGGGATGATTCTCGCCCGCTTCAAGGGCCGGGTGCCCCGGACCATGGAGGAACTGGTCCAGCTGCCCGGCGTGGCCCGCAAAACGGCCAACGTCGTCCTGGGCAACGCCTTTGACACGCCGGGCGTGGTCGTGGACACTCACGTCAGGCGGATCGCCCAAAGGATTGGCTGGACTAAGCAGACCGATCCGGATAAGATCGAGCGGGATTTGATGAACATCTGGCCCCGCGAGCGCTGGACCAGGCTGAGCCACCAGCTCATCACCCACGGCCGCGATTTGTGCGTGGCCCGCAAGCCCCGTTGCAGCCAGTGCTTTATCCAGCCCGACTGCGACTTCGGCAAGAAGGAGATTCTCTGATGGCCTCCAGGGCAAAGATCACCATTCGTCTGACCGGGCTGATCCTGGGCCTGGGGATGGTCCTCTCGGCCCAGCTCTCCCAGGCCCAGGTCATGAGTCTCGAGGACTGCCTCAAGATAGCCTTCGAGCAGTCGCTCAGCCTGCGCGAGGCCCAGCAGGACGTTGAGGCGGCCAGGGAGAAGCTCCGGCAGGCCCTAGCGGACTTCGGCTTCACCCTGAGGACGACTTACGGCTACAACTGGGTCGACACCGCCCCGGAGAGAATGGTCGGCTCGGTCAAGGTTCAGTCCGGCAGCCGGGACAACTACCAGTGGAAGGTGACCCTGACCCAGCCCCTCTTCACCGGCTTCAGCCTGCTGACCGCCAAGCGGCTGAGGGAGCTGGGCCTGGACGTCTCCCAGATCAGCCTGGACCTGGCCAAGCTCGATCTGGCCGTCCAGGTCAAGGAGGCCTACTTCAGCCTCCTGCTGGCCCAGAAGAGCCAATTCGTGGCCGAGCAGTCGGTCAAGCAGCTCGAGGCCCAGGTGGTCACGGCCCAGAACTTCTACGAGGTCGGCATCACCCCCAAGAACGACCTCCTCCAGGTCCAGGTCGAGCTGGCCAACAGCCGCCAGCAGCTCATCCTGGCCGTCAACGCCGTCAGGCTGGCCAAGGCCAACCTCAACACCATCCTCAGGCGCGACGTCCAGGCCGACATCGAGATCCAGGACATCAGTGAGGCCCCGCCGGTTCAGTTCGAGTTCGGGGAATCCCTGGAGAAAGCCCTGGGCCAGCGGCCCGAAGTCAAACAGGCCGAGAAGCAGGTGGCCGTCCTGGAGGAGTCCATCCGCCTGGCCCAGGCCGAGTACTGGCCCCAGGTCTCTTTTACGGCCAACTACTCCCGTGACGGCGACAGTCCCATCGTCAGCGGCTACGGCTACACCGACGACGAGGACCCTGACGAGGCCACCATCTCGGTGGGCCTGACCTGGCTCCTCTGGAACTGGGAGAAGACCAAGCACACCGTGGCCGAGCAGCGGGCCCTCCAGATCAAGTCCCGCCACACCCTCAACAAGATCAAGGACCAGATCGCCCTGGAGGTCAAGGGCGACCTGCTCAGTCTGGCCGCGGCCAAGGAGAACATCGACGTCTCCAAGCTGGCCATCGAACAGGCCGAGGAGAACTTCCGGATGAGCGAGGAGCGGTTCAAGGAGCAGGTGACCACCTCCACCGAGGTTCTCGACGCCCAGACCCGGCTGAGCCAGGCCCAGCGGAACCACTACGCCGCCCTCTACGACTACCACCTGGCCCAGGCCCGGCTCAAGCGGGCCCGGGGCGAGATGTAGGTTGCGGCCTCCCTTAAGCCGTGCTAAACAGGTGCAGCCAATCCGAGCCAGGGTGAGACCGATGGCCGACCCAGAACTGATCGAGCGCCTGGCCGAGACGGCCCGAGAGTTGAGGCTGGACGTGGTCAGGATGCTCCACCGGGCCGGCTCGGGCCACACCGGGGGCTCGCTCTCGGCGGCCGATATCATGGCCGCTCTTTTCTTCAACTATCTGCGCCTCGATCCGGAGCGGCCCCATTGGCCCGAGCGGGACCGTTTCGTCCTGTCCAAGGGTCACGCCGCGCCCATTTACTACGCCGTCCTGGCCCGGCTGGGCTACTTCGCCGCCGGGGAGCTGGACCGGCTGCGCCGCCTGGGCTGCGGCCTCCAGGGCCACCCCGACTGCAAGCTCACCCCGGGCGTGGAGGTCTCCACCGGCTCGCTGGGCCAGGGGCTGTCCATGGGCCTGGGCATGGCCCTGGGGCTGAGGCTGGACGCCTCGCCGGCCCGGGTCTTCGTCCTGCTGGGCGACGGCGAGATGCAGGAGGGCCAGGTCTGGGAGGCGGCCATGGCCGCGGCCCACTACCGGGTGGGCAACCTGAGGGCCATCGTCGACAACAACGGCCTCCAGATCGACGGCCGGGTGGCGGAGGTGATGAACGTCGAGCCCCTGGCCGACAAGTGGGCCGCCTTCGGCTGGGCGACCAGAGGGATCGACGGCCACGACCTGGCCGACATCCTGGACGGGCTGGCCTGGGCCGAGACGGTCACTGACCGGCCCTCGGTCCTGATCGCCAGGACGACCAAGGGCAAAGGGGTGTCCATCTTCGAGGATCAGGTCAAGTACCACGGCGTCAGCCCCAACGATGAGGAACTTAAGGTCTGCCTGACCGAGCTCTGCGGGGAGGAGGCCTCGTGAAGAGCCTCGCCCCCCGCAAGGTCTACGGCGAGGTCCTCCGGGATCTCGGCCGGGTCAACCCCCGGATCGTGGCTCTGGACGCCGACCTGTCCGGTTCGACCAAGACTGCCCTTTTCGGCCGGGAGTTTCCGGACCGCTTCTTCAACATGGGCATTGCCGAGCAGAACATGATCGGCACCGCGGCCGGGCTGGCCGCCGTGGGCAAGATCCCCTTCGCCTCCACCTTCGCCATCTTCGCCACGGGCCGGCCCTGGGAGCAGATCCGCCAGTCCGTAGCCTACTCCTCGGTCAACGTCAAGATCGTGGCCACCCACGGCGGGGTGACCGTCGGCGCCGACGGCGGCTCGCACCAGGCGGTCGAGGACCTGGCCCTGATGCGCGCGCTGCCCAACATGACGGTCATCGCCCCGGCCGACGGCATTGAGACCCGCCGGGTCATCGAGGCCCTGGCCGACTACCAGGGGCCGGCCTACGTCCGCCTGACCCGCAACGCCTGGCCGGTCATCTACGACGAGGACTACGAGTTCGTCATCGGCCGGGCCAGCACCCTGAGGGACGGTCGGGACCTGACCTTCATCGCCTGCGGCCTCATGGTCCACCACGCCCTGGAGGCGGCCGAGGAGCTTGAGGGTCGGGGCGTCTCGGCCCGGGTGGTCAACATGTCGACCATCAAGCCCCTGGACGAGACGGCCGTGCTCGAGGCGGCCGAGGAGACCGGGGCCATCGTCACCGCCGAGGAGCACCTGATCACCGGCGGCCTGGGCTCGGCCGTGGCCGAGGTCCTGGCCGAGCAGCGGCCCACGCCGATGTGGCGCGTCGGCGTCCGGGACAAGTTCGGCATCTCCGGCGAGCCCAATGATCTTCTGGAGCACTTCGGCCTCCTGCCCAGACATCTGGTGGCGGCGGCTCACGAGGTCCTGGCCCGCAAGTGACCGGGCATGGCTGAGCCGGCCCACATCGAAATGCTCCACGTCCACAAGACCTACGGCCGGGTCACGGCCCTGTGGGACGTCTCGCTCAGAATCGAGCCCGGGGCCTTCGTCTTTGTCAGCGGCCCCTCGGGCGCGGGCAAGTCGACCCTCCTCAGCCTCCTGGCCTGCCTGGAGCGGCCCAGCCAGGGCCAGATCTTCATCGGCCAGACCGACCTGAGCCAGCTCAAGCCCGGCCAGGTTCCGGCCCTGAGAAGGCGCATCGGCGTCGTCTTCCAGGACTTCAAGCTGCTCGGCGACCGGAGCGTCTTTGACAACGTGGCCCTGCCTCTGGAGATCTGGAACTGGTCTCCGGAGCGGATCAGGAAGCGGGTGGCCACGGTCCTGGAGATGGTCGGCCTGAGCCAGCGGGCCGGGCAGCGGCCCCAGACCCTCTCCGGCGGCGAGCAGCAGCGGGCCGCCCTGGCCCGGGCCGTGGTCGCCGAGCCCCAGATCGTCCTGGCCGACGAGCCCACCGGCAACCTGGACCCGGACCTGAGCCGGGAGGTCATTCAGCTCCTGGAGTTGATCAATCGCAAGGGCGCCACCGTGGTCGTGGCCACCCACGACCGCCAGCTGGTCCGCTCTGTCCCGGCCGGCGTGCTCAACCTGGCCGGCGGGCGGGTGGTCGGGGTCGAGGTCTGACCTTGGGCCTCGATCGGCTGACCACGGCCTGGCGCCGCGGCCTCAAGCAGCTCCGGCGGGGCCTGCCGCTGCACGTCGTCGCCACCGTGGCCATGGCCGCCGCCCTGGCCGTGGTCGGGCTGGCCTTCAGCTTCCTGGGCCAGTTGGACGCCCTGGGCGATCGCCTGAGCCAGCAGCTCAAGCTGGTCGTCTTTCTCAAGCCCATCGATCAAACCGCCGTCAGCGCCCTGGCCGGGCGGATCTCGGCCTGGCCCGAGGTGGCCGGGCTGCGCTCGGTCTCCTCGGCCGAGGCCCTGGACCGGCTCAGGCAGCTCCTGGGGCCCCAGGCCAGGCTGATCGACCAATTAGGCCCTGAAGTGATGCCGCCGCTATTCGAGCTGGAGCTGAAGCCCGAGGCCCTGGAGCCGACCGCCCTGACCGGCCTGAGGCAGCGCCTGGGCGAACTGGAGGGCGTGGAGGAGGTGGCCTATCTGGAGGACCTGGCCCAGCGCTTCCGCGACTGGCTCAAGACGATCAGGCGCCTGGGCCTGGCCGTGGTCCTGGGGCTGGTCCTGACCGGGTTGTTCATCGCCTTCGCCGCAGTCAGGCTCTCCTTCCTGGCCCACGGCCAGGAGATCAGGATCCTGAGGCTCATCGGGGCCGACGTCTGGTTCATCCGGGGCCCCTTCCTGATCCAGGGCGCGGTCCAGGGCCTGGCGGCCGGCCTGGCCGCGGCGGTCCTGCTCCTGGTCTTCGACCTGGGCCTGGGCCTGGCCTCCGGCCCCTGGCGGCTCAGGCTCCTGGGCCTGGCCGGGGCGGGCCGGGTGGTCCTCCTGGGCGGTCTGGTGGGCTGGCTGGGCGCCTGGCTGTCGCTGGCCCGGTCAAGGGAGGACTGGTAGGTGGCCCCGCTCCGCTGGCTCGTCCCGGTCCTGGTCCTGGCTCTCCTCGGGCCGGCGGCCGGGCCCGGCCGGGCCGGGGAGCGGAAGGCCGAGGAGATCGGCCTGGTCAAGGACCTGGACCGGATCGACCGCCAGCTCAGCGAGCTCAAGCACCGCCGCCGCGTCCTCGGCGCCGAGGAGCAGGCCGCGGCCCGGGAGGTCGAGGCCGGCCGGCGGCGCCTGGCCGGGCTGGAGCGGGCCAGGACCAGGCTTAAGGAGAGGCTGACTCCGCGCCTGAGGGCGCTCTACGCCTGCGGTCAGGCCAATCCGGGCTGGCTGGTCCTCAACGCGCCCCAGTGGAGCGAGGCCCTCTTCGGCTGGCTGGGGCTGAGGCGGGTGGTCAGGTTTGATCTTGAACTGATAAAAGACTATAATAAGCTCCGACAAGAGCTTGAAGAAGCGCGGCTTCAGCGGCGGGCGCGCCTGTCCGAAATAAAGGGGCTTAGGGCCCGGCTGGACCGGGCCGAGGCCGAGCTGGCCGACCAGCGCCGCCGCCGGGCCGAGCTGCTGGTCAAGCTGAGGCAGGAGCCGGAGACTTACGAGCGGGCCCTGGCCGACCTGGACCGGGCCGCGGCCGGACTGCAGGAAGAAATAGCCGCCCTGGCCGCGGCCGCGCCGGCCGGACCGGCCGTGGGCGGCATGGCCGAGAGCAAGGGACGGCTGCCCTGGCCCCTGCCCGGCCGGCTGGGCCGGATGACCGGCCAGTCGCGGCCCGGGGTGCTGATCCTGGCGGTCGAGGGCAGCCCGGTCAAGGCCATCGGGGCCGGCCGGGTGATCTTTGCCAACTGGGTCAAAGGGTACGGCCTGGTGGTCATCATCGACCACGGGGCCAGGTACTACACTCTTTCGGGCCACCTGGAGGAGATGGCCGTCCGGGTGGGCCAGGAGGTCGAGGCTGGTCAGGTGCTGGGCCGGGCCGGAAGGGCTGGTCTGGCCGCGCCGGGCGTCTATTTCGAGATCCGGTACCAGCACAAGGCCCTCGATCCCTCTCAATGGCTGGCCGGCTCGTCCGGCTAGGGGAGTGGGCAGATGAGAGTCATACCGAGCAAGCGCGTCCTGATCTTGCTCCTGATCGGGATGCTGGGACTGACCCTGGTCATGTCCCGGAACCTGAGCGAGGTTTCGGCCGACACCGAGCCGACCTACAAGAAGCTCAAGCTCCTGGCCGAGGTCCTGGAGACGATCCAGTCCCGCTACGTGGAGCCGCCCGAGCCCGAGGCTCTCGTCTACGGGGCCATCAAGGGCATGGTCTCGGCCCTGGACCCCCACTCGGCCTTTCTGACGCCCGACGAGTTCAAGGAGCTCCAGATCGAGACCTCCGGCCGCTTCTCCGGCATCGGGATCGAGATCACCATCCGCGACGGCGTGCTGACCGTGGTCGCGCCCATCGAGGGCACGCCGGCCGACAAGGCCGGAATCCAGGCCGGCGACAAGATCATCAAGGTCGACGGCAAGCTGACCAAGCAGATGTCCCTCATGGACGCGGTCAAGTCAATCCGGGGGGCCAAGGGCAGCGAGGTGGTCCTTACCATTCTCAGGGCGGGCGAGAACAAGCTCCTGGACTACAGCATCGTCCGCGACGTCATCCCCCTGATCTCGGTCAAGTCCAGAATACTCGACGAGGGCTACGGCTACCTGCGGGTGTCCAGCTTCCAGAGCCGGACCGTCTCCGAGCTCAAGAAGGCCCTGGAGGATCTGGAAGGCGCCAAGCCGCCCCTCAAGGGACTGATCCTGGACCTCAGGAACAACCCGGGCGGACTGCTCAACCAGGCCGTCGAGGTGGCCGACCTGTGGCTCGAGGAGGGCCTGATCGTCTACACCGAGGGCCGCGACGCCTCGCAGAACATGAAGTTCCACGCCCACCCCAACCAGACCCACCGGGATTACCCCATGGTCCTCCTGGTCAACCGGGGCTCGGCCTCGGCCTCGGAGATCGTGGCCGGGGCGCTCAAGGACCACAACCGGGCGGTCATCCTGGGAACCCAGACCTTTGGCAAGGGCTCGGTCCAGACCATCATCCCCTTCGAGGACAACTCGGGCCTGCGCCTGACCACGGCCCGCTACTACACCCCCTCGGGCCTGTCCATCCAGGTCAAGGGCATCACCCCCGACGTGGTCGTCGAGGCCCTGCCCGCGCCCCAGGAATCGGCCGAGACCAAGGCCCTGCGCGAGCGGGACCTGGAAGGCCACATGGAAAACCATCAGGCGGCCGAGGAGGTCGATCCCGAGAAGCAGGCCGTGGCCAAGCTGCTGCGCCAGGACAACCAACTCAGGGAGGCGTTGAGCCTGCTCAAAGCCTGGCAGGTCTTCTCGCGCTCCAAGACCGGGACCAGCTAGGGCGCGGCCGTTCAAGTCGAGCCGTGGCCGCCCCCAAGAAGCCCGCCGCCAGGAAAAAGACCCGTTCGTCGCCGGGTTCGACCCGGTCGCGGACCGAGACCAAGGCCAGCCGGGCCAAGTCGAGCCGCTCCTCGCCCAAGAGCCGGAAGCCCAAGGCCCGGCCGAAGAAGAAGAGCCCGACCGGCCGACGCCGGCGGCCCGGCCGCGGGGCCATGCTCCTGGCCGGGCTGGGCCTGGCCCTGATCCTGGGCGGCCTGGCCGCCTGGCTCCTCCGCTCCGAGCCGCCCACCCCGCCCCCTCTGGCCCTCAAGGAGAGCGCCAAGGCCTCCGTGGCCGCCGCTCCGCCTCCCAGCGCTCCGTCCGCGCCGGCCCAGGCCGCGCCGCCGGACTACGAGGAGCGGCCCTCCACCTTCCACCGCCACCTGGCCCTGACCGACGCGGCCATCATGTCCGCCCTGAGGTCGGTCGGCCTCCGGGAGGAGGCGGTCACCTTCTCCCGGGTGCGCAACGTGGTCCAGGACGGCCTCCACTTCGAGCGGGTCGAGATCGGCCTCAACGTGGCCCAGGCCAACCTGGCCCGGGTGGAGGAGGCCCTGCTCAGCGGCCTCAGCCGCCTGGGTTTCCCGGTCAGCCTGACCTCGGCCCAGGCCGAGGACCACGAGGAGAGCCTGGAGGTCTGGCTCCAGGGCCGGTTGACCCACCGCCTCAACCTGAGCAGCGCCTCTCCGGCCCCGGCCGGCCGCCGGGGGCGGGTGGCCGTCATCATCGACGACCTGGGCTACCACCCCGAGCGCGACGAGGCCTTCCTCCAGCTCGACCTGCCCCTCAGCCTGGCCGTCCTGCCCTTCGGGCCGGTCAGCCGCAGCCTGAGCCAGGAAGGGACCCAGCGCGGCCGGGACGTGCTCCTCCACCTGCCCATGGAGCCCAAGGGCTTTCCCGGGGTCTACCCCGGCCCCGGCGCCCTATTGACAAGTATGGGCCCCGAGCAGCTCAGGCAGGCCTTCAGCCAGGACCTGGCCGCGGTGCCCGGCGTCAAAGGGGTCAACAACCACATGGGCTCCAAGCTGACCGAGGACGCGGAGCGGCTCAAGGTGATCCTGGCCGAATGCAAGCGCCGGGGCCTCTTTTTCGTCGACTCCAGGACCACTCCGTCGAGTCGGGTCCTCGAGGTGGCCCGCGCCCTGGACGTCAAGGTTGCCCAGAGGTCGGTCTTCCTGGACAACGTGCCCGAGAAGGAGGCCATCAGGGCCCAGCTGAGGCGGCTGGTAGCCCACGCCCGGGAGGAGGGCCAGGCCATCGGCATCGGCCACCCCCACCGCCAGACCCTGGAGGCCCTGGCCGAAATGAACGAGGAGCTTAAAAGCCAGACCGAGCCGGTCCCGGTCTCCCGGCTGGTCCGCTAAGCCGGGGAGCGGGGGCGTCACCCCGGTCTCAGACTCGGTCGCCCCGGCGGCCACTCCTAGCAGGCTGTTGAAGAATCCCCGTATGTTGCTGGATTCAAGTCCGGGTCAGCCCTGGTCGGGCTGATGGGCGCT
>ENA-OSEO01006218-OSEO01006218.1-sediment-metagenome-genome-assembly--contig:-NODE-6218-length-10875-cov-3.449620_pt1 | contig 10875 bp, 9 predicted proteins | sample MGYA00237883_ERZ534232 | MGnify/ENA metagenome assembly ERZ534232
CTGCCGGCGATTCGATGCATGGCCCAGGCCGCCATAGGTGCGTCCTCGGCGCAGTCACAAGCTTTTGGAGGTATCTGTGAGGCAAGCGTCCCGGTTGTGGTCCAACCATATACCAGACAAAGAAGGAGAAGCAAACATGAAGACAGCAACGATAATGATCGGATTGGCGGTCCTAATCCTTACAGGGACAGGAGTTGCCGTGGCGACAACATTTGACGAGGCTCTCGCGGCGCCCCAGGATGACAAGTACCTCATGGCGGGGGATGGAAGCACGGTGAATTGGTCGATCATGCTGGAGTTTCCAACCCCGCTTCAGTGGCCCGAGTATGTATGGGTCCATTTCCAGCCTTCGCCGTCTAGCATCAACTTCGCAGTCCAGTTCTACAATGAGAGTATCCCTGTCGGTTCTCCGACGGCACTGTGGTCGGAGTCCGGTGTCTTCGGACCCTTTTCTTGGCCGAGTGGCCCGATCAACCGTATGAGGATCTACCAGCGGCAATCGGCGGCGGCGGGCGTGGTGTATGTAGATGCAGTGACGAACGGCAGCGGCAGCCAGCCCGGAGCCGTCTGTGCACATTACCTCTCTCACACGGGTCCATTAGTGGCCTTTCCGGATAACGCGCTGCCTAGTGCGAATGCGGGAGAGGACCTGACGATCCAGTCGGCGGAGCAAGATGTGACGATCATCTCCGGCACCGCCAGCGACCCGGACGACGATCCCCTGCAGTACCGCTGGCTGGCCGACGGCACGGAGATCATGGGATGGTCGGACGTGGTGGACGGCGTGGCCACTCTCAGCCTGGAAGGCTCGCAGCCGCTGGGCCTAGGGGCCCACACGCTCACGCTGGAGGTCTCCGACGGCACGGACACCACTTCGGACTCCATGACCCTGACGGTCATCAATTCGCTGCCCTATGTGCAGCCCAGCGCCACCGCCATCTCAGTCGGCGTCGGTATGGCGTTTGCTATCGACACAAGCGTGGCGGACTTTGACGGCGACACCATCTCTTACACGTGGTTCAAAGGCAGTGACGTGCTCGCCTCCGGCAGCGCGCAGCCGCCGGCCGGCGGCGACCCGGTGGCGATTGCCCCGCTCACCGGCACGGGCGGCGTTGCGCCGTTCACCGTGGGAAGCCACACGCTGACGATCGTAGTCAGCGACGGCATCAATCCGGAGCAAAGCGCGACCGTAACGGTCGACGTCCTGGATACGACCGCGCCCACGCTGGCACCGGCCGCAAGTGAAACCATGCTGTGGCCCCCGAATAACAAACTCCGATCGGTGACGATTCAGGCCAATGCCACCGACGACAGCGGCGGACCGGTGACCCTGACCGCGACCGTTTCGAGCAACGAGCCCGACGACGGGGACTGCTTTGTCGATTCCGTCGACAGCATCACCGGCGTGATTGAGTTGCGCCTCCGTGCCGAACGGTCGGGACATGGTGACGGCCGAGTCTACACGGTCACTATCACCGCCACCGACAGTAGCGGCAATGCCACGACGGCTACGGTGGAAATCACCGTGCCGCACGACCGCCGCAGAAGATAAGCGGCTCGTGCAGGCCGGACCTGAAACTCAAGGGCTGTGGGCGTTGTGCCCACAGCCCTTTCTGCGTACCAGCTTTCAGCGCCGTCGCATCACGTAGAACATGTTGCCATAGTAGGCGGAGTGCTTGCGGTAGATGTCGATCTCCATCTGAATGGACTCGATCATGGACAGTCTCTCCGTATCCGCGGCATACTGCTTTCGCAGGGAGCGCAGACGCTCTTCCAGCGGCTGGTAGAAGTCCTCCCACCAGGCCGATTCCGGCTGGGCGAAGTGCTCGATGACTTCATATCCGCAGCCTTCGATCGTAGCCAGGTTGGTCGCCACGTCGGTCATGGCAGGATACACGTTGCTGAAGAACTCCCGGCAGTCGGCCGGCGGATCGGACCTCAGCCAAGCCAGTTCGCTCACGGCCAATCCGCCGCCCGGCGTCAACAGAGAATGCCAAGCGGAAAGCCCCTCGCGAAAGCCCATGATAAAGATGGCGCCTTCCGACCAAATCAAGTCAAAAGGGCCCTCGCCTTTCGCCAACGTTCGCATATCCCTCAGGGAAAGCTGAATCTTCCCGGAGACGCCCGCCTTTGCCGCGCGGCGCTGCAGCTCGTCCAGGAAAGGCTGGTGGTTGTCCACCGCCAGGATCGATCCATTCACGTGTCGTGCCACGCAGATCGTCCCGGCACCGTTGCCACAGCCGATGTCCAGGATCCGGAGCGGGCGAGCGGGATCTCCCCCGCGTGGCAAGATAGCCGGAAGCGCCGTATCCAATGCCCTTTTCGTCGAAGCCTCGTTTCCGACGCCGAGCCGGGGTAGTGAAGCGTCGAAGATCTCGTAGAAGAAATCCGTCTGTTCTCTGGGGTCCATTGTCCCTATTCTCCTGTCTTTTCTCGCGAATTCTGCATCAGGGGATGCAAGTCCGCGCGGTTCATCTATTTGTGAGGTTGCAGGCTGGGAGTGAGAAGCCACACCTCTACCGCGACACGTGGCGCCGACGTAGGCCATGTGTTTGTGATGTTTACGACAGAGCGTGACTTCTCTTACAGGACGGTAACCATATGAGACAAGTATAAATCACGGGACGCGTTCTGTCAAGCATCCGGCCTGCAAATCGCTTGCGAGGACGGTTCTGGCCCGTATGATGAGCGCTAGTGCGAGCCTCCGCGAGGGCGAGACATCTTTCGCCCCGCAGACTTTGATGACGGGCGAGTGAAAGGGTGGGTCATGACAATGCGACAGAAACTGGGCTGGGTCCTGACGGTTTTGGCGGTTCTGCTGGTGGTGGGCGGGAATGCGACGCCGCAGGCGGGACGGGCCGGCGGGGCGATCAAGCTGGTCGTGCGGGCAGATGACATCGGGTCGTGCCATACCGCCAATCTCGCCTGCATCAAGGTCTACCAGGAGGGAATCGTCAAGAGCGTCGAGGTGCAGGTGCCGTGTCCGTGGTTCAATGAAGCGGTGAAGATGCTCCGCGAGAACCCCGGGTACGACGTGGGCGTGCACCTGACGTTGACCAGCGAATGGGAGAACTATAAGTGGGGCCCGCTGACGCAATCGCCCAGCCTGGTCGACGAGCAGGGGTGCTTTTACCCGACGACGAGCCAGCGGGCGGATTTCCCGCCGAAGACCGGGTTCCTGGAGTGCGGGTGGAAGATCGAAGAGGTCGAGAAGGAACTACGGGCCCAGATCGAGCTGGCCAAGAAGATGATCCCGCAGTTGTCGCACCTGAGCAGCCACATGGGGACACCGACGTGCACGCCTCAGCTTCGGACTCTGGTGGCGAAGCTGGCGAAGGAGTACAAGCTGCCCATCGAGACGCCGGGGGCGCAGTACCTGCGGTGGGCGGCCGACAGCAAGGCCTCCGCCGAACAGCGGGAGGCCGCGCTGGTCAAGGCGCTGGAGGAGGTCGGGCCGGGGACCTGGATCGTGATCGAGCACCCGGGAGCCGACACCGACGAGATGCGCGCGATGGGTCACAAGGGCTACTGGGAGGTTGCCTCCCACCGCGACGGCGTGACGAAATCGTTCACCAGTCCCAAGGTCAAGGAGGTAATCCAAAGACGTGGGATTCAGTTGGTCAGCTACCGCGACATGTGGCCGGGACAGTAGACTGGCGGCACAGTGAAATCCGAGGCGCCAAACCGCAAATCCCAGATGAATCCGGAGCGGGTAATCCAAATGACCCAAAGGCTCGCGCCGCGTCAAGATCGTTGAAACATCACTCCGTGCTGTAGTTGATCTCCATCCGCCGGGACAGGCGGGCGGCGACGACGAGGACCACGCCCGTCAAGAGCAGGATGCTTAGAACGGCCACAGACCGGGTGGCGGGCTGGACCGGCGCGATCAGGAGGTGGACGAGACCGGGCACGTCCTGGTCCGACGCCGCATCCACCGGGCAGAGAGACTGGAGATAGTAGATCATGCTGATCTTCTTGAGGGCGGCCGGCAGGAAGGGATTGATCCCCTCCCATAGCAGGACCGCGGCGGTCGGGATGATGGGATTGCGGAAAAGCAATCCGATGGCCAGGAAGACGCTGCCGTACCCCACGCAGGCCAGGGCGGTGACCGCCAGATAGGAGGAGAACTGGCCCCAGCCGTCTGCCGACAGAAAGCCGGCCACGGTCGTGTAGTCGAACTGCCAGAGCAGGGCCAGCCATTGCAGGGCCGTGCTGGAGGTAAAGATGACCACGGTGGCCAGCAGCCCGGCGGCGTACTTGCCCGCCAGCAGGACCTCCCGTCGGGTCGGGGTCAGCAGGTAGAAATGGAGGCTCTTGTCGAGCATCTCGCCCCGGAAGAGATTGACGAAGATCCCTACACACCCGAAGAAGACCGCCAGGCGGAGGTAGTAGGACTGGAAGACGCCCGCGAAGATCCGCGCGACCTGCGCCAGGCTGTCCAATTCGCTGCGGTGGATCCCGACCAGCTTGTCGTCGTCGAAGAACAGGCGCAGGTCGGTCTTGCCATCCGTGTATCTGGCGTGGTATTGACCGCAGTGCCCGTCGCGGCGGTGCCCACCCCACTGGAGATAAGGCTCGCCCAGTTTCTGCGTAACCTCCGCGCGAGTCATCCCGCTACGAATGTCGCGGAAGGCTTCGCGGGGGATCGGACGCTCCGTAGCGATGCGCTGGAGCTGGTCCCGGCGGTGCCCGGCGGAGATCGAGTGGCCCAGGAACAGCAGCAAGGGGGCGAACGCCAGGAGATAGACCCACAGGCCCCGCCGGGAGAGGAAGGTCTTCTTCATTTCCAGACGGACGATCGCCAGGACCTGTATGCACCAGAGCCGGATCATGGGGCGGCCTCCTCTGTACCGATGAGGTATTCGTAGACGGAGTGGACGTTGTCGTCGGCCGGGGTCACGCCTTCGATATCGATGCCGTCCAGCGCGAGGTGGTTGAGCGCCCGGCAGAACCGATCTGCGTCCCGCGTTTTGATGAGCACGCCCTCGCCCTCGGGGAGCAGTCGGGCCTCCACGACATGGTCCTGCTCGAAGACCCGAGAGGCGAGCCGGCTCGGCTGCCGGCATCGGATCAGGAATTGCATCGGCCGCTCCTCCTGGATCTCGCTGCGCACGCCGCGGATGCGGCCTTCCGCGACGACGTAGCCGCCGCTCATCAGGACGACCTGGTCCGAGATCATGTCCACCTCGTGCAGGACGTGGCTGGAGACCACGACATGGCGGCCCTCGTCGGCGTACCGTTTGAACAAGGCGATCGTCTCGGACCGGACCAGTGGATCCAGGCCGTTGAGGGGCTCATCGAGAACCAGCACCCGCGGGTCGTGAGCGATGGCCTGGGCCAGGCGGATCCGCTGGCGCATTCCCTTGCTGTACGCGGCGACCTTGCGGTCCGCGGCCTCGGTCAGGCCGACCTGCGCGATGGCCCGATCGGTCAGCTTCCGGCACTCGGCGGCGGGATAGCCGGACACACGGAGAAAGGAATAGATGAACTGCGACCCGGCCAGACCCTTGGGAAAGGCGTCGAACTGGGTCGAGTAGCCGACGAAGCGAAAGAGCCTCTGGGGCTGCGAGGGATCGACGCCCAGGACGCTGATCCGTCCCCGGCTCGGGCGGACCAGCCCGGTGATCAGGTTCATCAGGGTCGTCTTGCCCGAGCCGTTGGGGCCGACTAGGCCCGTGATCCCCGGCGGGATGGAGAGGGTCACCCGGTTGACGCCGAGGACCTCGCCGTAAAAGCGCGAGACATTGTCGAGGAGGATCCGATCTTCACTGGACTTCTGCAAAATGGCCATTGGGCCTACTTTAGGAAGGAAAAATCTGTTTCTCGATTTTTCCTTCCTAAATCTTAACCACCATGCAGACAAGGACTTATGTCGGTTCTTCAAGGAAATCGAAGAATGAGATTTCCTTGAAGAATATAGGCCCAATGGCCATTTTGCAGAAGTCCGGTCTTCACTCATTTGATCACCTCGAATCCGCGAATCCGCCGGGCCAGCAGATACAGGCACAGGACGCACGTCACGCCCAGGACGATCCAGGCCTGCGCCACGGACAGGTCCACGCCCCGACTGCAATCGAAGAGCGACCCCCAGATCGTGTGGATCACTTCTCCCAGGTTGATCAGCGAGCCCTTGCGGGTCCGCAGGATCTCGTTGATCGCTCCGGCGAAACCGGCGCCCACGAAGTGCAGACCCAGCACGCACGCTCCCGCCGCGATCCGCCACTTGACCCAGGCAGAGAGCGCCAGGGCGATCAGGGACAGAACGACGATCCAGATCAGGGGCCCCAGGACGATCGCGCCGGCCAGCCCGAGATGGGGTTTGACCCAGGTCCAGCCCGCGCAACTGGCCTGGATCGCGTAGAGCAGCAGGCCCGGGACCCAGGTCACCAGGGACAGCAGGATGAGCAGGACGGTCATCTTCCCGGCCACGTACTCGGCCCGGGAGAAGGGCCGGCTCAGATACAGGGCCAGTCCCCCGTTGGCCAGGTCGGGCGAGACCAGGCTCGGTCCCACAAAGGCCGTCAACAGGAGGGCCAGGACTCCCTGCACGACGCTGAAGATGTAGAAGAACCGCCCATCGATCGCCGGCAGGGCATCGGATTGGAGCTTCAGCATGGCCAGGGCCGGGCTGTTGTGGGACAGGTAGATCAGCGTGGCGCAGGCGATGGGATAGAAGGAACACATCGCCAGGAAGAGAACCAGGAACTTGGATTGGAAGAGCCGTCCATAGGAATATCGCATCAGGATCAGGAAACGAGACCAGGACGCGGTCCGCGGGCCGCGGTAGTCCCGGTATGTCTGTTTGTATACGGCCACGTCAGACCTCCATCGCCTTGAGGAAGATGTCTTCGAGCGTATCGCGACGATAGCTCAGGCGCCGCAGGGGCAAGTCGCGGTCCGCCGCGACCCGGTAGATCTCGCGGAGTTCGAAGCCCTCGGGCAGGACCATCTTGTATCGTCCCGTCCCCAGCGCCGTATACTCGCAGCCGAGCCCCGCCAAGGCCTCCGCGAGGAGGGCCCCATCGCCGGAGGTTTCCAATTCGACGAACCGCTTGTTGGTGCTTCGTTCCTCTTCGAGATTCGAGTAATGGACGATTAGCCCTTCTTTGAGGATCAGGACCTCTTCGCAGGTCTCCTCCACGTCGCGGAGAAGGTGGGAGCACAGCAGAATATGCATCTGGCCGGAATCGCGGATGTCGCGGATGAGGCGGACCATTCGCTGGCGGGCGGCCGGATCGAGGCCGTTGGTCGGTTCGTCCAGGATGAGCAGGCGGGGCCCGTGCACCAGGGCCTGGGCGAGTTTGGCCATCTGCTTCATCCCCAGGGAATAGGCCCCGAGCTGGCGATAACGGGCCTCCCCGAGCCCCACGTAGAACAGGACCTCATGGGCCCGTTCCAGTGCCGCTTGGGCGGGAAGGCCGGATAACTCGCCCATCATGCGGACGAAGGTCACCGCGGTCATGTCCGCGATGAAGGCGTCGTTCTCCGGCATGTAGCCGACCTGGGCGCGGGTCTGGCGCATGTGGTGCCGGATATCGTGACCAAAGACCTTCGCAGTGCCCGCGGCCACCGGGCAGAAACCCAGCAGGGTCTGGATCAGGGTGGACTTGCCCGCCCCATTGGGTCCGAGCAGCCCGAGCGTGCGCCCGGACAGGGCAACGCTGAGATCCTTCAGGATCTCGCGTTTGCCGAAACGCACGCTCAAGCCCGCCAACTCGATGACAGGTTGCATGAAACCGTTCTCCTCAGATACCTACGCCAAGTTTGAGCGAACCCATCATACCGTATTTCGTCCATCTGCGAATCGGACCGCGCTGCGGAATCCAGCCGGCATCGCATGAGTTTCTCCCGGCCGCAACACCGGCCCCAGTGAATTGGTCGCAAGGGCCCGTCATTTATTGCAGGGCCCGGGAGGAAAGAACTCTCTTTCACCCGGCGCAACCCCATCGCAAAAGAGGGCGCCGCACGGTGCCGAGGAAAGCCCATTTTCGCTATGGCCTCCGCCTGTCCGTCGATAGTATATAAGATTGCCGTGCACAGAGACACGAGAACGCGAATGTGTGAGGAGCTTCATGAAAGTCGACCTTCACTACGGAACAGGCGTGGTTTCCCTCCGGGTCCCGGATCGAAACGTTCAGGAGATCATCCGTCCCTGGCAGGGGGGACAGGCCCAGGATGCGACGGCGGAACTCCGCGAGACCGTGGCCGCCCGCGCCGGGGTTTTTCAGCGCGAGGTTGCCGGCAAACGGGTGTGCGTTCTCGTCGACGACGGCACGCGCGACGAACCCCTGCCGGAGGTGCTGCCGCACATGTGCGGCGTCCTGCGCGGAACCGCCTCGGTGCAATTCCTGATCTGCACGGGGACCCACACGGCGGACACCCCGAAGAACCGCCAGATCCGCAGCGAGATCGAAAAGGCGAGCCGCAACGCCGGCCTGACCGTCACGCGCGTCCATGCCCACGACTGCAAGGTCGACCACTTCCTCGACGTCGGCCGCACGTCGCGCGGGACGCAGGTGCTGGTGAACGCGCTCGCCGAGGAGGCGGACGCCTTCCTCGCGGTCTCAGACGTGAAGGTGCATTACTTCGCGGGGTATTCGAACCCGGTGAAGAACTTCCTGCCGGGCATCAGCGCCTTCCGCACGGTCGAGCAGAACCACAGCCTGGCCCTGCTCGAGGAGTCCACGCACGGGGCGCATCCCTGGCATCCCCACCCCGAGCAGAGGGACAATCCGCTGGCCGCGGATATGGTGGAGGGCATGGAACTGTTCACCCGGGACCGTCCGATCTGGGCGCTGGTGATGCTCAGCGCCGGCCCGCGGCTGATCTGGTCGCGGTTCGGCCCGGTCCGGGACGTGAGCGCCGAATCCTTCGTCGTCACCGACGAGAGAAACATCCGTACGGCCGCTCCGACGACGCGGATGATCGTCGCGCCGGGCGGCCTCTCCAATGACGAGGACCTATACATCGCCCAGCGAGCTCTGGAACTGAACCGGGCCGCGATCCTCGACGGCGGCGAAGTCCTGTTCCTGGCCGCCTGTCCCAACGGCATCGGCGAGCCGCAAACCCTGGCGAACTTCTACAACCGCCTGACGGCCCCGCTCGACGAGGTCATCCAATCGATCCGCCAGGACTACGTGCTGTACAGTCACAAGCCCTACAAATTCGCGGTGCTGATCCGCCGCCTGCGCCGTCTCTGGATACACACGCAGATTCCCGATCGCCAAGTCGAAGCGGCCCACATGATTCCCGCCCACGACCCGCAGGCGGTGGTAGACAACTGGCTCGCCGAGCAGCCCGAGTCCAAGATCCTCTTCATCGACGGCGCCAACAAGGTCGCCCTGCGGGCAATTCCTGCTTGAGACGAGCGCTCGCCACAGGAACGGCCCGGCCGGTGGACGTACCGGAGGGTATCCACGGCAAAAATGCCATGTGGGTCTTCTCGCGGGCTAAAGCAGAGCTGTTCGAACCAGCTTATCACGCAGAGTGACTCGGTTCCGAGCTAGGGGGTAATATCTCAGGACGTCGCTCACACGGTGCGACAATCCCATGGCCCAGTAGGAGATAGGCGGAATATCTGTGGCCTGCCCCTGCTGCCTCCCAACAGAGCCCCTACAGACGCTCAGCTATCATTTGTAGTGGCTGTACAGGAGACGTGCGAATTCCCTCGTCACTTTCGTTTGGACAGTCTTTTCGATGCTCTCCAAGCCGCCAAGATCGGCAATCGCATCCCTGAGAGCACGTCGAAACTTGGTGTCAATCACAAACGGTGGTTGGCTATATGCTGCCGTTCGGAAGACTTGTATCACCTGGTATGGAGCACCAGAAACATAGGCACGTCTATCAGATGGCGGGACTCTTATCACATGATGTGCGAACATCCACTCCGCCCATCTAGCCACCCGGCCTTCGACGTTGAAGCATAGTATCCAGTCGTTCTCCTCGCATTGCCCTTTCGTTGCTGTCATAATATCCCAGTAATCATGCGCTCCGTGCTCATTCTCTAGTATCTTCCTTGCTTTCTGCGCGAGCCTGACCTTGGCAACTTGATACCATGCAATCCTCCATTTTGGTCTGTTTGCCATTAGGTACCAGTTGCGGAAGGAACATCCCCGTGCCATTCTCGTCCTGATTTGAGGGTTAGCTTTTACATATGCCTTATGTTCTCTGTCCAGCTTATCCATATCTCTCGTTGACGCTGGATGGGCATTCAACGCAGCCAGGGCCTTGTTGATGTTTATCGCAGAGGAAGGCATAAGCACGCCGATCTCCTTCAAGCTACCGGAACACAGAGCGTTCGCAGATAGATTGGCGGAAGTGAGCACGACGCCTCTGTCTTCAGTCCAATAGACTTTCATGTGTACGCCATTCGCGAAAGACACACTTACCTTGCGCTTCATTAGGTCTCGGATCGCATCAGGATTGGTGCCTCCGGCCTTGGGCCAGCAGACCAGTTCGATTCCGTCGGGCCTCGGCAGATAGGCGGTAGCGTCCTGCCCTACAAACGCCGCAATAGCCACTCGACGGCCTTTGGATGTGGAGAAAATCTTTGTAATGGCTCGCTTGATCTGTGCTGAAGTATAGAGGATCTTCATCTTCAACTCCCGCTCTCAAATTCTGCTACCTTCTCCAGGTTATCGTGCATGCTGCAAGAAGTATGGTAATTATGGCTCCGTCCACGCGATGGAACAATGGGAAGTCCTTTGATGGGGACACGATTGTTGACACACGCAACGTTCCTTTCCCTGCACAGGTAGTCACCAGTGCTGCAAAGGATCCTGCCTTCTCCTATCAGCCCTCCTTGAACGGGCCTTTGAACTTGGTCACCAGAGTCCTGCTGGGGGCAGCCATCTACTTCATGAACTCTTCGCCGAC
>ENA-OSEO01006219-OSEO01006219.1-sediment-metagenome-genome-assembly--contig:-NODE-6219-length-10869-cov-5.823295_pt1 | contig 10869 bp, 9 predicted proteins | sample MGYA00237883_ERZ534232 | MGnify/ENA metagenome assembly ERZ534232
GGCGCCATATTAGTGGATGCTTCAGGTTATCCTTTTATGGAAAAATATGACCCCAAAAAGGATCTTGCGTGCAGAGATGTGGTTGCCCGGGCCATTGATGCAGAACTCAAAAAAAGTGGTGCAGATTCGGTATTTCTTGATATATCCCACAAAAATTCCGACTTCATAAAAGATCGCTTTCCCAATTTATATGAAAAATGCCTCTCCTTTGGTTTTGATATGACCAGGGACCCGCTTCCCGTTGTTCCTGCGGCCCATTACATGTGTGGCGGCATAACCACCGACATGTTCGGTAAAACGGACCTGCATCGGCTGTATGCCATCGGAGAAACAGCCTGTACCGGACTGCACGGGGCCAACAGGCTTGCCAGCAATTCTTTGATTGAAGCTCTCGTATACGCCCATACGGCAGCACAGAGTGCCGTCAAGGATATCCAAACACTCGACTTTGGCGCTATGCCGGACCCGCCGTCTTGGGATGAGGTCGGAACCACAGACAGCGATGAGGTCATCATGGTTTCTCAGAACTGGGATGAAATCCGGCGATTCATGTGGAATTATGTCGGTATCGTCCGATCGAACAAACGCCTGGAAAGGGCAAAAAGGCGTATTGAAATCATTCAACAGGAAATACGGGACTATTACTGGGACTTCAAAGTCTCGGCCGATCTTATCGAACTTCGTAACATTGCGATGGTTGCCGAACTGATTATCAAATGCGCAGGCCATCGAAAAGAAAGCCGCGGGCTTCACTACAACCTCGAATTTCCGTACCGGGACGATCAACGATGGCAAAAAGATACAATTCTTCGCCGATCATTTTTGGGGTAAAATGCCGTATCCTTATACACAATCATTTCACCCTTTTTGTCGATTCAGCTTATTTTAAAATCTGTTCTTCCGGGAAATGAAATACTTCTCACGCCACCATTTAAAATCTACCCGCTTCATTGACAACCTTTGTTTCTGTATTAATTTTAAAACGACCTATGTTCATATTCTGGTACCCTTCAAAAAAGGTCCGGTCAATTATCAGGTAATTAAATGGCAACTAAAAGAGATTATTACGAAATTTTAGGCGTAAACCGAAATGCAAAAGAAAGCGAACTGAAAGCCAGCTACCGAAAGCTGGCCTTGAAATATCATCCGGATCGAAATCCCGGCGATAAGGAAGCTGAAGAAAAGTTCAAAGAGGCCTCCGAGGCCTATGAGGTTCTTCGGGATCCCCAAAAGCGAAATATTTATGATCAATTCGGTCATAAGGGACTTGAAGGTACAGGTTTTTCAGGATTCAGCGGTTTCGAAGATATTTTTTCGAGCTTTGGCGGAATTTTTGAAGACTTTTTTGGATTTTCCAGCGGACGGCGTTCAAGAAGCAACATCCAAAGAGGTGCGGATCTCCGTTACGACCTGACGCTGAGCTTCATGGATGCCGCTTTTGGAACAGAAACAGCGATCGATATAGAAAAGATGGAGACCTGCCCTTCCTGCGAAGGAACAAGGTGCGAACCGGACACCCATTCTGAAACGTGCTGGCAGTGCAACGGTAGCGGTCATGTTTCCAGAAATCAGGGTTTTTTTACCGTAAGGACCGCCTGTTATAAATGTAACGGTAGTGGTCAGACGATTCCGCATCCGTGCACGAAATGCAAAGGTGCCGGACAGATCAGGGTCAGTAAAAAGGTGGCCGTAAAAATTCCCGCAGGCGTCGATTCCGGATCGAGACTCAGGCTGACCGGAGAAGGCGAAGCCGGAACCTACGGAGGCCCGCCCGGGGATCTCTATGTATTCATCCACGTTGAACCCCACGATATATTCGAACGTGACAATACAAATATCATCTGCCAGGTCAACATTTCATTTGTACAGGCCGCTCTCGGCGATACCATAGCGGTACCCACTTTGAACGGCAAAAAAGAACTCCAAATTCCAAAAGGCACCCAACCCGGTGATATTTTTCGTTTTCGCGGTGAGGGAATACCCTCTCTCAGAGGCGGCAAACGGGGAGATGAAATCATTCAGGTATTAATAAAAACGCCCACCCACCTGAACAGGAAACAGGAAACACTGCTCAGGGAATTTGCAAAAATCGAGTCAAGTAAGTTGCCGAACAAATTAAAAAACATCCTTAAAAGCGGCCTGGACAAAGCCTCAAACTAATGGAGAATGATACACAATGTATGAACTAAAAGTCGTTACCCATTTTGCGGCCGCTCATCAGCTCAAAATGGTGGCCCAAAAATGCGAAAACCTTCACGGCCATAACTGGAAAATCGAAATCTGTGTATCCGGAAAAAATCTCAATAACGCCGGGGTATTGATCGACTTTGGAGAATTAAAGCAACATGTCTCGAACCTCATGGAGAGGCTGGATCACAAATTTTTAAATGATCTCGATGTGTTTAAAGACAGCTATCCCCCGTCTTCGGAGAACATTGCCCACTATATCGCCACATCCCTTCAATCCGTGATTAACAGTGCCGAGGTTAAGGTGACACGGGTAACCGCCTGGGAGTCCGAAACCGCCTGCGCAACCTATATCGTGCCCTGAACCATCCACGCCGAACCGAATGTTTTTCTCCATGTCCGCCCGTTATCTGCGAGTTCCTTCAGAAAATATTTGTGTCTGCACAGAACGATTCACTTTCGAAAATTTGGATCATCTCCAAAAAAGTTGGTGATACCTGAACGTTCAGGGGTTCAAACCTATTGAAACTCTTAAAAATAATAACTAATCCAAGGGCGAGCGGAATGGATCATCTTTTTTTCAAAGCGTGTACTGTCTGAGTGGGTTAGGGAACGTTGGAAAGAACAGAGGCGTGCCGAAACATTTCAAAGGCAGGAAAGCGGTCGCCCTGATTCGAACCCATTGTTATGGTCCCCTATTCTGTTCTTTCTTTACGATCCTTTAACCACGAGTTTACACGGTTTGAAAAAAAGCATGGTCCATGGAGCGATTTAACAAGCAACAACATCCCGATCAACTAAATGAGAGAAGAGCCAAAATTAGTAACTGCTTAAATTTTTGAAACGAATCTGTTTTTAGGAAGCTTCGGGAGCGATTTATTTTCTAAAGGCTAAACATTTACAGAAATTATTGTATTTTAGGGGAATTCAAATTTGCAACCAAAATCAAGCCAGGAGTCAGGGTACATTTTTCTTAAGGCCATATAACCGGCAGGTATTGTTCCACACCGTTTCAGCCAGGTTTTCGGGATCTTCTTTTCTGACTTCAGCCAATTTAAGGAGGACCGACCGGACAAAAGCCGGTTCATTTCTGCGGAACTGATTTCTTTCAGGAGAAGGGGTCAGATAGGGGGCATCTGTTTCACACAGGATTCGGTCCTCCGGAATCCATTTTACGAGTTTGCGCAAAGGTTCCCCCCGCTCCTTTAGGGTCAAAATACCGGTAATCCCGATATAAAGGCCAATACCAAGGTACTGTTGAAGTTCATTTTTCGTGCCGCTGAAGCAGTGAACAACCCCGATACGACCGTTTTTGAAATGGGTTTTTATAATTTCGATGAGACGGCCGTTGCTATCCCGTTCGTGGAAAATGACCGGAAGGTTCAGCGTACCGGCAATTTCAAGTTGCCGGATGAGCCACTTTTCCTGAACGTTTCCGGGCGAGTACATTCGGTTAAAATCGAGGCCGATTTCTCCCCAGGCAAGAACGGTGGGGTTTCTGGCAAGATCCATGAGCCTTTCGAGCACATTTTCACTGCAATCTTTCGCATCGTGGGGATGGATTCCCACGGAAGCATAGACCCCTGGTATGGATTCAGCGATGGCAATCCCCTTGATGCATTCATCGAGCGTTGTTCCAACGGTCACTGCAGCTTCGACACCGGCGGCATGCATTCGATGGATGACTTCATCCCTGTCTTTGTCAAATGCCCGGTCTTCCAAATGGCAGTGACTGTCAAAAAGCCTCATGGTTACACCTTTATATCAACGGGTTGACAGTTTACGATTATCCATTGAAAACTGAATTATACCTGATGTTTCAATATATTCAATGTGATATGATATAAAACCTTACCATCGTTTAGCATTCAATATCGATGAGATCAATCCATTTTTATAAAAACCCGCGGATGGATGCTCTACAAAAAAAAGAAATCATTCTTGATATTTCCGGTATATGTTGGCATCCTGTTAAATAGATCCGAAATCCAAAAATAAGGATGTTAAGGATGATCATCGGTGTACCTAAAGAAACCTTTCCCGAAGAATGCCGTGTAGGGCTGGTGCCTTCGATGGTCGCCCAATTGGTCAGGTCCGGTCATCAGGTGCTGATAGAAAAAGATGCCGGTCAGTCCGCCGGTTATCCGGATGAAGCATATGTGGTCAACGGAGCGACAATTGAGTCGAGTCGGCAGGTTTTGTTCGACCGTGCTCAGATGCTGTTCATGGTTCGAGGCCCCGGAGCAAATATCCTCTCAGGCGGAGCTGACCTGGACCTGATGCACAACGGCCAGGGACTCATCGCTTTTTTGAATCCGCTGATGGCCCATGATATGGTTCGAGCAACAGCCGACAAAGGCATCACCGCCTTTGCCCTGGAATTAATACCGCGTATCTCTCGAGCCCAGAGCATGGACGCACTGTCTTCCATGGCCAGTCTGGCCGGCTACAAAGGCGTTTTGCTGGCGGCGAACACATTGCCGAAAATTTTCCCCCTGATGATGACGGCCGCCGGATCGCTGATGCCTGCAAAAGTATTTGTCGTAGGCGCCGGTGTAACCGGACTGCAGGCCTGTGCTACGGCCAAACGCATGGGCGCAATCGTGTCGGCATACGACATCCGGCCGGAAACCAAGGATCAAGTCCTGAGTGTGGGCGCGCAATTTGTCGAGTTTGATCTCACCACGGACGAATCTGAGGACGATCGGGGCTATGCCAGGGCCCAAAGCGATGCATTTTACCAAAAGCAGCAGGAAGAAATGACCAAAGCTCTCGCCGGCAGCGACGTGGTCATCACGACGGCCGGCGTTCCGGGGAAAAAAGCACCGGTTTTAATCACTGAAAAAATGGTATCGACAATGCCGCCCCGCTCGGTGATCGTGGATGTGGTGGCCGATCTGGGTGGAAATTGTGCGCTGACGGTTCCCGACAAAAGCGTAGTCAAGTACGGTGTCACCATCATCGGTCCTGTAAATCTTCCTTCGAGCGTCGCATTTCATGCCAGCCAGATGCTTGCTAAAAATATCACGGCACTGTTCGATCACCTGACCGATATGGACGGCAATTTATCCATCAACATGAAAGAAGAAATCACTGTGAATACGCTGTTGTGTAAGAATTATACCATTACCAACAACCGGGTGAGAGAGATCATGGGGATGGCGCCAATCGATGCGAAGGATCGTTAAGTTTGTTTAGATCGTTTAGTTCATGTAGTTCATTTGGTTTGTCTGGAGCGTTTACCACCCCACCTTAACGATCTTAACGATCCTAACGATCTTAACCATCCTAACCATTAACAGGGTAAAGCTTTCTATCGTCGAGATTCGGATTTTGCCTGAACAGGAATTTCCGTTCAGACACCCATTAAGGAGATCGCTGACATGGAGTTTGTTCTGTTGCTGACAATTTTTGTACTGGCACTTTTCGCCGGGGCTGAAATCATCACCAAAGTACCGCCCACCCTGCACACCCCGCTGATGAGCGGCACCAATGCCATCAGCGGCATCACCCTTGTGGGAGCACTGGTTTCCACCCGGATGGGGAGTTCCACCCTGACCGCGGTGTTAGGCTTGGCAGCCGTGGTACTGGCGACCATCAACGTCGTGGGCGGATTTCTCGTCACCCATCGTATTTTGAACATGTTTCGCCGAAAGGACTGACCCATGCATCCGGCGTTCGCCAATGTGGCTTATCTGATTGCATCAATGCTCTTTATTGTCGGCTTAAAGGGATTGACCCATCCCCGAACGGCCGGTCGCGGCAATCTGTTTGCCGCCATAGGGATGCTGGTCGCCGTTGTCACTGTCACGCTGAATGAAGTGCATCTCAATTGGGCGTTGATTTTGGCCGGGCTCGCGATGGGCGGCTTTATCGGGACGATTCTGGCACTGAAAATCCGGATGACCGCCATGCCGCAGCTTGTTGCCCTGTTTAACGGATTCGGGGGCGGTGGTTCGCTGCTGGTGGCAGCCGTTGCCTTGATAAGTCATGCATCCGCCCAACGCACCGATGCAGCGATGGATATTCAGATTCTACTCGCTGCACTGGTATCGGCGCTGATCGGCGCCGTAACCCTGTCCGGCAGCCTGGTAGCCTTTGCCAAGCTTCAGGGGATGATCCGAAGAACCTTTCGTTTCACCGGCCAGCAGACGCTCAACGCCGTACTGCTGGTTGTTCTTCTCTTTTGCTGCTGGATGGTAATGAAACATCCTGGAAATATTTTGTGGTTCTGGCTGTTGGCGGCCATGTCCGCCCTCTTAGGATTTTTTTTGGTAATGGCCATCGGCGGCGCCGACATGCCTGTAATCATTGCCGCATTGAATTCCTATTCGGGGCTCGCCGCCAGTGCCACCGGGTTCGTGCTCAACAACAATGTGCTTATTATTTCCGGGTCCTTGGTGGGGGCTTCGGGCATGATTCTGACAAGGGTCATGTGCAAGGCCATGAACCGGTCTTTTAAAAACGTGATCCTGGGTGTTCCGATGGGCGGAACCAAAACAGCCAAACAGAATGATATCTATGCGGGCAAGGTCAAGGCCACCTCGGCGGAGGAGGCCGCCATGGTCCTGGAAGCTGCAAGTCGCGTGGTGATCGTGCCCGGATACGGTATGGCGGTTTCCCAGGCCCAGTTCGCCATTCGTGATCTTACCCATCTGCTGGAAGACCGGGGCATTACAGTGGAGTTCGCCATTCATCCCGTGGCCGGTCGCATGCCGGGGCACATGAACGTATTGTTGGCCGAAGCGGATATCCCTTATGAGCAACTCAAAGATATGGATGCCATCAATCCCACCTTTGACCAGACGGACGTATCCCTGGTCATCGGTGCCAACGATGTGATCAACCCGGATGCGCGGATGAACGCCGAAAGCCCCATTGCAGGCATGCCCATTCTGGATGTGGACAAATCCAAAACTGTGATTGTGGTCAAGCGCAGTCTGAGTCCCGGCTTCGCCGGAATTCCCAATCCCCTGTTTGCAGCCGACAATACTGTAATGCTGTTTGAAGACGGCAAAAAGGCGATCAATGCTGTCAACGCAGCCCTGCGGGATGCTTAATTTTAAACTGTATGTTCGCAAGCACTGGTTCGAGGTCGCCACGACCGCCGACGGCACCATGAAAATCTATTTCGACAGACAGTCCCGGACCGGGCGCCAAGGTGGGCGCAGGAGCGATAGATGGTGGCTTTTCACCATTTCAGGGCCAGAGAAATACGACACTGAATCCTTATTTACTCATTGCCATCGACTTAATATTTAAGGAAAAAGACCATTGAAAGATATGTTGACGGATTCTTAATTCCAATTGCAAAAGACAAAGTCAATGCAGCCGCAATGAATGATCCCAGGATCAAGAAAATGATGATCTTTCTTTAACCGCGCGAATTCGCGACAAAGAATTGTATAAGATGATTTCAAAGTATAACCGGAAAAACGACAAGAAAACGTATACAAGCTTTTTCACAATTTATACTTATTGTTCAAAGGAGATGCATTATGCCGACGCTGCAGGAGCTTAAAGTTCTCAAGTTGTTGGCCAAAGAATGGGAACGCACAGGCCCGCCCGGCATTCTGGATATCAGCGATATTGTTGCGGCATTGGACCTTGCACCCAGTGAGACCCTGAAAGCCTTGAAAGAACTCTATATCGGCGGTCTGGTCGATATGAATACGCTCAAAACCGCTGCATTTCTAACACCCGAGGGCTATGCGGCCTCTGAAACCGGATAAGGGGACAGGGGGTTTGGCCTTCAATAGTATTCGGATCACACCCTGCTGACAAATATGATGCTGGTATCCAGTGTTGGTCTTTATATTCCATGATCTATAGATATTTTGATTAGAGATAACGCCTCGCCTGAGCAGCGACCCATAAACAGTTCAATAACGGCACGAGTTTATATTCACAAACAAAATTTGTTACAGTGTCGACGATATTGTTCCATCTATTTTGGGAAAAGCTGAACCACAGGTAGTTGCGCCTAACTATTGAGTAGAGAGAATTATTACTTGAATGCAAATGGATTCCGGCGTATGCTCTCATGAAACAGGTTATAGATCCAAGATATTCATGTTTTGTATTCTACAACGTACTGGTCCGCAACATCTTTTGCTATGGATGAGGAATAGAAAAAATGTCTCAAACATGCGGCTCGGTAATGGTGGTCGGCGGAGGTATCGCCGGCATGCAGGCAGCCCTTGATCTTGCCGACTCAGGCTTTTTTGTCTATCTCGTGGAAAGGTCGTCCTCCATCGGCGGCGTCATGGCCCAGCTCGACAAGACCTTTCCCACCAACGACTGCGCCATGTGAATCATTTCTCCCAAGCTGGTCGAGGTCGGCCGGCATCTCAACATCGAGCTTCTGACGTTGTCCGAAGTGGAAAGCATTTCCGGAACGGCGGGTAATTTTGAAATCAAGGTGATTCAGCACCCCCGTTATGTGGATGTGGACAAATGTATTGCATGCGGCCTTTGTGCTGACAAATGCCCCAAAAAAGTCATCAATGACTATGACGCAGGACTCGCCAATCGTAAATCCATCTATGTGAAATACGCCCAGGCGGTTCCCTTAAAATACGCCATTGATGACAACTGCATTTTCCTTAAAAAAGGAAAATGCAGGGCCTGCGAAAAATTCTGCCCTTCCGGCGCCATAAATTTTGAAGACCGGGCAAAGGAATTCACCCTCAATGCCGGAGCGATCCTCATCGCTCCCGGCTGTAATGTTTATGATCCTTCCGGTTACGACATCTTTGGATACAAAAAATCTCCCAACATCGTCACCAGTCTTGAATTTGAGCGGATACTAGCCGCAACCGGACCTTTCAGCGGCCACCTGGTGAGACCCTCTGATCACAAAGAACCTGAAAAAATCGCGTGGATACAGTGTGTGGGATCCAGGGATCTGCATCCGGGATCACAGCCGTACTGCTCCGGAGTTTGCTGCACCTATGCCGTCAAAGAAGCCATCATTGCCAAGGAACACCAAAAAGGTTTGCTGGATACCGTCATATTCTACATCGACATTCGAACCCACGGAAAAGATTTCGAGCAGTATTATAACCGTGCCAGGGAAACCGGCGTCCGCTTTGTAAAATCGAAAATCAGCAATATCCAGCCGGATGACGGCACCGGAAATCTATGCATCGTCTATATTGACGAAACGGGAAAACGGATCAAAGAAACATTCGGCATGGTGGTTCTGTCCGTGGGGTTTAAGGTGTCGGAGCAGGCCCTGGGTCTGGCCGAAAAATTAGGAATTGAACTGGATATGTATCAGCATGCCCTGACAAACAGTTTCAATCCGGTTCAGACCTCAAAACCCGGCATCTTCGTTTGCGGCACCTTTGAAAGCCCAAAGGACATTCCCCAGTCGGTCATCGAATCCAGCGCTTCCGCAGCCATGGCCGGGGGCATCCTGGCCGGGTCACGGGGGGATATGGCTCGAACAAAAGAGACGCCCCAAGAGATTGATGTCAAAGGCGCGCTCCCGCGCATCGGTGTTTTCGTGTGCCACTGCGGGACCAATATCGGTGGTTTCCTGGATGTCCCGGATATCGTCGAATATGCCAAAACCCTTCCCAACGTGGTTTATGTGGAGGATAATCTTTTCAGTTGCAGCCAGGATACCCAGGAGCAAATGACCCAGGTAATTAAGGAACAACAGTTGAACCGGATCGTCGTGGCCGCCTGCACGCCCAGAACCCACGAACCGCTGTTTCAAGAAACCGTTCTCAATGCCGGAATCAACAAATACCTATTTGAAATGGCCAACATCCGCAATCAATGTTCCTGGGTCCACAGCAGTGAAAGAGATAAGGCAACGATAAAGGCCAAAGATCTGGTTCGAATGGCCGTGTCCAAAGTCGGCCTGTTATCGCCGCTGTACGATCCTGAAATAGAAGTGAACCCGTCCGCCCTGATTGTCGGCGCCGGACTTTCCGGAATGACCGCCGCCCATAATCTGGCCAAGCAAGGGTATTTCACATATCTGATCGAAAAAAGCGACACATTGGGCGGACAGGCGTTGAATCTTTATGAAACCTGGCAGGGCGAAGATGTTCAGGCAAAACTGGCTGATTTGATTAAAAGCGTTACCTCCGATCCGAATATCAATGTTCTGACAAACAGCGAGGTCAAAGCCGTCGGGGGGTTTGTGGGAAATTTCAGCACCACTGTTGAAACCGCCGGCAAAGAAAAGGTGATTGATCACGGCGTCGCGATCATCGCTACCGGTGCACAGGAATTCAAACCGGATCAATATCTTTACGGTAAAGATCCCCGGGTGTTGACCGGTCTCGAACTGGATCGGAAATTCATGGATGACACGCTTTCCATAAAAGGAGTCCATTCTGCGGTATTCATCCAGTGTGTGGGCTCGCGGATCAAAGAACGGCCTTACTGTTCCAAAGTCTGCTGCACGCATTCTGTGAAGAACGCCTTGAAGCTGAAATCGCTAAAGCCTGAAATGGATGTCTATGTTTTATACAGGGATATGCGCACCTATGGACTGCGCGAAGGGCTGTACCGTGAAGCCCGAACCAAAGGGGTTGTCTTTGTGCGTGTTGACGTCGATAAAGGGTTAACGGTTTCCGGAAACAATGACACGCTGGCTGTCCGGTGTTTCAGCACGATGTTTCAGCGGGAAATCGAAATTAAACCGGACCTTCTGGTTCTGGC
>ENA-OSEO01006220-OSEO01006220.1-sediment-metagenome-genome-assembly--contig:-NODE-6220-length-10869-cov-5.576260_pt1 | contig 10869 bp, 8 predicted proteins | sample MGYA00237883_ERZ534232 | MGnify/ENA metagenome assembly ERZ534232
CCGGTGATCGCTGAAAAAGGGCAGGAGTTCGACCTTTAAGGTATAATCTGAAACCTGTTGGAGAGATGCCGGAGTGGTCGATCGGGGCGGTCTCGAAAACCGTTATGGGTCTTGTACCCATCGTGGGTTCGAACCCCACTCTCTCCGCCTGAAGATGCCGCAATCCCGCGGCATTTTTTTGAAATGATGTAGCGCGCGGCGAGATTGCCCCGCTATTGGTATACCCGCCATTCATCTAAAACCTTCATTTGTCATCCTGAACGCAGTGAAGGATCTTTTCCTTCGCAATTAGATTCTTCGCAAAAAGCCAACCCACCAATATTGCTCCGACACCAGTGGACCATAATACTCGTAGGTCGGAATGAGCCTCACTTGCTCACTCCGACAATATAACTGGGGAATTCATTGTCATCCCGAATTTCCTTGTCATCCTGAACGCAGTGAAGGATCTGATCTTTAACTGAAAGATTCTTCGCAAAAGCCTGTAGGGTGGGTTGGCGTAAAAAGAAGTTGACATTTGAGGAATCTAAAAAAGCCAACCCACCATTAACGGGCGCGACTATGCGGTGGGTTGGCTATAGCGGGGATTAAGTCGGTACAGGCTCTGTGACGCCAACCCGCCCTACAATTCAGGAAGGTACCAGTTTCTGATGTTGTACGCCGCTTGGATTGCACATAGAAAAACCTTGCGCCTCAAATCGTCATCGCGAGGAGCGAAGCGACGTGGCGATCTCAGCATCATGACCCCCACTGTACAACCGGAACTTGACTACACAGGATGTTGTTGAGCCGTCCTACCTTTGTCATCCTGAACGCAGTGAAGGATCTTGCCCATTTGCAATTAAGAATCTTCGCTGCTGCATAAAATGATAGAGAATTCTTAGTTCGCTTTGTCGGAGTGAGCCCGCAACAGCCTTATAAGAAACAAACATCATTTGGCGGTCTCATTCCGACCTACTTCGCTGGTACTTCGTCCGGCCTACAAGTGGTGTGTCTGTCATCTTGAACGCAGTGAAGGATCTTATCCTTAACAAGCAGATTCTTCGCAAAAGAGGCTCAGAATGACAGGGCTTGAGCCGCAGACTGTTTTATGCCAATGGAGCGCTGCTGCGGGGTTCAAACTCCGGTTCAATCCGGCCGATTTTCAGTTTCTCAAAAAGCAGCGGACTAAGGCAAGCGATCCAAATTCCAATCAAAAAATAGCGGAAGTAGCGCAAAACCATACTGACCAGCCCCAGGTCATCGGGGAAGAGTGATCCCAGCCCCGCGTAAATGGCAATCACGCCGACAATCCCAACCAGGTAGCGCAGAATCCGCTGCCATGTGCCGAAATTACTCTGGATCACACCCCGGCGTGCCCTGAGCCAGGCAAATCCTCCCAGCATACCAAACCATAAGCCGCTGGTCATAAGCGCGCCATCGAGCGAAAGCGGGTACACATCTCCGGCGCGCGCTGCCCACTCAGTTGGCATCTGCCAGTCACTGGAAAGCGCAATAACCAACGCGTTCAAACCGATAATAAAGAGCGAGCTGAAGAACGCCAGTAAGAGTTGGTTTGTAAGCGACTGTTTTTTCAACCAGGCACCGATTGGTTTGTGCAACTTACTGAAGGCCAGCAACAGCAAAAGCCCCAAAAGCAGCCCGAGCAACACGTCGCTTAGGAAGTGCACCCCCAAAACCAGGCGGGAGGTGGCGATCAGCAGCACCATCACGCCTGCAAACAAAATTACCTTGCGGTTTTTGGTTTCAATCGCGCTCCAGCCCCAGACAGCGGTGGAGTTCATGGCGTGTCCGGAAGGGATGCCAAAAGAGGATTCGTGCACGCCCGGGACGATCTTGTCGCTGATCCAGTAGGGACGCGGTCCCTTGAGCAGCACTTTGAAGAAACCGTTAAAGCAGGTACTGGAAAGCAGCATGACCCCGATGCGCAAGCCAGCCCAGGCATCCACACACCAGTAAATGGTGGGCATAAAGAGGATGTAGAAGATTTCATTTCCGAGCATGGTGATAATGCTCATGAGGCTCTGCAGTCCGCCACCCAGCGTCTGAAAAAATGCATTTACTACTAATTCGGCTTGATTAACAACGTCCATTGTAGTGTTGTCCCTTCTGAATATGTGAAGCTGTCAAAAAAGAGCCCGAAGGCTCTTTATCCCTTATGAGCAAATCAAGCTAACTGTTCGGATGGCTCAACCATTCCCTCGAGGACTATTTCCATTCCCATGGTGTGCGCGCAGACACCCCGCCCCTGGAAGTAATTGCATGTGCAATTCCACTTGCCGTGATCATAAGTGACCGTGTGGTCATTGTTTTCTCCGCGGATTTTGGCTTCAAATGTGTTGATAGTGATGCGATCTTTTTCTTCTGCGTAGCGTTTTGCTTTTTCGATCTTACCAATTAAACCGCTGTCCATCATATTGTTGCTGCTCCGTTTCAGTTAAATATTAAATAAAAACACGCGCCGTAAAACTCCGGCGTGTGTTCCTGTCCATACCACAAGCTTGGAACTGATCATCGTATCAGGCTAACTCCTGCATACCTACATTATAGCCGGTGAGGACCAATTTTTCAATTCGAAATTACCTGGGTTTTGCGCTCACGCGGCGATTAATTTCAAAATTGGATCGCGTTTTGGTCATTTGATGGGTGTGCATAGGGTATACTTCTACCAATCCATATTGTTTTCATTGAGGAGGAGCCATGAAAAAGAGCCGCCAAAATCCCCGTGTTTTTCTCCCAGCTTTGCTACTTCTGACTTTGATGCCTTTTGCTTTGACTGGCTGCACCCAAACGGGCAATCCAGCCGACCCGAGTAGGCGTTGGGTGTCGATTGTGATGGGCATTTTGCTCCTGCTGGCTTACCTGGGATTGGTAATATACCTCTGGCGCGTTGGTAAGCTGAGCGCCTGGTTTGCTGCCGGCAGCGCCACTGCACGCCTGAAAACCCAAAATGTTCGCCTGAAGGGTGAACTGAAAGGGCTGGAACGCGATAAAAGCGATCTGCTGGACGAGCTGGGCCAAAAGGCCTGGGAAGCAAGAGTCAGCGACCCAAGCTACGAGAGCTTGTATAACCAGCTGCTGACTGTTCAGGGGCAGATCGACGGCGCGACGGATCACCGGCGTTCGCTCGAAGAGAAAAAAGCGGACCTGGCTCAACAGCGTCTGGCGGTGGTTGAGCGCTTCGATCAGCAGATTGAGGCCTTGAAAAGCCAACAAAAGAATGTGGATCGCGACCTAAATGAAGCAAAAAACCGCGTGCGCGCGCTCGAAACCGAACTGGATGCTGCCGCGCAGGAAAAAGTCCGCTTCCAGCGCGACGTGAAAGACACCCGCGGGCGCATCATCGAGATGGAACGCTCGGATGACCCCGCTAAGGTGGAGCAACTCAGCGAGCTGAATAGCCGCCTTAGCAGTCTGACCACTTCCCTGCTGGATGCCACCAACGCCGAGCCCGAGCTGGCGGCGCAGCTTCCCGGGCTGCAAAACCAGGCTTTGGCTTTAAGCACTGAGCTCAACAATTTGCAGGGTCAGATCCAGACTTTGGAAGGTGACCTGAAAAGCGAATTGCTTCCCCTCGACGATCAGCTCGAAGCCCTCGAAAAACAAGTCAAGACCAAGACCAGTGAGATCAAAACTTTCGCAGAGCAGCTTGAGGCGATGGCGAAGGCTCTGGGCGCCCAGGTTGAGAAAGCCCGACCGCTTTCACCTGAGCTGACCGAGCTTTATCAAAAGCTGGATATGATCCTCAGCAAGGTCGATTTCAAAGCGGAAGCCAAAAACGACGTTTCCAGCAACCTGGGAGCCGTAGATAAAACTGCCTCGCGCAATTTCTATGGTTTGCTGCTGATCGGCTTGCTCATTATCGTCCTGGCGAGCCTGCTCCTGACCGGAGTGATTTGATCCCAGGGTTTATTTACCCTGAAATGACCAATCCTGTTTGAAGGAGAATTTCCCTTGCCTGAATATAACGAAAACATCCGACGGATCCTTGAACAACTGACACTTGAAGAAAAAGCTTGGATGATTTCAGGCGGAGGGGATTTTTGGCATACGCGTGCGATCCCACGGCTGGGGATCCCGTCGCTGACTTTGCACGATGGCCCCCACGGCTTGCGAAAAACGGAGCCAAAATCGGGTCAATCAGGTCTGGAGAATAGCTATCCCGCCACCAGCTACCCGAGTCTGTCGGCGGTGGCATGTTCCTTTGACCGGGATCTGGTTTTTGAACTTGGGCAGGCACTTGGCGCGGAGGCGAAAGCCGCCGGGGTGGACGTCTTGCTGGCGCCTGGCGTAAACATCAAGCGCCATCCCCTCTGCGGGCGTAACTTTGAATACTTTTCCGAAGATCCCCTGGTGGCAGGCGAACTGGCTAGCGCCTACATCAGCGGCGTCCAAAGCCAGGGCACGGCAGTCAGCCTGAAGCACTTCGCCGCCAACAACCAGGAATTTGCCCGGATGATCAACAGCTCGGTCATCGATGAGCGCGCCCTGCGCGAGATCTATCTGAAAGCTTTTGAGATCGCCATCCGCAAAGCGCAGCCCTGGACCGTGATGAGTTCTTACAATAAGCTCAATGGCATCTACGCCAGTGAGCACGCTGCCCTTTTGACCAAAATTGCGCGGCAGGAGTGGGGTTTTGAGGGCTTATTCATGACCGATTGGGGCGGCATGAATGACCGCGCCAGCGCCATCCCCGCCGGCACAGACCTGGAGATGCCCCCGACCGGACAATTTGGCGTGGATCGCGTCCTTGAGGGAGTGAAGTCGGGCAGGATCACGGAAGGCGACCTGAACCGGGCGGTGGGCAAGCTCTTGGAACTGATCGGCAAGGTGCGCGAAGAGCGGGAGTCGGAAAAAACCTGGCAAGCCGCAGATTTTGACGCCGTCGCAAAGAAAGTCGCGCTCGAATCTGCCGTTTTGCTGAAAAATGAGGAGGATATCCTGCCGCTTCAGGCAGATTTGAAGGTGGCGGTGGTCGGCGCGATGGCCGAAAAGCCGCACTACCAGGGTGTTGGCAGCAGCTGCGTGAACCCGCGGCGGATGGTGTCTTTTGTGGATGACTTGCGTGAAGAAAACCTGGATTGGCCTTATGCCCGCGGTTACGCCCTGGGCGGCAAGGAAAGCGCGCAGCTTGAGCAGGAAGCGCTGGAACTCTGCCGCGGGAAGGACGCGGTTTTGTTCTTTGCCGGCTTGGGCGATACCGAAGAAGCCGAAAGCTACGACCGCACCAACCTTGAACTTCCCGCGGAGCAAAATGGCCTGATCGACCGCATCGCCTCTGAAAACCCGAATGTGGTGGTGGTGCTGCATGCCGGCTCGCCGGTGCGGCTGCCCTGGCTGGGCAAGGTGAAAGCGGTGCTGCTGCTGGGGCTGGCGGGGCAGATGGGTGGGGCAGCCGCGCTGGATCTGCTGATGGGGCGCGCCAACCCCTGCGGCAAGCTGGCGGAAACCTGGCCCCTGGCCCTGGAAGACACCCCGGCATATGGTCAGTTTGGCAAGCGCTTCAATACCCTCTATCGCGAGAGCGTCTTTGTGGGCTATCGCTACTACCAAAGTTTTGCCAGGCAGGTTCAATTCCCGTTTGGTTTTGGGCTTTCTTACACTAACTTTGAGATTGACAACCTCGAAATCAGCCAGCCAAGCCTGGCGCCTGGCGAAACGTTGGAAGTCAGCGTAAGGCTGAGTAACACGGGCTCACGGGTGGGCAAGGAAGTGCTGCAGCTATACGTTTCCCCGCCCGCGTCAGCCATTTTCCGCCCTCAGAAAGAATTGAAAGCTTTCGCGAAAGTTGAACTCGAACCTGGCGAAAGCCGAACGGTCCACTTCAAGCTGGAGCATAGCGATTTTGCGTACTGGAATGCTCGCGTGCACGCCTGGCACTGCGAAGCAGGCGAATATCGGCTGCTGCTGGGCACCTCTGCTGCTGAGACCCCGCTTGAGGTGACCGTTGCGCTGGAAAGCAGCCAGCCTGGCGCGCGCGTGCCGGATTACACCCAATCCGCCCCGGGGTATTACGCCTATGGAACTGGGGCTCTGCAAACTTCTGATGCGGTTTTTGAAGCCATCTACGGCAGTCCTTTGCCGGTGGAAACGCAGGGGGAACCAAAGGTTTACGACCTTAACTCCACACTTTGGGATGCCCGCAAGCGCCACAGGGGCAAGCTGCTCGCGGCGATCCTAGGCAGGGCTGGCCGCAAAAGAGCTTCAGGTGAAGGTGAATTCCAGGAGGCCAATGACCGTATCATTGAGGCTTCCATCATGGACGCCCCCTTGCGCTCGTATGCCGTCGGCGGGGTGGAGATGAAAGTCCCCGAAGCCATCGCATTGATCCTGAACGGCAAGGTTTTCAGGGCAGTCAGGAAGTTGTTGGAGAGGTAGGTGCCAGCAAACTGTTGGTAAGCATCGCTGAAAGGGCAGTTAAGCGCTCTTAGGTCTTAGGAGTCAAGGACCTTTTTCAGCGCCTTTAACTGGTTCCCGAATGAAAGACCTTCAAACGGTATTTTGTAATTACGCATATATGGAAGTAGAAATTCCCGATATTTATTGCCAGCAAGAATGATGAATTCATCTTGATCGAGATCAGCATACTTGCTAAGATCAGAAATCACTCCAGAAGCCCAGGCTCGCCTTTCTTGAAATGGCATCTGATTCAAGGTTTTCTCATAGGGGGCAATTCTGTCATTCAGCTTTAGTAACCCGTATTTTGCAGAGAGAATGAATATAAGATCGGGCTTTAGCTTCCTGGCATAAGCAAGATTCTTCACGAATAAATCGCTGATGTAGAGATTTTCAGCTTTCGCAGGATGATCCAATTTGGTTTTTACGCAGGAAATTAATACGATCCGTTTCACAGACCCACTCTTTCGCAACAGCTATTCAAAGGACACGACACACATTCAGGATTGGTTGGGTGGCACCAATTCCTTCCAATTGACCAAAGAGGACCATCAATCATCCCGGGAAACGAAGGGTTGAGCCATTGAGCTGCAGAGGTCGCTTCTTCAGCGCTTAAATCTGCAGACACACCCAATCGATAAAGAACACGCATGGTATGGACATCAGACTTGATATCCATTCGGTTGTGATCAACAAAGGTGAAACTATATGCACTTTCCAGAAGGACCAAGGTCATATTCGCTATCCCGCTGCCTACACCATGTATAGAGAGGAGAACTTTCTTAACATCCATCGCAGTGTTATCTTTCCAGATGTTTTCAGCATGACCAGCAAAGCGATCTACCACAATTCTAGTGATATCGCTGAATGTGTGGGGAGCATCGTTGATGTAACGAGGCTTTTTGGGAAGATCCTTGAAAAGCGAGGTGATTTCATCCATGCGCAAAGCACGGAATCTCAGTGGATCATAATGACCTACCTGGAGGGAGATCCAATAGGGAATAGTCCAGATGACTTCAGCTTTGGTGCCACGATCGAGACAACATGCGGAAATGAAGGCGAATGGGTTATCGTGTATGAGAAGTGTAGCGGCAGGGAAAAGTGCAGGGGTGAGCTCCTCCTGGGCAATCAACGGTTTATAGGATAGAAGGGCTGGGAGGATTGCTTGTCGGTCGACCATTGTTACTCCAACTGTAATTTAGTTAATAAAAAATGAAGCTAATGCTAAACCAACTTTTCTTCGATCAAATCCCATCGATTACGATAGGGGGAGATATCCCATGCATTAGGAGAGGTATGTGGAGGTAGAAGAACTGTCCTTACCTTGCTATCGTTGCGGTTTTGACCCCTCGCCCCAGGCAAGGCAAGCCAGGCAGCATGGTACCTTTTGACATTTAGGGACATAATCAGACTGGGAATAATGTAATACTCGAATTCAGCTGTACTTTGTGGATGGGGTATACCCCCTAACACCCAAAAGAAGTTATCTCCAGTGTAGACTTCCGCCTTTGCGCCAACGCTGCAAGTCCTACCTCCTGGGACAAAGGTTTTAACCTGGATGTGAATAGCTTTTGTACCTGTCAGGTTGGAACAGAGGATATCTGTGTTGGGAGTGTTGCCAAGAGTCACGACTGCAAGGTAACCTCTTCTACAGAGTTCACCTGCAACAAAGAATTGACTTGCATTCGCGCGGGTACTTTTATCAAATGACATTACAACTCCAATTACTGAACCCTATTCTACATACTCCTCATAATCCTCGAGAACTGTATGAGAAAGATTACCCAAATGCTTTTCCCTGGATAACTCGCGGACACTATCGTAAGAAAGATAGGTGCAGTACTGGGATAGAGCCCCTTTTTCCAGAAGAGAGAAAACTGGTCTTTGAATTTCAGAAAACACTTTTTCTTTTCTTTCATCTGGTGCAACTATGTGCAACTTGATATCCATGTTAGGCTGCAGAGCCAACAGATCTGCCATGCGGAGAATTCCGGAATAGATTGATGTTGTGTGTTCAATTTCAAAAGCCCTGACTATGGATCTTCTCTTGAGCCATAATACATCTATCTGCTCGATGGTTTTTATTGTGACTACATCGTAATTCAAGGGCAGAGTGTTGAGCAAAACATCACCCTCCGGTTTCCATTCTTGCAGAACCAGATTACGGTCGTTCCTGGGTAACCAAATCTTGAACCCCATTTTTTCACCGATTAATGCCAGAAGGGCTTGAATCTTGACGGATTCCCTGACTTCTTTCTCCTCAATCACCTCATTTTGGTGATTATCCGTGTCTTCTGGGATAGATACAGGAACATCTGTTTGGTGCCCCGTAGTGGTGCGGGTTAGATATTTTTCATATTGCTCATCATCAAGAGGATATTCTTGCAGAGTTTGAGATTGGGCTTTTAACAACCTCAATAAGTAATCTCCGTCGCTATTGTCAAACAATTTTAGGCTGCTACGAAGTGGACCAGTCCATTGGGAACCTTCTTTGGGTAGGTGAGCAGTAAAAGATAAGGTATTCCAAATTACATCTTCTCTTATCGGAATCCCGAATTTTGGATCCAATACAACTAAAGGTTTTACTTTAAACCTGACAATAAAAGGATCCTCATTAGAAACAAAGCGTGGAGTTAAGTCTTCAAACATTTCACTGGTAATTTGTAAGGCTCCAACCCACCTGGATACTTTTGTTAGATAGCAAATCAAAAAATCGCCGGGCTTAAGTTTACTGGCAGCGTTTCTCTGTTTGGGTCTAAAACCTGTGATGTCTCTTGTGGAATTTAAGAAAGCCTGGTAGGTCAGAGGTGAAAAAAGATCTAAGTAATAAGCCATAAAAACCTCTTTCGATGAGACTGAGCAGCAACATTAAAGCCCGCAAGTTAGATTAATATAGATTTGCTTGAAGGAATTATAGCATCAAGGGTGTGAAGTTATGGTTATAGGGATTCATTAAGTTTGATCAAAAAGAGATATGCGAGGGGAGTATATCGAGCGGGCGATCGAACACCTGTACCCCCTATATGATCTTTGTAGGGGTAACCCCCCGTGGTTACCCTGGGCATGCACTGGGGGCATGCCCCTACAAGGATAAATAAAAAAAGCGGGCGATCGAACACCTGTACCCCCTGCGGGTATTCGAACCGACCATTTTGTGGGTATTAAAAGAAAAAAGCGGGCGATCGGATTCGAACCGACGAATGTTAGCTTGGAAGGCTAATGCCTTACCACTTGGCGACGCCCGCGTAGCCTTTATTTTAGCCGATTCGCCTTAGCTGTCAAACAATTCGCGCAGGCAATGACCCATCCCTCAGGATGTGCCGTAGGTTGGCTCGTCGTGCTCGAAGATTATGCGCTCCTGCCCTGGAAACGCAGCGAAAAAGGTTCAAGCCGACATCTCTTGCCATTCTGAGCCTCTTTTGCGAAGAATCTGATTTTTGGCGATTTGTCGGGTTCAACTGCGGAACCCAAACTGCGAATTGGTCAAGAACGTCGGGTTGAAGTACACAACCCGACCTACGAATGATTTTTCAACAGCTCCAGCAAGATCTCGCGCGTGCGCTTCGGGTCGGCTTTGCCGCCGGTGGCGCGCATTACCTGCCCCACGAACCAGCCCAGCAGACTTTCCTTACCGGCTCTGAAACTTTCCACTTCCGCGGTCGCGCTGTCCAGAACTGCCTGGATCTGCTCCCGCAGGGCGCCGCTGTCGGCGATCACTGCCAGCCCTTCGGCTTCCACGATCTGCGCTGGTTCACGACCGCTTTCTTCCACCTTGCGCAGCAGACTTTTGCCGGTGGCAGCGTTGATCTTGCCATCTTCCACCATGCGGATGATCTGCGCCAATGAGTTAGGAATGAGCGCAAGCTCAGAAGCGGTCTTGCCCAGATCGTTCATCAGGCGCGAGAGGTCGTTCATCATCCAGTTGGAAACAGCTTTTGCCTCTCCGCCTAAGCTTTTCACAGCTTCTTCAAAATAATCCGACAGTCCACGTTCAGAGGTCAGGATCTCGGCGTCGTATGCCGAAAGCTCATAATCCGCTTCAAAGCGTGCTTTCCTTTCCGGCGGAAGTTCGGGCAGCTCGGCTTTGACATGCGCAATCTCCTCCTCCGTCAGGATCACTGGCAGCAGATCCGGCTCGCGGAAGTAGCGGTAGTCCGCCTCGGTCTCCTTGGAGCGCATCATGCTCAGCTTGCCCGTGTCCGCGTCCCAATCGAGGGTGTAGCTGACCACTTTCCCTCCAGACTCCACGAGTTCGATCTGGCGTTTGGTTTCTTCAATAATCGCCTGGCGGACGGCATCGATGGAGTTGACGTTTTTGATCTCGGTTTTAGTGTTCAACACCTGGCTGCCGCGTTCGCGGATCGAGACGTTGGCGTCGCAGCGCAGGTGACCGCGTTCCATATCGGCTTCTGAGACGCCAATCCAGCGCAAAAGCTGGCGCAACTGCGTCAGGTATTGAGCCGCTTCTTCAGC
>ENA-OSEO01006223-OSEO01006223.1-sediment-metagenome-genome-assembly--contig:-NODE-6223-length-10864-cov-5.695745_pt1 | contig 10864 bp, 7 predicted proteins | sample MGYA00237883_ERZ534232 | MGnify/ENA metagenome assembly ERZ534232
GTGCACGGAACGCCCAGGACGGCGTCAGTATGCTGCAGACCATGGAAGGTGCCATGCAGGTGCAGGACAACCTGCTTGTTCGTATGCAGCAGTTGGCCGAGCAGGCGGCGACGGGCTCGTACTCCTCCGCCCAGCGCGTCATTATGGACAACGAATTCGACCAACTGGTGGCGGAAATCCAGCGTATTGCCACCTCGACGGATTTCAACGGCATCAAGATGCTCGACAACTCGGCCACCGTGTCGGTCCACTTTGGCGGAGCCACGGACAAGATCGACATCGAGGGCAGCAAGATGACGAAAGCCGGTCTGGGCATCAGCGCGCTTGCCATCACGACGGCCACCGCGGCCCGCTCGGCTCTGACGGCTCTGGACAGCGCGATTAATGCCAAAGACACGGCCCGGGCAAAGTTCGGCTACAACATCAACCGTCTCGAAAGCACCGGACAGGTGCTCGGCATTCAGGCGGAGAACCTGATGGCAGCCGAGTCCCGTATTTCGGACGTGGACGTGGCGACCGAAATGGCGACCCTCACCCGTAACCAGGTGTTGTCGCAGGCCGGCACGTCGATGCTGGCCCAGGCCAACTCGATCCCGCAGATGGCCCTGACCCTGCTGAGATAATCGGCGCCGCCGTACTTCTCGGCATGAAGAAAATCACAGGAGATGACTGGCGCGACGAGCGCCAGTCATCTCCCTGTTGATGCCCTCCTCGACCGGTGCGACCGGGGCATGCCGAGCCGCCGTACGCCGCTGTTGCCAAGGATGGAAGTCCCAGACGCGGAGTCTCGCGCCTGGGATCTCGGAAGGATTCCCTCTCTGATGGAGATCACGCTATGAAGGGTGTGGAGACATATCAGCAGGTGGCGATCGGCACGCAGAGCAAAGGACGCCTGATCGTCATGCTCTATGACGGCGCGATCAAGTTCCTCAAGCTGGCTGTCAAGGAACTGGAGGCCCAGAATTACGCGGCCAAGGGGCAGTATATCAACCGTGCCCAGGACATTCTCAACGAGTTGAATGCGGTCCTGAATATGGAGGCCGGCGGCGAAATCGCCCAGAATCTCCGCAAGCTGTATCTATTTATGAACAGGCGGCTGAGCCAGGCCAACGCCAAGCGTGATCCGCAGATGATCCAGGAGGTCATCACCCTCCTGGAGGAACTCAATCAGAGCTGGAAGGCCATCACGGGTTAGAGCGTTGATGATTGAGGATGAGCCGAACGGGCGGTCTGTGTCCCGGCCCATTCATCAATCATAAGTAATTCCTCCTCGATCGTCAAAACCTCCGCGTCAATCCCAGTTCGACGATGTGATGGTCGTCGTCATCCAGGTCGCTTCGATCCTCGAACCGATACGCGGCTTCGAGCCGCCAGTCGGGTGAGGCAAAGAAGGTCAAGCCCATCTCATAAGCGTTCATGCTCGCCTCCTCATCCGTCTCCAGGCTTGAGGTCTGTCGATCGAAGGCGAGATTCAGGATCAGGTCCGCTCGGAGATAGTGCGAGAACTGCACGAATAGGTCGGAGGAGTTGGTGCCCATGTGATGCCCGATGATGCGGTCTTCATAGGTGTAACCGGAAGTGTAGATACTGTGATTGTAGAAGACGTCCGGCTTGCTGCCGACGTGGTTGTTGGCATATTCGACGCGCACGTCCGTCCGTCCCGTCTTGAGAAGGTCATTGATCTGAAGGCCGTACAGGAATCCCCAGTTGCTCGGTATGCCACCGGCTTCATCTTCTCCCGCCCCGTCGAGGTAGAATCGCAGAGAGCGAAAGGGCAGTCGCTCGCCCAGCGGAAACTCGCTCAGGGGCAGGAGGATCGATGTGTCAAATCCGGCGATCTGGTTGTTCTCCGCCTGCTCGCTACGTGCCACGAACATCTTGCCATAGTCGAACAAGTCAACCCGCGGCATGCCTCGTCCGCCGAACATGACCACCCGTGAGAATCCCAGATCCCACAAAGGATGCGGCTTGATACTCAGGCGAACGCCGGAGAGCCGGGCCTCGGGGATGTCCCGATCCTCCTCCAGCCATGCCAGAAACCACTGTCCCCGGACGGGGCCCAGAACGCGGAAGATCCACGGAAGCGGCATAGGCTGGGGGTTTGTCACCTTGATCATCGTGAAGGGTTCGGCGTTGTTGCTCATGATCATCGAGCCGTGATATCCCGGTCCCCACCAAAGGGAGTCCTTTCCCGCCTGGGCCTCGAACGGGCCGAGCATGACTTTGCCGTAACCTTCGATCAACTCGACGTCGCTGTCTTCGCGTGAGGAGTCGGCGAACTCGGGATGCAGGTAGAAGGCGAAGCGTTCCCCGAGCTTCATGCGCGAGGCGAAGCCGGCCCGGTAGTTCGACCCTTCCTCGAATCCGTCGCCCCGACGATTCTCCAGGTCCGGCATCTCATTTGCATGTAGGTATCTGACGTAGGGATCCTCCACCGGCTTGAGAAAGGCATCGCTGTACCAGCCGTCGAGCAGAGCCATCTGCGTCAACTCGACCCGATATTCCTGTTTGAGACGATCCACAACAGAGCCTACCATCGGCGGCATGTCCTCTTTCCGCGCGTCCAGGGCGAGCATCGCCTGCCCGACGTGCCGGGCCATCTCGACCCGCGACAGGGGTCTGATGCTCAGCATGGAACTGTCGATCAGTCCATAGTTGGCCAGCTTGTCCACGGCTTCGTAACTCCAGTGGCCCAGCGGTACGTTCGTGGAGACCAAGCCCCAGGAGGACGCGGCCGGAATCGTCAGCAGGATCAGAAAAGATGCAATCCGTCGCATAAGCCCCAGCGGATGGTGAAATCAGAGAAGGGGGAACGATGTGTCGCTTCTCAAGATTCCACTGCTCCCAGATTTCCGTATTCCCTTCCTTGTCGTTACGTGGCACTCCAACCCATTGCCGCCAGACTAAACGATTCCCGCCGGTCGGTCAAGCGCTCCTTGCGTCCGCCAGGTCCGACAATTCACCGTCTTCACAGATTTGGCGTGAAGGTCTTCCTCCGATCTGTCCGATAAAGGAGGTGTCGGCAGTATCATGCGATTCCTTTCCGGGGGACCAGGAAGGCGAGGTGTCGTCGCGAGTATCAGAAGCGTTTGAATGGTCATCAGACGCAGGAAAACCCTTGACAGGGATCGTGGATGCTGTAGCATACACCGCTTCCTGACTCGTGAGTACAGGACGATAGTGGCGGCTGAGGTTCCACGGAGCCATGAGGTGTCCCGCCGCTTTCTTACGCGTGGTTGGAGATGTCCAGAATCGCCTCGATTCTCGGACTGCCTCGTCAAGGGCACAAAGGAGTGTGCAATGAAAGCCTGTATACCCTCGGCGGTACTGGGTCTTCGTGGGATCGGAGGGATAGGCGAAGCACACCGTCCGCATGCCTCGCGGTCGGTGGAGTTGCCTGCCTCTCGCACGAGAGGATGCGCGTGGAGGTGGATTCTCTGTGCGGCCGTGCTACTGAGCGGCTCATCGGTCGGACTGGCACAGGCTACAACAGGGCTCTCGCAGACTACCCGTCCCTCGTCCGTGAGTGTGGCTGGGATGTCGCCTGCGGAGGTCCAGTCGCAATTGGACACCCTCCAGAAAGCGCGCGACGGCCGCTCCGTGTATGGCGCGACGCCGGAGGATACGCTGGAGCCTAATGGGCCCAAGGAGATACAGGAGTTCTCCGAGCTCACCGCGAGGCCTTTGTCCAGAATTGAACAGCTCCTCACGCGCCGGACGTTGTTCGATGTCAACGACATTTCCCGGAATCTCAGACAGTTCGGCTACGACGTCTTTCGTTCGGGCGCAACGACATTCGCGCCCGTGACTAATGTGCCCGTGGGCCCGGACTACGTCATCGGTCCGGGCGACGGCTTCACGATCACCCTGTGGGGCCGCGTGGATGCCCAGTACGCCGTGCAGGTGGACCGCAACGGCCAGATCGTCTTGCCCGAGGTGGGCGCCCTGCGTGTCTGGGGTATGAAGTTCGGCGAGCTGGAGAGCTATCTTCAGCACGAGTTGTCTCGCAAGTACACGGACTTCCGCATGTCCCTCGTGATGGATCGGCTGCGGACGGTCCAGGTGTTCGTCGTGGGGGAGGCCTCCAAGCCGGGCACATACACGGTCAGCTCGCTCTCCACGATTATTAACGCGCTGTTTGCCGCCGGCGGCCCGTCTCGCGACGGGACGATGAGAAAGATTCGCCTAGCCCGCAGCGGCCAGGACCCGACGGAGATCGACCTGTACAGTTTCCTGATGGGCGGCGACAAGAGCAAGGACGTTCGCCTCCAGGACGGCGATACGATCTTCATCCCCCTGATCGGCCCGGTGGTTGGCGTGGCTGGCAACGTGAAGAGACCCGCGATCTACGAGATGACGGGCCCGATGACCCTCGGTCAGGTGCTCGATCAGGCTGGCGGGGTCACCTTTGCCGGTTGGCTCCAGCGGGTGCAGGTCGAACGGGTCGAGGACCATCGCCAGCGGATTGTCGTGGACTGCGACCTTTCGAAGAAAGACACCTCCGCCAAACGGCCTGAGACGCTGGACACGATGATCCAGGACGGGGATGTGGTGAAGGTGTTCGCCGTGGCCGGTGTGGAGCAGAACGTCGTGCAACTTCAGGGACACGTCAGCCGACCGGGCAAATACGAGTGGAGGCCGGGCATGCGCCTCCGGGACCTCTTGGATTCCTACGATGCCGTGCTCGCCCAGCCGAATACCGACTATGGTCAGATCGAGCGCTTAGTCCCGCCGGATCTGCACTCAGTAGTGATCCCGTTCCATCTGGGCCAACTGCTGGCCGGCGACGCCTCGCAAGACCTGGAGCTGGCGCAGTACGACACGATTCGCCTGTACAAGTGGGACGAAAGGGCCTCGCAGAGCGCGACGATCTCGGGGCTGGTCTTCGATCCCAATGAGTACCGTCTCGTTCCCGGCATGAAGGTGCGCGATCTGATCGACGTTGCGGGCGGACTCCAGAAGAACGCCTACCTGCGCACGGCCGAGATCACCCGCCGGCACATCAGCCAGGAGGGTATGGTCACGGAGAAGATCGAGGTGAATCTGGAAAAGGCGCTGGCCGGTGATCCCAACCACAACCTGCCGCTGCACGATTACGACCATATCGTGGTCCGACCGATCCCGCACTTGGCCTTCGGCCTCAGCGCCACGATCCAGGGCGAGGTGCGGTTCCCCGGGACGTATCCGATCCGCAAGGGAGAAACGCTCAGTTCGCTGATCGAAAGAGCGGGCGGCTATACCGATGAGGCCTATCTCCGAGGGGCGGTCTTCACTCGCGAGAGCGCCAAAGCGGTTCAGCGGCACCGCTTGGAGGAATTGATCCGTCAGATCGAGGAATCCATGCTGTCGGGTGCCCAGGAGCGGATGGCGGGAGCGCTGGATGCCGAGGCGGCGCAGACGGAACAGGCGGCTCTCGAAACGAGAAAGACACTTCTGGCGCGGCTTCGCGCTGCCGAAGTCACGGGGCGGGTCGTTGTGAGGCTCGATCCTCTGGAGGAGTTCAAGGGTTCCCGGTACGATATCGAGTTGGAGGATGGGGATGCGTTGACCGTTCCCCAGATGCCCGGCGTCGTCCATGTGGTCGGCGAGGTCTTCAATGCCACCTCGCTTCTCTATGAGGATGATGGCACCGTCAGCTACTATCTCAATCGCGTCGGCGGAATGACCAAGGACGCCGACAAGAAGCAGGTGAGCGTGATCAAGGCCGACGGCACGGTCGTGAGCATGGAGCAGGGCAATCGCGGCAAGCTACTGTTCTGGGACACTCAGACGAACTCCTGGTCCTTCGGCGGTTTCATGAGCCGTCGTATGGAGCCGGGCGATACGATTGTCGTGCCCCGTAAGATCGATAAGTATCTGCGCCTGCGGATGACGAAGGACATCACGCAGATCATCTTCCAGATCGCTGTCGCCGCCGGTGTCGTCTTCGCGATATAGGCTCTGAGGGTAGTGAAGATAGAGGCAGTGGCGTCGGGTGGGGTCTGCCCCGCCGAGACTTCCAGGGCCAGACCCTCGTGACAGATTCCCCGGCAGAATCCCCGCCGGCGTCTTCGCCTGTGCGTGGCCAGTCGCGTCACTCGATCGAACGGCGGTATCGTGTATCGGACACAGCAGTTGGACCTGCTCATTCGCACTTGGGCGAACGTGCACACCAAACACGCGTATCATCACTGGACGGTGAAACTCACGAATGCGAGGATTATGGAGAATCACTTGTCGGAACTCGCGCGCTGGTTTGAGACCAGTGGGAGTATTCACTTGGGCCCACCAGTCCGTCGGTAGGATTCCATGCAGGAGATGGCGCAGGCGGTTGTCCTGTACGTGAACCTGCAAGTCGACAAGGCATTCCCAAGGACGATTTCATCGAAGGTGTCCGACTGCATGGCGGTGGGTGGGCCGATCCCGGCAGGAGTGTCCAGAAGTATCCTGGAATCGCCAGGGGCGAATGTGTGTTTGGAAATGGGGAAGCAGGAGGACGTGGGAAAGGTTCTCGTGACACTGGTGGCAGAGTACGACGGTCTCTGCCAGGAGACACGTGGGAATCCCGAGGTAATCAGAAACGACTATACGCGGGAAAAGGCCGCAGGAATTCTCCGGGACGTGTTCCGTTTGGTGACCTCGAATGGAAGGGTGGTGCCGACGACACGGAGTTGACTACAGCTATGCCTGGGAACGACCCGTTCCTACGGAGACGCCTCGAGTGATTCACTCTTCCAGGTCGAGGACATCAGGTCCTTGGCTTTTTTTCTGCCGTGGTCGTCCAGGAATCGATAGTTTTTTCTTCACGTGGGGTGCGATCCTACCCGATAACATCCGTAGAATCTCATGGATCTCACGCATGTTCATGTCGCTGGATGGGATTCCTGGGGGCAGGTGCTTTTTTTCTCTTGAGGATTGGCGCACTTGGTCTATAATTGCGGCCGTTGGAGGCCTCGCGGCTACCGACGGATCGGCTGTGCATGATGATGTTCCGGGGGGGGACATTATGGAGCGCAAGAATGGGCAACGGGGCGAGTGTTCGTGAAATGGGTCTGGAGCAGGCGACAACGTGGGTCGGGGCTCCCTCCTGCGGGTCGGCGCGGGTCGGGAATTCTGTCGACGCCGGTGCACGTCAGGGACGGGTGGCGGATCTTCAGTCATTGGCGGGTCGGATCGCAGGGGTGACGGAGACGCGGCATGACCTCCATACGCTGGCGAAGCCTGTGCGCAAGGTATCGAAAAGAATCGAGTTCTCCATGCGGTTGCTCGACATCCTCGGCTCGTTGGCCATCCTCATCTTGTCGCTGCCGGTGACCGTCGTCGCGGCCATCCTGATCAAGATCACGTCCCGGGGTCCGGTCTTCTACCGGCAGGAGCGGGTCGGTCAAGGCGGCAAGCTGTTCACGCTGTACAAGTTTCGCACGATGATCGACGATGCGGAGAGGCATATCGGCCCGGTCTGGGCGGCGCGACATGATCATCGCGTTACGAAAATCGGGCGGATTCTCCGCAAGATGCGATTCGACGAACTGCCGCAAGTGTACAATATCCTGCGGGGCGACATGAGTCTCGTCGGTCCCCGGCCGGAGCGACCTTTCTTCGTGAAACGCCACCGGGCCTTGCAGGGTGTCCGCTTGGCCGTCAAGCCGGGCCTTACCGGCCTGGCCCAGATCCGGGGTCTCTACGACCTCAAGCCCGCCCATAAGGTCAGGTACGACTACTTATACATCCAGAAGCGTTGCCTCCTTCTGAATATCTACATCCTCCTGAGGACAGTCCCGGCCCTGTTCACGAAGATGGGCTGGTAGGCGGTGAAGCCGCCGGAACGCGGAGAGCGTAGTGCGCCAAGTGCGAAGCAAAAGCCTACTTCTCTTCTGATGTTTTCACCGCTTGTGTTACCACACTCACTACTTTGCGTGTCTTGCTTGCCGCCTGCTGCCCGGATAGGATGAGGCTTGTCGTAACGTGGCTCCCGGTTGTGAGGTCGTGCGAGAAGGCCGGATGGAACGAGTTGACGCGTGGTGGAGAGCATGGCTGTTCGCCCGTGGGGACAGGGTGAGACCTACAAACGAGCCCATCGGAGGTGACACATAGTATGCTGGTGGCAATGATCCTGAGTCTGTTCTTACCGGTTGGGGGCGCCGCTGATCCTTTGTTCTTCGATGTTAACGACGCCGGCCCGACCCCCGTCGGTGTTCCGGCTATCAAGCCATGGAAGGTCGTCCCCCTCGATCCGGACTACGGCGGCCAGTGGGTTGTGGCGGCCGATCTCGATGCCGACGACGAGGTCGAATTCGTTGCCTGTGAGAACCACAATGTGGGCGACGTGCACTATACCTCCACGGCGGTGGCCCATGCTCTCGACGGTGCCGTCCTGTGGCGGTGGGGCGATCCCGCTATCGGGCGCAAGTTGTGGCATCATGATGTCGCATGCCAGATCCATGACTGGGATGGCGACGGCAAAGCCGAGGTCATCCTTGCGACCCAGGGTGCGATCGTCGAACTCGACGGTCGGAGCGGCCGGGAGAAACGCCGCATCCGGATTCCCGAGGATGCCACCGACTGCATCACCTTTGCGGATCTCGCCGGTCGAGGCCGGCCCACTGACATCCTCGTCAAGGACCGCTACCACAACGTCTATGCCTACGGCCGCTCGGGTGAACTGCTCTGGCATGTTACCGATCCTGGTGGCTGTCGAACTGCGCACCAACCCCGTCCGATCGATCTCGATGGGGACGGCCGGGACGAAATCGCCGCCGGCTACGCCATGCTCAATGCCGATGGTTCCGTTCGATGGACCTTCAAGTCCTCCCGACTGGACGAGAACCGGGGCCATCTGGACTGCCTCCGACTGCTGCGCCGGGGTGACAGGCCCGAGGAGGTCCGTCTGGTCCTTACGCTCTGCGGCGCCAACGGCATCGCCATGATCGACGGCAACGGCACGGTGATCTGGGAACGAGCAGGCAGCCATTTCGAGTCGGTCGATATCGGCAGGGTCATCGCCGAGCGGCCCGGCCCGCAGATCCTGGTGGATATCGATCATCAACCTTTCGGCAAGGCGCCCTTATGGCTGATGGATGAAGACGGCGCTCTGCTGGGCCGGATCAACACCGATTACGCGCGTCACCACCATCTGCTCGACTGGACGGGCGACGGCCTCGATGAGATCTTCAATGCACACAGCGGTGCGATCTACGACAGCAGGGGACGACGCGTCGCCACGTTCATGGCGCCGCCGGCGGAACGCGGTGAGCGCAGCCTGCTCGTGGGCGATTTCACCGGCGACGGCGTCGCCGACGCCGCCCTGGTCACAACCACGGCCGTCTACGTCTTCCGGAACGACCACGGCGCCAGGCCGGCGAATCCAACTGGCCTGGGAACTGAGCTCAATTTCACGCTCTACTGATCGTCGGAGCAGGCCGTTCTCGATGAGCGCGTTGTTCGGACTGCAACAGGTGTTGTGGTTGTGTGTCTGGCCCCCTTGGTAGCCGGGGATCCGCCTCGACGAATCCAAGGTGTTGCCGTCGAAGGCGTCCTCGGATGCGAGCGTCCAGTTGTCCTCCGCGAGCAAACCGTCGGTCACGCCAGGTGTCAATGTCTCTGCAGCAGTTCGAGCATCTTGCGGTCGAGCTGGTGGCCGTGCCAGTCTTCGTATTCCACGTCGCTGCGGCCGGAATCGAGGATCCCGAACTCGCCGCGGAAGTTCCAGAGGGCATAGCCGATGCCGTTGTCGGTCAGCACGTCGAGGACATCGCCGAACCAGGCGAGGAAGACATCGTGCGGCGTCTGCTTCCAACAGCCGCATTCGCCGCAGTGCACGCCCACGCCTTTGCGCGCCAGTTCGATCCACGGCCGGTAGTACCTCTCCAGGCGGGCGCGATCCCAGTACTCGCTGCCCATCTGTCCGGGCCACACGGGCGCAGGCAGGTTCTCGACGTCCGCAAAGGCCCACGGCGCCTTGTAGTGCGAGATGTACCCGGGCACGTACCCGCGACAACTCTGCGCAATCCCCAGATCAATGATCTCGGGGATGACATCGTTGCCGGTGTTGTTGCCGTCCGCGATGATCAGGTGGTTTGGATTGGCCTGACGGATGGCCCGGGCTGCCGCTTCCGCCACCCGCCGGTACACGTCGCCCGGCACAGGGCCGCGTTTCGAGTGTTGGTCGTTCATATCCTCGCGCATACTCGGTTCGTTGACCAGATCGAAGCTGATCTGGGCCGGCGACGTGCCCTTGTACCGCTTGGCCCACATCGCCCAGTGGAAGCAGAAGGCGTCGAGTGCTTCCTGGTCCTTCCACAGGTTGAACGGCTCCTGGAAGCCGGCATTGACACAGTAGCCCGGCGCGCGGTGCAGATTCAGGCTCACGTGCATCCCGTACTTGTGGGCCAGGGCGATCAGCCCGTCGATGTACTCCAGGGCGCTCTCGTTGATCTTGGTCATATCGTCCGGCGTGATGGACCGGGACCGGTCGAAGTCGATCCATTGCGGATAGGCCATCGGCAGGCGGACGAAGTCGAAGCCCCAATCGGACATCCAGCGGAAGTCGTCTTCCGTCGTGCGGTTGCGGCTGTTCGGTCGCATCGGCCGGGGCGAGAAGTAGTCCAGCAGATTGAATCCCCGCCATCGCGGGATTGTTGTCTGGGCGGGCTTGGGCTTCTCAGCACTCACCGCCACACGTCCCGCAAGGGCCCAAGCTACGGCGCCCGTTGTCTTCAGAAAGCCACGACGGTCTATCCGGTTCCCATTCATTGACCAACCTCCACAGAACAAGCAGAACAAGCGCGAAGGCCCACACCTTTTCCACAGTGGCACCGAGCTGGCGTCCCGCTACTCGACTTCGACCGTCGAGATCGGTCCCTCAACGCCAAATTGGTTGACGGTT
>ENA-OSEO01006225-OSEO01006225.1-sediment-metagenome-genome-assembly--contig:-NODE-6225-length-10861-cov-4.255286_pt1 | contig 10861 bp, 15 predicted proteins | sample MGYA00237883_ERZ534232 | MGnify/ENA metagenome assembly ERZ534232
TCCCACCGGAGCGACTTCGACCTGCGCAGCCACATGGAAGGGAAGCTCGTCCGCCAGGGGGAGGATCTCGTCGTCGAGCGCGACGAATCGGGCGGGCCCCGCCATCCCGGAAGCGGGAAGGACCTCTCGTACTTCGATGATACCGCCGGCCGGAAGTACGTCCCCCACGTGATCGAGCCGTCGGCGGGAGCGGACCGAACGGCGCTCGCCTTCCTCTGTGAAGCGTACGACGAGGACGCGATCCCCGACGAACAGGGCGTCCCACAGGAGCGCATCGTCCTGCGCCTCCACCCCCGGCTCGCCCCGGTGAAGGCAGCGATCTTCCCGCTCGTCAAGAAGGACGGCCTCCCCGAGGTGGCCGCGGAGATCTACCGCGACTTGAAGCCCCGATGGACGGTCGAATACGACGAGAAGGGCTCGATCGGGCGCCGATACCGGCGACAGGACGAATCGGGGACACCGTTCTGTATCACCATCGATCAACAGACACTCGTCGACGAGACGGTCACCCTCCGCGACCGGGACACGACGAACCAGGAGCGAATCCCCATCCCGCAGATCGAGTCCGTCCTCGCCGAGCGCCTTCGTCCACGCCCGTTCGGCAGATCGGACTGATCCTACTACCTTGTGTCGGAGCCGTCCCTTCCGCGGGGAAATCGGGCGTCTTGACTTAGAATCATTCTTGGGGCATAATGTGTCCGATATGAGAACGGCGAAGGACCGATCGGACCGCCTGCGAGAACTCGGGATCGTCCCCACGATCCAGCGGATGGCGATCCTGGAGTACCTCGAGGGGACGACGCGTCACCCGACGGCGGAGGAGGTCTACGCCGCCGTCCGGGCTCGATTCCCCTCGATCTCCCGGGCCACGGTCTACAATACGCTCGACAAGCTGACGAGCGTGGGTGCGATCCTGCGGCTCTGTCTCGACCCGGCCGCGGCGCGGTACGACGCGGACACCTGTACGCACGGGCACTTTCGATGTCGAATCTGCGGCACGGTCTACGACGTCGATCTCACGGCCCCATTCGCGGTGGAAGCGGAGATCGACGGCCATCGGATCGAGGCGGTCCGCGTGCACGCGTACGGAGTCTGCGCCGCTTGCCGAGCTCGCGGAGCCGATCGGCCGGCGGAGGGGACCGATGCCTGAGCTTCCGGAAGTCGAGACGCTCGTCCGCGGACTGCGCCCGCTGAGGGGGGCGGAGATCACTTCGGTTCGAATCCTCGATCGGAAGCTGTCGCTTCCCGCCGAACGGATCGTCGGCGCGAGGATCCGATCGGTCGATCGCCGGGGCAAGTACATCGTCTTCGACCTCGGCGATCGGGGATCGCTCGTCGTCCACCTCCGGATGTCGGGGCGCCTCGTCCTCGAGCGCTCCGACCGGGAGGTCCCGTACACGAGGATGATCCTCGAGACGAGTGGTGATCGCGCCGTCTACTTCGTGAATCCGCGGCGGCTCGGGACGGTCGAGTACGTCGAGGGACGATTCGTCGGCGAGATCGGGATCGACCCGACCGACCCCCGGTTCACACCGGGGGTCCTCGCGGAGCGCATCGGAGGCTCGCGAGCGCCGATCAAGCTGGCGCTCCTCGACCAGCGGCGGATCGCGGGGCTCGGGAACATCTACGTCGCCGAGGCGCTCTGGCGCGCGGGGCTCGATCCGCGTCGGCCGGCGAACCGACTGACGGTCCCCGAATGGGAGCGGCTCCACTGCGGGATCGTCGAGGTGCTCGCCGATGCGATCGGCGAGCTCGGAAGCCGACTCGGGGATCGGATCTCCGACTACCGTCCGAGCGGCGGCGCGGAGGCGACGTTTCAGAATCGTCTTCAGGTCTACGGTCGAAGCGGAGCTCCGTGCGCCCGCTGCGGTGCGACCATCGAGCGGATCACGCAGGCCGGCCGATCGACCTGCTTCTGTCCGGACTGTCAAGGATGATCCGAGCGCCGGTATCGGCGGTCCGGATCGAGGCGGAACAAGGGAACGGGAGGACGAATGGAACAAGGAGGAGACATGGAGATGAGAATGCCGCTGATCGGGGATCGGTTCCCCGAGATGTCGGTCAAGACGACGCACGGTGCGATGACCCTGCCGGACGCGTACCGGGGGAAGTGGTTCGTCCTGTTCAGTCATCCGGCGGATTTCACGCCCGTCTGCACGACGGAGTTCGTCGCGTTTCAGAAGAGATCCGACGCGTTTCGGAAGCTGGGCTGCGAGCTGATCGGACTGAGCATCGATCAAGTCTTCTCGCACATGAAGTGGACCGACTGGATCTCGGAGGCGCTCGGCGTCGAGATCGGGTTCCCGATCATCGCCGGCACAGAGGGGATCGCCGCTCAGCTCGGCCTGATCCACCCGGGGAAGGGAACGAACACTGTCCGCGCCGTCTTCATCGTTGATCCGAAGTCGCTCGTGCGCGCGATCCTCTACTACCCCCAGGAGCTCGGGCGGAACATGGACGAGATTCTTCGAATGCTCGAAGGGTTCACGGTCGCAGACTCTGAGGGGGTCGCGATCCCGGCGAACTGGCCGAAGAACGAGTTGATCGGGGACCGTGTGATCGTTCCACCGCCGACGGACGAGGCGACGGCGAGGAAGCGGAAGGAGCAAGCGGACTGCTACGACTGGTGGTTCTGCCACCGAAAGCGATCGGAGACAGGGGGACAGCGATGATCGGCCAGAAGATTCAGAAGGCGTTCAACGAACAGATCCAGCATGAGTTGGCCTCGGCGTACTTGTATCTCTCGATGGCCGCCTACTTCCACGCTGAGAGCCTCGACGGGATGGCGGCGTGGATGAAGGCACAGGCGAATGAGGAGCTCGCGCACGCGATGCGCTTCTTCGATCACATCGACGAGCGGGGCGGCCGGGTCGAGCTGCGGGCGCTGTCCGAGCCGAAGCGCGAGTGGTCCTCGCCGCTCGCCGCGTTCGAAGCGGCGTACGATCACGAGCGGTTCATCACCGGCCGGATCGAGGAGCTCGCCCGACTCGCCGATGCAGAGGGGGACCGGGCCTCGGGCGTCTTCCTCCAGTGGTTCGTCTCCGAGCAGGTCGAGGAGGAGGCGTCGGTCTCGAAGGTCGTCGACATGCTGAAGCGGATCGGGGACGCGGGGCACGGGCTCGTCATGATCGATCGCGAGCTCGGCCGCCGCGGATCCGGCGAGTAGGGCGGAGTGGGGATCGCCATGCCGTTCTCGATCGCGACAGAGACCGCCGCGCTGAACCAGGCGCTGTTTCAGGTGACACACGGTCTGTACATCCTGACCGCCGCCGACGGCGGTCGGATCAACGGGCAGTGCCTCGACGCGCTCATGCAAGTGACGAACCAGCCGCCGCGAATCGCGATCGGCGTCGGGAAGCGGTCGTTGACGCACGAGATGATCGCCCGGAGCGGTCGGTTCATCGCGAGCGTCCTCGACCGGACGAGCGATCGCTGCGGGGACGTGATCCAGCGGTTCGGGTTTCAGTCCGGCCGCAACATCGACAAGTTCGCGGGGTTCCCGCACGCGCTGTCGGATGCGGGAATCCCGTATCTGCCGGATGCCGTTGCGTACTACGAATGCACGGTCCTCCCCGACATGACGGTCGACCTCCAGACGCACTCGCTGTTCGTCGCGTCGGTCGAGCGCGCCGGGGTTCGTGACGGCGGAGAGCCCCTCACCTACAACGAGTACCGAAGGACGCTCCGACAGAGGAGGTCACCATCGTGAAGACGTGGATGTGCACGGTCTGTGGATATATCTACGACCCGGCCGTCGGCGACCCGGACGGCGGGATCGCCCCGGGGACGGCGTTCGAGGACCTCCCCGACGGGTGGGTCTGCCCGATCTGCGGCGTGGGGAAGGAGATGTTCGAACCGCAGAGCTAGGCGCCGCGGCCGCGGCCCCCGGCGGACGGAGAGATCGAAGGGATCGGATACCGCCGGGCGGCCCGGCTGCGGCCCCGCAACGACGAGAGGAGGGAGCTATGAAACGACGTGAGATCACGGCGGGGGTCGAGGGACTGGGCGCGATTCATTGGGACCGCCGGGTGTTCGACGAGTTGATTCCGTTGCCGGATGGGACGAGCTACAACGCGTATCTCATCCGCGGAGAGGAGAAGACCGCCCTGATCGACACCGTCGATCCGTCGAAGTCGGAGATCCTCCTCGATCAGATCGCCGACGTCCCCCGGATCGACTTGGTGATCGTCCAGCACGTCGAGCAGGATCACTCTGGGACGGTCCCCGCGGTCCTCGCACAACACCCGGAGGCCCGCGTCGTCGCGACCCCGAAGGCGAAGGGGATGATCGTCGACCACCTCGGCGTCGATCCGGACCGGATCGATCCCGTCGGCGACGGGGAGACGCGGTCGCTCGGCGGCCGCACCCTCGAGTTCCTCCACGCCCCATGGGTCCACTGGCCGGAGACGATGTTGACGTACCTGCGCGAGGATCGGATTCTGTTCACCTGCGACCTGTTCGGTTCACACTTGGCGACGAGCGAACTCTACGCCCACGATCGCGCCCGGGTCCGCGAGGCGGCGAAGCGCTACTACGCCGAGATCATGATGCCGTTCTCCACGGCAATCGCCGGGCACCTCGACCGGCTCTCCCGCTACTCGATTGCGACGATCGCCCCGAGCCACGGCCCCGTCTACGACGATCCGGCGTTCATCCTCGACGCGTACCGGGAGTGGGTCGGGGACCCGCCGGGAAACCTCGCACTGATCCCGTATGCATCGATGCACGGGAGTACCGAGCGGATGGTCCAACACCTCGTCGGGGGATTGACCGACCGCGGGGTCGCCGTCGAGCCATTTCACCTCGGGGTGAGCGACATCGGCGCCTACGCGATCCGCCTCGTCGACGCGGCCACGGTCGTCTTCGCCACTCCGACCGTCCTCGTCGGACCACACCCGAATGCCCTGTTCATCGCGTACCTGACCGCCGCACTCCGGCCGAAGCTCCGCCATGCGGCGATCATCGGATCGTACGGCTGGGGCGGGAAGGCCGCCGAGGCCGTGCGCGATCTCTGCAGCGGGCTCAAGGTCGATTGGCTCGATCCTGTGATCACGCGCGGACGCCCGACGTCCGATACCTTCGCCGCCCTCGACCGGCTCGCGGAGGCGATCGCGGCGCGGCACCGTGCCTTGGAGCGCCCCCGATGACCGATCTCGGCATCGTGATCTCCGGCGCGGCCGGCGAGGGGATTCAGACGATCGGCGACGTCGTCGCCCGCTGCCTTCTCGCCCACGGGTACGCCGTCTTCTCGACCCAGGAGTACGAGTCGCGGATCCGGGGCGGACACAATCGCTACCGACTCCGCGTAACCGACCGACCGCGGAATGCGCCGCGCCCCGATGCAGACGTCCTCTTGGCCCTGAATGACCGCGCCGCTGACCACGATGCGCCGCTCGTGCGGGACCACGGCTGGACCCTGCGACCTTCCGGCGAAGGGGAACGCGCCGTTCCGCTCGCGTATCGCCAGATTGCCGAGGAGGCCGGCTCAGCCCGTTACGCGAACTCCGTCGCGGCCGGCGCCCTGTGCGCCGCCATCGGCCTCCCCTTCGGCGTCCTCGAGCCGGTCGTGCGGCGCACGTTCGCCCGTCACGGCGCGTCCGTCGCCGATGCGAACGTCGGCGCCGCCCGCGCGGGCCTCGAACGGGCGCGCGCGCGGCTCGGCGACCGCGCGGCCGCCGACTTGCCCCCGCGCGAGGCCCGCTACTTCCGGGTCGGGGCGCACAGCACTGCGATCCCGCTCGCCGCGGCCGCCGCCGGCTGCCGGTTCATCAGCGCGTACCCGATGTCCCCGTCGACGGGGATCATCACCGCGTTCGCGCGCGACCCTGAACTCGGCGTTCTCGCCGAGCAAGCCGAAGACGAGATCGCCGCCTTGCAGATGGCGTTGGGGGCGAGCGCCGCCGGGGCGCGGTCGATGACCGCGACATCCGGAGGGGGGTTCGCCTTGATGGTCGAAGGGCTCTCGCTCGCCGGGATGATCGAGACTCCGGTCGTCATCGTCGTCGCGCAGCGGCCGGGACCGGCGACCGGTCTGCCGACTCGGACTGCTCAGGAAGACCTGTTGTTCGCGATCCACGCCGGCCACGGAGAGTCGCCGCGCGTCGTTCTTGCCCCTTCCGATCCACAGAGCGCCGCGGACCTCACGGTGCGTGCATTCGATCTCGCCGACCGATATCAGATTCCGGTCATCCTCTTGACCGACCAACTCCTCGCCGACGCCCAGTTCTCGCTCGAGCGGTTCTCGATCCCCAAGGCGTCGCTCGCCGGTCGCTTCGCCGATCCGGACTCGATCCGCGAGTACCGCCGGTTCGCACGGACCGAGACGGGCGTCTCGCCCCGGCTCTACTTCGGACAGAGCGAGCACCTGGTCTGCCTGGACAGCGATGAGCACACCGAAGACGGACATATCACCGAGGACCTCGCCGGGGTCCGGCGCCCAATGGTCGAGAAGCGCCTGGAGAAAGGACGCCGCCTTCGACAGGAGATCGCCGCTCCCGAGATCGACGGCGTCGAGGGCGCCGAGGTCGTCGTGATCGGGTGGGGATCGACGAAGGGCGCGATCGAGGAGGCGGTCGACGAGCTCCGCGGCGCGGGGCGCCCGATCGGCCGGATCCACTTCCAGGAGTTGTGGCCGCTCCCAGAACTCGATCCACCGGGGGCCCCGTGCGTCACCGCCGAGGGGAATGCGACCGGCCAGCTCGCCCGGCTCTTGCGCGCCGAGCTCGGATGGCCGATCGACCGAACGATCGCTCGGTTCGACGGGCTTCCGATCGATCCCCGGACGATCGTGGAGGGCCTCCGATGAGACGAATCGAAGAATACCGAAGCGACGTCGAGAACCAATGGTGCCCGGGATGCTCGAACTTCGGGGTCCTCACGGCGCTGAAGCGGGCGCTCGTCGCCCTCGACCTCCCGCCGCGCCGCGTCTGCCTCGTATCGGGGATCGGGCAGGCGGCGAAGCTCCCGCACTATCTGCGATGCAACGTCTTCAACGGGCTTCACGGCCGCGCGGTGCCGGTCGCCACGGCGATCCGCCTCGCGCACCCCGGTCTGACGACGATCGTGACCAGCGGGGACGGCTGCCTCTATGGGGAGGGAGGAAACCACCTCCTCCACGCGTTCCGAAGGAACCCCGACATCACGATCGTCGTGCACGACAACCGGATCTACGCGCTGACCAAGGGACAGGGGGCGCCGACGACGCGGCGCGGCGTCCCGACGCGTTTGCAGGTCGATGGGGTGACGAGCGATCACGCCCAGATGCTCGCGACCGCGATCGCGCACGACTGCCCGTTCGTCGCCCGGGGGTTCGCCGGCGATATCGACGGGCTGTCGGCGATCCTTCGGTCGGCGATCGCCCACCGCGGGCTCGCGCTCGTCGACGTGATCCAGCCGTGCATCACCTGGGGGCCGCACTCTGCCGATTGGTACCAGGAGCGGATCGCGACGCTCCCCGGGGATCACGACCCGGCGGATCGGGCGGCCGCGATCGAGCGGGCGCTCGAGAACGGCGCCCCGCTGACGACGGGGATCCTCTATCAGCGAGACGGACGACCGACGTTCGAGAAGACCGTCCGCGGGCGCCTCGGCGATCGGCCCGTGGCGGAGCTGGCGCCGATCGACCGCTCGGTGATCGACCAGCGGATCGCGGCGCTGCAGCCAGACGGGGACGGGTAGGCCGATGAGGAAGGGATACGGACGACCGACACGCGGGAAAGGAGCCAATATGGGAGAGATTCGAACCGGGACTCGGGTCCCGTCGATCGCGCTCCCCGACCAGAACGGGGAGCGCATCGATCCATCGAAGTTGCAGGGGAGGACCGTCCTTCTGTCGTTTCACCCGCTCGCCTGGACGAGCGTCTGCCAACGGCAGATGGAAGCACTGGAGATGAACGTCGAGGAGTTCGAGCGGCGGGGCGCGGTCGCATTCGGGATCAGCGTCGATCCGACCCCGTCGAAGAAGGCTTGGGCCGACTCGATCGGCGTGAAGCGGACGAAGCTCCTCTCTGACTTCTGGCCGCACGGCGCGGCGGCGAGTGCCCTCGGGATCTTCCGCGAAGCGGACGGATTCTCCGAGCGGGCGAACATCCTCGTCGACAGAGCGGGAATCGTCCGATGGGTCAAGGTCTATCCGATCCGAGAGGTTCCCGACATCGCGGAAGTGATGCGGGCGATCGATCAGGAAACCGAGTAGGAGGAGGACCATGCGAGAAATGACGAAGGAGTTTCTGGAGGCGGCGTTCGCCGGGGAGAGCATGGCGCACATGCGCTATCTCATCTTCGCGGAGAAAGCGGAGAAGGATCGGCAACCGAACCTGGCGCGGCTCTTCCGCGCGATCGCCTACGCGGAGCAGGTGCACGCCACGAATCACTATCGAGAGCTGGGGAAGATCGGGGCGGCCGGCGCGAATCTACAGACGTGCATCGACGGCGAGCACTACGAGGTCGCCGAGATGTACCCGGTCTACCACAGCGCGGCCGAGTTCCAGAACGAGCCGGGCGCGGCCCGATCGACGCACTACGCGCTCGAGGCCGAGAAGATCCACGAGAAGATGTACGGCGACGCCCAGACGGTCGCAGCGGGCGGCGCGGACATCGAGATCGACACCGTCCGGATCTGCCCCGTATGCGGATACACGGTCGAGGGGACCGCCCCCGAGTTCTGCCCCGTATGCGGCGCGAAGGGCGCGGTCTTCCAGGCGTTCTAGGCGCGAGAGATCGAACGACGAGGAGGGATCGACGTGAAACTCGGAGAGCTGATCAAGGGAGCCAGTCAGGAAGGGAAGGAGAAACACGTACCGGTGATCGAGTTCGTCCGCTGCCCGGAGTGCAGCGAGCGCTCGGTCAAGGTGACGGTCGGGAAAGAGGTCCCACATCCGAATACCGTCGAGCACCATATCAAGTGGATCGCGCTGTTCGGGGTGAAAGGCGGCGTCGCCGTCCACATCGCGACGTTCGATCTCGGTCCAACGTACGGGGTGCCGACCGTCGTGACCCACGCGAACTTGAACGGCTTCAGCGAGCTTGTCGCCGTGGAGTACTGCAACATCCACGGCCTCTGGGAGAGCTCGCGGACGGTCTCATAGGAGGAGACGATGGCGGAAAAGGGGAAGACCTACGTCTGCGACATCTGCGGACAAGAAGTGACGGTGACGAAGTCGGGGGCCGGAACGCTCGTCTGTTGCGGCCAGCCGATGCATGTCCGGAAGTAAGGAAGGTCCGGACGATCCCGGCCGCCGGTCAGAGCCGACCGGCGGCCGGCGATCCGGAGGCGAGAATGCCCCAGAAGATCCTACCCGCAATCGAGAATCGCCGGGCACGGCGGGCGATCTCTTCGGAGGCGCTCCCGCGGGAGACGATCGACGCGCTTCTCGAGGCCGCCCATCTCGCTCCATCGTGTTTCAACCACCAGCCGTGGCGCTTCGTCGTCGTCGACGCGCCGGAGACGCTCGCTCGGGTGAAGTCCGCGATGTCGGCCGGCAACTACTGGACGGGGACCGCGCCCGTCCTGATCGCCGTTGCTTCGCGCCGGGACCTCGACTGCGCCCTCTCCGACCGTCGGGACTACTTCCTGTTCGGCTGCGGAATGGCCGTCGGGAACCTGATGACCCAGGCGACCGAGATGGGGCTCGTCGCTCACCCGATCGCGGGATACCGGCCGACCGCCGTCAAAGAGGCGCTCGGGATCCCCGAGGAATACGTGCTGATCACGCTGGTCATCGTCGGCCGGCCCGGCGATGACACCGGGCTCTCGGACTCGCACCGCGCGATCGAGCGAGGACCGCGCGAGCGGCGCCCATTGTCGGAGATCGTAAGTTGGAACCGGTTCGCGTTCGCCGATCCGGCGCCGCCGTCCGACGGGCCCTAGAAGAGCCCGTGAAGAAGCCCGCCGTCGATCGGGAGGCACGTTCCGGTGATCGCCGCGGCCCGAGGAGAGACGAGGAACGCGACGACGTCAGCGAGCTCCTCGGGACGGAGGAGTCGGCCGATCGGAACACGCGACACCCATTCCGCTTCGACCTCGGCGGGCGGCCGACGGGCGCGCTCGCCTTGCGCCGCGATCAACCGCTGCATCCGCTCGGTCTCGAACGGGCCGGGACAGACGGCGTTCACCGTGATACCGGCGGCCGCCACCTCGCGCGAGAGCGTCTTGGCGAGCGCCACCGCTGCGGCGCGCAGGCTGTTCGACAGGACGAGGCCGGGGTCCGGCTCCCGGACCGTGAACGACGCGTTGACGACGATCCGGCCCCATCCCCGCTCGAGCATCCCCGGGAGGACGCCCCGGCAGAGCCGGACGACCGAGAGAAGGAGGCCCCGGTACGCCGCGTCCCACGTGGCGTCGTCGTGAGAGAGGAATTCGCCCGGCGGCGGTCCTCCGGTGTTCGCTACGAGGATGTCGATCCGTCCGAACCGATCGCGCGCCCGGTCGAGCAGCCGTCCGACGTCGACGTCTCGCGACTGATCGGCCGGCACGGCGAGCACGTTCCGGCCGGTCCGCGAGCGGATCTCGGCCGCCGCGGCTGCGAGTCTTTCCTCCCCGCGGGCGCAGATCACGAGGTCGGCCCCCTCTTCCGCGAGCCGCTCCGCGATCGCCCGGCCGAGACCCCGGCTCGCGCCGCCGACGAGCGCGATCCGACCCGTCAAGTCGAGTCCCATCCGTCCTCCTTCCCTCGGCACCGCCGCCCCCCGTTTCCTCGATTGACGTTTCCGCATGATGTTCCTAAGCTGATTCGACCGAGAATGCAAGCGAGTCCCAAGGAGGGGTTCAATGAAGATGAGACGATTCGTGACGGCCGGCGTGCTCGGCCTGCTGGTCCTCGGAGGGTTCGGCGCCGCCGCGTCCGCCGAGGCGACTAGATCG
>ENA-OSEO01006226-OSEO01006226.1-sediment-metagenome-genome-assembly--contig:-NODE-6226-length-10860-cov-2.465177_pt1 | contig 10860 bp, 12 predicted proteins | sample MGYA00237883_ERZ534232 | MGnify/ENA metagenome assembly ERZ534232
AAAGGATTGTAGTTTGCGAAACAGCGTCTGGCGCAGGTCGCCGCCGGTGCGCAAAGAAGCGCGCATAGCAAAGATCGTGCAGCCGAGGCCACCGACGACGCCGACGGCGGCAGCGGCCAGCATCAAGCCGCCGCTCCTGAGGATGATGCCAAGATCGAGGGTGGGCAGCGCATCATCGATGATGCGGGCCAGCAGGGTGGGCTGCACCAGGTCCATAACGACCTCGAGCATCATCAGCAGCGGCGCCAGCAGGGCCAGGCGCCAGTAGGGACGCACAAAGCGCAAGAGTCTCAGGGTATTGTTCATGCGTTAGTCCGGCTCCTCTCGATTCAATCTTGGGTGTGTGCCGCGGCTTCTGGCTCGGGCCCGCAGCTCTCGGGCTCGTCCGTATAGCGCTCGGCAAGGCGGTTGCGAATATGGATCAGCAGGCGGCGCAGCGCGGCCAGATCGTCCTGGCTCAACCCTTCGGTGTATAGGGACTGAAAGTCCTCGAACCATGACTCGACCTGGCCCTGCACGGCGCTCCCACGATCAGTCAAAAAGACACGCGAGACCCGTTCATCGGTGGGGTCTCGCCGGCGCTCTACAAAGCCGCTGCGTTCCATGCGCTGCACCATTTTGGAGATGGTGGCGGGCTGCACCCGCATGTGGCCGGCGATTTCAGAATGGGTGAGGCCATCCCGCTCCCAGAGAAGGCGCAACAAGCGCGGCTGCCCGCGGTAGAGGCCGAACGATTCGATGCCGCGATGGACCAGCGCATGCTGCAAATGGCCCACCTGCGCGAACAGTATGTCAATGGTCTCGTCTGCATCACATATGCGCATATTGTCCCCAGCTCTGACCGATAATTGGTCACTCGGCTAATCATTAGCTGGCTAAATTATAGGCAAACCGTCAGGCGTGTCAAATCTGGCATCAGACCGAGAGGCAGGAGGGCGCAGCAGTGGCGAGAGTTGCGCCAGCGCCCTGTTTTGCAGCCAGGGGCCACAACCCTACAATCGCCACAGCTATCGAGCAGGAGCCACATGAAAGACACCCTCTGGCGATTGGTGCGCATCTTTCGTCGACGCGAGGTGCTGGCGCTGACGCTCAATGTGATGCTGGCCGAGCTGGTGGTGGGCACTTACAGCCCCTATTTTGCGCTCTTTGCCAAGAGCCTGGGGGCCAGCGTGGCCATGATAGGCGCGCTGGTGGCGGCGCAGACGCTCAGCCGCACCGCCAACTGTCTGACGATGGGCGCCCTCTCGGATCGCATCGGGCGCAAGGCCATCATCATTGCTGGCATGGCCCTGTTTGCCGTGGCCATCGCCGGCATGACCTGGCTGCCATCTCCGAGCGCGCTGTTCATTACACAGATCATGATCGGCGCAGCCCACGGCGGCGTGTTTGACATTGGCATCGGCTATCTGGGCGACGTGGTTCCACATGAGGACCGCGGCGCGGCTATCGGGCTCTTTACCACGGTGATGGGCTGGGGTTTGGCATCGGCTCATCGCTGGGTGGCGTGTTGGTGGGCGCCGATGGCAACTATCTGCTGGCCTTTCGAGCCACGGCGCTCGTCGCGCTGATCGGTGCGGCGATCTCTAGCTGGGGATTGCGGCGCATCAGCCGCCCGGCGCAACTGGGAGACGCCGACCTGCCGCCTGGCTGGCGGCTGCGGGCGGCGATTGTGCCCATGCTGGACGCTTTGCGCAATCGCGTGCTATTGTCAGGAGCCATTCTGAATGCGCTCAAGATGGCCTGGTTCGCCGTGGTGGGGGGCGGCTTTCTGTCGCTCTACCTGGCCAGCCACCAGATCAGCGCCGAGACCATATCGGCCTCATTTTCGGTCTACGCGCCGCCACGTCATCGGCGGCGCGGCTGCCGGCCGGGCTGCTGACCAGGCGGCTGCCGAGCTATTGGATCATCATCGCGGCCACGTGCCTGACGATGCTGGGGTTCTTTGTGCTGCCTCTGTTGCAGAGTGTGCTGGCGCTGGCTCTCTTTGTGGCTATCGAGGGCGCCATGTTCGGCGCGCTCATCAGCGTGGGCAACGCCTTTGTGGCCGAGAATGCGCGCCCCGAGAACCTGGGCTCGGCGCTGGGGCTCTTTGGCGCCGTGGGCGGGGCTGGCTCAACGGCGCTGGCGCTGCTGGTTGGGCTGGCGGCCGAATGGCGCGGCATGGGCGCCATGTTCGTGTTCATGGGCGTGGTTCTGGCGCTGGGCATGGCGCTATCGCTCTACGTGCGGCGACTCGGACAGCGCCGACTGGGACAGCGACGACAGCCCGAGACACTTGCCTAGGGCGCCTCTGGGGTTAGCAGCCAGGCCGAAGGCCAAATCGCGCGTCCAGTGGACTGGAGATGGCCTATGAACGGCTAGATGCCGTCATCCCTGCTGCCAGAGGCCAGCGCACCCAGCCCCACAAAGACCAGCAGAGCCAACAGCACCAACAATGCAGCCAGTGGCGCAGAGGCAGACAGCCCAAAGCCCTGAAAGCGCTCGAACACCAGCACTGCCAACGTGCGCGGGTGATAGGCCAGCACGACCACGGCCCCAAACTCGCTAATGCCCCGCGCCCACATGAGCAGGGCGCCGCTGGCGATGCCCCGGCGCGCACAAGGGAGCACAATCTGCCAAAAGGCCTGCCAGGGCGAGGCGCCATCCATGTGCGCAGCCTCCTCGAGATCAGGGCTGACACCGGAGATCGCCTCACGGGCGCTGTTGACGAGCAGAGGGACGCTAACAAAGACCATCGCCATGACGATGCCCGCAAGGCGGTCTGTCAGAGCGACGCCCAACACGCGCAAAGGCGCGCCCAAGGCGCCGCGGGCGCCGTAAGTGAGCAGCAGGGCCACGCCCGCGGCCGTGTGGGGGATGATGACCGGCAGTCCCAGCAGCGCCTCGACCCAGCGCCGGCCCCTGAAGCGACGGCGCGCCAGCAGGTAGGCCAAGGGCACGCCCAGCGCCAGCCCGGTGGCGGTGGCCAATGCCGCTGCCAAGAGCGTCGTTCTGGCTGAGCGCAACACCTCGCCATCTTGCAGCGTCTCCCACAGGCGGGCGGGTGACGCCCCGGCCAGGATCGACCCGAGGGGCAGCGCGATAAAGAGCAGCAGGAGCCCCCCAAAAGCAGCCCAGGCGGCATCGAGGCGCCGCAATCTGCGCATCGCTAACGGGTCGCCTCAGGTGCGCAGAGTGGGCGCAATGCAGCGGGCAGTCGATCGAGATGATCGACTGTGGGCGGCGAGAGCAGCGGGTGATGGTGCGCAGCCATGATGCTCTGACCCTCTGGACCCAGCAGAAAAGCGATAAAGCGCGCGGCCGCCTCGGGGTGTGGCGCGTTGCTGGGGATGGTGAGGCCATAGGCAATCACCTCGCCCGCAAAAACGGGCTCAACCGAGGCAAAGCGCCGAAAGTCGAGCTGCACAGAAACCTGGCCATAGTCCACCGCGTATTCCGGGTTGCTCAGGTTGACCGCGGGCGGGAGCACGATATGCGCCAGAGCATGCTGAGTGGCCACGCTCTCGTATTCAAAGATATAGTCGACATCGCCCGATTGGAGTAGCGGGATGAGCTGCACACTGCTGCCGCGCAGAACCATGGTGCTATTGGGGCGCGGCTCCAGTAGCTCGGGCACATGGATAATGGTGGCCTTGCCAGCAGATGCGGTGGTGATAGGCGTGACAAAGCGCCCTAGAACGAGATTCTCGAACAGGCGAGGCTGCCCGGAAAGCGCCTCGGCGAGCTGCAGCACCATGAGTTGGCGATAGCCGCAGGCATCGAACCGCGGATCGGCCAAACCCAGGCGGGTGCCCGGACGCGAGATGATCTCGTGCCAGTTATCGAGCGCCAGTTCGTCGGCGCCCGTTGATTCTTGGCTATAAGCCAGCACCATGCGGTTGGTGGCAAAACGGATGTTCCAGTCCGCATAGGGCAGACCACTATCAGGGTCGAGGCTGTTATACATGAGCTTGGGAAGCAATGCATGATCGGCCGAGGCCACAACATCGATGGCCTGGTGTAGATCGGTGATGTGGCGGATGACCTGGATGCTGCCATGCGCCTCCAGCTCAACATCAATGTCGGGGTTGGCGGCCTCGAACGCTTGCTCGATGGCTGCAAAGGGGATCATCAGACTGCCTGCCTCAAAAACGCGCAGCCGCACACGTTCTGGCGTGGTTGGCGCAGGCGCAGCCGTCGGCGTGAATGCGAGGGCTGTGGCAGGCGTCGCTGCGGGCGAGGGAGTGACGATGGCGGGCATCGTCGTCGGCGTGTTGGGGCCAGCGCATGCCATCAGGAGCATGGCCACTGAGAGAATTGCGACGCCGACCAGACGCCGCAGGTCACATGCAGAGAGCATGACGATCCTCACAATCCCAGATGGCCGCGGGCGTCTTTCCAGCGCCCGCGGCAGAGTCAGTTGACCTATTTGATCTCGATCAAGCGCACATCCTTGACCCATAGCCCGGTGTCCATGCCAGACATGGCCAGATCATAGCCATCATCGCTCAGCTCGACCACGCAATCTGTGCAATCCAGTAGATCATTCAGGGCCATTTGGGTGCTATACCCATCGCCCGCAGTCAATACGACGGTGCTGGCAGCAGCATCTAGTGCGCAGGCGGCCATTAGCTCGGTCAGGCGCACGCCTCCGACTATTATGGCTCCCTTTTTCACATGCGTCACTTGCACTTGCTCGACACCGATCTGTTCCAGGCTCGGGCGATCAAATGCAGTGGGCGTGGCCACCTTGCCATAGATGTGCAGAACACCTTCTGCCATGTCCGGCGCCGCAGCCGCCGCGGCAGCAGACGTCGGGGGCACAGTTGGTGCAGCAGTCGAGGCAGTGTCCAGCGGCACGATGTTCTCGCCACGTAGAACGATCTGCGCCACGGCGCTGACCATCTCATTCCCAGCCAGATCATCACCCACCAGGCGCAACGGCCACTGATCGTCTTCAATGGGCTCGCCATCCACCAGATGGGCGAGGATGATGCTCTTGTTGCGGCTGACCCGGGCAGCGTCAAAGGTGACGGTGTAGCCATCGGCGGCCACCACGTCCACTTCATAGCCTTTGGTCGCCAATTCATCGTTAAACGCGCCGCCCTCGTGCTTGTTGCCGTCGTCGACCCGGCCTACCAGATAATAGAGCGATATGCCGGTCCATTTGCGCCCGTCGGCATCGACCCAGGGGTTCTCGTGGCACGTGGGCGCGGCGCCTGACTCGTAGGTGTCACGGGTCATCTCCTCGACGATGGCGCCCTCCAGATGCAGCGTCCACTCGGTGATGGCAGGCTTGATGACCATCTCGCGCACCCACTTGACCGCCCAGTGCCCATCGGTCACCTGATTAGGCTGCTCGCTAACGATGGCCAGGCGTAGCGGCCCCTCTTCTTCGGCGGGAATAGGCTTGCCCTCGCGCTCATAGACCACGATGGGTGTGAGAGCGCCAGCACGAACCACTTCATCGCCCGTGCCGGGGTCAAAGGTCACAAAAGCCCCCTCCGTCAGTTGAGCATAGGAAAAAGTGATGCCATAGCCATCTTTGGCCACCAGCGTCACCGCGGTGCTGCCGTCACAACCGCCAACAACCGCGCATAGATCGGCCAACGCTACGCCTTTATGCAGAGTCGGCAGCGTGATCTTGCCCGTGGAGCTTTTGGCGCCAGCATAGCCTTCGGTGGCAGGCATCTGCTCGAGTTCGTCAATGGTCAGAGTCTTGTCGCTTTCCGGTCCAACAATCCTGATGCTCGATCCAGGCACGGCCGTCGGCGTGACGGGTGCTGGCGTGGCGGTCACCACAACGATGACAGGAGTCTGTGTGGGTGCCGCTGCTGGAGTGATAGCCGCCGGCGTGGCCGTCACGACAACGGTCTGAATGAGGGGCGTGGCGGGAACAGTCTGACAGCCGACCAGTGCAAGCAATACGAGAGCCAGAGGCAGGATCCGACAGTGTCTGAGCATTGGAAACCTCCTACAGGGGGGATAGGTTCGACCCACGGTGCGTGCTCCGTCGCGCGCACCATGGGCAGAGCATCATTACTCGACGCGGACCTCGACCAGGCCTTTGACCTGGGCCTTGCCGCTCATGCCGGGCATGGCCGAGCGCAATGTCCCATCATCCTGCACAGCAACGACACATGTGGGGCAGGCTTCCAGGTCAGCCAGAGTGACTGTGGCCTCATAGCCGTCGCCAGCCACCAGCACTAGCATGGTGGCAGCATCGTCTGGCTCCAGCAGAGCCAAAAGATCAGCCAGAGGAACGCCAGTAAAGGTATCCAAGCCGCCTTCTTTGTTCTCGACCTGGGCCTCGACCGTGTCCAGCGCTTGCAGGTCGGCCAGCGTCCATTCGGCAGAATTGGCTACCTTGCCCCCGGCCGTAAGCGCAACGCCGCCGGTAGCAGCGCTCTCCTCGCGCCAGGGCTGCGAATCGGGGACGAACAGCGAGTCGCCAAACTCGGCTACGCCAAACTCGGCGATCAGTTCTTGGGTCGGCACAGAGATGAACCAGTCGATGAACTGGTTGCCAAGCTCCGCCTTGATGTGCGCGCCCTTGTCGGGGTTGACGGCGATGATGCCGTAGGGGTTGAACAGCGCCGGATCACCCTCGACAAGAATCACCAGCTCTGTGCCTTCGAGCGTGCGGGCGAGATAGGTGGCGCGGTCGCTGAGGGTATAGGCTTGCAGCTCATTTGCCATGGTGAGGACGCCGCCCATGCCCTGGCCAGCGGAGATATACCAATCGCCAGTGGGCTCGACGCCAACAGCCGCCCAGACATCGTTCTCTTTGACGTGCGTGCCCGAATTGTCGCCACGCGAAACAAAGGCGCTCTCTGTGCTGGCGATGAGCCCAAACGCCTCGGGCGCGTTGGCCAGGCCAGAGATGCCCGCGGGATCCTCCTGGGGGCCGAGGATGACAAAGTCGTTGTACATGACATCTTCGCGGCGGACACCGTGGCCAGCATCCATGAAGGCGTCCTCGAGGGCGCGGGCGTGCACCAGCACCACATCGGCATCGCCATTCTCGCCCAGCTTGAGGGATTGGCCGGTGCCCACAGCGATGACGCTGACCCTGGCGCCGTACTGCTGTTCAAAGTCAGGCAGGATATAGCCCAGCAGACCCGAGTTCTCGGTGCTGGTGGTGGTGGCCAACACCAGCTCGTCGGCCGCAGACGTCTTGGCCGAGGGCTCCTCAGGCTCGGATGGAGGGGCCGGCGTGGCGGTCGGGGGGATCGGCGTAGCGGTTGCGGGCAAGGGGGTGGCCGTCGGCGGCGCCGATGTGGCCGTCGCAACGGGGACTGCGGCAGGGGCGGCTGGAGCAGGCTCAGCAGTGGGCGTCGGCTGGGCGCAGCCCACCAGCATGGCCAGTAGCGCCAACAACAGGATCGAACGGGAGAGCGATTGTCTCAACATCTCACACTTCCTTTCAGAACAGTCTATGATCGGGTGCACTCAGTACACCATCTCACCATGAACAAAGGCGCGCGTGCGGGCGTCGCGCGGCGACTCGAAAAAGGCGGCCGTGGCGGCCAACTCGATCAGGCGGCCATCGAGCAACAGCCCAACGCGGTGGGCCAGCCGGTGCGCCTGGAACACGTTGTGGGTGACCAACACGATAGTGGTGTTATGCTCGGCGTTCAGTCGGCGGACGATCTCTTCGATCAGCCCGACGTTGTAGGGGTCGAGATTGGCGGTGGGCTCGTCGAGCAGCAGCACCTGGGGCCGGAGGACGATGGCGCGGGCCAGGGCGACGCGCTGCGCCTCGCCGCCTGACAGGGTGCGCGCTTTCTGATGGGCTAGAGAGGCAAGGCCGACGGCCTCCAGCGCCGCAGTCACACGCTCCGCGACCTGGTCGCCGCCACGGAGGCGCAGCCCATAGGCGACGTTGGCATCCACCCGGCGGTTGAGCAGGATGGGGCGCTGGAAGACGGTGGTCACATGGCGCTGCAGGGCCAGGGGGATGTCGCAGGTGGCATCGTAGGGCGCGCCCTGGTAAAGGATGCAACCGGACGTGGGGCGCTCTAAAAAGTTCAACAGGCGGAGCAGCGTGCTCTTGCCGGCGCCGCTGGGCCCGACAAGCGCCAGAATCTCGCCGGGCTCGATGCCCAGGCGGAGGTCTTGCAGCACCGCCCGCCCATCGTAGGCCTTGCCCACCTGATCGAGACGGTAGAGTGGGGTGGTCATTCGTTGAGTGACCTCCCCTGTAGCGTGATCATGGCCAGGTTGGCGGCAAAGGCCAGGAAGAGCAAGATGACCCCCAGCGCAATGGCGAGGGCAAAGTTGCCCTTGCCGGTCTCTAGCACGATGGCGGTGGTCAACACGCGAGTGCGCCCGGCGATGTTGCCGCCCACCAGCATCACGGCGCCGACCTCGGAGATGATGCTGCCAAAGCCAGCGATGATGGCCACAATGACGCCGACGCGGGCCTCAGACAGGACCGCCCAGACGGTTTGCGCTGGCGTGGCGCCCAGGGCGCGCACCTGTAGCCGCAGCAAAGGGTCGACGCCCATCACTGCCGCCATGGTGAACCCGGCCACCAATGGGAAGGAGATGACGGTCTGCGCCAGGATCATCGCGCCCGGCGTAAACAGCGCGGGCGCCAACGGCGAGTGCAGCGCACCCAACGGCCCGCTACGCGACAGCAAGAGGTAGACGAACAGGCCAATGACTACCGGCGGAAAGCCCATGCCGGTGTATAGCAGCGCCACCAGCAGCCGCCGCCCGACGAAACGCTTGAGGCCCATGAACGCGCCCAGCGGAATGCCCACCAACGTGCTGAACAGCAGCGCCGTGCCAGACACGCGCAACGTCAGCCCGACGATTTCGCGGCGTCGGTTGAGAATGGCAGAAATCCTGTGGAGGGTACGCTCAATCCCCGCCCGATTGTCATCGTCAAACTCTCTGATGGACTTTGTTGCCGCATGAATATCTTCAAAGGTGACTTCTTTTTCGCTCAACACCGCTTCCCGTTGAACAAAACGCGCTTTGGGAAGCCGCCCTAAGTCCATGACGATTTCCAAAAGATTGTCGCTATCATCCAGTTCTCGGACAACTTCAGAGATATGCGGAGGTAAAACATCCAGCATCAAATCTAAATCGTCTGTTATTTTTTGATGTTTAAACATAAATCTTTACAAAATCTACTTCCATTATTATTTTTTACTTCTAACACCATTTTACTTCTGAGTAACCGATAATACTATCCGAATTTTATTAACAACACCATCAATGGCTGTAATAAATGACCCATTTGATCATTTGTGATGGTTCTTGATCGGCGCTAAAGGAAACGTCGGTTCGGGTTTGCCATTTTCAACCACAACGAAGGGAAACTCGGCTTCCACACGTTGATGGAGCGCTAAATAACGCACCAGGATTGCCTGTTCGGGGTAGGGTTCTGTCGGAAAGTTCTCCAGGGCGTGCTCAACCCAGGGTTGATAGGAACGCACGGTCACATAGAGCGGTCTGCCATTTAATGCGGGCAGATCTACCATCAAGCCTGCCAACAGGTCAAAAATGCTATCTGGGGTGTGGGGATGGATGATAGGTAAGACCCAGGCGCCCTTTGGACCATAAACCATGTCCGCATAAGCCTGTAAAACACCATCCTCACCGTAATAGACCATACCCAACATCTCCCGTCGCGTCAGGGGTTCAACAGGTTGAATAAGCGGTGGCACCAAGCTTAAATATAAACGTCGCACCGCAGGAATGTCATCATGCGTCCAAATTTGCCAGCTTTTTTTCAGGGGTTTAGGGTCTGTTTCTCCTGAATGACATCGAAACACCCGTTGTTTTGCCAATACAGAAAATCCTGCTCGGCGAAACTGGGGGAAAAATTCTGAGTCCGTCTGCAGATCAGCAACAACCTGCTTCCCGCCCCAGTGTCCCACTTGAACAATTAATCCCTCCAATAACGACACCAGGTCAGCCAAATCAGAATCTTCTGTCAGGAGAACGTAATCCAGATGGGCGCTGTTCATCCTTGAAGACTGATAAACCTGTCCGATGAGTTTTTCAGATTTGCCACCTGGGTCATAGACGCCTGTGAACAAATGGTCCGTGGGTTGAAGCGAGTTTATTAAATGGGACCAGAAAAGGGGTCCGCCCCGCGTAAGCATCAGGACATTATCCAGGTTGGTAAGTTGACGTCGATGACGAAAGATGAATGGCCAATCGTGCCAAAGTAAAGGTTGAACGTTTATGATGTGGCTAACTCCACAAAATATTGGTGAAAGCGAGTATCGGGGGTTAATTCTGGATGAAAGGATATCGCTAATAAATTGCCCTGTTGAGCAGCAACGATCCGTTCATCCGGTAATTTTAATAAAACTTGCGCCTCACCTGAAACGGATTTGATAATTGGCGCCCGGATAAAGACAGCATGATAAGGATTTACTTCGCCATCCACAAGAAAAGGCACCGGTAAATCAATCTCGAAACTATCCACCTGACGACCAAAAGCATTGCGTTCAACTTGAATATCCATCAAGTTGAGCAACGGCTGGTTTCGTTGAGCATCCTTGGAAAGCAAAATCGCACCTGCACAGGTGCCCCAGATGGCATGCTTACGACCAAATTCACGCAAAGGGTTGATGAGGTTATAGGATGCTGCTAATTTGCCAATGGTGGTCGACTCTCCACCCGGGATGATCAAACCACTCAAACCCAAGAGGTCTCGGGGAAGTTTTACCAACCGCGGAGTCACATTTATAGCCTTGAGGATGGTCGTATGCTCAATGACATCACCCTGTAAGGCAAGGACGCCTATTTCCATACACATCGCCTTCAAACGCCCCGACTTACCAACCGCGAGAAGCGATCAATTCCGCTTCCGGAATATCTGTCACCTGGCGCCCAACCATGGCTTCTCCCAGGTTG
>ENA-OSEO01006227-OSEO01006227.1-sediment-metagenome-genome-assembly--contig:-NODE-6227-length-10859-cov-6.102857_pt1 | contig 10859 bp, 7 predicted proteins | sample MGYA00237883_ERZ534232 | MGnify/ENA metagenome assembly ERZ534232
AGTTCGTGGGTAATCTTCCTCCATACCCAAGGATACTACATCTTGTGGTTACTGGAGTCAAGTGCATACCCACAAAAAATTATTCTACAAAAATTTTCTGGGCCATCCCTTGACCAATGGCCAGACTGGCATCCTTTACCCTAAGCATAACAGGTCCACCTCTGCTACGGCTCAAGACTGTAAACGCTGAACCGGGTACAAGTCCCATGCTGTAAAGCTTCGACCTCATGCCCCTCCCCCCGTTGATACGCACGAGGGTCACCTCTTTTCCCTGATCAACCCTGCTGAGATCTGTCATTGTTGTCGTCTCCTGTCTCCATGTCTTTCATTCTGTCTTCCAACTCGCCGGCAAATGCCTTCATGTGCAAGAGGCACCTGGCCGTATTCTTTCCGTGCGCCCGAAATTCTTCAAAACGCTCCAGCCAGTTCTCGCCGGTCCTGGGGCACGACTGAATAAACTCCATAAACGCCACCAGCCTGTCCATGGTGGTGGGGCCGATGGCATGTTCCATGCTACACGCCTCCTCATCGGCCTTGTCAAAATCAATGCCTAAGATATCCGTCAGAAAGTCTCTAAGGATATGATGCCGTCGGTCGATCTCTTCTCCGACATCTGCCCCCTCTTTTGTAAGCTCCAGATACTCATATCGCTCGTAGTTAACCAGCCCCCGCTCATGCAGGGTCTTCAGCATGTTGGTCACCGTAGGCATCTTGACCCCAAGCCGCTTGGCGATATCCTTGACCCGAACGACCCGTTTTTCATTGTCCAGGTTGTAGATCGCCTCCAGGTAGTTCTCCATGGTGGGCGTCAAGGGCTTTGGATGGTCTTTTTCTAACGTGCTGGTTTCCATAGCGTCTATTCTGCTTAGATTTTTTGAATAATGTTTTGACACACTAATTAATGCCTGCTGAGGGTACTGTCAAGCATTTTTTTTGGCCTTGTGAACATTTTTCCGTCCGACGAACAAGCATCTTGTCAATTTTATCGAAGATATGGTCTTGTTTTTGGGGTTGCAGCGCATATGAATGTCGTATATTCTCCTTTCAAAGACAACTACGTTATTTCGGTGTGAGCCGACAAGGCTGAACCGTCTGGAACAGGTTTTGAAAAAACTAATGGCAATCAAGGCCGCATGGTAGAACTTGGAGGCAGATCAATGGAAGGATTGCGCCTGGTCGACATGGAAGAAAACCTCACGATCAAATTGCAGCGGAACAGGGGCGAAGAGATCCGAAACCCGTTTGAATTACCGTCGTTTAAAGAACAAAATACGATCTGTCTGGATGCAACCTACCTGTTCGACGCACCGGGTCCCAAATCGATCTCCAAGAATGAGGTGGAATCACTGATTCCCGATGTTATCAAGGCCCATCAGATGCTGAAAAATGGGGAAGGGGACATTTTTGATCATGAGATCCCCATGACCGGGTGGCTGGACCTCCCTGTTGAAATCAGTGCGTCCTATTTGTCAGAGATCACGTCGGTTGCGCGTGAGCTTGGGGGAGAGATCGATGCCTATGTTTCTTTGGGCATCGGCGGATCTTATCTCGGCATCGAGGCCACCTTCAAGGCCTTGACCCATACCTATTTCAACCAGTTGACGCGGGAAGGGAGGGGGGGCGCCCCTGAAATCTACTTCCTCGGACAAAACATGGATCCTGATTTCTTCAGGGATACTCTGGACATGCTGAGGGGAAAGCGGATCGCGGTCAACGTTATTTCAAAATCCGGAACCACTACAGAGACGGCCGTGGCCTTCAGGATCATCCGCAAGCTCATGGAGGAGAACTGGGGAAGCGATGCCGATCGCCTGATCCTGGTGACCACGGACAGAAACCGGGGCGCATTGAAAGAGATGGCCGAAAAAAGGGGCTATCGAACCTTCGTGGTCCCGAATGACATCGGGGGGCGTTTTTCCGTCCTGAGCGATGTGGGTCTGGTGGGTCTGGCCATGGCCAACATCGATATCGAAGAATTCGTGGCAGGCTTCAGGACCATGCGGGATATCGTCTCGGGGGATGACTTCTGGCGGAACCCGGCGCTGGTGCACGCGGCCCTGAGGCACGCAGCCTGGCGTTCAGGGAAAAAAATCGAGGTGGTGGCCACCAATTCGGCCCCCCTCTATTCCGTGGCCAGGTGGATGGAGCAGCTCTTTCCTGAAAGCGAAGGGCACGAAGGGCATGGAATGTGGGTGTCTCCCTCCCTCTATTCCGAGAAGCTCCATGCCAACGGCCAGATGGTCCAGGAGGGCGAACGAAATATACTGGAGACATTCCTGTTTCTCAAGTCCCACGACAATCAGGTGAAAATCCCCAGGATGGACACCAACCTGGATGGGCTTGATTTTCTCGTGGAGAAGGGGATGGACATGAACGCCGTGAACCGAATGGTGGTGGAAGGTCCGGCCTATGCCCATTATCAGGGGGGCGTCCCCAACATGACCATCGAGATTCCCCGTCGCAGTGCCTTCAATTTGGGACAGCTCTATTACCTGATGGAAACATCGGTGGCCATATCGGGCTATCTGCTCGGCCACAACCCCTTTATTCAACCCGGGGTCGAGGCCTACAAACGGGCCATGTTCGCATTGATCGAAAAGCCCGGCTTTGAAGACGATGCGCAAACGATCAAAAGCGAGCTGAAGAACAGAGAGAGGATCCGGATCTGAGGCATCAAGATCCGCCGTCACCCATGGAAAAGATCACCCCCAGAACCTACGAAAAATATATCAAGGCCCTTACCGATATCAGCAGCGCCATTACCTCTGAGCAGTATCTGGAAGACATCCTCAAGCTGATCGTCATGGTAACGGCCAAAGTGACCGGCTATGAGATCTGCTCTCTGTGGCTGGTAGACGAGACCGTCACTCCCAAAAAGATACGGCTGAAGGCCACGCAATCCATTGATCCTGAATATGTCAAAGACCGCTCTCTGGGCAGGGTGGAAGGGGTTGTCGGTTTCGTGGCCACCCATAACCAGGCGCTGGTCATCAAGGATGTCCTCAAGGAGCCGAGGTTCAAAGAAAAGGAGATGGCCAAAAAACTGGGCCTGGTTTCCATGCTGAGCGTACCCCTGCGGGTGAAAGAAGATAAGGTCATCGGCGTGCTCAACTGTTTTACGGATAAGCCCCACGACTTCTCCACCGCTGAAATCAACCTGATAACGGCCGTAGCGAATCAGGCCGGGGTGGCGATCCTGAATACGGAGCTGATCGTCAAGACAAAGGTGATTCAGGAGGAACTGGAGACTCGAAAGCTGGTGGAGCGGGCCAAAGACATCCTCATTCGGCGTCGCGGCATGACCGGAGAAGATGCATACCGGTGGATACAAAAACGGAGTATGGATTCACGCAAATCGATTCGCACCGTAGCTGACGCGATCCTCCTGTCCGAAGAGGTATAGCGGATAAAAAAATGACTTGACAGCGGGTATCTCAAAGAGTATCTAAACTGTCTAAATTTGAAGCCTCGCACAAAGGCGTGCGGCGGCATATCGCACTAAGACAAAGGCGTCTAAACCCTACCCAGGGAAGACGCCTTTTTTTGTTCTCTTCCCTGACCCATTAAAAAGGAGGACAACAGAGTGAACTTACAGAGACCCAATTCAAATGAAGCGCTTCAAACCAAAAACCGTTCGCGCGATGTGGCCCCCCAGTCCGGCATTTGCAGCCGGTGTGTGGATGGATGCAAGGGCAACTGTGACATGTTCAATGCCACCTTTCGGGGAAGGGAACTCCTCTATCCCCAGCCGTTCGGCAGCATCACGGCCGGCGCAGACAAGGACTATCCGGTTGATTACTCCCATCTGAACATCATGGGCTATGCCATGGGCGCCAAAGGGGTCGAACCCGATCCGGACAAGGCCACCTTTCCGACGGTCAATACCGAAACCTCTTTCGGCGTCACGGAAAAGGTAAAAATGAAAGTCCCCATATTCACCGGGGCCCTCGGGAGCACCGATATCGCGAGGAAAAACTGGGAACACTTTGCCATCGGGGCCGCTATCAGCGGCATCACCCTGGTCTGCGGAGAAAACGTCTGCGGCATCGACCCGGAGCTGGAGTTCAAGAACAACGGCAAGGTAAAGAACTCCCCTGAAATGGACCGCCGCGTCAGGGAATACCGGCGTTACCACGAAGGCTATGGGGATATCCTTGTGCAGATGAACGTGGAGGATACCCGGAATGGCGTCGCCGAATATGTCATCGATAAACTGGGCGTGGAAACCGTCGAACTCAAATGGGGCCAGGGCGCCAAGTGCATCGGAGGAGAGATCAAGGTCAATTCCCTGGATCGGGCCATTGAACTCAAGAGAAGGGGCTATATCGTCACCCCCGATCCGGACCTCCCCGCGTTCCAGGCCGCCTTCAAAGCAGGGCCTCTGAAACAGTTCGAGCGTCATTCCCGCCTGGGCTTCATCGACCAGGAAGGTTTCATGAATGAGGTGAAGCGGATACGGGAGTTAGGGGCCAAGCGGGTTACCCTCAAAACCGGGGCCTATCCGATGCGGGAACTTGCCATGGCCATTCGGTGGTCCAGTGATGCCAAGATCGACCTCTTGACCATCGACGGGGCCCCCGGGGGTACCGGCATGAGCCCGTGGCGGATGATGAGCGAATGGGGGATCCCGTCCATTTATCTTCACTCCATGGCCTATGAGCTGTGCGACCGTCTCGCCAAGAGGGGCCTGTGGGTCCCGGATATCGCCTTTGCCGGCGGGTTTTCCGCGGAAGACCATGTGTTCAAGGCCTTGGCATTGGGGGCCCCCTACTGCAAGGCCGTCTGCATGGGCCGCGCCCTGATGATTCCAGGCATGGTGGGGAAAAATGCGGAACGGTGGCTGAGGGGCGAACAGGGAGGACTTCCGCCAAACGTTGCGAAATTTGGATCGACAAAAGAAGAGATATTTATGAATTACGAGGTCCTTAAAGAGAAATATGGGGCCGAGGCGGATAACCTCCCCCTGGGGGCCGTTGGCATATTCAGCGCCGTAGACAAGCTCAAGGTGGGACTTCAGCAATTGATGGCGGGATCGAGAAACTGGGAAGTCCAGTATATCAGCCGAAAGGATATCTTCTCTCTGACAGAAGAGTGCGCCAAGGTGACGGGAATCCCATACGTCATGGATGCGTACCGCGACGAGGCCCTCGCTGTCATCGATTCTTAAAACCCGAAAGACCCTCCCATTTGGGAGGGTCTTTCGAGGACGCTGCACCCCTACAGTGAACCGTTGAAACTCGGAATCCGTGAACGGTTTTAATAAAACAACAGGCTGCCATGGAATTTTACGCCCGCTTCAAGATCTACCATGAACTCATGTCCAAGAAAATCCGGGAGATCCTTCTGGTGTCGAGCCCCTACGATGCCTTCATCATGGAGGAAGACGGCAGCCTCGCGTCCCGGATTATCAACGAATACAGTGGATTGAACCTGAGCCATCCGCCCAGGGTGACCCGGACGTCCTCGGCCTTTGATGCCCTGGCCCTCCTCAATATGAGAAAATTCGACATGGTGGTCACGACCCCCCACCTCGAGGAGATGGATGCCTTTACCCTGGGGTTGAAGGCAAAAAAGACCCACCCCGGTCTCCCGGTCATCCTCCTGGCCCACAGCCCCCGGGGGATCTATCCCCTCCCTGAAAACAAAAACTGCGAGGGGATCGACAAGATTTTTATCTGGTCCGGAAATTCCGATCTCCTCCTGGCCCTGGTCAAAAATGCCGAAGATCACCTGAACGTGGACGCCGACACTGAGAAGGCCATGGTTCGGGTCCTGATCCTGGTGGAGGATTCCCCGGTATACTACTCATCCTTCCTGCCGCTCATCTACAAGGAGATCGTCAAACAGACCCAGGCCGTGCTCAAGGTCGGGCTGAATGAAGAACACCGGCTGCTCACCATGCGGGCCCGGCCCAAGATCCTCCTGGCCACCAATTATGAGGAGGCCTTTTCTCTTTACCAGAAATTTCGGCCTTTCCTCTTCGGCGTGATCTCAGACGCGCGACTCCCCAAAAACCACCGAATGGACGACAATACGGGATTTCTCCTCCTTTCCCAGATCCGAAAGGAGGTCCCTGACGTCCCGCTCCTTCTGCTGAGCTCGGAATCGAGCAATCGGAAAAAGGCGGAGCTGGTCCCGGCTGATTTCTTGGACAAGAATTCCCCTCAACTCCTCGCCGAGATACACGACTTCTTCCTGTCCCGTCTCGGATTTGGAGATTTCATCTTCCGTATGCCTGACGGCAAAGAGGTAGACCGGGCCTCCAATCTCCACACGCTGGAAACCAAGCTGGCCCGAATACCCGATGCGTCACTCCGCTATCATGCCGAACGAAATCACTTTTCCAACTGGATCATGGCCCGTTCCGAGATTGCCCTGGCCTCTAAATTCCGCGAGGTTCGAGCCAGTGATTTCGCCAGCGTCCCTGAAATGCGGGAATATATTATCTCGAATATTCGCGCCTTGCGGAGACTGCGCCAGAAAGGGGTGGTGGCCCGTTTCAGGGCCGAACATTTTGACCCACTCATTACCGATTTTCTCAAGATCGGCCAGGGATCCCTGGGAGGCAAGGCCAGGAGTCTGGCCTTCATGTCCACGGTCCTCGAACAAAACCAGGAGCTTCACGAAAAATATTCCGGAATCAAGATTCGAATACCAAAGACCCTGGTCATCTGTACAGACGGATTCGAGTCGTTCGTAGCGCAGAGCCACCTGGAACACTTTGCCAAAGACGGGTTCACCGATGAAGAGGTCGCGAAAGGGTTCCTGGAAGCGGATATGCCTGAATGGCTGGCCAAAGACCTGGAGGCATTTGTGGCCCAGGTCAGTATCCCCCTTTCCATCCGGTCTTCAAGCCTTCTGGAAGACGCCCAGTTTCAGCCCTATGCCGGGCTGTATGAGACCTATATGATTCCCAATAATCACCCGGATTCAACGGTCCGCCTGAGGCATCTCATAACAGCGGTGAAGCTAGTCTACGCTTCGACCTATTACGAAAGCCCCAAGGCCTTTGCGAGAAGCACCTCCAACCAGCCCCAGGCAGAGTCCATGGCCGTTATTATTCAACAGCTTTCCGGAAAGGAATATGGGGACTATTTCTACCCGTGCATTTCGGGCGTGGCCCAGTCTCACAATTTCTACCCGGTATCCCGAATGAAGCCCGACGAGGGGATTGCCCATATCGCCCTGGGCCTGGGTAAGACGGTTGTAGAGGGGGAAAAAACATTACGCTTCTCCCCCAGATATCCGGAGATCATGCCGCAGTTCTCCACCGTGAAAGACATCCTCTCCAATGCCCAGAGATTTTTCTATGCCTTGAGGATTCGGAGTTATCCCGAGGGGCCGGAACTGTGGCGCGATTCCAACCTCGAAAAGCGGGACGTGGACGATGCGGAAAACGAGTTCCCGGTCAGGGCCCTGGCCGGCACCTATGTGCCCGAGGAAGACCGCATTCGAGATACGGGGTATATGCCGGGGCCGAAGGTCCTGACCTTTGCGCAGGTCTTGAGACACCATATTTTTCCCCTGCCGGACCTCCTGTCCGATCTCCTTCTATTGGGAAGAAAGGGGATGGGATGCCCCGTAGAGATCGAGTTCTCGGTGGATCTTACAGAGGACAAGAATCGGAAGGGCGAGTTCTCTTTCCTCCAGATGAGGCCGATGGTCGCCGACGAAGAACGGTTCAGTGTGGAAATCACTCCCGAAGAGTTCAGCAGGGCCTTCTGCAGGTCCACAACGGCCCTGGGAAACGGCAAGAATGAGGAAATCAGAGACATCGTCTATGTCAAACCCGATGCCTTCGATGCCGGGGCAACCGTTCGGATTGCGGAAGAAATAGGTCAGATAAACGCCCAGTTGCTGAAGGAAAATCGTAGATACCTGCTCATCGGTCCGGGCCGCTGGGGATCGGCGGACAGATGGCTGGGCATACCGGTCCAGTGGCGGCATATCTCGGGAGTGGGCGCCATCATCGAACTCAGAAATAGGCAGTTGAAGGCCGACCCCTCTCAGGGCTCTCATTTTTTTCAGAACATTACGTCCCTGGGCATCGATTACATCACGGTGACAGAAGATGGGGGATCTGAAGACTATTTTGACTGGAGCTGGGTCCGTTCGATTCCAACGGTTCAGGAAACGACGTTTTTAAGGCACGTGACAATGGAAAAGCCGCTTGTCATCAAAATTGACGGCCGAAAGTCCCAGTGCGTGATTATCGGGACGGGGCATGAGAATCGGCAATTTAAAATTTCAGATTTGAAATCTGAGATGTGAGATTTGAAACTGGCGCACTGTGAACATTAATTTTCAACGCTATGTCACACCATCATCAATTAAACGGGAGGTTATTCATGGAAGAAATTTTGAAATCGGTTATGGCAAGAGATCCTCACGAAAAGGAATTCCACCAGGCGGTGAAAGAGGTTATGGAAACCATTCAGCCCGTTCTGGAGCGAAACCCCGAATACCGGCAGGCGGCCATATTGGAAAGGATCATGGAACCGGAAAGGGTGATCATGTTTCGGGTCCCCTGGATGGATGACCAGGGACAGGTGCATGTCAATCGCGGCTTCAGAATACAGATGAACAGCGCCCTCGGGCCCTACAAGGGGGGGATCCGCTTTCACCCTTCCGTGAATCTGAGCATCCTCAAATTCCTGGCATTCGAGCAGGTCTTCAAAAACGCCCTGACCACCCTCTCCATGGGGGGCGGAAAAGGCGGCTCCGACTTTGATCCCAAGGGGAAGTCCGAGAATGAAGTCATGCGGTTCTGCCAGAGTTTCATGACCGAGCTGAGCCGGCATGTGGGCCCTGACACGGACGTTCCTGCCGGAGACATTGGCGTAGGGGCGAGAGAGATCGGGTATATGTTCGGCCAGTACAAGAGACTCCGAAATGAATTTACGGGCGTGTTGACCGGCAAGAGCCTTGGGTGGGGAGGGAGTCTGATTCGCCCGGAGGCCACAGGGTATGGATGCGTCTATTTTGCGTCGGAGATGTTAGCCACCCGAAATGAAACGCTGAACGGGAAGATCTGCCTAGTCTCAGGCTCGGGCAATGTGGCCCAGTACACCGTAGAAAAGATTATCGAACTGGGCGGCAAGGTGGTGACCCTTTCCGATTCGTCCGGCTATATCCACGATGAGGCGGGTATCGACAGGGGCAAGCTGGACTTTGTCATGAGGCTCAAAAACATCCGCCGCGGCAGGATCATGGAGTATGTGGACAAGTACTCTGAGGCCGTGTACACGGAAGTGGATACGACCCTCGACTACAATCCGCTCTGGAACCACAAGGCCGATTGTGCCTTTCCCAGCGCCACCCAAAATGAAATCAACGGCAAGGACGCCCAGAACCTGGTGAACAACGGCGTGCACCTGGTGGCCGAGGGCTCCAACATGCCCTCCACCCCCGAGGCGATCGACGTCTATCTGGACAACAAAATCCTCTACTCGCCCGGCAAGGCCTCCAATGCCGGCGGTGTGGCGGTTTCCGGCCTCGAAATGGCGCAGAACAGCATGCGGCTGAACTGGCCGCGAGAAGAGGTGGACAGCAGGCTCAGGATGATCATGAAAAATATCCACCAGAGCTGTATGGATGCGGCCGTGGAATACGGTCGTCCGGGCAACTACTTTGCAGGGGCGAATATAGTGGGGTTCGTCAGGGTGGTCAATGCCATGCTGGATCAGGGAGTGGTGTAACAGATCTTTGAAGGTTGCAGGTCTCTACCGCGCGGGCAGGTCTTCTTCAGATCTTGCCCGCGCGTTTTTTTTCGAGAAAACGTATTCAAGCGTCGGGCTATTTCCCGATCACATGATTGGCGATGACGGTCCTCTGAATCTCGGAGGTTCCCTCGTAGATGGTGAAGACCCTGGCATCCCGGTAATACCTCTCCACTGGAAACTCCTGAATATAGCCATATCCGCCATGGACCTGAAGGGCCTTGTAGGCTACCTGGTTGGCCATCTCCGACGCAAAAACCTTGGCCATGGAAGCGGCGGCGGAAAAGTTCTCCCCCCGGTCCTTCATGGCAGCGGCATTGAATGTGAGGAGTCTGGCCGCTTCGATCTGGGTGGCCATGTCGGCAATCATCCATCGAATGCCCTGAAACTGCGAGATCGGCTTTCCGAACTGGACCCGCTCCCTGGCATAGTTTACGGCGGCATCCAGCGCTGCCTGCGCCAGGCCTACCGACTGGGAGGCAATGCCGATTCGGCCCCCATCCAGCGAGGCCATGGCAATACGGAACCCATCCCCTTCCTCTCCCACCAGATTTTCCGCCGGGACCCGGCAGTCCTCAAAGATCAGTTCCACCGTATCCGAGGCCCGGAGTCCCATCTTTTTCTCCTCCTTGCCGACGGAGAAACCGGGGGTCCCTTTTTCCACCACAAACGCGCTGATCCCTCGATGACGCTTCTCTCTGTCCGTATATGCCGTCACCACCGTGACATTCGAATTCTTGCCCGTGGTAATGAACATTTTCGTACCGTTGATCACATAGCTGCCGCCGTCCCTGACCGCCCTCGACTTCTGGCTGACCGGGTCCGAACCGGCGCCGGGTTCCGTCAAGGCAAAAGACCCAATCTTCTCGCCGGCGGCCAGGACCTTTAGATAATTCTCTTTGAGATACTCCGATCCAAACAGATAAATGGGTCCACAGGCAACCGAGTTGTGCACAGACATGACCACGGCCGTGGAAGCGCAGGCATAGGCGATTTCCTGCAGGGCCAGGGAATAACTGACCGTGTCCACACCAGCCCCGTTGTATTCGGGAGGCACATTCATGCCCATAAGACCCAACTCGCCCATTTTTCCGATGTTTTCCCTCGGAAATTCACAGGTCAGGTCCCTTTCGGCAGCCG
>ENA-OSEO01006229-OSEO01006229.1-sediment-metagenome-genome-assembly--contig:-NODE-6229-length-10856-cov-4.967529_pt1 | contig 10856 bp, 7 predicted proteins | sample MGYA00237883_ERZ534232 | MGnify/ENA metagenome assembly ERZ534232
AAAAATTCGTGTGGGCCGTTCGCAAACAGGGCCGATCCCTTGCCTCTCATGATAGCTTTCATCTCATGCCTGAACGGTGGCACCCACAGGGGGTAGTCCTTGTAAATCTTCGTGGGCAGAGAAATGAAATCCTTAACGTCTCTGGTACTGGATAATCTGGATATCTTCAACATCGATCGACACTCCAATTTAAAGACTGGCAACACTTTCAGATTCTAACACACTGCGTACTGGAGCGTTTTTTCGAAGAGATCAACGGATATCCACATTTCTGGTATCGGAAATGAATTCCGCGTAAGGACCTTCCGAAATCGAGCCGGTTGAGCCGTCCGACCTTATGAAAAAGTCGGGAGTGATGAGTATGTTTTTACCTTTGAATCCCGTCTTTATCCTCGTGTAGTCTCCAACAAAGACGTTGCTGAGATCGACCCCCTCGCAGATTTCACAGTTGGAACCTATCATTGTTGGCCCTTCGAGTCTCACGTTCTTTTCGATTCTGGTATTGGAACCTATGAAAACAGGTGTGATTATTCTGGTCGTTTTCTCGACTACCGAGCTGATTCCCTTCCATAACCCCGCAGTAATCTCCTTCCCCGACGGCTTGAATCCCTTGATCTTTCCCAGAAGAGCCTGACCCAATATCGACAGGTAATCGGAATTCCTGCCGATATCGAACCATTCCATTTCGGCCGTGAAAGAATATACAGACTCTTTTCTCTTCACGAGATCCGGGAGAAGCTGGCTGCCTATGTCATAAAACGTTCCGGAAGGAATATACTTGAAAACGGCCGGTTCAAAGATGTAGATGCCTGTATTGGCCATATTAGATCCGGCCTTTTCCAGAGGCGGCTTCTCCTGAAAGGAACCTACACGGCCTTGCGAATCGCTCACCACTATTCCGTAATTGGAGACTTGCTCGTTCGGAACTTCTTTGGTCAGGATAGTTGCGATCGAACCTCTGGAGTTATGAAAATCGAGAGCTCTTTTTAAGTCGAAATCTATGACCGCATCCCCACAGACCACGATGAAGGTTTCATCGAAGAAAGCAGAACCGTCCTGTATTCTTCGCATACCCCCGGCCGAGCCGATCGGATCGGCCACGAGTTGACCTTTCTCGAAATGGCCCTCGAAAGAGTATCCTATCTTCACTCCATACCTGTAACCGCTTTTGAGGTAGTTCTGCATAACCCAGCCGAGATGTGAAATATTTATCATGATCTCCTTGATTTCATGACGGGCGAGAAGCTCTATTATGAACTCGATTACAGGTTTCTCGACTATCGGAAGCATCGGTTTTGGAATCTTGTTGGTGAGCGGTTTCAATCGTGTTCCGGCACCTGCGGCCAGGATCATGGCTTTCATTGATTACCTCCTATCTTTTGTTCGATCTGATATTTTTAAAAACAACGAACACTCCAATTGCCAGAAGCACCAGACCAACGAAGATTCCCATGGCTTTTGGGGCTACATTCATTAACACGAAAAACACGGAAATGGCTGCTAGAAGGGAAGCGGCGAACAGTAGACCTGAATCTTTTTTCTCCTCGGCAATGAAAAGCTGGAAGAGTCCAACTGCAGGCGCCATTATGAACAGAGCCCAGCCACCGGCGGCAATGAAATTCGGGAAGATCACATTTAGAGTCAATATCAACGAAATGACCAGTAATATGCCTCCAGGTACGAAAAGTCCCTTATCTCCTCCGGTAACGGCCCTGTACTCCATAAAAATAGCCGGTGCCCATACGAAGAGCAACCATAGATTTACAGTGAAGGAAGGTACGAGTATTATCAGCAAACCGAACAGCACCATGATTGAACCTATAGCTATTCTGAACAGCGTTTCTTTGTTCACAACAATCGCCTCCAATCATTTCGATCAACGGAATTATATCAAGTCCGAAGCGGCACACAAAAACGCATAAAAACACTCACTATACTTCAATATGTCCTTTGCAAGAGATATGCTGTATATCGATCCTGATTATACAGGTCGTATTCAAAGACCTCTTGGATACGTCTTCACTTTCTTTTTCGAAATCGGGTGAATACTTTTCAGCGATTCTTTTCAGAGCGTACAGCTTTTCTGAAGCTTCGGCCACCAACGAGGCGATTCCATAAGCCACAACGCTTTTGTAGTTGGTCGAAAAACTGGATGGAAGTATTTCAACAAAATCCACCACGCAGAAAGAAACCTTACTGCTGAACATTATGTTGCTTATCTTATGTCCTTCGCAGGCGCTATGAAAATATAAGTGGCCGTCATCAAATACGTAGTTAAGCGGAGCGCCGTAGGGATAGCCATCTTCTCCCAGAGTTGAAAGAACTCCAAAAACCCCTCTTTCCAGTATATCTCTACCTTCTTCCAGCGAGAGCTTTCTATCGTCTCTCCTGAGTTTTCTAAACAAGCCACACCTCCCTATCGGCGTAAACCAGGAACATTGGCATGTGAGAGTCGAACCTTATATTACATTATAGACTGAAGTAGTATACTTGAGTTGAACAGGCAAAATCAGTCGTTTCGAATTCTTCTCACGTTTGTGTCATCCTTGATCGCACTCAAAAGAAGGGGGTGCTTACGAATGAGGAAAGCTCGTTTGTTGTTGTTTTCAATTTTCTTTTTGATCTTCTTTTTCACCAGCTGTCCACTGAAAAACACTTTCACGCTCACCATGCAGAAGGAGGGTAACGGAACGACCGATCCGGCTATCGGAACTCACCAGTTCGGTAAGAACGTAAACGCAACGGTCAGGGCATACCCAGATTCCGGCTGGGAATTCGATAGCTGGGAGGGCGGTGTGGCCACAGCAGATGCAACGGAAACCACAGTTCTCATGGATAGAGACAGAACTGTAAAAGCGAAATTCGTCGAAATAAACCATATCGAGAAGGCTATTGAAAAGCTGGACCCCTCGGTACCGCTAAGTTTTTATCATGCAGAAGAGCTTCTGCCTCTGGTGGAAGGCAATCTCGATAAGTTCCTCCAACTACTCTCTCAGGGAAGCTATCTAGAAAGATGGGCGGCAGCTTATGCTTTGCAGAGAAGCCCGCTGGACAGCGGTACGCTCGAAGAGCTGGAGGAGTATCTTTCTGATCCTGATTCCACGATTAAGGTTCTTATAGCCGTAGCTTTCCTGCTCAACGGAGATGAGAAGGGGAAAGCCGTGCTGGAAGCGATGCTTGCCGACGATAATCCTATGAGCTTTTCGGTACCACCGCAGAGATTGTCGGATTTCTCTCTTGTAATCTTGAACACCTACTATCCACTTGAATATCCGCTGGCTGGATACGAAGAGCAAACTACCAGCGTGACGGGAGGTCCATGCGACTATACCGTAACGGTCACGGCTGTCTTTCAAGGTACGGGCGCTACAGATACTCTCGTGGAGACCTGGGAGACTCAGGCCGAGGAGATCTGGAATGGCCCGACCGGTTCAAGAGAGTGGGGAAACGGTTGTTGCACGGTTACCTTCGATTTCGATTTTGATGTGCTTGAAGAGGGTGAAAATCCCCCCGAAGGAGTCCATGTTATCGAAGTGAAAGCTGTCAGTAGTGCTCACACTTCATGGGTTGCGACGCCCCTTCCGACACCCGGTTCAACTGAAACAACAACCGGAGAGTGGGATAACCTCGACAGCGGACCGGTAGTAGCCCACGAAATAGGACATCTGATGGGGCTTGACGACGAATACCATTACGATGAAGATGGAAATTACGTCAACGACAACCCCCAGCCGGAGGGTAGCCCTCCAAGCATCATGGCGCAGACCTGGAATGGTGCTCAACCGTTGACGCAGCACATGGATGCGATTATGGCGGCCGCTGATATCCAGTGTGAATGCGATTACTCCATGACGATTACCCCTGAGTACGATGTCAATATTTCTCCGGGGGTTCATACCGTCGAAGTAACCGTTGTCAGGGCAGATGGGACTCCGGCTAAAGGAACCATGGTAACTTTCACCGTGATAGGCAATCCCAATATCGAAGACACGGAAGTCAAAACGGGTGATGATGGAAAGGCTTCGTTCACTTATTTTCGTGAATTCTGCTACACCAACGAAGATGAAATTGAGGCCTGGGCAAAGTGCAACGCACACGCAATGGCTCTAAAACAATGGATAAGTTTGAGCTGGATTATACCAGAGTTCATCTCGCCCTACAACGGTCAGAAAGACTTTCCATATTCGACTCCTCTGACGATTCTGTTTGAAGTAGAGCCAGAAAATGCCATGGAGGCTGAAAACCTCGAATTTATAGTCAAACTTTTCCGTGGGGAAAAAGTACTCTTCACGTGGAAGGGTAAAGAAAGGGCGGTGGAGACGGGGCTTTTACTCGAACCGGGAACTGAATACATAATAGAGATCACACCTGTTTCGGGTCCTCCCGAGACTGAAGGCAACACGGCGGTAAGCAATTTCACTACCGCTGATTTCACGACCGATTGAGTGAAGATATCTTGTGAAGTTGAGTGACGGGGAAAAATCAACATCCAGTTGAAGCGGAGACAGGATATTTCACGAGAAAATTTTGAGAGAATCCCTGCAAACCGCCAGTGTGATGTAAAATTCAACTGGAGGTGAGGTTATTATGAAGAAGATAGTCCTTCGTTTGATTATCGGTGCAATAATTGGGGTCATCTCGTGGGGAGTCGTTTCTTTGATTCTCAGTGAAGGCCTCGGCGAAAGCTTTTCCTCGATCACTGAAATCGAGAATGTGAAGGTACTCATGGAGATAGACAGAGACGGCCTGCTGACGGTAACCGAAACGATCGACTACCGTTTCAAAAAACCTTACAGGGGAATCTACAGAGAACTTCCGGCCGATCGTGCGGGTAGCCTTTACGGCGAGATCGAAGTGACCGCTACCGGTAAAGAGATAAAATACATCGAACGTATGGGAGGCGCGAGTTCCAGGTCGATCAGATTGTGGTTCGTGCCTTATAACTCCTCCAGTGTAGAACCCTCCGGTGGGCAGGATCGTGTGACTGTCACTTATCGCTACACGGTTAGAAGGGCCGTAGAGATCGGTACAAATGTCGCCCAGATCTTCAGAAAGGTCTGGGGTGAGGATACGGCAAGCTGGGTCAAAAATGTAAATGCGACGATCATTTTCCCGGAAGGTATGCAAATCACTAATTTCTACACTCATCCGGCCGTAGTCGTGACAAGATCGGGGAATGTCTACGAGCTGGAGATGAAAGATGTCCCCCCAAAATCCTATGTCGAATTCAGAGCCGTAGTACCACTACAGGCAACATCGACTATGAAACAGGTAAATCTGGCCACGGGTGGTGTTTTCGATAGCAAATTCCTGGAAAGCGCCGAGAGAAAGGACTCTCTTCTCAGGATAGTTTCTCAGTGGGTTGTACCGATTGCCGTAGTGTTGTTCACACCTTTTGTATTGCTCGTAGCGTTTCGAAAGTACGGCAGGGAACACGAGGTGGGATACTTCGGTGATTACGAGCGCGAATTACCGACCGACGACGCTGCCGATGTTGTAAACGCGGCGGTGAAGAATATGGCCGGAGTGGTAGACAACGACGGTATTGGTTCGGTGATGATGGAGCTGTACAGGAAGAATTACATAGACTTCGAAAGGGGAAAGGGTGACAAAGTCGATGGAATACTCATAAAGAACAGGGATTCTTCAGATCTGAGGCCGACAGAGGCTGCTTTCTTGAAGTTCCTCGACAAGTACGACGAAAACGATCTCTTCGACTTTTCAGATGTCAAGAAAAAAGCTACAAAAAGCCAGTCCAAAGCCAGAACCTTCACTTCTGATCTAAGCGTTTACAAAGACAGGGTGAACAACACGGTGAAATCGAAAAGGCTCCTTGACACAAGGGGCAACTCTATAGCCAAAGGCTACTCTACACTGACGCTTCTACTTTCGATATTGATGCTCATGGTACATTCGAACCCGGCGATCTCTCATCTGCGCCTCTTTTCGCTTGTATTCTACGGAGCACTGTGGACTACCAGTTTCGTTGTCTTCATGATGCCCAGAGACGTTTTTGGTCGCTGGACGCCCGAGGGAAGAGTATTCTATCTTAAGTGGATGGGTCTTAAGAGATATCTTGAGGATTACTCCCTGCTAAACGAGAAACCACCCGAATCGATAATCCTCTGGGAAGAGTATCTGGTCTATGCTACGGCTCTGGGTATAGCCGATACCGTGAGAAAGAATCTAAACAGGATAGTTCCCGAAGACATCTGGCGCGAGCAGAGTCGCCATCCCTTCATCTATTACCCGGTGACGGCTTATGCAATTAACTCTTTCAATACGCTCACCACATCGGTCAGGACAGCTTCCTCGAGCGGTTCTGGCGGTGGAGGTTTCGGTGGTGGAGGCTCCGGCGGTGGTGGAGGCGGAGGCGGAACTGGTGGCTTCTGATTCATTTTTCCAAAAAAAGATAACGCGGCTTTTTGGCCGCGTTATCTTTTCAAATCCGTATCACATGAAGAAAGGTCCGGCCGGGAAGATCGAGCCAAAGACCAGGGACACGACCGACATCAATTTGATAAGTATATCCATGGAAGGACCGACGGTATCCTTTAAAGGATCACCGACAGTATCTCCTACGACGGCCGCCTCGTGGGTGGGAGTACCCTTACCACCGAACTCACCGGTCTCAATGTATTTCTTTGCATTATCCCAGGCTCCACCGGAATTGGCGGTGAAGAGAGCTATCATAATGGCACTTGCAAGCCCGCCAATCAGCAGGCCGGCAACTGCAGACCTTCCGAACAGAAGACCGATTACGAACGGCGATGCGATGGCTACAACTCCGGGAGTAAGCATTCTGCTCACGGCTCCCTTGGTAGTTATCTCGATGCACCTCTTGTAATCTGGCACTGCATCTCCGGTCCTGATTTTGGGGTTCTCTTTGAACTGCCTTCTAATTTCTACGATCATGAGATTGGCGGTGTCAGAGACACCCTTTATCAACAGCGAGGTGAAGAAGAAGGGAAGCATGGCTCCTATCAATATTCCTATCAAGGTGTAAGGTTCCACCAGGTTGATGATCGGGTTGTTCACAATTTCGTTGGCCGTATCGGCGGCACCCCAGATGTACGAGACGATAAGCGCAAGGGCGGCGAAAGCGGCCGAGCCGATGGCGAATCCCTTCCCTATGGCTGCTGTGGTGTTTCCAACCGAGTCCAGCCTGTCGGTCAGCTTTCTAACCTTCGGATCGAGGTTGGCCATCTGCGCTATGCCACCGGCGTTATCTGCAACCGGTCCGTAGGAATCGACCGAAACTATGTAACCCACAAACGACAGCATTCCCAGCGCAGCTATGGCGATTCCGTAAACTCCGGCCGACCAGTAGGCTCCAAGAATAGCGAGGGCGAGTGTTACGACTGGCCAGATAGTGCTTCCCATTCCCAGTGCCAGACCACCGGTGATGTTTATCGCAACACCGCTCTGGGTGTCTTTGGCGAGTTTCTTTGTAGGCTTGTACTGGTCGGAAGTGTAGTACTCGCTGAGTTTGGAGATTATAATACCGGCGATAAGTCCAGAGGCGATGGCGAAAAATAATCTCCATTTCGAAACGAAGCCCGAACCGATGATGAATGAATCTTTGAAGGGGTAATCCGGCGCCGCTATGCCTATGACGATTGCCACCGATACCAGAACTAGCCCGCCGGTGAAGAAATTCCCGAAACTGAGACTTTTCTGTGCATCCTTGGTTTTCATGTTGGCCACGACCAGAACCCCTACGAGCGATGCCAGAACGCCGACACCGGCTATAAGGACAGGGAGGAGTATTAGCCCGTAATACTGAGCCTCGGTCATTGTTCCATGATCGGCGAATTTCATGAAGATCGCCAGAACTATTGCCGAAACTACCGAGGCCACATAGGATTCAAGAATGTCCGCCCCGAGTCCGGCGACGTCTCCTACGTTGTCTCCTACGTTGTCGGCGATGGTAGCAGGATTTCTCGGGTCGTCCTCGTCTATATGTTCCTCAATCTTACCGACTAGATCGGCGCTCATATCGGCGGCTTTGGTGTACATACCGCCGCCAACCCTATCAAAGAGCGCGATCATACTGGCACCGAGCGAATAGGAGCTGATAATCATGACTCCATCTATATAGGAGATCGAACCGAAAGCTCTCGAAAGGTCGGTTATGTTCTCGAACAGGAAGGAGCTCTTGAAAATCAACATGAGCAAAGCCAGGCCAGTTAAAGAGAACCCAGCGACGGCCAGGCCCATGACCGAGCCGCTGGAAAAGGCCACTTTGAAAGCGCTAGAAAGACCCTGTTCTGCCCCGGCGGCGACTCTGGTGTTGGCTCTCGTGGCGGCATACATGCCGATAACTCCAGCCAGCTCCGAGACAAGAGCTCCGAAAAGTAATGCGATGGGATACTTGAAAGACTGGAAAATAACTCCCAGAACGGCGGCTATTATGACGGCCACCAGAAATATCTTTCTTGCTTCCTCTTCGAGAAAGGCCGACGCTCCTTCTTGAATGTACCTGGAAAGCTGTCGCATCTTGTCGTTTCCCGGAGAGTAACCGAGAGTTCTCTTCAGCATAATAAATGCGAACAATGTGGAGATAATACCTGCTACCAGTGGTAAGTACAAAGCATTCATCTGTTTCCCTCCCAAATTTCGACTATGTGAAGCGATCTACAAGAACCAAATAAAAAAATCAAAAATCCCAGCCAATGTCCCACCGCTCGACGGTGTCGCCCGGAATCCTCTCAACGAAGTCATGGCCACTTCTGAATACATATCTGTTGCCAATCATGGGACGCGATCTGCCACCCTTCTGTCTCATTATGTACAGGTAATCCTTCGCCCTGGTTGCAGCAACATAGAATATCCTTTGCTCTTCTTCAAGGGAACCTTCCATTATGGCCATAGAGTTGGGAAAATCACCGGGATTAACTGCCAGAACGAAGACCACATCCCATTCAAGTCCCTTCGCCTGATGAACGGTAGTAAGAATTATAGAAGGGGTGCGCTCCCCGGACTCCTTCTCGATATCTATCTTCTCGCTAACAGCTAGATCTTCGAGCATATCGGCAAGCGAATCGTACCTACCGGCTATTTCCACAAGTCTTTCTATATCCAGGCGCCTTTCTCTCGCGTCTTGATGCTTTTCATCCAGATAATCCCCATAAAAGCTCTCGTAGAACCTCCTTATGACTTCCACGGGGAGTGCATCCGGTTCAAGACCCTCGAGAAGAACGGTCAGGTTTTCAAGTCTAACTCTTTTGCTCGTATGAGACCTGATAACTTCGACCTGAAGATGGCCATCGTTTACGGCTGCGGATATCTCCTGTATTATACGGAAGGCTGTGGTATTTCCCACTCCGGGGTAGAGTCTGAGTACCCTTCCCCAGGAAATCTGGTCCAGCGGGTTCTGAATAACCTTCATGATTGCCAGTACATCCTTCACATGGGCTGTTTCGGTGAATCTGGGACCGGAGAAGAGAGTGTAGTTCATTTTCCTCTTGTCCAATTCCATCTGGAGTTCAAGCGAGTGAAAGTGCGATCTGTAAAGTACGGCTATCCTATCTGGATCGATCCCGTCGTCTATATGTTCCTGAATACGCTGGGCCACAAAAGAGGCCTCCTCGAGGTTGTCCCAGGTCTCAGCTATTACAGGAACCGGTCCATCAAGCCTCACGGCTCTGAGTTTCTTTTCTATGGAGTTTTCAGGGAAGATTCCGTTAACCAATCTAACTATCTGTGGGGTGGAACGGTAGTTGGTCTGTATTTTGAAGATCTGAGAATCCTTCATGTTCAGGAAATCATAAACGTTCTCGAATCTGGCTCCTCTGAAAGAGTAAATAGACTGAGCATCGTCCCCCACTACGATCAAGTTCCCGTGAACCGAAGAGAGCATTTCAACCAGCCTGAATTGAAGTATATTGGTGTCCTGGAATTCATCGACCAGGATCCATTTGAACCTTTGCGATTCATGGGTAAGAATTGATGAATTCTCGTTGAAAAGCTTCAAGGCCATCAGTAGAAGATCGTCGTAATCGACGCAGTTCTGGGCTGTTTTCTCTCTTACATAGCGCTTCCAGATCTCCTCGATTTCGTCGTAAGAACCTAAAAATTTCCTGTTCTGTCTCGTGATCGATTCTCTTAACGATGCCAGGACATTAACCGAGTATGAATAAATGCTTTGTAAAACACCCGCGGATGGAAGCGTGGAAGTGTTTATCGCTTTTCGCTCTTCTAAAAGTTCTGTTCTACAGTGTTTTATCAGATCTTTAGCGTCTTCTCTGTCGAGTATCGTGAAGTTCTCTTTCAGACCGGCTGCAATGGAGTATTTTCGAAGGAAGTAATTACATACATGGTGAAAAGTACCGGTCAGCATTCCCTTCAAATCCGAACCGCTTGTTCTTCGGGCTCTCTCGATCATCTCTCTAGAAGCGGCTCTGGTAAAGGTTACCAGCAGTATGTTTTCGGGATTAACTCCTTTGCTGACAAGGTAGGCAATTTTGTAGGTAATGACCCTCGTCTTGCCAGAACCGGGACCGGCAACTATCAAAGAGCGGGCGGAGGATTCTACGACGGCCTTCAGTTGCTCCTCATCGAGTCCTTCGCTTACAAAAGTTGGAATGTCCCCGCTTTTAAGTGTGTACTTTTTCATGACAAACCCGTGACTCCCTTCTGCCAAATTTTACCACAATCAGGAATCGCTTTCAGTGTCTAATAGTGCGGTAAAAGTCATTTCTGGCTTTAAACTTTAAGAGACTGGCAAATGAGTCAAGCATCACGGGAATTTCTCTTTACTCAAGATGAGAGGAGTTTGCCCACTCTACCAGTTCGATTGATGGGGATTGCGCGCCATTACTGACCCTCACGGTGGTAATTGAACAGTTTCCGAT
>ENA-OSEO01006231-OSEO01006231.1-sediment-metagenome-genome-assembly--contig:-NODE-6231-length-10849-cov-3.801430_pt1 | contig 10849 bp, 8 predicted proteins | sample MGYA00237883_ERZ534232 | MGnify/ENA metagenome assembly ERZ534232
ATGGTCGGGATGCCCTGTTCGTGATGGCGCGCGATGGTAGCCGTCGCGTGTCGTTGGGGGATGGCCCATATCCACGGTCAGGCATGCCGGCGGACGGGAGCTACCTTTACTTTGAAGCGTCACGTAATGGTGAACAGGGCATCCTTCGCGCTCGTCCTGATGGCAGCGATCTCCGGCTGCTATTCCCACAGGGCGAAAGCCCTCACGTTGACCCGCAATACGCACGTTGGAGGAAACCCTATCCCAGACCGCGGCCTGCTCCACCAACACCAGGACCAACAACATCATCCACACCGGAAAGCCAGCCATAGTTCGGAGTGTAATTTCCCGTTTCGCTATTACACTCCCATGGGTTTTTCGAGCAGGCAGCACGTGTTGCCTGTGATGACCTGCTGAGAGGCCCTCTTTCGGGGCTGATCGGCCGGCGATGTGCGTATGGGGCGGTTAATCGCTCCGTCCCGTACTCGATTTTGCTCGTGCCCTGAAGCAGCAACTGCTATTGTACCTCATCGATTGAAGAGGTGGGCGAAAGTGACCCAACACGAGCCGTAGCGAGAGGTTGCGCGAGGCACGTTTGAACCAGCGAATCGCTCCCGTTGGCGCTACACGCCCCCACTCAGCAGACTGAAGGCGAGCACGGCGAGCACGATCAGGGTGATGCCGACGTACAGCAGGTCGCGCTGGAGCGCGAAAGCCACGATCGACAGCACTACGCGGGCGACCGGGGTGGCGATCAGCAACAGCAGGCCCAACTGGATGATTCCCTGGCTGTTCATGGACAGTGCAGCCGATACGATGCCTCCCACGCTTTTCAGCGCGGCAGGTTCTCCGTGGAAAACGTGGTAGTCGGTTGGAGTGAAGGCATATTCCACGAGATACAAGGCCCCACCGATTGCGGCAATCGTGCCTGATGCGATCACGCCGATCAGCAAGAGGTTGCCGATGAGTTGGTCCAATGGTCCGGAATCTCTCTGCAATTCCACTGTCAGAAACCTCCGACTAATCCTTTGTATATCATCTGAATCCCTAAGAAAAAGATGACGATCGCAAATAGTACCCTCAAGGTTTGAGTACGGGCTCTCGCCAGTACCCGAGTTCCTGTGATTGATCCGATCAGGACTCCCAACATCACCGGCAGCGCCAGACCAGGGTCGATATAGCCACGGTTCAGATAGACCCCTGCGCTGGCGGCAGCCGTGACGCCAATCATGAAATTACTGGTGGTGGTCGAGACTTTGAATGGGATGCGCATGATGGTATCCATCGCCAGCACCTTAACTGCCCCTGACCCGATACCGAGCAGACCGGAGAGCGTGCCTGCGACGAACATGACGCCGAATCCGCCCGGGACACAATAGACGTTGTATGCTTTCCAGCTGCCAGCGTCTGGGTAGCACCCGTTCAATTTCAGACTGCAGGCCAATGTATCAGGCTGAGCGTCCTGAGCCTCCTCGTGCTGCGGTCTCGTAGACAGATAGGCGGAATACACCAGCGTGACGCCGAGAATTACCCCGACCACGGCCCCGGATAGCACGGAGCCCAACGAAGCACCAACCAGCGCCCCAACTGTGGTCGCGACCTCCAACAGCATCCCCACACGGATGTTGGTGAAACCCTCCTTCACGTATGCTGCGGCTGCACCGGAGGACGTGGCAATTACCGATACCAGCGAAGCACCGATGGCATAACGTATGTCTACCCCAAATAGCAGGGTGAGCATTGGGACAAGCACAACGCCGCCGCCCAATCCGGTTAGCGCACCTAAGAGACCTGCACCGAGCGAGCCGAGCCAAACGAGCAGGGTCATATCCAAAACGTTTAGATCTGAGATCATCGACGTGAATCCGCTATGAACATGAATCAGCCATTCCCCATCACGCTGGTGACGAGGGCAGATGCTCGATGGCTTGTTTGTCCAGCTTTAGATAGACAGTGTCCTCTTCGATGCGGTCGATTTCGGTGACAGGGATCGTCACCTCCCGCTTGCCCCATAAGTGGCCTTTGCGCAACACGAGATGGGTGATCTTGTTGTCTACGGGACTCACCAGCAGCTCGTCCACTTGGCCGATGTGCCCGTCGCTGGCGCGCACCGCTGCCCCCTTCCGCAAGGCCACTTCGCCGGGAGGCACGAGCTCCTTGACGATGGGGACTTCCAGAGGTTCAATCGTGTCATCCGGCAACATCGTCAGCGCTCCACCGAAATACCCCGGAACCTCGATCGTGGCGAAGTGGGTCTCCTCGAAATCCTGCATCCCGGATAGCTCTTGCAGTTTGCAGCGAATGCGCAGCTTCTTCGGCGTGCTCTCCACGATCAGGGAAATCGGGACGACGATCTTCCGGTACTGCGGGTCCTCCTCCTGAATGACCATGTGCGTGACTTCTCTGGAATCGGGATTCAGGATGGCGTGGGTCACGTATCCACACGCTCCATCCGCACAATATACCTTGGCACCAATCGGGACGTCCATGTTCTATCGCCTCCTTCGTCAAGCCCTGAGCGCCTTCTACGGCGCGCGAGAGACAACCGGACAACCACAACGTGCAATCCAGTTCTCGCGACTGCATCCAGTCGGTACAAGGCTGTAACGGGTATAGTCGATGAATTGTAGCACAGAAGACACGACAGGGGAAACCGCGGCACCCGCGCCTTCATGCAATAGCGCGTTCAGCAATTGCCCACGGCACATGTCTGGCCTGCGGCCGGAGGCGTCGTGCCCGCCCTTTCTTCGCTGTCCGTCTATGGCATGGCGCAGTCCCGGCGTCGCCGCGGCAACCGTATGTGACAGCATTCCCTCGGCGGATCACCCTGGCTCGAAATGAAACCGCTTCTTGAATCTATGCAGCAAGCGCAGGATGGGCGGACCAAACAACGCGATGAGCAACAAGTTCCCTGCCGCTCGTCCGAGGTCCCACCACAGGGACGTCGCCACGTAGAAGACGGCGAAATGAGTGACGGTCGTCCAGAGCTCGTAGCCGGGCTGCCACTGCCGCTCCAGTTGCGTAGGGTCGAACAGGTAAGGCCAGAACCACAGATCCATGATCGCACCGAAGACGAGCCCGAGCGTGGCCCCATACACGACCAGTACCAGGTGTTCCAGCCGTGGATGTCTGCTCAGGTCAGGCAGCCAGGCCGCAGCCATTCCCATCCAACCGGTCGCGAACATCTGGTAGGGCAGCCAGGGTCCCATGCCATTGGTCACGATCGCTGAGACGAGCAGTGACAGCGTGCCGAGCAGGAACCCGAAATCCGACCCGTAGACGTATCCACACAGAATCGGCAGAAAGAAGATCGCCGAGAACCCCAAGGGGCCCGGCACCAACCTCAGCACGGAGTTGATCGCCACCAGAACGCCGAGGACGGCAACCACCTTGGAGTTCATCTGCCGCGTTTCCAGGTTGACAATGACGACGACGAGACACAGGCCCACGGCGAGCAGAAACGTGAGTGGTGCATCCTGCGCGTGGGCATTCATGCCATGCCCCGACTGCCCGGGCGTGACGAAGAACGGATACAGAAACGCGGCGGTGCCGATGCCTGTGGCCAATGCAAGGATGAGCACGCTCAACACACGTCCTGGTACGCGACTGGTATGACGGGGTGAAGATGCGCCCTGCGTCGCCGCTGTGGGTTGCTGCGGTATGGAGTTCATCACGGGCTGGCTCCGTCCGCCAAATTCGCCAGGACCTCGTCCGCGGTCAGGAAATCATGCTCGGGAAGCAACTTGCTGATCTGGGACGAAAAGACCATGGATTGTTGCATCGCTTCCCGTGTCGGTGCATCGATGATCACCTGTCCGTCTCCGATGATGACGACCCGATGCGCACAACGCGCGACCAATTCTACGTCGTGCGTGGTCATCAGGACCGTCTTACCGTTATGCGACAGGTCCGTGAGAATGGTGCTCAGCGCCTCCTTCTGGGCATAGTCCAGGCCGCGCGTCGGCTCGTCCAACAGCAGGATGGTCGGTTCTCCAGCCAGAATGGCGGCGAGAGCCACCCTCTGCCGTTCGCCGCCGCTGAGGTCGCGCGGATACGCATTCCGGTACTTCTCAAGCCCGAGCCGTGCCAGCCAGATTTCTCCTCCCTCCAGAGACAGTCCCTGGTTGCGCCGGGTGAAGGCAATCTCCTGCGCCACCGTATCCGCAAACAGCAGGGCATCCGGATTCTGCGGGACGTAACCGACCTTTCTGGCCAGGCTCTGGACGTCGGTGTGCCGTGTGTTCGCACCGTACACCTCGACATAACCGCGCTGTGGGCGCAGCAGCCCAACGATGTTCTTGAGCAAGGTCGTCTTTCCGGAGCCGTTCCGCCCCATCAAGGCCACAATCTGCCCGGTTCCCGCCGAGATAGAGAGATCTCTGAGCACTTCTGTCTGTTCGTAGCTGTACCACAGCCTGACGACCCTGACGGAATCGCCCTCATTCCGGGCGATGTGCTCCGTAGCACGGGAGGACCCGGGGCGAAACGTCAGTCGCCTGGCGAAAGACCGCCCCGCCTTGATGGTTAACGGCAGGGGGTGCCATGCCAATGTCCGCGCCAACGTAATGAGCGGCGGAGCCAGTGCGATCTGCCCCAGTACGTCTTCCGGCGTTCCGAAGATCGGCGGTGCGCCCAGCGCTGGGAAGCTGAGCATGCGGTCGGCGTACTGGACGACGCGTTCCAGCCGGTGCTCGGAGACGATCACCGTCAGGCCGAGATCCGCATTGAGCTTCTGCAGCAGCGTCAGCACTTCTTCGGCTGCCTGGGGGTCGAGCTGCGAAGTCGGTTCATCGAGTACCAGCACCCTGGGCTGGAGGGTCAGAACCGAGGCGATGGCTACCCGTTGCTTCTCTCCACCGGACAGCGTCTCCATACGCCGCCGCCGCAGGTGCGCAATCGACACCTGATCCAACACCTCCTCCACGCGCTTGCGCATCAGGTTCTGCGGGAGATTGTGGTTTTCCATAGCGAATGCCAGCTCGTCTTCCACGGTATCGGTGACCATCTGCGCTTCGGGACTCTGCAGGACGAAACCCACGAGATCGCTCATGCCGCTGGGTTCGGCGTGCAATGGGTCACGGCCAAGTACCGTGACCTTCCCGGCGAACCGTCCGCCGTAGTAGTGCGGGATCAGCCCGTTGAAGCAGCGGAGGAAGGTCGACTTCCCGGCACCCGAAGGCCCCACCACCAGCAGGAACTCGCCCTCGTCAAGTTGCAGGTTGAACTTGTCCAACACCGGCTGGGAGGCGTCAGGATAGGTGAAAGAGACGTTTTCGAAGCGGATCATCGGGATTCCTCCGTGCTTCCGGTTCGGGTTCGGAGTCTGCCGGTGGCGTGGTGCCGGCCCAGCAACACGACCGGGCTGACCAACGCCAGGATGAATAGCCCGATGGTCGGGTTGAAACCTGGCCACGTAAGGGCGGGGTATGGATAGTAGTGGATGGCACCTTCTGCGGTTCGGCTCACAAGCAAGTACAGGGCGAGTGCTGTAACCGTCGTTGCAACGACGGCAGTGTCACGCTGTCGCCATAGCTCACGGACGTAACGAGTGCGGCGTACCTGCCTGCCGATCACGTGGAAGACGGCCAACAGCAACGAGGCTGCCGCCGCGACCAGCCCGTAGCCCCACCAGCGGTTATTGGGTCCGAATCCCACCCAGCCGATACCCGCTACCAGGAGCACCATTGCGAAAGTGACGCCTCCCTTGTACCCTGTTTCCTGCCGTGTGCTGATCTGCCTGCGGGTCCCGAACCCTCTTGCTTCCATCGACTCCGCCAGTTGCAGCGCGCGCTCGAACCCTGTCGTCAACAGCGGTAGAAACAGTGGCAGGAGGTCTCGGATGCAGCGGAAACGGTGTCCCCGCACCATCTGCGCCTCGCGTATTTCGCGTAGAGCGAGGACCGTCTGTGGGACGAACGAAACCGCAATGGAGGTCACGATGCCGGTCTGATACATGAAGCGAGGCAGTGAACGCAACAGCCGCGAGGAATCTACGCTGATGTTGAACGTAGCAAACGTCAGGATGATACACAGCAGGCCCATCCCCTTGGTGAGGCCGTAGGCCAGTGCCTCCAGCGTAACCGAGCCACCCAATGTGAGCAACGCGATGCGCTGCTCGGGACCCACCAGCAACTTCCACTGGGGCAACTCGAGCAGGACAGTCTCGCCCTCGTGAACCAGTAGTGGGTTCAGCAAGGTGCTGAAGATCACGAGACACATCATGAATCGGATCAAAGGTTGCCACATCGGGGCGATTGCCGAACGCCGGGCAAGGATGGAGAAATCCACCCAAACCGTTGCCAGGATGAGTGCCAGGTACAGGGGATTGCTGGTTGTCAGTCCCATGACCAAAACGGCGACGAGCCAAATCAGCCAGGTGGTTGTGTGAAACACGTGGTTCATCCTCCCGAACCGTAATCATCATAGAAGCGGTCGTCTCTGTCGCCGTCATCGGTGACGCCGGATCCCGGAGCCGAGAAATGACGGTAGATCAAGAGCAGAACGACAATGGCGCCGACAAAGGCCACTCCCCCCATGCCGACCACGCCAATGGCCGTGCTGCCCAACAAGATGAACCAGGTTACCTTGCTGGTCAGAAGGTCTCTGAAGGTATCGTGGCGCGGTGGCGAATCAGAACGTGTGGTGTTTGCGGCGGGCTGCTCAGGTGAGGGGCCCGCTTGCAATTGCTGCGTTGATGGTGCCGGCGTGGGTGCTACGGGGTTCATGGCCAGTGCGGTTTCGCCGGGTACAACGGCGGGCGCGGCTTGTGCTGGCGCGGTCTCGCCAGGGGCAGGGCTTGCCCCGTCTCCGGGTTGCGACGAATCGGGGGAAGGTGACTGCGCTGGCGTCTGCGGCTGGAGAGCTACGTTCTCTCCTGCACCGCTCACATCCGGCGTAGACCAGATGGCGCTGGCACCGGCGTCGTTTGGAGATGTTGCTTCTGGTGTTCCTGCTGAGGCCACGGACATCACCGACGTTGCCGTTTGGATGACATTCAGGGTTGTTTCCCTATTGCGCTCGGATCCATCCAATCCAATGACACGCAGCCGGTAGGTGTGCAACCCTGCCGGAGGACATATCTGGCGTGATTCTTCGCCCGTCACGCCCTGATCGTCGAGATAGATGGCCTGCGCATGTTCGACCTTCCAGCCCAGCGTGGCGCACTGTCCGGCTTCGATCTGGTTGGAGCTGACCGAGAACGTGATCGCAGGGTCCGGCACAGAAGTCGCTGTCACCGTCGGTTCCGGGGTGTAAGTGGGCAGCGGGGTGTCCGTCGGAATGGGCGTAGGGGTCGGACTCGGCGTGGCCGTCGGTATCGGCGTGGCGGTAGCCAGATACTCGGCACAAATCTGCTCGAAAGAGCGGTCGGCCGGTTCTGAATCGGGATTTTCGAAGCTCTGTTTGGCCCATTTCCACCCTTCCACGTCACCGTGCCTGACCTGGTAGATCTTCGCTCCGGCGTCCGAAAAGTGCCAGTCTCCATTGTCACGATGCCAGTAGCTCCAAAACCGGCAGTCTTCGTTCGGATTGGGGCACTGGCACCAACACGAGGCATCTCCTCCGGGACAGCCCGTGTCTCCGATTTTGCATACGGCGCCGCCACCGAAGGCCGTCTCTAGCGAAAAATGCTGCCGGAGCGCATCTATTCCGCTGATAGAGCCGCTGAAGGACACACAGCGCGTCTCTACGCGTCCCCCAAAATCGACTACCAGGCCCGCATAGTCAGGGCCGTTTGCGTTTGCCGTGGGCGCAGTGCACAAAGCGACCAGTGCGCTGATCCACAGGCATTGTCCAAGACGAATAAGAACCTTCATCATCTCAATCTCTCTCTTCCCCTCTCATGCGATGGTTCCGAAGACAGGTCAGTCACCCTGGCGCTCCGGCAAAGAATGGTTCCCGGTGCATTCTGATCGAGGCTTCACGGGCTTCATTGTAGGAACCGCCTCAGAATCACCGGGAGGAAGCAGTACGCTCCTTCGCCGACTGACAACCGCCGGTGTGCGCTGTATATGCCGCAATCGCCGATCGTGCAGCTCATGCTCACGCCGACAGTGCCGGCCATCGTGTAAGTGTGGGTCGGGTTCTGCACCCTGGCAATCGCGCTGCCATCGCCGAAATCCCATTCCCAATCCGCTATTTCGCCGCCTGTGCTGGTATCGACGAAGCTCGTCAGGCTGCCACTGATCGGACGGGCGGGAGATACGGTGAATCCGGCTTGGGGTACGACGATCGAGACTGTATCGCGCAGGTGAGCATCTCCCAGCACACCATCCGGGTCAGCACAGACGACCTCCACGCTGTAGGTGCCTGACGTGGTGATCGGCACGGTCGCTGAGTATGTCAGGGCACTGGGATTCTTGCCCATGGACGAGATGAATCCCTGGACCACTGGTGAGATGGTGTGGGTGTAGGTCAGCGCTGCCGATCCATTGTCATTCACGTCATCACTATACCCTGCCCAGACGGACAACACACCACAGCTTTGCGTCACGGTGAGCGTTCTCGGGACAGTCTGGCTCAGATGGCCCGCACAGATGTCCTCGATCTCAAAAACCGGCGGCGGTTCCCCATCACCGTAGGGAGGCGCGGGATGTCCCCACTTCCAGCCGTCGATGTCACCGGGTGACAGGGTATAGCCTCCGGCACCACCCCCGGAAGCACCCCAGGTGCCGGTTTGGAGATGCCAATAGGTCCAGTAAGTGCAGTTCTCGTCGACGACAGGGCACTGGCACCAGCAGCTCGTGCCCGGGCATCCCACCCCGTCGATGCCGCATACTACCGCGCCGCCGAAACTGGTCTGTACCGCAAAGGTTTCCCCGGCCGTGGAGGCTGCCTGCAGCGCGGTCATGCCGTTAATCGAGCTGCTGGTGAAGGGCACACAGCGCGTCACAACGTTCCCGGCACCGAAATCGACTACGATACCGACGTGATGGGGGCCGTCCGCTGTCGCCGGCGGCACGTGAGCTATATGTGGTAGCAACGCCAGTGCCGCACAAGCCGTCCCTATCAGGTTGTGCAAAAAGCATCGCGTGGATTGCGCAGCCATAGACACGATAACTCTGACCTCAGTTTGACCGGTGCCAGCACACCCGGTTTTACAGCGGATGTGCTGGCGTCCGGAATGGGATTTGACCGGTTGCGCTGTGTACGTAAGCAGCGCAACCGGCCCGCTGCTCCGCGATGACCGCGTCGCTATCCGCTCAGGCGGAGTGGTCCTTAACAACGACAGGCAAATAGACCTTCGCCTGGGATTCGGAAGTCACCGTCACTGGCCTGGACGTCGCGAAGTCCCCACAGGTCCCGAACGTGGTCGTCAAGATGGCGGTCACGGTCCCGGACAGGGTGTATGTGTGCGTGGGATTCTGGCTGATCGCGAGCGCACTGCCGTCGCCGAAATTCCACTGCCAGGCTGTCGCCGTCCCACCGGAGCTGGTATCGGTGAACGTCGTGATCGTTCCGCTGACCGGCCATGCAGGTGACACTGTGAAACTCGCTTCGAGCAGATCGTCGACTGAGACGGTCGTGCTGCGCGCGTCGGCACCCGATATGCCGTCTGGATCGCTGTACGTGACATCGATCCGATAGTTCTCCCACAGGCTCGACGAGGCGGTGACAGATACCGGCACCGCAACGTGGTAGACGTGCGCTGCAACATCCTTGACCATGAACACAGAGCCGGTCACAGCCGGTTGCGAGGAGTGGGTATAGGTCACAACCGCGGAGCCGTTCACGTTCGCGTCGCCGCAGTACGTGGCGGTCACGGAGATCGTGTTGCACTCCTGCACGGCGCTGATCGTACCAGGCCAAGTCTCGTTGAGCTGCGCAGTCACCGTCTGCGGGTTGGTTCCCTCAACGCCATCCAGGGTATCGGAGTAGGTCACCGTCACGGTATATGTGGCGGCGGACGGATCGGTCACCAGCGTGTACGTGAACAGCGAACCTCCACGGATCATCGCCAGCGTGCTGCCAAATCCTCCCAGGTCGTCGACCCAGTCCAGGGACGCCGCACCGTTGCCGTTCAGGTCCTGGCTGAAAGGTGCCTGCACCAGCATATTGCCGCAGCTCGGGAAAGCGACTGAGACGTTGCCGGCAACCAGGGTGTTCGAGGTCACCTGCGCGCCGATCGGATAGGTCTGCCACAACAGCGCCGGAATAGCCTGCGCCGTTGCCATGATCTGGCTGTAAGGGGCTTCGAACGCGCCGGAAGCGTCTTGCCGCGCAAGCATGTACCAGTTCGGGTCATTTACCGTCACGCTGATGCCCTGGCTGCCGGCGAGTTGTTTGGTCCAGCGCCATTCGAGCGGGGTGCTGTTGCCGGCGATGACGCCAAGGGTGCCCAACGCGCTGGAGTTCACATCGGAGGTTCCGGATGGACTGGAAGGTAACCCTCCGTCTGTGGTTTGCAGTGTATTCTGGAAATACACGAGCCCTTCGGAAAACCAGAAGTCGTTGGGATTCTGGCCGGCCGCACGCAGCGCCATCAGCGCCAGCCCGGTACCGTAGGCGGCGTCCCCGTAATAGCTCCAGGAGTAGTCGGCCTGACGCAGGTTCTGCAGGTACGTCACAGCCGCCGCCGGAATGGGTTCACGCATGGCGCCCAGCGCAATGATTGCCCAAGCCTGGTCAGAAACGCTCCCATAGCCATACATGCCAGTCCCGGAATCGTAGAAGCTGGCCAGTTTGGCACGCAAGTCTATCCCGCCGAAATCCAGCACCGATTCCTTGACTGCAGCCACGGCGGCGATCAACTTCCCGGTCGCCCCGGCGGATGTCGCATAACTTGCTGCCTGCGCTTTGAGATACGCAATTGGTGTCGCCTCGCCTGACGATACATACGTCGCGGGGGCCTGTCCAGCGGCCACAATTGCAA
>ENA-OSEO01006234-OSEO01006234.1-sediment-metagenome-genome-assembly--contig:-NODE-6234-length-10845-cov-4.100854_pt1 | contig 10845 bp, 7 predicted proteins | sample MGYA00237883_ERZ534232 | MGnify/ENA metagenome assembly ERZ534232
GGTTTCTTCGGTGGCGCCGGGCGCTGCCGGAGTCGTTTCCGCTTTGGATGCCGCATCTTTTTGGGGCGCGGCTGCAGCTGCCGGCTTTACCGCCGGTTCGCCTTCAACCCGTTCCAGATACAGCAAGACGTCTCCCTTGGTAATTCTTCCACCGGGGCCGGTCCCGCCGATGCGGGCAATGTCGATATTTTTTTCGGCAACCAGCCGGCGCACCGACGGGGACAGGGATGGGGAAGCCGCAGCGCCGTCGGCGGCCGGGACCGAAGGGGGGTGCGGCGCTTCCGGCCCTTTATCGGTTTTCTTTACGGGTGCAGGGGCTTCCGGTTTTGCCGCCGGTTTGGGGGCGTCGTCGGGTTCTTTTTTGGGAGGTTCGTCATCCGGTTCCGTTTTTTCGGCGGCGTCCGCCTTTTTTCCTTCGGCGGCCGCAGCCTGGGGATCGATGGTTCCCACAACCGCACCAATGGCGACGGTTTCACCCTCCGAAACCTTTATTTCCAGTACACCGTCAGCTTCGGCGGCGACTTCCAGGGTAACTTTGTCGGTCTCGATCAGAAAAATCGGTTCGTCCTTCTGGACGGTGTCGCCGCTTTTTTTGTACCACTCCACCAGAACCGCTTCCTTGACGGACTCTCCCACACTGGGTATCTTGATTTCAATTTTCATCGTAACTCCCTATTTAATCGGCAAAAGCCTTGTCCAATATGGCGGCCTGCTCCTTTTTATATAGGTCGGGATAACCGGTGGCCGTGCTGGCCGAAGCCTTGCGGCCGACATATTCCAGCGAATGGGTTAACAGGGGCTCCAGCCGGGGGCTGATAAAGCTCCAGGCGCCCATATTCTGCGGTTCCTCCTGAACCCAGCGCCATTTTTGAATCGTTTTGAAGGGTTGCAGGACTTTCTGTAGCTGTTCCAGCGGAAACGGGAAGAGCTGTTCGATTCTGATGATGGCGGTGTCCGTCGCCTTTTTGTCCCGGCGTTCCTGCAGTAATTCATAGAAAATTTTCCCGCTGCAGAAAATGAGGCGTTCAGGTGATTTTATTTTGTCCGGGTCATCAAGGACTTCCAGAAACGATCCGGTGGTCAGGTCCTTGAGGCCGGATACCGCCAGGGTGTGGCGCAGGAGACTTTTGGGCGTCATCAGGACCAGCGGTTTGCGAAAGGGCTGATTGACCTGGCGCCGGAGCAAATGAAAATACTGAGCCGGCGTGGTGGCATTGCAGACTTGGAGGTTGTCCTCGGCGCATAGCTGGAGAAAGCGTTCCAGGCGGGCGCTGGAATGCTCCGGCCCCAGGCCTTCATACCCGTGCGGCAAGAGCAGAACCAGGCCGCTTAAGCGCTGCCACTTGGTTTCTCCGGAACTGATATACAGATCGATGACCGACTGGGCGTTGTTGGCAAAGTCCCCGAATTGAGCTTCCCAGAGGATTAACCCCCGGGGTCGGGCCGTGGAATAACCGTATTCAAATCCCAGGACGCCGGCTTCGGAAAGCATGCTGTCATAAACGCTAAAAGACGCCTGTTTCTTTGAAATTCCGTTCAGGGGAATCCGGCGATTGCCCGTTTGGGTATCGATCAGAACACTGTGGCGCTGGCTGAAGGTGCCGCGGCTGCTGTCTTGCCCGCTCAAGCGGATGGGATGACCCTCCGCCAGAATAGACGCAAAAGCCAGCGCTTCGGCCCCGGCCCAGTCAATGCCTTTACCCTGCTCAACGGCTTCAAGCCGCCGCTGCAATAAACGCTGCAGCTTGGGATGCAGCGAAAACTCCGGCGAAACGGTATTTAAGCTGCGGGCAAATGAAACCAGTTTTTTTTTGCTTACGCCGGTCGCCAGGGGCGCGTGGGAATAATTTCCGTTGAAATCTTTCCAGTCGTCGTAGAAGCGGGGTGTTGTCAGCGGGCACGTGCCGCTGCGGACCGCTTCATAAGCGTCTTCTATTTTTTGGGTGATGTCGGATTTGATTTTTTGAACTTCTTTTTCCGAAACCGCCTTGTCCGCCAGCAGGTTTTGGGTGTAAATCTGATAAAGCGGCGGTCGCTGCCTGATGTGTTCATACATGAGCGGCTGGGTAAAATACGGTTCGTCGCCTTCGTTGTGACCGTAGCGGCGATAGCAGACCAGATCGATGACCACATCTTTTTTAAACGCCATGCGGTAGTCGCCGGCGAGCGCTACCGCGTGAATGGCAGCATCCGGATTTTCACCGTGAACATGAAAAATCGGCGCCGACAGCATTTTGGCAATGTCGGTGCTGTAACGGGTGGAACGGGCATTTTCAGGAAGCGTGGTATAACCGATCTGGTTGTTAATGACCAGATGAAGTGTCCCGCCGGTATGGTAGCCTTCGAGCTGCGACAGGTTCAGGGTTTCGGCCACGATTCCCTGGCCCGCAAAGGCGGCGTCGCCATGGATCAGCAGCGGCAAGACCCGGCGGCGTTTGCTGTCGCCGGTCAGCTCCTGGCGGGCCCGTGCAATTCCTTCCACCACGGGGTTTACCGATTCCAGATGGCTGGGATTGTTCACCAGAAAAATCCGAATCTGTTGATCCCGGTCCATATTCACATCCGCCAGATAGCCGTTGTGGTATTTGACATCGCCGGAGCCGAAAAGGCTTTCCGGGTCATGGCAGTGTTCAAATTCAGTAAAAATTTCTTCATAGGGCCTGTTTAGAATATGGGCCTGAATATTCAAGCGGCCCCGGTGAGCCATGCCGAGAATAATTTCGAGGCACCCGTTATGGGCCAGACGCCGGACCAGATAGTCGATCATGGGAATTATGACGTCGGCGCCTTCCAGGGAAAAGCGGGTCTGACCGGCGTATTTTTTGTGAAGAAACGCTTCAAAAAGGGCGGCCTGATAGAGTTTGTGCAATATCTGAACATGGGTTTGACGATCCAGGGGCGGCCGGTTGCGGACCGGTTCCATGCGTTCCTGCAGCCAGCGCCGCTCGGCCGGATCCTGCAGGTGCATGTATTCAACCCCGATGGAGCGGCAATAGGTCTCGCGCAGGACCTCTATGATCTCGCGCAAGGGGGCCTGGCGGGCCTTTGAAAAGTGCCTGGCGAAAAAAGTTCGATCCAGATCTTTTTGCGAAAGACCAAAGGCGCCGAGCTCCAAAAGGGGATGCCCGGTCGGGCAGGCCGAGAGGGGATCCATGCAGGCCAGGAAATGCCCGATGTCCCGATAGCGGTAGATCAACGCTTCCACCCGGGCCTGTTTTATGACGGCTTGTTCATCGCGGGGTTCATCACCGCTGAATTTGCCTGAAGCGGCCAGCTCAAAACCTTCGAAAAAAAACCGCCAGTCCGGCGACAACGACTCCGGGTTTTCTCGCCACAATCGATACTGGGCGTCAATGAAATCCGCGTTCCAGGTTTCAGACACATCCATACGGTTTTCTCCCAAATGCTCCCTTATTCAAGCAATTCTCCGGTCCGACATGCGGTCTTCGCCAGCTTTTGGACCGGGCTGCAGATGTGAATCTAAACATGCATTCATTTTAAAGCGTTTTTTTCTTTTGACTCAGTTGAGCAAACCAGTCCACCACTGTTGCGGCCACCTGACGGCGATGGTCTTCCTTGCTGAACATATGGTCCGCCTCCGCAATGACCTCCAGCGTAATCGTTGTGGGATTTCGCTTATGCGCCTGAAGGGCCTCGTCCACCGGAATAATTTCGTCTCTGTCGCCGTGGATTATCAGCAGCGGTTTTTTAAATGACCCGATCGCCTTCGCCATATCATAATTTTCCGCATCGGCAAAAAAGTCCTTTGAGAGCTCCAGGGAGCGTCCCCGGCTGGTAAAGGCAACCCGGCCGCGCTGGGCGAGTTCGGCCTGCTGCTGCCTGCTGAGGAAATGGATGGGCTTCATACCGGACACGCGGGAAGCCAGCAGGCAAACTGCTTGAACGTTTTTGACCCGGGCGGTGGCCAGCAGAGCGATATTGCCCCCCAGACTGTGTCCCGCCAGACCGATCCAGCGGGCACCGCTGTTGTCGGATAGAAAGGCTACGGCGGTTTTCATCTCTTCAATATGCTTGGAAAGGCTCGAATCGATAAATGCGCCTTCACTCTGGCCGTTTCCGGAAAAATCGAATCGCAGGACCGTGAATCGGGCCGCGGCCAGATCACGGCCCAGTTGCTGCAAGACGCGGGTATGCCGGGAGCAGGTGAAGCAGTGGCCGATAATAATGCACCGACCGGAGGGCTTTTCCGGCTGGTCCAGGGTCCCGCTGAGTTTTTCACCCAGGTGATTTTTAAAATGAACCTGTTTTTGCATTTATTTCTTTGAAAATTTGAAATCAGCTTAAAATGACAAGATTGAAAGTTTAGAGACGGTATCGGGTAACGATATAACGCAGCCACTAAAGATTTACAAAAAATAATAAGAAAAAAAAGATAGGGTGTCAAACATATTCAACATATTCAAGGTTAGCCGCAAATTACTGTGTAAGGGTTTAACTTGACGGTTAAAAGTTTTTATGGGAGTTTTAAAACCGAAACAAACCGGCCGGCAGCCTGGGGTGCATTTAAAATCCTGAAGGCCGCTCCTGTGGATTGTTTTTGGCAGATAACCCATATAGGGGGAAACAACCATGTCCATCGACATTTCCATTAAAATCGGCGGTGAAGCCGGGCAGGGCATTCAGACCGTCGGCCAGCTGCTGGCGCTGGCGTGCCGGCAGGCCGGCATGTATGTGATGGCCGTAAACGATTTCGAGTCCAGAATCCGGGGCGGTCATAGCTTTTTCCAGATTCGGATCAGCGATCGATGGATTCAGGCTCCTGACCATCGCATCCACCTGCTGGTGGCGCTGGATGAGAAAACCGTCCAGGCCCATGCCGCGGAATTGGTCCCTGGCGGAATCACCCTGATGGAACCGCACGGCGGCCCAAATAAAGATGTGGCGCCGATTTCATTTATCGAACTGGCCAAAGAGGCGGGGGACAAGATTACCTCCAATACGGTTGCCGCCGGGGCTGTTCTCGCGCTTTTGGGGTCGCCGTTTGAATTGATGAAAAGGGTTCTTTCCGAGCAATTCGGCGCAAAGCGAAAGGACATCCTGGAAAAAAATATCAAGGCGGCAGAACTGGGGTTTGAGGCTGTAAAGGAAATGTCGTTCCAGTGGGCCTTCAGATGGAAAGAAACCAAACCCAGGGGCGTCCTGATGGAAGGGTCCAAAGCGGTCGCCCTGGGGGCTTTGGCAGGAGACTGCCGGGTGGGAACTTTTTATCCCATGTCGCCGGCCACCGGCATCATGGCCCATCTGGCATCGTTTGCAGCGCACTTCCCTGTAGTTGTCGAGCAGGCTGAAGACGAAATCGCGGCCGTTAACATGACCATCGGCGCCGCTTTTGCGGGCGCCAGGGCCATGACGGCCACGTCCGGCGGCGGGTTTTCGCTGATGACCGAGGGGCTGGGGCTTGCCGCCATCACGGAGACACCGATTGTGATCATTAATGCCCAGCGTCCGGGCCCGGCCACCGGGCTGCCGACCCGCACGGCCCAGGCCGATCTTCACTTCGTGATCCGGGCTTCCCAGGATGAGTTTCCCCGGTTCGTATGGGCACCGGGCACCCCGGAGGAGGCCTATGAAGCTACGGCGCGGGCGTTTCACCTGTCTGAAAAATATCAGGTGCCGGCCATCGTTCTGGTGGACCAGTATCTGAACGATTCGCTCTTTACGGTCGAACAGCCGCTGATTGCTCCTAAAGAAATTGAACGGTTCGTTGTGGGGGATAAAGACATGGAGGATCCTGGGGCTTACCAGCGGTTTGCCGGCACGCCGTCGGGGGTGTCGCCCCGGGCGCTGCCCTGTATGGGCAAAGCCCTGGTGGTGGTGTCCAGCGATGAGCATCGAGAAGACGGACACATCAGTGAAACCATCAGCGACCGGATCCGGATGGTTGACAAGCGTCAGGCCAAATGGCCGGCGATGTCGGCGGAAATGCGGCCGCCCCTGGGATACCACGATGAAGACGCCGACATCCTCCTTGTCGGCTGGGGTTCAACCAAAGGCGCCATCCGGGAGGCGGTCGATCAGATGAGAGAAAAAGGACTTGCCGCCGGCAGTTTACATTTTACCGACCTGTGGCCGTTTCCTGAAAAAGCGGCTCGGAACGCGCTGCAAAATAAAAAAAAGATCTTCATGGTGGAGCAGAATATCACCGCCCAGCTGGGGCAGCTGATTCGGCAGCAAACCGGGATGAGCTTCAGCGGCGCGATTCTCAAATATGACGGCAGACCCTTTTATCCGGTTGAGATTGTCGAGGGAATTCAAAAAAATGCGGGGTGACGAATGGTCAGCATAAAAACGTATGAATCCGATTATGAAAACCAGTGGTGCCCGGGGTGCGGCAATTTCGGGATTTTATCCGCCATAAAAGACGCCCTGGTCAACCAGGACCTTGCACCCGACAGGGTCCTGATCATATCCGGGATCGGACAAGCCGCCAAGACGCCGCATTTTCTCAAATGCAACACCTTTCATGGGCTGCATGGCCGCGCCCTGCCGGTGGCCACCGGCGCCAAGATCGCCAACCATCAGTTGAACATACTGGTTAATTCCGGCGACGGGGATTGTTACGGCGAAGGCGGCAATCATTTCATGCACGCCGTTCGACGGAACCTGGACGTTACCCTGCTGGCCCATAACAACAAGGTTTACGGACTCACCAAGGGGCAGGCGTCCCCCACGGCCGATGTGGGGATGGTGACCAAGCAGCAGCGGCAGGGAGTCACCGCCGAATCGTTCAACCCCCTGGCCGTTGCCTTATCCCTGGGCGCCGGTTTCGTGGCGCGCGGTTATGCCGGCAACATCGAACATCTCAGCAAACTGATTCAGGCGGGCATGCAGCACAGGGGGTTTAGTCTGATCGATATCCTGCAGCCGTGCGTTTCTTTTAACACTGTCAATACGTACGAGTGGTATAAGAAAAGAGTCTATGATCTGAATGACGCCGGGTATCGGAGCGACGATTTTATCGCGGCCATTACGGCATCCCGCGAGTGGGGGGACAAAATTCCCATCGGCATCTTTTATCGAAAAGAAAAGCCCACTTTCACCGACCAGATACCGGTACTGAAGAAAGAACCTTTGATCGCTCAAGTCTACGACCCGAAACGCCTTCAGACTTTACTTTCAGAGCAGTAGGGATACACCGGGATAAATGGATCCACCAATTTGATAAGGAGATGGTCAAGATGGGAGTCAGAGAGGAAAAGGATACCATGGGAACGGTTCGGGTTCCGGAAAACGCCTATTACGGGGCGCAGACCCAGCGGGCGGTGGAAAACTTTCCCATCAGCGGGCTCAGGTTTCCGCCGGAATTTATCCATGCGCTGGCCCTGATCAAAAAGTGCGCCGCACAGGTGAACAAAGAACTGGGGCTTCTTGCGCCGGAGATGGCTGATGCCATTATGGCGGCCGCCCAGGAAGTGATGGAGGCCAAGCATGCCGATCAATTCGGGGTGGATATTTTTCAGACCGGCTCCGGCACTTCCACCCACATGAATATGAATGAAGTTCTGTCTTCACGGGCCAACGAAATCCTTACCGGAAAAAAAGGCGGAAAGTCGCCGGTGCATCCCAATGACCACGTGAACCTGGGTCAGTCCAGTAACGATGTCATCCCCACGGCTCTTCATGTTGCCGCCCTGACGGCCATCCGTAATCGACTGCTTCCATCGCTGCACGTACTCTACCAAACGCTTTCGGATAAAAGCGCCGATTTTCTCGATGTCAAGAAAATCGGCCGGACCCATCTGCAAGATGCCGTTCCCATCACCCTCGGCCAGGAATTTTCCGGCTACGCCCGCCAGATTGAACTGGGAATGGACCGTATCAACGCAACCCAGACGAGACTATCCGAACTGGCGCTGGGCGGCACCGCGGTGGGTACCGGCGCGAGCACCCATCCGGCGTTTGCCGAGCGGGTCATATCGCTGATCGGCGAACATGCCGGGACGCCGCTGAGGGAAGCGGTCAATCATTTTGAGGCTCAGGCCGCTCAGGATGCCGCAGTTGAAACCAGCGGGGCACTGAAGATTCTATCCGTCAGCCTCGTTAAAATTGCCAACGATATACGCTGGCTGGCAAGCGGTCCCCGCTGCGGGTTCGGTGAAATCAATATTCCGGCTTTACAGCCCGGTTCTTCCATCATGCCGGGAAAAGTCAATCCGGTCATCCCGGAGGTCGTGGTTCAGGTAGCGGCCCAGGTGATGGGTAACGATACCGTCATTACCCTGGGGGGCCAGTCCGGCAATTTTGAACTCAATGTCATGCTGCCGGTTATGGCATATAATCTATTGCAATCCATCGATCTGCTGTCGGCCGCGGCTGAAGTGTTTGCGCTTAGATGCATTCGGGGAATTACGGCAAACCGCCAAAAATGTTTTGCCAATATCGAGCAGAGCCTGGCCCTTGTTACGGCTCTGGTTCCGCTGATCGGATACGACAGGGCCGCAGGGATCGCCCGGAAAGCTTATGATACCGGCAACACCATCCGGGCAGTGGCGCTGGCGGAAAAGGTTTTAAGTGAAGCCGAATTGAATCGGCTGCTGGGGCCGGTTGAGGCGAAATAAACGGATTCAAGGAATCAATCCCGCCAAGGAGTGACAGGATTCAAGTGAAAGAAAAATTACATAGAATCTGAGAAAAGGATCGCAAAATTTGAATACGGCAATTTCCAATCACCCGACCGGTCTGTCCCGTCTTAAACTTTTCTGGGCGCTTTCACGAACCCCCCATGCCGTTCTGGACATCAGCACGCCTGCTCTGGCGGCACTGCTCTGGCTGGGGGCTTTTCCCCCCCTGAAAGTGATTCTACTGGGTCTTTTGACCGCTTTTGCCGGTTATACGGCCGTGTATGCCTTAAATGATGTGATTGACTACCGGGTGGACCGGGAAAGGGTCAAAAACGGTGAGCTGCCGGCGGCGGAATCTTACCTGGATGATGTCATGATTCGTCATCCCATGGCCTACGGGATGCTGAGCTTCAGGGAAGGGGCGGCCTGGGTGCTGGCCTGGGGGGCACTGGCGATGCTGGGAGCTTATCTTTTAAATCCGGTTTGCGTCATCGTTTTCCTGGCCGGCTGCGTTTTTGAGGCCGTCTATTGCCTGATGCTGAAAGTCAGTTCCCTGCGAACCCTCGTCAGCGGCGCGGTTAAGACCTCCGGGGCGGTTGCCGCCGTATTCGCGGTGGATCCCGATCCTTCATTTGTTTTCATGTTTTCGTTGTTCCTATGGATATTCTGCTGGGAAATCGGCGGGCAGAACATTCCCCATGACTGGACCGACGTCGAGGAGGACCGGCGGCTTGAGGCCCAGACGGTTCCGGTGCGGTTTGGCGCCGAGAGAGCCACGGCTTTGATCCTTTATACCCTGATGGCTGCGGTGTTTCTCCATCTTGTCGTTTTGCACGTTTCACAGGCCGCGTTTGAATTATGGTACGTTATTGCCTTTTTAATTACGGGGATTTATTTTTTGGTTGTCCCGGCCCGGCGGCTATATAAGACGAAAAAGCGTCGGTACGCCATGGCCCTTTTCAACCGGGCCAGCTATTACCCGCTGGCGCTGCTGCTGGTGATGGTGGTAAAATTAATCGTTTCGGCTGTTGTTCCTTAATATGGATATTTTAATTTGCCCAAGTACTCTATCTAATCACCCCCGCTTTGAAAAAGGGGGGAAGCGGGGGGATTTTTAAAAGGACGGACGAAAAATATGAAGGAATTTGATTCTGAAGAACTGGCAAAATTCAACGGCGAAAATAAAACTCCGGTTTACATTGCCAACCAGGGAAAGGTCTATGATGTCAGTGAAAGCAAGCGCTGGAAGGACGGACTGCACATGAAGCGCCACCATGCCGGCGCCGACCTCTCAACGGATATCAAAGCCGCTCCGCATGGTCCGGAAGTGCTGGAAAGGTTTCTGCAGGTAGGGATTTTGAAGCAGCAAAAGGAGGCCGAGGTTGAGATGCCGGCGGCATTGGCACGGCTGCTGACGCGCTACCCCATGCTGCGGCGCCATCCCCATCCCATGACCGTTCATTTTCCGATTGTCTTTATGTTTTCCACCACGGTTTTCAATGTCCTCTATCTCATTACCGGCGTAAAGTCCTTTGAACTGACGGCCCTGCATTCACTGGGGGCCGGTATCTTTTTTACGATTATAACTATCCTGACCGGACTTTATACCTGGTGGTTGAATTATCTCTCACGTCCGGTGCGCGCAGTCCTTATTAAAAAACGGCTTTCACCGGTAATGCTGATCCTGGCAATCATCGCATTTATATGGAGACTGCGGGTGCCGGACGTTTTGGATCACCTCAACGGGGTCGGGTTCGTTTATTTACTGCTGGTTCTATCGTTTCTTCCTATCGTAACGGTGATCGGCTGGTTCGGCGCGCAATTGACGTTTCCGGTTGAAAAGGAATAAAATACGGCGTCATTTATTTCAGTCAATTCATTATCAAAAGCGGATTATCTTCAGACAAAAGGACTATGTAATTTTTTCATAATTTTTTATGTAATATACCTCTCAATTACCACAATATTTGATCTTGATCCCCGATTATTGAGATTGTTCAATTTAATATAACTATCTGATATATCAATACATAGTTGCAATGTAGGGATGGCTGCTTAAATTTGCATGCTTTTTGCTTGCTTAATTAAAACAAAGCCAAGAATATAACGTTATACCCGAGGGTGTTCGGTTCTGATCTGATTGATCTGTACAAGCTTGAAAACGGCGTAGCAACCCATCTTCTACGCCATGAAATAACGAATTTTCCTGTCGGGTACAGGATTAGTTGAACCTGCTGGTTTTAGAAAAAGAACAAAGAGGGCC
>ENA-OSEO01006236-OSEO01006236.1-sediment-metagenome-genome-assembly--contig:-NODE-6236-length-10844-cov-3.465311_pt1 | contig 10844 bp, 11 predicted proteins | sample MGYA00237883_ERZ534232 | MGnify/ENA metagenome assembly ERZ534232
TGTGGCGGATCAGGTGCCACCCGAACAGTTGCAACTCGGCCTGCTCTACCCGTTGCCGTCAAAAATCCTGGAAGTCGAACTGAAGACCGCGGCCCGGGTGGCCCAGGTTATTTTCCAGAAGAATCTGGCGCAGGTTCCATGGCCTAAAGATTATGCAGCCTTTATCCGCCAACACGTCTATCAGCCCCAATATTTCAAGCTCAACTGAAGCCCAACCGAATTTCCCAAGAACTGGTCAGGGCTTCAACCCCTCTGACCGGCTGGCGATTGATTACGTTGAATTTATGTTTAACCAATAAAATTTTTTAATCATTTAATTCAGAACCTTTTAAGGGCAAAATGCGCACCCTGGCTCGGCCAGGGTCAAGCGTTATTATGGCGCCTTTTTCAAGTTCATTTCGAAACTGTTTTAGAGAATCGATAACCAAGTTCCCAATGGATTCCGGGAGAATATTTTGGGTGCGAACCTGGATAACACTGGGGCCTTCTCGTTGGGTGGCCGCCAGGAGGGCCGAGAAATCGAGGTCATGGGTAAATACCGTATAGCCATTTTCCCTGGCCCAGGTCATGATTTCCCGGTCGCCGGCTGTGGGCGAGCCAACCTGGGACCAGTGAAGCGCTTCCCAACCAGCCGCGGCAAATACCTTGACCCACCGTGGCGGCAAATTCATATCGATCAAGATTTTCATGGCAAAGCCAGAGGCAGTTCTCTTTCTTCGGCCCGCCAAGCAGCGTATGATAGCGCCTCCAATATATCCTCTCGCTCCAGGTAAGGATAATCGACAAGCACTTCTTCAACCGTTTTACCGGAGGCGACCAATCCCACAATCGCCCCCACCGTCACCCGCATTCCTCGAATGCAGGGCTTCCCACCCATAACCTCGGGATTAAAGGTAATGCGAGTCAAATTATGCATTGACCTCTCCTATATATGCAATCGATGCTTATTATATATCAATAATGCCTTTTCTAGGGAACATATTGGAAAGCATAACTATTTCCTCAGAAAACGTCTTCAACTCGGTGCGAAATGAGTCCAGGAAGGGGAGCCAGAAAAATCAAGGGGTTGGCCATTTCGGCCAACCCCTCTTTTTTGCTTGGGAGCACTAGGGGAGCACTTTTATGGCCTGAGAAAGATGTGGGGCATACTTCCTCTTGCTCCTGGCCCCAAAACCCATCCAGTTTCCGATAGGCTTCCCTGGCATCAGCACCAGCCACCGTACAGATCTCGTGCTGTAGAGCATCCTGGCATTACTTCTTCCCTTAGGGAGGGTGCGGGCTCGTATGATTTCCCTAGCTTTAATTCTTGGCCCCGTTGATAATGGCAAGCTGTAAGTAATAAAGTCTGTTTTTTCTATTGATTGTGGTGGCTTAAGTCTGACTTCCCGCTGAGTCAGCCGCCGATGCTGACCATGGAGCGGCTGGAATGGCGGGAAGGGGGCAAGGGATGTTTTACTTTGCCAGCTTTCAGCTCCAGGGCTTCCTGGAAAAGGTAACCCAACAAATCATTTCCCAGCCCTTGACGTAGAGGCTCTTTGAGGTCAAGTTCAGTGGCGGCCAGGAGACAGGGGCGCAATTTGCCGTCAGCTGTAAGGCGCAGGCGATTACAGGTGCGGCAGTGGTGGCCGCTCATGGGGGTGATGAAGCCCAGTTCTCCCTGGAAACCCGGCACTTGGAAAATCCGGGCGGGCCCGGCCGTGGCCTCCCGAGTTGACGGTACAAGAGGCCCGAGTAGCGTCAGCCGCCGCACCACCTCAGGAAGGGGCAGGAAATGTCGTTGCCACCATTCCTGGGAAACGGTGGGCATCAGCTCGATAAAGCGCACTTGGCAGGGATGGTCCCGGGCCAGCATGGCCAGGTCCAACACTTCATCATCGTTAATGCCCTTAAGCACCACGCAGTTGATCTTGAGAGGGTGAAAGCCCAGGGCCGCGGCTTTCTCCAGCCCCGCCAGAACTTCCGGCAGATGATCCTTACCCGTGATCTGCCGGTAGCGCTCCCGGCGCAAGGTATCCAGGCTGATATTGAGATGGCGCAACCCTGTGTCATAAAGAGCCGGCGCCTGCTCCGGGAGCAGCACGCCATTGGTGGTGAGGCAGACTTTGGTGATTCCGGGAAGGTGGTGCAACTTCCCGAGAAACTCCACCAACCCCCGGCGCACCAGGGGTTCGCCCCCGGTGATGCGTACCTTGGAAATGCCCATTTCCCCGGCTATGGCAGCCAGGCGGAGCAGTTCCTCATAGCGCAGGATTTCCCCGGAGGGCAGCTTTCTCCAGTCCCGCCAATATGTGCAATACCGGCAGCGCAGGTTGCAGCGGTCGGTGACGGAAAGGCGCAGGTAATTGATCCTGGAAGTGGTCGGTTCTTCGCCCATAGCCTACATCCCTTTACCGAAGGGACAGTGAGGGTGGCTGCATTCCTGGCAGTCCCGGCAGAGGCCCCCGTGGCCCAGGAGGGCCAACTCCAATTTGCCGATTTTCTCCCCCGCCAGGATCCTGGGAAGCACCAGGTCCAGGGCGGTGATGCGGTGGTGCAGGGCGCAGGCGGGCACCCCCAGCAGGGGGACCTCTCCCAGATAGGCCACCAGGAACATGGCCCCGGGCAGGACCGCGGCGCCGTAATGCATTTCCGTGGCTCCGGCTTGGCGGATGGCATGGCGGGTGACGTCGTCCGGGTCTACACTCATGCCGCCGGAAAGCAGCAGCAAGTCGCAACCCGCGTCCAAATGGGAGTGGATCGCCCGGGTAATGGCCTCGGCGTCGTCCGGGGCAAAGGCCAGGGCGGCCACTTCCGAACCCAGGGATTGAATCTTCTGGGAAAGGACGGGCGCGAAACGGTCCTGGATGTGGCCGTGAAAGACTTCGTTACCGGTAATGATCAGTCCCACCCGGCTCTTTTGTAAGGGTTTAACCGCCACCACCCCGCCATTTTGGGAAGCAATGGCCGCGGCCCGCTCAATCGGGGCCCTCTTCACGATCAAGGGCAGGGCCCGGGTCCCCCCCACCAGCGCCCCTTGCTGCACCAGGGTATGGTTGTGGAGGGTGGCGCACATGACTTCCTCCACCAGATTGAAGGCAGTCAAAGCCGGGACGTTAACCTGGAGGAGGCCGTCTAAGGCCGCATAGAGATTAATCTTGCCTTCCCGGGGGTTGTTTTCCCAGGCAATACCTCCCCCGGCCAGGGCTGCGGCCAGGATGGCCGCGGCCTCGTTTTCGTGGATTTCGTCCGCCTCCAGATCGAGAACATAGAGGTGATTCTTTCCCAGGCGCTGCAGGCGGCAGATATCTTCATCGCAAACGGTATGCCCTTTGCGAAAAGCGGGGCCCTTGAATTCTCCCGGGCGGATTTCGGTAATATCGTGGGCCAGTTGCGTGCCCACCGCCTCTTCCAGGCTGATGGTCTTAATCATGGTTCATACCTCGGAAAGTAACCCCTCGGTCTTTTATCCTAACTCAACAATACGGGACGTTCTGTGAGGCGCCGCTCTCCGGTCCGAACCTCCATCTCCTTAATCTGAGGTTGGGGGGACCAGTTCATGTCGCGCCAGGCGATTTCTCTGGCTCTGTGGAAATAACCCCCCTGGGCGCAGGGACGGCAATAAGTCTGGCCGTCCCTGATCATCTCCCGGTTATCCCGCACCACCTGGCCGCACTGGACACAGGCCCCCTTGCGGCGGGTGGGGCCGGGAAGGTCGAATTCGGTAAGATTTACTTCCACCGCCTGCACCCGGAACAGGACCGCGTCCGGCATGACCTTGTAGGCGTGCAACTGCTGTCCGCGCTTATCCGTCTCGTGGGGGGCGTAAAGTGCTGCCAGGTCTCTGGCCTCTTCCGTGGAGATGATCCGAAACGCCTGGTTAGTCTTCAGGTTGACGAAGGTGGCGGCCATGATGCCGTAATCCATGTATTTCAAGGACCGCCGCCCCAGCTTGGCCTTGGTCACAAAAGCCACCGCGTCGCCGGTGCAGCGGTCCATCTCGATATAGACGATGAGCTGCTTCAGTTGGGGATAGGTGGGAGGAGCCTCGAAATCCAGGAGGCGCAGGCCCAGGAGGGCCATGCGCACCCCCACGATCTGGCCCGGGCAGAGATGGCCGTGGGCCGCCACCGAGCCGTCCAGGAGTTCAGCAAACGGAGTCGCATCGCCGTTTTTCACAGCCGCACCCCTGGTTCCCGGGAGGCCTCAGCGGTCCTAACCGCTATCCTGCCGCCCTCCCTCTGGAAATGGAGATTCTCTTCCAGCCCCAGAAAAAGGTTCAAGAAATTGCCCAGGAACCGGTAGAGACTGGTTTGGGCCTGGGCGGCCAGGCGCTGGGCCAGAAGCCTGGCCCAGGCCCCCACGTGTTCCGTAAAAAAACGATTTTGTTGGTGGCGATATTCCTCTGCGGCGGGGTCGCCGGCCTTCATGGCTTCTACGGCTTTACGGCAGAGTATCGCCATGAACTCCAGTTCCACCCCCACGTGGTCGGGAAGCTCGGTGAACCCGTCCCGGGGGAAGAGACCTTCCTGGAGGTAGAATTGCTCCACGGCCGCAGTCTCCGGTCCGCATAAGCAGCCCCGGCCACCGGCGACTTGCGACCGGTAAACCGACTCATAGGGGCTCAAGTAGTGGGGTCCGGGCACCCGGAACAGGGCTTCAAAATCCAGGATCGCCCCTTCCAGGGTCAACCTGCCTTCTTGGGCTTCCAGGTGCACTTGAGCCATTTCCTGGCGGTAGGCGGCATCCGGGAAAATTCCCCCCAGGTTATCCGCCCCCTCCTCAGAGATTACCGTCTCCAGGAACCGCTGGTCGGGTCCTTTGAGGAAGGCTGCGCTGAAAAAGCCGTAAACCGTGCTTCTGGCCTCTTCCCATTGGCTCTGCTCGGTATTGGTCATCTGCAGCTCCCGGCCCTTTAGGCCTTGCGAAACCCCACCCGGCTGTCATAAAAAGAAGCGCTGCCGCCGATGGGGTCGGTCATGCAGACGTCTTTCAGGTGGGGGTCCACAGTCATCACGGGGTTGGCGGAAGGACCGCGGCCGATCCACTGCCGGCACGGGGTCTCCTTGCCGTCCACTTTACAGGGCTGGGCCCCGTATTGCCAGTGCCCCAGGGAATGGGGAATGGTGACGATGCCCGGCCGCATGCCTTCGGTGACCAGGGCCTTGCCCTTGACGCCGCCGGGGTTGTCCTGGGAGAAGACCACCACCATATCGCCGTTCTTGATTCCCAATTTGGCCGCGTCTCCGGCGTAGATTTGGACCCATTCCTCCGGGGTGATCTCCATGAGCCAGGGGGCCGCGGCGGTCCGGGCCTGGGCGTGAAAGGCCGGGTGGTAAGTATTCAAGCGGAAGGGATACTTTTTTTTGTCCCGGTCCACCGGCCGGCCCATACTGTCGCGGATGGGTTCATAGTACGGCAGGCCGTCGAAATATTCCCCGGTCATGGAGTGCTTAGTAGTGGCCAGCTTCTCGTTGTAGATCAAACAGCTTTTTTTGTAGGCATGGTTGGTGTGATCGCCCTTGTAGGCCTTGCCGTAATCCTCGAAGCGGCCGCCCCGGTCCAGGACGTACCTGATTTTCTCCGCCTCGGTGGCTCCGGGCACCGCGGTGTTGGGCTTGTCGCCGTAAGCGATGTTGGCGATCAGCTTCTTGTACCAGTCCCAGGGGGTGAGGAGGTGGTCGCCGGGGCCGTAGGCGTCCTTGCCGATCCCGGGCAGGCCCATCTTGACGCCGATGTCGATGAAGATCTGCTCCAGGATCTTGGTGTCTTTGTGCACCGGGGGCACTACCGGCTGGCGCACCGCGCTGGTTTGGGTAAGGATGGTGGGGGCCACGTGGGGGGTGGCATAGTCCTCCAGGAAGTGGCGGGTGGGCAGGATATAGTCGGCCAAGGCCGAAGTCTCCCCCATCACCGCGTCAATGGCGACAAAAAGGGGCAGGATCTTGGGGTCCATGACCGCTGCGGCCAGTTGGGTGCCCGCCGGCGCCGAATATAAGACGTTGTTCCAGTAAGTGAAGAGGATTTTGGTCTGGTAGGGGTACTTGGCGCCGATGCTGGGAAATACCTCCTGGTAGACAAAATCGTAGCCAAAGGGATACCAGGGGCGCTTGGCCGGATAGCCCTTCTTTTTGAACTCGGTGCTTTTCTCGTAGTTATGCTTGTTGCGGTCCACGGGAACGCCCTGGGCCTTGACCTTGCCCGGATGGAGCTTCTTCAGATCGTAGGGGTTGCCCGGCTTGCCACCCATCTCGTGCCAGTGGGAGCCGCCGTGGGCCTCGCAGCCACCCTTCCAGGAGACGTTGCCGATGAGAAAGTTCAGGTTGGCCAGGGTCCGGGCATTGTAAGTGCCGTTGGTGTGCTGCACCGCGCCCCGGTAAAAGTCGGCCACCGCCTGCCGGCCGTAGGAAGTGAAATCGGCCGCGGTCCGCTCGATGACCTGGGGGTCGAGGCCGCAGATGGCGGCGTATTCCTTTACGGTGCGTTCACCCACCCGTTCTTTGAGCATGGTGTACACGGTTTTCACGGGGATGCCGGCCACCGTGCCGGTGTATTCCAGGTCCGCAGTAGCTACCGTGCGGTTGTCATGGGGCCCGCCGTCTTTCCAGACCACGAAGCCCTTGTCGTCCCCCGGGATCTTAGCGTCCGCGGGCCGCATAAGTTTGCGGTTGTCCTGGCGCACCAGGTAGGTGGCATTACTCCAGGTGAGATGGCCGTCGACGGCCGCGGCCTTCTGGTTGGGAAAGGAGAGATAACGCTTATCCACCCGGCCGTGGTCTATCATCCAACGCATCATTCCCAGGGCAAAGGCCGCGTCCGTGCCGGGGAGGATGGGAATCCACTCCGAGGCCTTGGCCGCGGAGTTGGAGAACCGGGGATCGACAATGACCATCTTGCCCCCCCGCTCCCGGAAGAAGTTGAGCTTTCTGGCTATAGCCTGCATGGGAAAGTTGGCCTCATAGGGGGTGGTCCCGAAGAAGATGATGTACCGGGCGCTCATGACGTCCGGTTTGGTATGGGCGCTGCCTTCGGTGCAGAGTTTTAAACCCACATGGTGTGAGACTTCGCAGATGGAAGTGTGGTCCAGGCGGTAGTTGATGGTGCCGTAGGCATCCCGGAACCAGCGGTCAGTGAATTCCTTTTTGCCGTGTTCGATGCGCCCCGGCATAAAGACCACCTGGTTGGCCTTGGGGCCCAACTCCGGGGCTTCGGGGTCGATGGGCGTCTTCAGGTCCCGGCAGGCCGCCAGGCCGTCCACGTGGCCTTCACCGAAAAGATCCCCGCCCTCGATGATCTCCTTATAGACCTGTTCCCAGTTAATCGTCTTCCACTGTCCCGAGCCCCGGGGCCCCACGCGCTTCAAAGGGTGCTGGACGCGGAAGGGATCATACAGCGTCTGCATGGTGGCGCCGCCCTTGGCGCACACCGTGCCGTTCACCCTTTCCGCGTCCTTGGGGCTGGTTTTATAGGACAGGTGCGGTTCCTTGACGTTGGGGTGATAGGGATTGCCGTCGATCTTCACCAAAACGCCGTCCACCACCTTGCATTGCAGGCCGCAGGCGCTGTGGCAGCCCAGGCAGACGGTGCGCACGAACTTTACCTTGGCTCCGGATACGGGGTCCACCTGCGGCCCGCCGCTGATCCAGCGGCTCGGTTTATCGTTCGAGCCCATACAGCCGCCGGCGGCCGCCAGGGCTCCCAGGGCCAGGGCCCCTTGAATGAATTTTCTCCTGGAATCGTCCATCTTACGCCTCGCTTTTCTGAGAAACTGGAGTTTCATAAGGCAAAATCTTGTAACTGGCCAGAAAGAGCAGCAACAAGACCACCATAACGATGATGCCGAAGGCCATCTTCAAAGGTTCGGGGGCCAGTTGTTCCCACTCCAGGTGGGTCAAGGGGATTAGCTGGCTGCCGACGGAAAGATTGGCCACCGCAAAGAAGGCCCCCAGCATGGTGGCGACACTCGCGGCCACTGAGGCCCCCACGTTTTGCCGCCAGGCGGGGACCATCACCAGGGCCAGGGGCAGCAACATGCCGATGACCACCTGGAAGGCCCAGAAGTAGAAAGACCGGGGACCACTGAGAAAGATATAGGCGGCCAGTTTGCCTCCCGTGCCGGTGAAGTTGAGTTGTATTAAGTAGAGGACCCAAATGACCAATTGGGCCAACAGGGCATACTTTAAGATGACCCCGAAGTCCACCAGGAAACGATTCTGCTTGATTAGGGCCGGTTGGGTCGGCGGCACGGTGGCGGTTTTGAGGCGGCCCAGCAGGATCATGAAGCCTGTTCCCGAAGAGGCCGCCAGGCTCATAAAGACAAAGACCATGGAAAGGGAGCTCACCATGACCCGGCCCTTGAAGGCAGACAGCCGCATGCCCACGTAGATCAAGGCCAGAAAGGAAAACACAATGCTGATATTGGCCCACAAGCGCTCGGCTTTCTGTCGGCGCTGCCGAATCTCTGCGGCCGTGCCTTCTTCTATCTTGCCCCGCAGCAGCATCCGGTAGAGTTCCGCCCCGGGACGGCCTTCCCGCACTGCCACCATCATTTCCGGCCGGAAGAGGTAAAAAGAATGGAAGGCGTAAGTAATGACGCACAGTGGCATAATATAGGCGCCCCAAGCCACCGTCGCGGTCCAGTTCCAGTGGTAATACATGGTGTAGGCGCGCTCCGGGTGGGTCATGTCCACTGCCAGAAGGAGCGGCATCAGGAGCAGGATGAGCATGGGCAGGAAGGTCCCCACCTTCTCCAGGGGCAGGAAATCCTCATCGCGATAGTAGACCTTGGCAAACAGGGTGACCAGGTGGGCGCCCACGGCCATGCTGATGAGAAACATGTACATGGCGATGAGATAGCCGAAGACCACCCCATGCTTGATCCAGGATATCCATTGAATAGGTTCGTTCATAGTTACCTCCGGGATAAGTAAGAGTAATCGAGGTTAAGGATGGCCTCATCGGCATAAACGTAGTGGACCTTGGGTTTAGTATCCAGGTAAGTCCTGAGGCCCTGGACCGGATATTTGCTCAGGTACAAGGAGATTTCGCTTTTGGGGTCATTCATGTCTCCGAAGATGCGGGCCTTGCCTGTACAGGCATCGACGCAGGCGGGCAGCAGGCCCTTGGTGATGCGGTGGTAGCAGAAATCGCACTTGTCGGCGGTGCCGGTGAGAGGGTTGATGAACCGGGAATTGTAGGGGCAGGCCAGCACGCAGGTATGGCAACCCACGCAGATGTCCCGGTTCACGTGCACCACTCCGTCTTCCGGGGTGCGGTAGGTGGCCCCGGTGGGGCAGTCGTTCAGACACGGGGCGTCCTCGCAATTGTTGCACAACCTGGGGAGCAGATGATTTTTGACGTGGGGGTATTTCCCTTTGATGATCTGCTTGACCCAACTGCGGAAGACCCCCTCCGGGACGTTGTTCTCGCTCTTACAGGCGATGGTACAGCCGTGGCAACCGATACAGCGGTTGACGTCAATGACCATGCCGTACTTTTTAGGAGGTGTGGCCGCCTGCACCAGGTCTCCCGCCTGAATGAGAACCGCGCCCGTTCCCAGGGCCGTCGCCGTGGCGCCCATTTTCTTTAAGAACTCCCGGCGACCCATGTCTTTGCCACGATTTTTCATGCGCACACCTCCATCTATCTAATCAGAATCTTCCAAAAGCTTTTGGTCAGCACCTTGGCCAAGCTCTTTCCTTAGGATTCCGGGCTGACGGGCTGAGCGCGGCCATTCTTGATTTTGCCCAGGGCGCGGGTGAGTTCCAGCGCTACTCCCAACCCTTGTTTGCATTCTTTGTTCATCATCCTGAAGGGCAAACTGAATGGTCCCACTGGCCGTGCCTTTTCCAGGTTCGCCGTGGAGGGCACGTCCGTAAGACGGTCAAGGAAATCCACTACCTGCGGATCTCCAAATTTTTTGACGATGCCGTGCATGCGCACGAAACCATCGCCGATGGAGTCGATATCCGCGGGCGTATAAACCGAGGCGAGTTTGGCGTACATATTCACCACGGCCTCGATGGACTGGATGACTACGGGGTCGGCGAATTTCTTGACGATGCCGTGCATGCGTACGAAGCCGTCGCCGATAACTTCCACATCCTCGGGCGTATAGGCCGAAGCGAGCTTGGCGTACATGTTGATGATGGCCGAGTTGATACGGAAGACGCCCCTCTGCTCCAGGTCGTCCAGTTTGTCCACCAGATGAGGCACCGCAATCTTCAGGAGAGGCTCCATGTCGCGCCACCAGTCGATGAGGTTCTCCATCTGCTCCAGGGACCAGGCAATATGCCGGAAACTAAGAAGGAGCCTTTTTAAAAAAAAGAGGGCGTCCTCCAGTTGAAAACCCGTCTCCACCTCGGCCAGCTCTTCGGTGAGCAGCCTGGCGCCCGGACCCATCACCAGCGACAGGTCCCGGCCTAGATCGCTCAAGCTTTCCCAGGTTTGGCCGAACTTCCCCCACTGCTCTTCGAAGTCGGTGACCCGGTTCAGCTTCTCCTCGATTCTGGCCAGACGCGCCAGGATTTGTTCTTCTGCGTTCATGGCCGCCTCCTCTGCCGGAGGGGCATTTCAATATCCGGCGAGAGGATGCCCCGCACCTTGCCCGCTAAAACGAATTGGGATTCCAGGGGGAGATGGCTGCCCTTGAGCATTAGATTGTAATAGACCCAGCGGAACATCATCTTGCCCACATAGTTGGAGAAACTAACCCCTAGGAGGTCCAGGGGACCGATGCCCGGGAAGGGAAATTTGCCCGGCAGCGGTTCGATTTTGTAGTTAAAGTCGAGAAGGGACCCCTTCTCGTATCCAGTTACCACCATTCAGGTGGCGTGGCCGTCGTAGTCCGGCCGGGGCGGCTGCCCGTC